>Ga0302122_10000596_pt1 | contig 22490 bp, 22 predicted proteins | sample CB21_SCM_MG_FD_203115 | JGI IMG/M metagenome (GOLD analysis project Ga0302122, IMG submission 203115) | Marine microbial communities from Western Arctic Ocean, Canada - CB21_SCM | ecosystem: Environmental > Aquatic > Marine > Oceanic | place: Canada: Western Arctic Ocean | collected 2017-09-28
GACGTCGCTATTAAGGATGCTGATGTGGTCATGGCATTGCGATTACAGAAGGAACGGCAACAGGGAGGATTATTGCCGTCACTTCATGAATATTCACGTTTATATCAAGTTACGTCGGAGAGGCTTAGTAAGGCAAAGAGTAATCATATTTTAATGCACCCTGGGCCGAAGAATGAAGGTATTGAGATAGGTGGAGATGTCGCCTCAGGTTCGAATTCGACGATTGAAGAGCAAGTTACAAATGGCGTGGCAGTTAGAATGGCTCTTTTATATTTGATCGCTCAAAAAAATCAGAGGGAGAATTAATTGACTACGTTAGCTATCCACAATGCTCGAGTTATCGATCCAGAACTAAACCTTGATGGGATCGCTGATATCGTTTTAGTGGATGGGCATATTGCCCGCATAGGCCCGAACGAGGCTGAGATGGTGATTGATGCTGAAAGAGTCGATGCAACTGGGCTGGTGGTTAGTGCAGGATTTATTGATCTTCATTGTCACCTTCGTGAGCCTGGTTTTGAGTATAAAGAAACTATCGCAACTGGGACGGCAGCAGCAGCGCGTGGTGGATTTACCACAGTTTGTGCGATGCCGAATACAAGCCCTCCAATCGACTCCCAAGCGTCCATCGAATCTCTTCTAAGACAGATCGAACAATCTGCTCAAGTTCGAGTGCTTCCTATTGGTTGCATCACAGTAGGTCGCCAGGGCAAGGAGCTTGCCCCTGCGGGTGAATTAGTTGATTCAGGAGTTGTTGCACTTTCTGATGACGGTGACGCTGTTGCAGATGCGTCCTTGATGCAGGCAGCTCTTTCATATAGTTCTCTATTTAATTTACCTGTGTCACAGCACGCGGAAGATCCTTCACTAGTTTCTGAGGGACAGATGCACGAGGGTTGGGTGTCAGCAAGATTAGGTCTTCGTGGAAGACCATCATCTGCGGAAGAAATCTTTGTTGCACGTGATATAGCACTTGCTGAAGTGACTGGAGGACGTTTACATATTGCACACGTGTCCACAGCTGGATCTGTCTCCTTAATTGCTGCTGCGAAAGCACGCGGTGTCAATGTTACGGCTGAGGTAACGCCTCATCATCTGACACTGACTCATGAACTGGTTGCATTCGATAATAATTATAAAAAAATAGACTACAACGCTTCAGCAAAAGTTAACCCACCTCTGCGGATGGATTCAGACTTGGAAGCTTTAGGTATAGGGATACGTGATGGCATTATTGATGCAATAGCAACCGATCACGCTCCGCACTCACTCTCTGATAAGGAGATTGAATTCGACTTGGCAGCTCCGGGAATATCTATGCTAGAGACAGCCTTCGCTTTAGCTATGACCAGAGTGCATGATGGCACCTTCCCGCTAGGTACATTGATAAGGAGCTTGACTAGTGGTCCAGTCCGAGCCTGGGATCTGGATAAACGAACTGGTTTGTCTGGTCTAGGCACGCTGACACCTGGAGCACCAGCTGACTTGGTGATATTTGATCCTGAGATGGATTGGACTGTTGAGCCAAATAATTTTCTATCAAAGGGCAAGAATACGCCGATTGCAGGCCGTACGTTGAAAGGGAAAGTGTTGGTAACTATTTCTGAGGGCGAGATTGTATATGAGGATTCCACCGCGGCTGGACGCTTACGATTGAGTGCTAGAGGTGAAAGAAGTTGATGAATTCGGCAAATATGAATAATCCAGAGAGAAATGCACTTCTTGTTTTGAGTGATGGACGGTCTTTCACTGGACTTGCTCGAGGGATTGGGTCGCGTGTTACAGGTGAAGTGGTGTTCAGTACATCAATGACTGGCTACCAAGAGGCCCTCACTGACCCGTCATTTGCTGGTCAAATTTTGACGATGACATTTCCGCTTCAGGGAAATTATGGAATTGCTGAGGAAGTTGATGAGAGCTCACGAGTTCAAGTCGAGGGTTTTGTGGTTCGAGAACTTACTGATTTGCCGAGTCACGCTAGCTCAGTCATGAGTTTAAATGAGTATTTAACCGAGAATAATATTCTTGCGATGACCGGTGTCGACACACGTTCATTAACTCGGCACCTGAGATCTAGCGGTGTCCTGATGGGTACGATTACAACGGATGAAAGTTTAGATGAGGCTTTGTATAGACTTGGGTCAGCTCGCAATTACGCCACGGCGGATCACGTGAAGTCAGTATCGACGCCATCATTGTACGAATTTAGTGCCAAGAACTTTGCTGTAGAGAGTTCTTTATCCAGTGAGAGCAAAAAACCTCATGTAGTCGTGCTCGATCTTGGGGTGAAGAATAATATTATGCGTTTACTTCAGTCGCGAGGCTGTCGCGTGACTGTTGTTCCACACCTGACGTTAGCCTCAGACATTTTATCTCTCAGTCCTGACGGCGTTTTGTTATCGCCGGGTCCCGGAGATCCCGAGTTACTCGGTGAGGTAACAAGATCCGCCCGGGACTTAGTCGGAAAAATACCAATGTTAGGAATTTGCCTAGGTCATCAAGTATTAGCTAAAGTTTTCGGCGCAAAAACGTATAAAATGAAATTTGGCCACCGTGGTGCCAATCATCCAGTGATTGATACAGTGAGTGGTAAAGTGCATATTACGTCACAGAATCATGGATTTGCTGTTGACTCCGAAGGCCTAGAAGCGGATATGCGGGTCACCCAAGTGCATCTAAACGATGAATCAGTTGAGGCGATGCGGCATGCGACTGAACCCATCTTCACCCTTCAATATCACTCTGAGGCATCCCCTGGCCCGAATGACAGTGAGTTTGTTTTTGATGAATTTATTCAATTCATGACTGAGAGGATGTAGATATGTCGAATGTTACAGAGAATACTGCTCTAATCGAGTTTTATCAGGAGAGAATGAAAATTGACTGGGATATTTTCTTCTCGAATAGTGAAAAGTCTCTCCCGAATTATTGGGAATACTGGGAGAAATTTTCAAATAGTTGGAGAGTCCCCATTCAATTTATTCAACCGATTGGTCTTGACTCACCTCGATATTTTGAGTCACTTGAACCGCTTTTGAGCAAGCTAGACTCATCTCCGGAGGTTATTGTTCCACCTACTGATTGGCTGCACATTAGTTGGATACATATCGGATTTTTAATGGCTACAGATATTATGTGGTCACAAGTAGAGACATTTTACGTGAACGCAAGCCCTAGGTTGCGCCGTATTCCACCTTTTTCAATTAAATTATCTGGCGTTTCGATTGATGATAAAGGTGTCGTGTATGTGGGTGTAGATGATTCTGGTTTTTATAGAGATGCTCGCAAGCAGGCACGCAATGGAGTTCCTAAAGTTTACGAAGTTTTGCGCGATTCGAATGAATTTATTGACGGGAAAGACGTATTCACCCCAAAATTGGCGATTGGACACCTCAGCGGAGAAGGCAATAGGCAGAACTTACTCAGCCTGCTTGAAGATTGGCGAACTGTTGAGTTCACTACGATTGATCTCACTCATCTACAAATGGCTCGGATTCCAATTATGCCTCATGATCACTACGCGGCTTTGGATGTGGTCGCGCAAATTGAGATGCGTGGGGAAAATTATCGGGAGGGATATCACAATTAATCTAATAAAATATTCTGATTTGTCTTGGAGCTATTAATTCAAAATATGAAAGAAAAAAAACTCGAGTCAGTTTTAATTATAGGAAATGGGCCCATAATAATTGGGCAAGCTGCGGAATTTGATTATGCAGGAACTCAAGCCTGTAAGGCGATGCGCGAAGAAGGCGTACGATCAATATTGGTTAATTCGAATCCTGCGACAATCATGACAGATGATGGTGTTGCAGATGTCACTTATATCGAACCGCTTACCGTTGAAGTTCTTACTCGAATCATTGAGCGTGAACGTCCTGATGCGATATTACCAACTCTTGGCGGACAAACTGGCCTGAACTTGGGTATGGAGCTTTCTGAGGCTGGGATATTGAAGAAATATGATGTTGAAATGCTTGGCTCATCGGTCGAGACAATTCGTTTTGCAGAGGATCGGGAGGCGTTCAAGAAATTGTTGGAGGATTTGGATGAGCCGACACCACTCTCAAGAATTGTGGAAAATTGGGATGATGCGATTCTGGCGAAAGAACTTGTTGGTTTGCCAGCAGTTATTCGGCCTGCTTACACACTAGGCGGCAGCGGCGGGGGAGTTGCAACGACTGATGATGAGTACGCCACTATCGTAAAATCTGGATTGGATGCCTCGCCCATTAACCAAATTTTAGTAGAGCAGAGTCTTTTGGGATGGAAAGAACTCGAATACGAGGTGATGCGCGATGGTAACGATACGTGCATCACTATTTGCAATATGGAAAACCTCGATCCTATGGGAGTTCACACAGGTGATTCAATTGTCGTCGCTCCTTCTCAGACACTTACTGACCGTGAATACCAAATGCTTCGAAACAGCGCATTCAAAATAATCAGGGCTCTTGGAATTAAGGGTGGTTGTAACGTACAGTTTGCTCTTGCCCCACGGTCTCTCGTCGAAGAGGGGGATCACGAGGTGCCCAGATCTCTTCCTCCATACTATGTTATTGAGGTCAATCCGCGTGTATCGCGATCGTCAGCTTTGGCTTCCAAGGCAACTGGTTATCCCATTGCTCGAGTGGCTGCGAAAATTGCTTTAGGGAGAAATCTGCACGAGATTGAGAATGCTGTCACTCAAAGAACTACCGCTGCATTTGAGCCAGCGTTGGACTACACAGTGGTAAAAATACCCCGTTGGCCATTTGACAAGTTTGCGACTGGTGATCGACAACTCGGCACTCAAATGAAAGCAACGGGTGAAGTGATGGCAATTGCACGTACATTTGAGGAAGCACTTCAAAAAGCGATACGCTCACTCGAGGTGGGTGGACGCTCGGCGTTATGGGAGAGAACAAGTTGGCTTGATGAGCCATACCTTCAGGCGACTGATGAACGAATCTGGGCTCTGTTATCGGCTTTGCGTCATCATATTGATTCAACTGAATTATCTGCTCGTACTGGGATTGATCCTTGGTTTCTGGAAAGATTAGGCCGAATTGTATCAATGGAGAAAATTTTACTTTCCAGCGATCTAACTCCGATGCTTCTGCGTGAAGCTAAGCGTTTGGGGTTTGCAGATGTCGATATTGCCTCACTTGCAGGCAAATTGCCGGAGCAAATTAGGAATATGCGTTTGGATTGGGATGTTCGTCCCGTTTATAAAATGGTTGACACTTGTGCTGCTGAGTTTGATGCGGTTACACCGTACTTTTATTCAACTTACGATGATGAGAATGAAGCTGTTCCGGACATGAATGATAGGATGCTCGTGCTGGGCTCAGGCCCTATACGGATTGGACAAGGCATAGAGTTTGACTATTGTTCTGTGCGAGCGGCCCAAGCCTTGCGGGCTGCAGGAGTACATGCAATTATGGCTAATTCGAACCCCGAAACAGTTTCGACGGATTTCGATACGTCTGACCGACTCTATTTTGAACCTTTGGATGAGGAGGGTATCCGTGATCTCCTGGATAACGAAGCTAATGGTGACCGAGCGCCCGCCTCGATTGTTCAATTTGGAGGCCAGACAGCAATAAATCTGGCAGGTCCTCTTCACAGAGCGGCTCTGCCGATTGCAGGTTCCTCCGCAGCCACTATTGATTTAGCTGAGGACAGAGGATTGTTCGGTGAAATGTTGAATCGACTGGATATTCCACAACCTCCGGGAACAATAGTTACTGATCTAGAGCAAGCTCTGCAAGCGGGTGATGCCGTTGGCTACCCAGTTCTGGTGAGACCGTCTTACGTGCTTGGTGGTCGAGCGATGGAAATTGTTCAGAATGCAAATGAGATGGTTACTTTTTTTGCGGCGGCACTTGAGGCTGGGGCAGATGCAGGTACAAATAGTGTTCTGATTGATAAATTCCTTGAAGGACCAGAGGTTGAAGTTGATGCGGTCTGTGATGGTGAAGTTGTCTTGATTCCTGGAATTATGGAACACGTGGAACGTGCTGGGGTGCATTCAGGTGATTCAGTCGCAGTCTATCCGCCCCAAAGTCTTACACAACCACAAATTGATTCAATTGTCGACTATACGACTCGCATGGCACTTGAGCTTGGTGTGCGGGGCTTAATGAATGTACAATTTGTTATTGCGGAAGAGGTGGACCCACACGGGACGGGTGTTTTTATTATAGAAGTAAACCCCCGATCATCAAGAACAGTTCCTTTTATTTCGAAAGTTACTAATATTCCTTTGGTAAATCTTGCCGTAAATATTATGCTAGGTAAAACGTTGACTGAGCAAGGCTATTCTGGCGGACTGTATCCGTCTATGAATCTGATTGCGATCAAAGCCCCAGTTTTTTCTATGAATAAACTAACAAATGTAGATACATTTTTAGGGCCTGAAATGAAGTCGACGGGTGAGGTAATGGGAATTGATAAGTCGTTTGCGCCCGCGATGCGAAAAGCTTTAATAGCATCTTCGATGAATATACTGCCAAAAACTCCTTTTTTGCTCTCTATTTCAAATCAAACTAAATCAGAGGCAACTTCCTTGATTCGGTATCTTCATGAGTCGGGTAGTCCCCTTTTCGCTACTGAGGGGACAGCAGGCTTAATCACGGCACTTGGTATACCGGTCACTATCATTTCAAAACGGCTAGATGATGCCGATAAAAATGTAGTCGAGCTAATTAAAGCTGGGGCAGTCGGTGCGGTGATTAATACGCTTGAGGGTGGTAGAACAGAGGTCAGACGGGATGGATTTTTTATTCGGCGAGCTGCAACAGAAATGCGAATCCCCTGTTTTACTTCTCTAGATACAGCCCGTGTTGCAGTACAGGCAATCGACGACGATCCAGCTGGAAGCTATAGCGTCTTACCGATTAGTGCTTATAGGTCTGAAGATTATGACTAGCACATGATTGGCGACTTTATTGATGAATAGAAGTGATTTGATCGTACTTGAGAACGTACGCCTATACGGTTCAACACACCTTATTTGGCTTCAAGCCGGAAACGCTTATAAGTCAGCGGTGCCTGGCCAGTTCATGATGGTTACGTGTGGTGACTCTGAAGCTGGTTACCCTGACCCACTGCTCGGCAGAGCTATGTCTATATATAGATTAGAAGTGAGCGAAGATTATGTTCGAGTAGGCATCCTATATGATGTTGTGGGTGTTGGTACTCGGTGGTTGAGTAAACGTAGTCTGGGGGATGAGCTGAAGGTTCTGGGCCCGCTAGGAAATGGATTTAAGCCTGATCTGCGTTTAAGAAACATGCTACTTGTGGGCGGCGGAATTGGTATTGCTCCACTAATATGGTTATCCGACTGGCTTGTTGACCGAGGAGCAGCAGTGGCATTGATAGCTGGCGCTCGTAGTATTGAGGGAATTTTTCCGAAGGAGCTTCTACGACCTGAGGTCGAGTTTATAAGTGTGACAGAGGATGGCTCGTTAGGTCAAAAAGGCTTAGTAACAGAGCCTTATGGACAACTTCTCTCTTGGAGCGATCAATCATTTGCGTGTGGCCCTAATCCCATGTTTGAAGCTTTGCATACAGTTCTTTTGGATGTCAGTCCAACTAAAGAGTTGCAAGCTTTGTTGGAGGCACGAATGGCCTGTGGTTTCGGTGTTTGTTATTCCTGTGCGGTATTTCCCAAAAAAGGATCAGGAGTTAAATTAGTTTGCACTGATGGACCAATGATTAATTCTCGGACTTTGTATGGCTAGACCTACGATCCAACTTTGAAGGTGATGCTCCTCCAATTAATGGGATGTTTCTAGAAATGGCAGCTATAAACGCGCCCCCAGAAAGACCCATGCCGATTGAAAAGAGCCAACCGAAGAAAGCAGGACTCATATTTAGGAATGAGTTTCCCATGAGGAGACCTATGACTAAACCAGTGAGAATAAAAAAAGCCTCGCGACTAAATAAAATTTTCACGTTATTTCGGAAAGCACATTATTAAGGTCTATATAGCGATCAGATATGGCCCGGATTTCTGAGGACGTACTTCCTGAAAACGCGGCCGCCTCCACGCGCACACCTCTTGACTGCACGGCTTCCACTGCTCTCGAAAAATCCGCATCACCACTGACTAAGGTGATGACATCGAGCCTTTCCGCCATTGACAGCATATCTACCGTCATCTCAACGTCACAGTTACCTTTAATTGAACCATCAGCGAATCGCTTCAGTGGGCTAGTAACTAACCGATAGTCATAGTTTATAAAAGGTGCAATGAACTTTTGTGTTTCGATGGGCTCCCTTGGATCGTCAGAGATGGGGCAATAGGCAATGGCTCGAACAAGTTGACGGTCTGTCGAGAGGAAATCAAGCAACTTACCCATATGAATTTCAATATCTTCAATGCCGTAGATTAGGTTTGGTACGTCCACAAAAATCCCTAGTCGTGGCCGTGCAGTAGATTTTCTTAGTTCACTACTGAGTGCCTCTATGTCATTAGTGAGATTCGAAATAGCTGTTTCTTGTCGCTTAATCTCCTCGTGTAACCGGCCATATTCAGTATCGAGAGCAGCTAGATCTACAGGCTCTTGCTTTGTTTTGGAAGTATTCTTCCCGGAAATTGTTGATTTTCGAGGCTTGGCAGGTTTCACTCGCGATTCTGCCTTATCTGCGACTGGACTGTCTTTGGGTGCTTCTTCTTGCGGCACTGATTGTGCTTCAGGCTTTTTTTGAACAGCGGGACGCGTTCGTGTTCGAGGTTTTCGTGGCGGGGATTTGGCAGTTTCTGACTGATTTGTGGTACCAGCTTTTCTCCGTCCAGCTATAAGTGGAGATGATGAACTTTTTTCTTGAGTCAAATTGATGTCCCTTCACCGGCAAATTGTAGAACCGAACAGCGAGCAGCGACTTGTTCAGCCAGTGACGTGAATACTTGTTCTATTTCCGATTGATTTTCTCGGAGAATTGGTTGCCCGCTATCTCCTGATTTTCTAATTTCAGCGTCCAGAGGAATGGCCCCAAGAAATTCTAGGCCTAAGTCATCGGCCGCATCTTCAGCCCCGCCACTTCCGAATATTTCTCCACGCATATTTTCGATGACTCCAAAGATAGGGACACCTAGGCGATCAAACATTCCGACTGCTTTTTGGGCATCCTCAACGGCTACTTTTGCTGGCGTGGATACTATTACCGCACCCGCTATTAGAGCATCTTGAGCCATGCTCATAGATGCATCTGATGTACCAGGAGGTAAGTCGACGATTAAGTAATCTAGTTCTCCCCAGTCTACATCGTGCATCAGTTGCTTAACGCCTGACCCAATCATTGGACCACGCCAAACTACAGGTGTTCCAGGTGGTAACACAAATCCAAGTGAGGCTACTTTTACTCCATGAGCTTCGACTGGCCTAAGCCCTGACTCACCAGTTGCTTGAAGCCCTCCCTCAATCCCTAGCATTGTTGGTAGATTAGGTCCCGTGATATCGGCATCAAGAATTCCAGTTTTTGCTCCGGCTTTTGCCAAAGCTAAGGCTAAATTGACAGACACTGTGGATTTCCCGACGCCGCCCTTATTAGATGCGACCGCAATTACATTTTTAACGCCTTTTATCGCCTCTGGTCCATCTCCTCGCTGGGTTGTTTTTACCTCTGCTCCCCAATCGATATCTATTTTCTGAATATCTTTCAATTCTGCTAGGGCTTCATTAATATCCTTCTCGATAGTTTCTCGGAGAGGGCAGGCAGGTGTTGTGAGTATTAATGAAAAGCTGAGTTCTCCGTTGTTAATTTTCAGATCTCGTACCATATTGAGCGAGACAATATCCTGATGGAGTTCTGGATCTTGCACCGTCTTTAGTTTTTCTAGGACGGCAGTTGAGTCAGTCATTCGCTTCCTTAAGTTTAGTTTGCCTAATTACCCTCTCTCATCATACATTGTTGTGCTTTGATGGTCGAAGCGTAGAATTTAAAGGCCATCGTTTAAAACAGCATTTATATAACTTAAAGCATTGATTTGATCTATTTCATTAAATGCTCTAATATAACGGTAAGAAATAATTAGTCATAGTTAAATCATGACTAACGCTACAATTTGTAGCGAAATACTGCAAAGGAGAATAGAGGAAGAGTATGACAAAGCAATGCAATCACTTTTGGATTTTAGAGTTAGCTAACGGGCCTGATAGCTCGGCTAAATGTAAGCATTGTGGTACAAGTAACTCATTTCATAATTCTGGGGACTTGGCTATTTATAGACCAGGTGCTAATTCTGATGCCGTCGCAGCCGCGGGTGGTTACAAAGACGTGAGACCAACTGATCATGTGCTTGCAGATGAACTCTAAGTCATTTAGGGGTCCCGTCAGGACTTACTAGTACAGATTAGATGAGCTAGTTTAGAGCAGGTTTGGTCTTATCATATGGGCTATGGTCTCGAATATTTCAAAGATTGATCTTCAAGTTCAGATTGCATCAGGTGGTAAAACTGAGCTAATACTCAAGAATCCAATAATGGTTGGCTCTGGTACTTTCTCGAATGGTGTGGAGCTTTCGAAAAGATTTGACATTGATAAATTGGGTGCAGTTGTATCCAAAGGTACAACTCTACGGCCCAGATTGGGGAACCCCACCCCGCGCACGGTTGAAACAGCTGCGGGAATGTTGAACTCAATCGGTTTTCAAAATGTAGGCTTATCCGCCATAGTCAATGATTACGCACCTCGGTGGGAGAAATGGAATACGCCCGTACTCGTTAATATTATGGGTGAAAATTTTTCAGAGTACATTGAACTTGTCGAGGCGCTGGATGGGATTCCTGGCATAGCAGGAGTTGAGGTGAATATATCCTGTCCTAACGTTGAGGCTGGCGGACTTGAGTTTGGGCAAGACCCGCGGTTGGCCGGAGAGTTGATTAAGGCTATTCGAGAGAGTGTCCAGTTACCAATTCTCGTAAAACTCACGCCATCTGTGACTGATCCTCGTATTGTTGCTGAGTCGGTAGCAAAAGCTGGCGCGGATGCGTTAACTATATTTAACACGATTCCTGGAATGGCTATTGATATCGACAAGCGCAAACCTACGCTGGGGGCTACATTTGGGGGCCTTTCCGGTCCCGCAATTAAGCCAGTAGCATTGCGGCACGTATTTTTAGTAAGTAAGGAAATGGATATTCCTATTGTTGCATCTGGCGGGGTTGTTTCAGGGACGGATGTGGTTGAGTTCATCATGGCAGGAGCATCGGCGATACAGGTTGGTACAGCCACTTTTGTAAGACCAGACGCGGCTTGGCAAATTCTTGCTGAGCTAGTTGCTTGGTGTGATTTTAATAAAGTTAGTTCGTTATCTGAAATTCATGGAGCAGCGCAATAACAATTTGCTATTGCGCTCTTGCTTGACTGACGTTAGTTTGCATTAGGTAGTTATTCAACGGGGCGTAGCTCAGTTTGGCAGAGCGCTGCTTTTGGGAAGCAGAGGCCCTCGGTTCGAATCCGAGCGCCCCGACCAACAAACTCAATTTGAGCATTAAGTGCGAGATTAGCAAAGGAAAGCGGAAATGGGTCCAGGTGTACCGCCATATGTCCTAGGTGCCCGAATAGTTTCGATAATGGGTATGTCGTTGTCATTATCGCTAGGATTATTATTTCTCATCGGTGGTTGGTGGTTGATATGTGGTATTTCTTTTATCGTATTTTTGCCCTCACTGGGGCTGCTTGTATTTGTTGAGCGGTATGCTCAGCAGGCAGGTCTCTCACCTGCACAGGCTGATATTGATCAAGATCTATCGTAGCTCTGGGTGTTTTAGACCTGTACCAGTATTGAACAGCACGACACTATCATTTTCTGAAATAATGCCATCCTTTCTCAAGTGAGATAATGCTGCAAAAGTTGCTGCTCCTTCAGGGCAGACATCAATACCTTCGGATGAGGATACTATTTTCATGGCTGCTAGTATTTCATCATCAGTTACTGCAATGGCACTTCCATTACTTTCGCGAAGCGCAGAGAGAATGAGATCGTCGGCAAAGGGTGCGGGGATTCGTATACCAGGAGCAATTGTCGCTGCATTTTTCCACGGCGTACTGCGCTCAGTTTGGCTATTAAAGGCATCAACAATCGGGGCACAGCCAGTAGACTGCACAGCGTGCATTTTTGGGAGAGACCCTGCAATCAGACCCATTTCTGATAATTCTTGAAATGCTTTCCACATTCCAATCAATCCAGTTCCGCCTCCGGTAGGATATAAAATATGTTGGGGGAGACTTCCATCTAGTTGTTCCCATAATTCATATCCCATGGTCTTTTTACCCTCGATTCGATAGGGTTCTTTCAACGTAGATAGATCGATCCAATTATGCTCAGCCACCCCTTTTTTAATTACTATTGCAGCATCGCCAATCAGGCCATCGACAGTGTACAGATCTGCACCATACGCCTTTACCTCATCCATCATGGCTTGCGGGGTATCTGACGGCATCGCCACATGGCATTTTATTCCAGCACGAGCCGAATAAGCTGCTGCAGCTGCGCCAGCGTTTCCTGCAGTAGGCAATGCTGCATGATCACCCCCTAATTTGTGTATTACGGAGATTGCCATACATAGCCCACGTGCTTTAAAACTTCCCGTTGGATTTGCTGATTCATCTTTTACAAAAATTGTTGGCCGTGTGTCTGAATCGAATCCAGCAGCGACGCCGAGATTACGCGTCTCGAGTAAAGGAGTGAATCCCTCACCAAGGGTTACCGAATCATCCTTATCAACCAAAAGAACTTCTTCATATCGCCAAAGTGACGTATCACGATTTTTTAGAGATTGGAGATTTAATGTAGCCTTTGCCTTGACCAAGTCGTACTTAGCTAAGAGTGGTCGTCCACAATTAGGATCCTTACATATTGTTTGCAATTCTTCGGCGGAATATGCGCTTCCGCATTTTGAACATTCGTATCGTAAAAAACTCGATCTAGTCATAGACTATTGCCTTTCGATATTCTAGTCGGAGAGCTATTTTGATCTTTTAATGAAGCTCCACCAGTCTAAGCGGATTCCGGCAGTAATAACCAAGGCAAGAGCTATTCCAAACCAAGTTAGAGCATACTCGAGATGCGGAGTTGTATTAATAAATGGTTGATATCCATCTATCAGATATGACTCGGATCGAACGCCAGAGAATCGATTTTTGGTGAGTTTACCCTTAGTAATTGTCCAGAGCACAACATTTGTCATTGAAAGATTCTCTTTCATGTCGTGTGGAGAAAAAGTGGTCCAACTACCACTAGGTGTTAGTTGGCCTCGCACTTCAGATCGGTCAGTTGCAAGCCCACTTAGAGTCTCTCGTCCAACGTACTCGGACTGAATTTCATCGCGGACTAAGTTTGTGTTTGTCTCGCGGCTCCATCCAAGATTGACAAGAACCACTAGATTTCCATCAAGCTTTAGAGGTTTGATATATTCCTTTCCTCTAATTCCAGATCTAGCACTATTACCGACTATAAGTACTTGCTGGAGCCACGAACCTGAAACACTCACTCGTTGCCAGTCTAGATCTTGTGGTGTCAGCTCAGTTGAATTAGTGATTTCAATGACCGAGCCACTGATTCCTTCATTTCTTTCTGAAACTAGGTTGTTTTTCCAATCGAGCCTCATCAATTGCCAAAGTCCTAGCCCACAAAGAACTCCCACAGCAAGCCCTAGACCGCACGCAATGAGTACTTTGCGTAAAATGCTCATTGCGTGTGGCTTAGGTTTCTCAGAGATACTGATAGCTTTCGTCTCCAACGGCTGACGCTCTTTGTCAAGAAGCGAAGAGTATATCGATCAGTTTGCCTAGTGCTACTAATCAGATCCGTATGTTGACGGACCCTCAGTCCCAGACGATCCAGGCAGAGAGCGATCACGGTGTTGTGTTGCAGAATCGTAAGCTCCTCGGAAATCTCGGAAAGGACCATCTCTCCATTCTAGCGCAGCTTTTAGGCCTTCTTCAGTACTTCGACGACCGAATTCACCTGCGGCTGGGCGGTATGTAGATAAAGCTTGAATATCGGATCCTGATGCCAGGCCAGTGCGAATACCCATAATTTCATATTGTCGATTTACAGCTCGCTTCGAATACATCAGCATATCGTTATCAATAAATGCCATTCGTGACGCAAATTTATCTACGAATTCGTCGAGTTGTTCCCCGGGAATTGAATAGTTTGCCCAGCCGAGATTCACCATTTCCTCTGCTGAATACGAGTCGCCGATATAGGCAAATTCACGAGCTTTTGCCATAGGCATATGCCATGGAGTCCACATCATATCCATTGTGGTCATGGCGCGAACTGGTGGATATCCCACTTGCGTGCCATCAGCAAGAATTCTAAAGTCACAGACTGAAGCGAGCTCGGTACCGCCGGCAAGGCAATAACCGTGAATCTTTGCAATTACTGGCTTCGAGAGTTCCCAAATGAACCAATTGTTCATTGTCACATGACGGGCCCATTCCTGTGGTCCGGGATGTGTAGTTCCAGTATCAGGAAGTAAAGACTTTGGGTGTACATATTGGTTATCGTCTCCAGCTGCTCGTGACGGAGTTAAATCATATCCGGCTGAAAAGGCTCGACCGGAACCGGACAACACAATAACACCCACCTCAGGCTCTGATTCGGCCCATTTCATGGCGTGAATTAGTTCAGCCCGAAGATTATTTGAGAGGGCATTCAGCTTCTCTGGTCTGTTCAAAGTAATATGTGCGATTCTGTCTTTTACCTCGTACATAATGTCTGTATATTCTGGATCTGTACCGCTCATATTTGTCCTTTCGCATGTTTTGTACTCGTTATTATATTGCAGGCAGTGTAGCTTGATTTTTTCAATAGAAACGTGATCTAGTATATCTATTGAGTTTCCTGTCGATACTCTCTAATCGGCTTGTTGAGGAACGCAATTAGCAGAGTCGCAATCATTGCTAAAGCGCCTCCCATGTACATCGTGTCCTCAACCCCGAAACGCTCGGAGAAGAAGCCAATCCAGAGAATCCCGAGGTTATTGGCTGTTTGTGCTGCTAATACCATAAAAGCAAAAGCACGGCCTCTGAGGTGATCTGGAGTAGTGAGCTGAACAGTCGTCTGCCTTGCTACGACTGTAATTGAATCAGCAGCAGCTAATGCTCCCACGAAAAATGCACCAAGCCAAAGCCAATCAGATGCGCCGAGACCAATCAGTAAAATTGCATACGTAAATGTGGCGCCTAGGACTATCCAACCTTTCGGACGTGCTTTTGCAAGCAAAAGCGCCAGAACGGACCCAATCAATGCGCCTGATGAGCTGGTCCATCCTAGAACTCCGGTTGCAAATGCTCCTCCCGCAAACAATCCCGTTGCTAGTACTGGTAAAATTTCACGGTAAAATGAAACAACAGTTATTCCCCAGTCGAGCGCGAATAATCCTGGCAGAATCCGATGCTTTCGAACAAAATGGAATCCTTGCAGCGCAGATCGTAATGGTGACAAGGTAGCAGCTTCTTCAACTTTTCCGTTTGCCTTGATGAATAGTGGTAATAGAGATGAGATTCCAGCGACCACGGTTGCTAACGCGAACGAGGCGCTAACGTCAGCAGTCAAAGCTATTAGTACAAATAGCAGACTACCGGATATCCAACCGGCATTTTGCGCTGCGACATCGGCTGTGACAGCAACACTCAAGTATTTTAGAGGTACAACTTTTGGAGTTAGTGATGCTCGAGCGGGAGAGGCAAGAGCCCATGATGCAGATAAAAAAGCAATAGCCGCGTAAACATGCCACACCTTTAGGACATCCGACATATTAGCTAACCACAACAAACCGAGAGCCACAAACGTGGCAAAATTTGCGGCGGCCATTATATATCGCCGATCGAAGCGATCGGCGATAGTTCCACCCCAGACTACTGCAATCCCTTGTACGAAAAGCTGAACTAATCCGATTAGTCCCACCTGCGCGGGACTTCCAGTTTCTTCAAGTAGCCATTGAGGAATCGCAAGAAACCTGATTTGTGACGCGGTAACCTGTGAAATTGTTGCGGCCCAAAGAAGACTGTAATCCCGAAACCTTGGAAGGTGCCATACTTTCGGAGTCTGTGATGAATTATTCTGTGATTCCTCAGCTTGCATTATTTTTTAACTCGGCTAACTGAGTTTTAAATTCATTGATACTTTTGGCCGGAATATTACATACCATATCGCGGCATATGTAAGCCGTAACTGGCGAATCAGAAGCTTCTCTTCCAGTAAAGATATCTAGTGGTCCGTGTGTTGATATTTCGTCTTTGCTTGTTAGGGCAACAAGCATCAAGGGGAGATAACTACGTGCTAATTCATGCTCGTAGATTCGTCGATCCTTTGGATCTCCAACAATGGCGATTTCTTGATTTTCACCAGTTAAATGTAAAATTGCCTGAAGTGACGTTCCAAGTGCCGAGACTCCTCGTTGCACTGATGCTGCCGCTAGAGAAGCAGCTTCTGAAGCGGTATTCAGCCAATGATCATTATTGAAATAGCGGCCAAGAATGGCTCCTAGTTTTGCAGCTGATCCATTGCCAGCGGGAATCGAAGCATCATAAATCGACTTTGGTCTGATTATGAGACTTTCGGCATCAGTAGATGTGTCAAAAAAACCGGATGCTTTTTCATCATGAAAGTTGTTAAGGATGATATTAAAAAGTTCACGCGACCAATTTAGATACGATTGTTTTCCTGTGGCTTTGTATAGATCAATCAATCCAAGACCTAGATATGAATAGTCTTCAAGTTGCCCAAGTACTTTGGCTTGGCCTTCGGCATAGATATGCATCAAGTGTTTTTTGGAATTTTTAGATTCTCCTACCCAAAGGTTTCTATAGATGAATTGTGCTGTTTTTTCTGCATTCTCTATATATCTCTGGTTTTCAAAAACTCGGCCTGCTTCTGCCAACCCGCCTATAAGTAGTCCATTCCAAGATGTGAGTACTTTCTCATCACGGTCTGGGGGGATCCGTTTTTTTCTAACTTCAAATAGTCGCGCACGAATTAAATTCACTTTAGCGGAAAGTTCTTCATTCTCGATTTGCAGATCTTTAGCGATCTCGGAAATACTAGTACGCCGAGTTAGAATATTTCGGTGGACTAGTTCTGGATTATGGGGGTCTATAAAATTTCCGCTCATAGATACGTCAAATACTTTGGCGGCTATCAGCGCATCCTCCATGCCGAGCGCCTCTTCGAGCTGAGCCGTTGTCCAAAGGAAGAACTTGCCTTCAATACCCTCGCTATCTGCATCTTGAGCCGAATAGAAAGCAATTTCTTCAGCATTGATCTGCAGGCACATTTCTCTTTCTAGGTATGCAATAGTTTCGTGGATCACCTCAGGGAACCGGGACTTATTAGGTGCTACCTGATGGGCTTGAGTTAGAACCTTAATCAAGGACGCGTTGTCGTATAGCATTTTTTCAAAGTGAGGAGCCAGCCAAGTCCGATCAACAGAATAGCGAGCGAATCCACCACCTAGCTGGTCGTAAAGACCTCCAGAAAGCATCTGCTCTAGAGTGTTTACAGCCATTTCTGTCGCGTGCTTTGATGCTGTTTTTTCAAGCGATCCGTATGCAAGAAGAAATTCTAGGTTTGCTGGACTGGGAAATTTGGGAGCATTACCAAAACCTCCCCAGTCAGAGTCATAAATATTTGACAAGGCCTCTACTGCTTGGTCTGAAACTTCTCGATGTAATTTTGTTTGGTGAGCAGCATGTGACTCAGTCGACTGTATTATTTTGGCCGTTATATCAGCGGCCTGATCTTCAATTTCGCTACGGTTCTCTTGCCAAGCTTTAGATATCGATTCAAGTAATCTTGAAAAGCCAGGTCTGCCGTGATTGTCAGTTGGCGGAAAATAAGTCCCAGCGTAGAACGGCTTCTTGTCGGGCGTGAGAAAGACGGTCATAGGCCATCCACCTTGCCCCGTTAATGCCTGCGTATATGTCATATACACCGAATCTATGTCAGGTCTCTCTTCACGATCTACTTTTATATTGACGAAGTTACTATTCATTAACTTGGCGATACTATCGTTTTCAAAAGACTCATGTGCCATAACGTGGCACCAATGGCAGGTTGAGTATCCGATTGACAGAAGAATAGGAAGATTTTCTTCGCTGGCTTTTGAAAATGCTTCATCACCCCATGGGAACCAGTCGACCGGGTTTTCTGCATGCTGCTTTAGATACGGGCTAATTTCATTAGCGAGTCTATTCACTCAACATCCCATTCACTTGTTCATAGATCATTGCAACCTGACCATTGTAGGGCGCACGGGAGATTAGTTTATGAATGTTAATGTTCGGCCGGCTCAGATCAACGATGCTGATTTAATAGTTTACTTTGTTCGTGAGCTAGCTAAGTTTGAAAAACATGATCCGAATTTAGTTTTGTTAACCGCGGAAAAAGTGCGAGCTGCAGGCTTTGGCGAAGTCCCCCAATTTGAAGTACTAATTGCTGAGTCTGAGAATTCCAAACCACTCGGTTTCGCTCTGTTTTTTGGTAAATATTCTACCTGGGAGGCAGTACAAAGCATCTATATAGAGGAGTTATATGTTGAAGCTGAGTTTCGTAAGTTAGGGGTTGGAAAGAAACTTTTGGATGCTGTGTGTGGGCTAGCTGTCACACGTGATGCCGCTCGGGTTGAATTATCAGTCCTTGATTGGAATCCGGCGAGACGGTTTTATGAAAGCAATGGGATGAACTACGAGTCTGACTGGCTCACCTATCGAATGGAACGGCCGGCGATAATATCTAACGCTAACTAAGCAGATCTGTCAGCTTCATCATCCGGCGAAGCCGACACTGGGGCCCATCGTTTTACTGGTGTTTCAGGCAAATCATTTACAGCATTTCTTCGGTACTTATTCAATAGGCCTCGTGTGCGTGCACGAACTACCACGCCAAACGGAGCTGCTGCTGCCATCAATGGCACCCATATGTGAACTGGACATCCCATACTCGATACAATAACTCGATTTGAAGATTTAGTCGAGGATTTTTAATATTTCCTGTGGGCTTATCCAGCCAGGCTTCAGAGATTCCTGTATAGTTTTTTGAGCGAGCTCCTGAACTAGCGAATTTGCTGGTGCATCGAGCCCCATCTTTTTTGCAATAAGCACAATTTCGCCATTTAGAAAGTCGACCTCAATTTGACCACCACGCATAACACTTTGCCAAGACGAACTTCCCCCCCGGGGAGCTCCTGATACTTCTGCTCTACCGAGGAGGGTATATTTTTGAGTTTCTCGTTCACGATCGAACTGAATCGCAGCTTTATTTAAAATATTTAACGCTTCATCTGTGAGAAGTGAATATATATGTTTAGTGTCGGATTCAAACCCACATATCGCACCAACCGCATTATTTAGGTTTGTAATTAGTTTTGCGTATTTTAGTTTCATTATCTCCACATCTGGAGTTGCGCTGAAACCTGACGCGGTCAGATCGCCACACAGGGTATCGACATAATCATCTGAGCCAAAAGGGTATCGCCCAGTATCAAGCACGCCTAACACGCCTGATTTTCGGGACACATGATGGATAACCTCACCAGCATTTAAGAAAGTGGCCGGTATCAAGAGGAGCATTGCATATACGTTATCAAACCAACGACTTGCCGTAATTTCGTTTGCCACTCCATTTTGTCCCGAAACAATCGGAGTCGAACGCGGCACCAGGCCTTGAAGTGTGTTGATTGCGTCAGCTGTATCTTGAGCTTTCATGGTCAGGATAATTGAATACGTATCAGACCATGTTATCTCGTTTGGGTGGCCAACCGTAGGTATATCAAACACTTCTACACCGTCAGCTGAGACCAGCCTAAGACCATCAGATTGGATCCTTTTTAAATGGTCTCCTCGCGCAATTAGGGTTACGTCGAAGCCACTGCGATACAGACATGCTCCAATAACTCCGCCGATTGCACCAGCTCCATAAATTACATATTTCATATTTCGAGTGTAACGCCAATACAAATTTTACTAAAAGCACGTGCTTCATACATACAGCGAATTCGTTCGCACATATTTCTTTAATGCACGCTACACTCGGCATATCAAATACAGCAGGATATGGTCCTGATTTACACAGAAGGAGTTACGAATGGTCGAAAAACAGCCCACTAGAGTTCACCTAATAGCTGGAGGATACCCACCTGGCCAACACGCAGGGCATGATATGGACTACGCCCGTTTGCGACTCCTCGAAAAACTTGGTCAGGATGATTCTATTCATACCACCGTCGGCGGAGATTATACAGATATTGATAAATGGCTCCAGCCTAATGTGTCTCTACTAATCACCTATGTTGCCGGTCCATTTGCAGGTGAGAAGGAGAACGAAATTCTCAAGGACTGGATTGATAGAGGTGGCAGATGGCTATCTTTGCATGGGTCTAGCGGAGGACAGGCTCGGAAGCAAGAGAGCGGTAATCGAAAAATGATCAAGCATGGTCATCATCATACGATGGGTGGGTTTTTTATTAACCATCCTCCGATTAAGAAGTTTACCGTCGACGTGGCGGATACGAATCATGTCCTCACTCAGAAATTGCCCGCATCATTTGATGTAGTCGATGAACCATACATGATTGAGCTGCAACAACCGCAAGACACTAATATCGTTTTGACTGCTGCGTTGGGTCCTGACGATTCTCCTCCAGGATTTGGGTTTGAGTATGAATCAGATACAGCACTTCAACCTGACGGAGTAACTCGTGTAATTACGTACGAGAAGAAACTTGGTAATGGTGCGGTCACATACATTTCCTTGGGACACTGCCATACACCACTTACCAATCAGCCAGGATACTTTCATCCAAACGTAGCCGAGGCAGGCGTTGATACTAGCTCTCTGCGTGAAACCTGGAAGACTGATGCGTTCCCACAGTTGCTAGAAAATGGTATCGAATGGGGAAGAGGATAAGTCAAACAGGCCAGATTTAAATAGTATGAAAAGTAATGTTTTTAAGACGATTGTAGGTAAACGAGATCGCCGAGTATACGACCACGACTTAGAGGTTGATGGGGATATTCTGGATGAAATCTTGCAGGCGGGACGTATGGCAGGCTCTTCTAAGAATGAGCAGCCAGTCCGGTCAATTGTCCTGAAAGATCCTGCTCTTAAATCAGGCATTGCAGACTGTGCTGATTATGGTTTACATGTTCCTGAAAGCCCAATAGTTATTGTGTTAGTGAGGGCACCCGGCAGCAGACCCTTTGATGCTGGTCGCGTTGCTCAGAATATGATGCTTGCGGCGAAAGCGAGAGGAATAGATTCTTGTCCAGTTGGTATTCAACATGATGATTGCGCAAGATTGTTATTGAAATTTCCGGAAGATTGGGTTGTTGCTATGGCACTTACTTTCGGCTATCCAAATGCGGACGCAGACGCACTTGCCCGGACTGGCGATGACAGAATTGCACTGGGAAGCTGGGTTAAATGGAATACCTGGTCTGAGGATTAATAATAAGTGTTAAAAGACGCACCGACTAACAGGAAAATGAGTGATAATCTCGCTTGATAGAACACGAAAGGTATGACATGACTTACGAAAATATTTTGTATGAAGCGGACGGCCGAGTGGCCTACATTACGCTGAATCGCCCTGAGAAACTCAATGCCCTTTCGAATGAACTGCGTGGTGAACTATTTCATGCGTTAAAGGAAGCAGAAGCTGATCGCGCAGTTGGGGCGATCATCATTAGGGGTGCAGGACGAGCATTTTGTGCTGGTTACGATTTGTCTCCTTCTCGGGAGGCGGGTGATGATTCCCCTTACGTTAATCCGCGATCTCTTTTACCTGATACAAATACCACTCATCCTGCTCACTATGATTGGAGCAGGCATGTATTAATGGCAAATTGGACTATCTGGGAGTTGGCTAAGCCAGTTATTGCCCAGATTCATAGTTATTGCTTAGCAGGTGGTACTGAACTCGCGTCTTTTTGTGACTTCCGAATAGTTTCCGATGATTCCCAGATCGGATATCCACCGGTCAGGGCCATGGGCAGTATGGACATAATGTGGGCACCTTGGCATTTACCAATGACAAAAGCTCGCGAATTTGCTTATGTAGGGGACTCGTTTAGCGGAGCTGATATGGCAGACATGGGATGGGCAACTTATGCGGTCCCAGGAGATCAGCTGGTTGATTTCACAGAACGTTTTGCGCGACGAATATCAAATATTGATAACGATATGCTCATGTATTCGAAGCGAGCTGTGAACAGACAGTATGAGGCCATGGGTATACGCAACGGACTAATGTCAGGTACTGATGTTGAGGCAATGAGCAAACATCGACCAGCTGCTGAAGATTGGAATTCGAGACTTCGCGAGCAAGGACTAAAGGCGGCTCTCGAATGGAGAGATGGCCCGTTTAGAGATTTTCGTGCAGCTAAAGCCAGTCAGCATGCAGAACGTGATGTAGCTGGATTAGATCGAACAGATGCAACTAAGGCCGGAAAATCCTATACGGATTAATAATCTAGAGTTTTGGTTTACT
>Ga0302122_10000599_pt1 | contig 22443 bp, 14 predicted proteins | sample CB21_SCM_MG_FD_203115 | JGI IMG/M metagenome (GOLD analysis project Ga0302122, IMG submission 203115) | Marine microbial communities from Western Arctic Ocean, Canada - CB21_SCM | ecosystem: Environmental > Aquatic > Marine > Oceanic | place: Canada: Western Arctic Ocean | collected 2017-09-28
CGCGTGGCGCACGCGCGGCTAAATTCACAGACCTGTGTCCGGTCTTCGCGCATACTCCGCGGCGGCGGCCGGCGTCTATACGTCGGCAGGATATGTTACCACTCCGAACCTAGCCTAGGAACTAGAAGTCTAGAACGGGGACGATGCGATTTTAAACTATCTTTAGCTTAACTTTCAATCGAATGGCTGCCCTACGTGGGTCCCCGGCAGCGCGCGCCCCGTGCCGTTGACGGTACCGCCCTGTCTGCGCCTCATGAGCGCTTCGCAATTGCGGTTGATGTCCGGGTTCGAGGGCACGCCGTTGTCCTCGCTCGCGGCCGTCGAGGCCGCGCGGTAGACGAGGACTCCGGGGAACGGGCCGGCTGTCGCGACCTCGCCGCCTTGCTCCAGGCGACATCCGTTCTGGAACGCCTGCTCGATCAAGGGGACGTGCTCCGTGAGCCCCTGTCCGAGCATGCAAGAGGTGACCTCGCACCCGCGCGCCTGAAGGTCTTCGATGAAGGAGCCGAGGCGTAACGGCGCGCGCTTGAGCGACAGCGCCGACGCGTGGCCCATGGGCGGCGCGTCGGCCAGGTGGCCGTTCTCCGGGTCGAGCTGGATCCAATCCAGGCACTCGATGACCTGACCGGTCGGGTAGCCGTAGCACAGTGACATCATGAGACACTGACCCTCCTGGTAGGGCACGATCGAGGGCCGAATCTCGACCTTGGGGTTTTGCGCCAGGGGGCCGGCTCGCAGGTACGCGAGGCACTCGTCGAAGCGCACGGCGTTGTAGACGAGTTGCCCGCGCATGTACTCGAGCCAGCCCGCTTGGCACAGCGCGAGCGACTCCGCGGGGAACACCGACCGCGCATTATCATACGTCGCGAGCTCCTCGCGCTTCTGAATGATCTCTGCGGTCCGCCCCAATTTAGTCAGCGCTGCGATGTGCCGCCGATGTCCCTTCAGATATTCGGGGTCAGCCTCGGTCGCCTTCTCGGCGTCGACGAGGGATTCCGCTGCATTTCCCTCCAGCAGCCAGGCCGCCGAGCTGTTTGCCAGGCAGATCGCCGCGGCGCGGTTCGGCACCACGTACTCGTTGTCCTGCCCGTCCCGTCCCGTCGGGAGGGCCGACGGGAGGTAGGCGAAGACCTTGGTGAGCAGCTGCTCCGGCGGGAACTCGAGGAACACGCCATGCGCCTAGTCCGCGGGCCAGCTCTCGAGCCCCTCGAGCAGCGCCTCGAGGCCGCCGTTCTTGAGCGGGACGATCGTGATGAGGCGGGCGCGATCGTATTGTGCTCGCGCGCCGACGTAGTCCCTCCGCTTCAGCAGCGCGTTGCCCGCGTCCTTCGCCGCGACCCAGTCGTCGTCCAGGTGTTCCATGAATTTGTCGCTGCAGCTGAAACGCTTCCACCGCAGCGAGGGGCTGCGCGCGGTAGCTCCCCGCATGTTGCGCAGGTACGCGGAGAAGACTTCCATGTCTTCCATGTCGAGAGGCTAAATAGCAGCAGCAGTAAGTAAGCTATGCGCAACTTGTACCGACCCGTGACGGACGTCAGCACAGTAATACCTCGCAGCAGTCAATAATTTTTCGGCGTCCCAGCAGGACCCGCTCAAGTTCACTTTTTGGGGTCAAGGTTGCATGCATCGCGCAAAAACCCCATAATCAAAACCCGAACCCACGGGTTTTGCCAGCAGATTTCAGTGCGTCGCAGCCATATACACAGCTAGCATTGCTCATTGCGCGGCGTAGACGTCATTGTGGGACACATCAGGACCCTGTCGTAGCCGTAAGGCGTCGTCAACCCACGCTGTCCACGTAATAAAGGCAGCACTTTGAAACCCCCAAACCAGATTCCGATCAATTACTCGGCCACAACGAACAACACAAGCATACGAAATGGCCGAAGCCACCTTTCAACCTGGCGACCGCGTGAGCGCATTGTGGGGCGACCGCTGGTTCGCCGGCGTCGTCGACGACATCCTCGACGGCGGGCGCGCCTACGAGATCGCGTGGGCCGACGAGGAGACCTGCAACGAAGTTCCGATGGACGACGTGCGCGCGCTCGCCCCGCCCGCACCAGGCGCGCCGCCGTTCAAGAAGCAAAAACGGGTCCAGAAGCAAAAGGCTCCGCCACCTCCCTCGTCGTCGGACGAGTCGTCTTCTTCGTCGTCGTCAGAGGACGAGGCGCCGCCGCCGAAGAAGACGAAGAAGCAAAAGCCGCCGCCCGGGCCGCGCGCCGCCGCCGTCCAGAAGCCCCGCGCGCGCCAGGAGGCGCCGTCGCCGTTCACGGAGCGAGCGCTCCCGCCGGCCGCGGACGAGGCCGAGTGGGTCTACCGCGCGCGCGCGCGGCGGCCGCACCGGCGATTGCGAGACGACGTGGACGCGAACGACGACGAGTGCTCCGTGTGCATGGACGGGGGCAAATTACTGTGCTGCGCGACGTGCCCGCGAAGTTTTCACGAGGCTTGCGTGCGGACGTGTCTGGGGGCATCTTACCTGCCGGGCGCGCAGCGGGCGAAGCTAGACCTGGGAGGCACGACCACAAAGAGGTCGAAGAAAGACCACGCGCCCGCGGCCGCGGCCGTCGCGAGTAGCTTCAAAGCCAGTGCGGAGGCCGACTGGCACTGCCCGGTTTGTTGGCAGAGCCACGCGGCGGAGTGCGTGGTTTGCGGCGAGGCCGGCGACGACGACACGCGCCTCGTGCCCTGCGACCGCTGCCCGCGGGCCTACCACGCGCGCTGCGCGGAACTGGTCAACGGCGATAATGGAAAACGAAGATGTAGGGCCTGCGTTGTCGAAGAAGAAGCCCCGAGCACGCTGGCGCAAGCTCTACAGACCCAGATCCTCGAGCAGATCCAGCGCCTCTGCGCGCAGCTGCCTAGAAACCACTTCGCGTCTCTGTTCGGCGACCGGCTCAAGCGGATCCGCGAGCTCGCCGCGGACACGCCCGAGGCCACAAGCTACTCATTGCAGCACCTCCACACGGCCCAGGCCGTGGTCTCGCGTTTACATTTTGTGAGGACGGCCCGCGACGATAAAAAAGAGTTCCGGGGCCGCCGCCAAGTTGTGGCGTCGAGCGCTGCTCAGTGGTCGCTGGCGCGCGACGGCATGCAGTGCGTGCCCGGGGCGTTATCAGAGAGCGCGTGCGACGGCATGCGCGACGCGGCGCGCGAGTACTACGACCGCATCATGGCGACGGTCACCAAGCGCGACGACCTGATGCACGTTATCGAAAATCGGGGCGGCTTCGCGACGTTCAAGACGCGGGACGCCGGGAGGGCGGACATGGTCGTGCCCGGCCTCAACCAACAGGACGGCGCCTGGGCGGGTCTGAACGAGGCCAGGTGGCTGCCCTTAATAAGAAGGACGCTGGGCCCGGACGCCTGTTTGAGGCACGCCGGTATTATCATGGCCATGCCCGGCAGCGTGAACCAGAAGTGGCACTCGGACGGCGACCATGTGGACGACGATGTTGTGTTGCCGCCGCACGCTTTAAATGTCTTCGTGCCGCTCGTGCCCTGCGACGTGTCCAACGGGAGTACGGAGTTTGTGCCCGGGACGCACTCCGACTGGACGGCGGCCTCGCATTCTTACGTGTTTGACTGCCGCCCGGGGGACGCGCTGGTGGCGGACTGTGTGGAAATCACAGTATCACAGCGCGCCCGCCTCACTGGTCGATTTTTACACAGGTCGCGGACTGGAGGTTGAAGCACAGAGGTCTCGCGAATAAGACGCGGGAGGACAGACCATTGCTGTACCTGACGTACGCGCGCCCGTGGTTCGTGGACAAGTATAACTTCTCGCAGGACCGGTATGCAGACCTGCCGCCACTGTTCGATGTCGATGCGACGCGCTCGGAGCGCGCCGAGGTGCGCGAGATGGCAGAGAAATAAAATATAATTGACACTGTATTATTATCTATGTAGAGCCAGAGGGGTGTGGCGTAAAAGAGACGATGCTATGGCGCGGGCCGCTTCCGGGCCGACCGTAAGGTAGGCCCCGGCTTCGACCTTTTGGTCGGCGACGCGTCGCCGTTCCCGTCGATGAAGGCCGCGCCGTGCTTTCGCTTTAGTAAAGTCAACAGCCGCCTTCCTAAATCGTACTTGTTTGGCAACGGTTTCCCAAACGTGTCGTCCGCACCACAACTGGCGTAGTACGCCACGTCCTCCGGTAAGCAGTTGCCCGACGTCGTGATCAAAACGGGCATGTGCTCCGGATCGACCCGCGCTTTCAACACGCCCAGGACCTCGCTGCCTCGTAATTTACCACCCGCGCTTTCGTAATGTTCGTCTAAGAACAAAATGTCGTACCGCTCGGCCTCGTCGCAGACCCGCTCGATGACGCTCTCGCCCGTGTCGCACTCCTCGACGTGCCACCGTAGCGTATCAAAAGGTGCGGTCGTTGTCAGGTACCGCCTCAACAACTTGCGGTTGAAGTAGAGATCGTCCGCGACGAGGCACCGCATTTCTCTCGGTAACGATCTAGCGACCAACTCGTCGGACGCCGCGGCGTCCGCCGCCGCGTTCGCCTCGTTCCCTTGGAGTAAACCCGTCTTCAACAATACCGTAAAATGAAACCGCGTGCCGCTCTGGCCCTCTACTACGGGACTTGTGAGTTGCAGCTCGCCGCCCATTAACGCTACTAACTGTTGCGCTACAGCTAGGCCTAAACCGGTGGACTGGGTCAAGCGCGGCTCGGTGGAACCACTCCTGGGCCTTCCAACACTACTCCCTCGAGGAGCAGACTCCACAATGACATATTTCGCAAAGACGGTCCGCTGGTGCTCCGCATCAATACCGCAGCCCGTATCTCGCACTTCAAAGGTCACCGCCGTCGTCTCGTCATCTATAGAACCGTCCACCAACAAACCTTCGGGTAGAGCATTCTCTTGATTATACACGGTCGCGATCAAATCAATAGACCCGGAGACGGTGTGCTTGCAGGCGTTCCCTAGTAAGTTGAGGAGGATCTGCCGCAGCCGAACCGCGTCGCCGACGATCGGTAAACTGTCGAGACGCGCTCCGGTAGCGCCGTCCACGATGGACGCTCCTAAACGTACGCCTTCTTGCGGCCGGATCATGTCTCGCACATCTAGGACCACCGCCGCGCCGTCGAAGGGCTCCGCGGCTAAAGTCATGGCGCCCTCCTCGATCCTCCTCAAATCCAGGACATTATTTAAGACGTCGGACATGTGCTGAGAACATAGATTCGCGGAGTCGTTGTCCTCCATCAACTGCTCGACGCACGAGGCGAGTTGCTGTCTAGATGCCGCCGGTAACGTAGACCCGCGCGCGTCACTCAAGCAGAGTTGGGCCTCCCGTATCGTGTCGCCCATGCAAGATAAGTGGCCGGCGATGCCGTTGTACGGGTTGCGCATCTCATGGAAGACGTAGGACACGAAAATGGTCTCCGCGCGCAACTGCTCCGCCAAGCGCCAGTTGTCGATGCCCTGGCTCCGCTCCTGGCGCTGTTCCAAGGTCTCGATGCGCCCCTGCATCATGACTAACGTACATAAACTCTTGGCGTACGTCTCCACAATGATCACTAGTAAATCGCACGCGTCGTTGCCGATGATGTCTAACGCCGCCAATCCTAATAACAAAGGAAAGGCCCACCACGAAACGACGATGGCCATGGCCAACGCCCGCACGGACATCTCCTGGCCCCGCAACAAAGCCTCCAACGGGTTTTCGGAGGACGGCGGCGCCGCCAGGACCAATTTGTCGTATAATATATAAGTGAGCAAGACCAGGAACATCGTACTCAACCCGTAGCCCAGCGTGTACCCGAGGAGTGTCGTAGCGCCACATCCTAACCACCCCGTAAAAATGACACTGGCCGCCAACAGGACCATGTCCAGCGCCACGCTCAGGTCACAAGACGCCGCGTGGGCGCACAGCAAGGCCATGAGGGGCATGGTGTGGAACCACGTGGCATATCTTAAATGAGGCGTGTCGACCCCGAAAAAGTCAAAGTTGGGTTCAATGGCTTCATGTGTACTTTTTAGTACATAACACATGCCCGCGATGAAGTTCACGGTGAGCGTGGTCCACAGGACGTGCAAACCCTTCCAGCCCACGCTTAGTAATAGCGTGGTGGTGCTTACGAAGGCGATCACGCAGTACGTCGTCGCGGCGCAGGCGTCCCGCGTCGTCGGGGCGTCGATGGGCTCGCCGATGAAGTGCCTTACTATTAAAAACCAGCTGAAGAGGGTTAATAGACTGGCCTTGCCGGACGCGCTGGCGCCGAGGCAAAACGTTGTGTTCAGGCGTTGCTGCGGCAGCGCGTAGCGCAGCAGGAGTATACACGCGATGTCGATGGACGGCAGGAGCTGCGTGGCCCAGAGGGGCGGCATGGCAACCCAGCTGCTCTGCTGCCTAAGTCTGACTGAAGCGCTGCTGCCGCGTGCAATGCCGCCCACGTTGTTGGTTGTCCGTGAGCTGGGAGTCTTGGGAGAGCTTTACAAGCGATGCTATGCGCTGCGGGCGCGAAATGGGTTTCGCGCAGCGAGCACAAAAAACTTCAGGCGAGGCCCCGATCATGTTTGTCCGTGCGGGGTCAAACAATTGAAGTCACGGTCCGTCATTTAAGGTTCCTCCGTCGACGCCTCTCGTACGGCTCTCGCTCCCCCCCTGTGCGTTGTTTCATCCGAGGCCAATTGGGATGACCGCGGGGGAAACGGCAGCCCGGCCACCTCAGTGGGAGAGTGCCTTCGGCTCGTCCGACCGGCGGCACTGAGCCCGAGCCTCGCCGGGCTGCGCAGATTAGACGACTACGAAAACAGGATTATGACTCCGCGTCCTTCTCGCGCCGCGGCCGCGGCCGCGCCGGCCTCTGCGCCGGCTTCGCCGTGCGCCGCCGCCGCGACAGCTTCACGACGCCGAGGACCGGGTCCAGCCCGATCACGTGGAGCTCCACATCGTCGCCGACGCTCAGCTCCTCGAGCTTGGCCGGCCAGCCCCGGTACTCGGACTTGTGCACGAGACCCTCCCGGCTCCGCGAGAACTGCACCAGGCACCCGTAGTCCCGGACCTCCGTGACCGTGCCCCGGACCTCGTCGCCGAGCCGGATTTCGCCGACGACGTCCAGCACCAGCTTGCGCGCGCTGGAGCACTTGGCCATAGCGTCGGCGAAGATGGTCACCTCGCCCGGCACGGTCCGTGCGTCCACGTCGGCGCCCGTCTCGTCCTCGATCCGTCGCAAAGTGTCGCCGCGCGGCCCGATCAGGTCACCGATCCTCGCCGCGTCGAACTTGACCACGGCCACGCGCGGCGCGTGGCGCTTCAACCGGGCCCGTGGTTCTCTCGCCGTCGGCGGCCGATTCCCCCTCTTCACGGGCGGTTTCGCCGGCGCCGGCGCCGGCGCCGCGCCGCCGAAGAGCCGCTGGAGGAACGACGGGGCCGCCGGCGCCGGCGCCTCCTTCACCGCGGCATCGTGGACGAGCGCGAAGGGCGCGTCCTTGGGCATGTGGGGCACACGAAGGCCCTCGCCACCCAGCGCGCAGGCGTCCATCGCCACTAGAACTTCGCGCCGCGCGGCCGCCGCCTTCCCGAACGCCGCCGCGAGCACCGCCAAGGGGACCCCGTCGCCCTTCACGTCGACCTGCGCCGCAGTGGCCCCAACACGGGTCCCCGCGACCTTGCAGTCCATGCTCCCGAAGTGGTCCTCGGTGCCCGTGGGGTCCACGAGCAACGTGTCCCCCGCGAGCCCGACGGACGCGGCGCCGACCGGCGCTTTCAAAGGGACGCCGCAGTCGTGCAGGGCCAACGAGGCCGCGCAGACAGCCGCCATGCTTGTGCTGCCCGACGACGCCGTCACGCTCGTTCGCACCGTGGTCGCGTAGGGGAAGCGTGTTCTATGAGGGAAGACCGAGGCAAGGGCTCGTTCGGCCAAGGCGCCGTGGCCGACGGCCCGCCGGTTGGCCCGCGCGATGTCCTCCGTGCCGCCCGTCGCCGACGCGGGGAAGTCGTAGTGCAGTAAGAGTCGCCGGTCGGCGTTCCGCACGCTTTCGCTCACCTCCCGGTCAAATTGTGACTCGCGCGGCCGCCTTCTGCGAGACGCGCGCGGGTCCGTGCGCCGCCAGGCCGCGTGCTCGCGGTACGCGGCCGCCGGCTCCGCGTCGAGCGAAGGCACGCGCCGGGACGGCGGCGCGGCGAGCGTCACGGTCGCGGCGACCTCCGTTTCGCCCCGCGCGAAGGACGCGGAGCCGTGCGGTTGGGGCAGCGTCGTGCAGCGGGCCCGCAAGTCCCTTAATTGATGAATGCGACGACCGTCCGCCCTTCCGTCGTCTTGGGCCGCTGTCGACATAGCCTCCCTTCCTAAATGTTCCACGGCCCGTTTCGCCGCGGCCGCCACGGCGCGGGGCTCGCCCTCCAGCGTCGCCTTGACCCCCTCGATCGCCGTGAAGAAGGCGCGGTCCTGCGCCGCTCCTCTATCTCTCTTCGAGGCCGGGTCTTCGCCGTCTCTGAATGAACGTCCCGCGAAGAACGCGACGAGCTCTTGTAAGTGGCTGCGCGCACTCATGGTCGCTAACGCATCGAGCCGCTCCCGCTCGGCATTCAATGGATGGTCCATGGTAAGAGCGGGCGCTAATGCATTAATGGCGTCTACAATAGGTGACGCGCAGGCGTGGGCCTCTTGTAATGCTTCAATTAAGATAGCGTCGCGCGTCGGCGCGCACCCTAGTTCCAATGAGACGCAGCGCTTGTCATCCCCAAGCCCGTCGCCCGTCGCGTACAGCAGGTCGAAGCCGTGCTCGCAGAACCAGAGCGGCGGGTCCCTCGTGAAGGACGCGCCTCTCCTCGAGAGCCGCGACGCCCCGACCGGCCCCTTCCAGGGCACTCCAGCTAAAGCCAGAGCGCAGGACGCCGCGTTCGTGCCCAAGGTAACGACGTCCCCGTCACCATCTGATGAAGCCACTTCAATGTCCACTCGTACTGCTTCCAATGCCCCGTCACTGAAGAAGCGCGGCCGCAGCGCCCGATCCACACATCGCGCCGCCAACACCTCCTGGTCCGACGGGCGCGCGTTCTCGCGCCCGTTCATGGTGGTCGGCTGCATCCCGGCACTCGACGCGGGATGCCGGAAGTCCACCATCAACGGCGCGCCGCCACCGGTAAAGTGGAGCACATCATCAGGACTCGCCCACCGCCACGCCACACTTGCGTGGACCACGGTGCCCCCCCGCCGCGCGACGCACGAGGCGTCCGCGAGAGGCGCGCAGCCGCCCGCTTGCAAAATGAGGGTGTCGCGGTGGCGCGGCACAATGACTTTTGACGCGAAGGCGCGGCGCGCGCGGCGCAGCATCGTTACGCGGTCGCGGGCGTATAAGTGTCTCGGCGGCGCCGCGGCAGCAGTGCAGCGATGCTGATGTGTCTGCACTCAGTGATGCACGGAACGTTGCAAGCGAGGCGTTTGCTACCTATGGCTGCTTGTGGCTTGCGGACGCTCACGTTTGGAGCCCTATGGACGGCACCAAAGCGCGAGGACGCGACGCGGTGAAACCCGTACGCAAAACCCGCCATTGAGCGCAAGCTGCTTCCTGCCTGCTGCAGCTCGGGTACTGCGTCCACAACGGCTGCAGCACTGTTCTGCACAGCCACAGCACGCACCATGAATCGCTGACACAAAAATTGCACCGCTACGGCCCTCATACAGCTGTAGGCAGCGATGTATGCTTTCTCCAGCGACAGCCAGGCGCGGTGGGAAGCGCGCAAGGACCGCGAGGATGCCGAAGCGGTTAACAAGCCGCGCGCGCGGCAGGGCCGGCCGAACGAGCAATTCCTCGCGTCCACTGTGCGCGCCGTCGACGGCCACAACAGGAGACTCGCGCAGCAGGCGCCGCGCGGCGGCGACGCCACCGGCGCGCTGCGCGCCGACGACAGAGACGATCGCCGCTCGGACATGATTGACGAGCGCCTGGACTGGGCCGCAAAGAAGGCCGCCGTGGTGGCGGCCGACAACGACGACGACGATGGTAGCGACGCCAGCGACGACGCCGCCGCTCGTCGCGCGCGCAAAAAGACCAAAAAGAAGGCCATCAAGAAGGAGGCCAAAAAGCGCGCAGCCGTGTGGTATTTGTGACCTTCCGACGCCGGTGACGAAACAAAACCCATCATTTTTTAAGTTTGAGAACTGATTCCCGTGACGAAACTTGAACAGGACGTTCCAGCTGAGGCGTGCTGGTTTCGCGCTCGTCGATGATCTGTCTTCTGCATTTGACCCTCGCCCCCTCGCAGGCTCGCCAAGCGCATCCTGCTGAAGAAGAAGCAGAAGAAGAAGGCGAAACGGCGGCGCGCGGCAGCCGAGGGGGTCGAGGGCGACGACGGCTAATGGGCTTTGCCTGTCCGTCGCGCGGCGGCGCTTGCGAGGAGGAGGAGGTTTCTTCTTAGTGTTAATGTTTCTGTTGTGTGTATTGGGGGATTGGTACACGGCACTCTTTTTATACCTTCGAGGTGCGAGGCTGGCGAGGCTGCGAGGCGCTAAAAACTCGAGCTAAAAACTCGAACAAAACGGGTTTCGCTGGCAGTCTTGCAAGAGGCGTACTGAATCGGGCAACTACATAGCCAGCAATGCTGCTCCTCGCATACATCGCCTAGAAGGGCATTGGTCAACATGTTGCGCTTTCTCTGCTGCGTGATACTCGCGCACCACGCATCTGCCCTGAAGGCACCAAACGCATCAAACACGCTAGTGACGCGCGCGAGAGGCGCCGGCGCGGTCCTCGCGATCGGCTCCGCGACCCTTGCAGCGGTCGCCATCGACGCGAACGCGCTGCATGTCGTGTCACCAGCCATCGACGACGCCGCGCGCCACTGGGCGTCCGCGCACGCGGGCGGGGACGACAACGCGCTCGGCTGCGTACTGTCCGACATCGCACCGGGCCTGGGCCTGCCGTGCGCCGCCGCGTCCATCGCCCTCGTGGCGCGCCGCGGCACGGACGGGCTCAGGATAGTTGCCCCGCTGGGCGTGGGATTTTTTGCCTTCGTCCAGGGGCTCTCGAGCGTGGTGAAGGATTTGACGCAGCGCGTCCGACCGGACCCGCTCCACCACTCTACTTTTTCTTTTCCTTCTGCGCACACCGCCACGGCCACGTTCCTCGCGGGCGCGATGTTTGCCGTGCTATTGCCGGCACTGCTGGACGAGGAGGAGGAGGACTTCTGGACGTGGACGCCATCGACGATCACGTCGGTCGCGGCGATCTCGGCCGCCGTCGCCGCGGGTCGCGTACTCACGGAGGCGCACTGGCTCAGCGACACGCTCGCCGGCGCCGCCCTGGGCATCGGAGCGCTCGGGGCCACGGCGCTCGTCTCGCGGACAGCTAGGTGACATAAGTGCTCAGGGAGTCCAAAATTACTCCGCGGAGGTGCTCGCGACCCTCACGCGTTGCAAACAGCTAGGTGACATAGGCAGGGAGTCCAACATTACTCCGCGGGGGTTCGACGCTCACGCGTTGCGCGCCTTCTTCGCGGGCGGCCCGCGGCTGGCCATGGTCTTCTCGACGAAGTCGATGACCGCCCTAGCCGAATTCTCTAGGACGTCCTTGCGGTGCGGCACTGACAGCAGATCAGTTAAAGCCTTCTCCTCGGGCACGCTCGACGCATCATCACCCAGCGCCGCCTCCAAAGCCGCGGGGAACTTGCCGTGGTGGGCGCAGGCCAAGCAGATGACCGGGCCCTCGCCCAGTGTAGATTTGAGGTCCTCAGCGGCCCGGACCCCACAGGCCGTGTGCGGATCCAACACGTAGCCCGTCTTGTTTTTGTGAGCCTTGATCGTCTCCAGGATGCCCTCCTTCTGCACGCTCCCGGCCTTCATGAGGGACTGCGCCTTGGTTTTTAAAGCCAATGGCGCCGTGAAGGACCCCGTCTTCTCAAAGGAGTCCATGAGGCCCTTCGTAACCAAAGCATCGTTCCCGGAGCAGTAGAAGACAAAACGCTCGAAGTTCGAGGACACCGAAATGTCCATGGAGGGCGCCAAGGTCTCCACCGCGCCCCCATCTTTGGCGTACGTGCCCGTGGCGAAGAAGCGGGCCAGGATGTCGTTGGCGTTGGTCGCTACTATCAGACCCCGGCACGGGCAGCCCATCTCCTTGGCGTACCAGCCCGCGAGGACGTCGCCGAAGTTGCCCGTCGGGACGCTGAAGACCGGGGGCGCGTCGACCTGGAAGGAGGCGTAGAAGTAGTAGACGATCTGGGCCACGATGCGCGCCCAGTTGATCGAGTTCACCGCGCCGAGGGAGTGCTTCTTGTGGAAGTCCTGGTCCGCGAAGAGCCCTTTCACGATCTTCTGGCAGTCGTCGAAGCACGCGCCTTTCAAAGCAATGGCGTGCACGTTCTCGTCGTCGTACGCGCACATCTGGGCCTCCTGGATCGGACTCGTTCTATTCTCGGGGTAGAGAATAAAACACTCGACGCCCGCCTTGCCGCGGACCCCCGCAATCGCGGAACTCCCCGTGTCCCCGGACGTCGCGCCGATGATCGTGAGGCGCGTCTGGCCCTTGGGCTGCTTCGTGAGGATGAGCTCGAACAAGACGCCTAGGAACTGTAAGGCGACGTCCTTGAACGCGTAGGTCGGGCCGTGGAACAGCTCCAGCAAGTGGAAGTCTCCTTCTAAGTGGTGCACGGGCGTGACTTGCGTGCTGCGCCAGTTGGCGTAGGCCGTCTTGGTCAACTGGTCGAGCTCCGCTCTAGAAATCTCGGCCTCGTCGATGTATAGCGAGATGACCTCCGTCGCCAGCTGCGCGAAGGGGAGCGTCGACCACTTTTTTAATGTAGCGGCGTCGACCTTGGGGATGGTCTTCGGGACCAAGAGCCCGCGGTCCGGCGCGAGGCCCATCAATACGGCATCGATGAAGCCGCAGTCCTCGACGCCGCCTCTGGTGGAGCGGTAGCGCATCTTGTCTTGTCTAGTGCTGCGGCGGCGCGCGCTTGGACGTCTGAGAGCTGCAGAGAGCCCTGCTCGTTATGTGTCGCTGCGGCGGCGACGCTGCGGTCGTGTGAGAGCCCGGCGGAGCTGCGCGCACTGTTAAGCACTAACGAGTGCGTTTGGCAAATGATGCTACGCACAGATTGTGGCGATAAAGGCAAAGTGAAACCACAGGCGTCGACGTCGACACGATTTTCATGCGGGTTCCTGGCGTGCGGGTTCGTGGTTTTCACGAGTTTCGAGCTAGCGTTTCGGGCACCCAGGTGTGCTCAAGCTAGTGATAAAGCACTTTAATACAGCTTCGCGGATTCGTGGTTTTGCCGGAACAGATAGCCTCGAACAGAGTACAGAGGAACAGAAAAACACCCCACTCGACGGCGCCGAAGCGAGCCAGTAAAAAGTAACACAAAAACAGATTTACTCAGCGCGCCACAGACTCCCCCTTCGCCGTCGCGCGCTTGTCCACGGGCTCCCACATGGTCTCCCCCCTCGAGTTGGTCCACGGGCGCAACGCGGGGTCAAAGGGCTTGATGGTCCACGGTCGTTTCTTGCCGGGCGCCGTCTTCGAGCGGGCAAAGAGCGCGTTCATCGCCACCATCTGGTCGCCGGCGTCGGGGGGGGCTCTTGCGAAGTACTTCATGAGCGCCGCGTCGCTTTCAGTCGCCGCAACGTCCGGGGCCGCGGCGGCGAGCGCCACGGGAATGCCCGCCAGCAACACCGGCAGCCCGGCCAGCGCCGCGGCGAAGCGCCCGCCGCTATAGTCGCGCGCGCGCGCTGGCCCCGCTGCGGCGTCGTCGGCGCGCGGCGCGGTGCGCGCGCGCTCGGCCGCAAGACCCGCGGTCACCATGGCGTCGCGCTTCACCGCGGCGACCGCCGCGGTCGCGGCCTTATCCGCCGCGGCGCGCTCCGCGTCGCACTTGGATCGCAAGACGACCGCGGCGCCCTTGGCCCGCGCGAGCCTCCAGGCCATGCGGGAGTCCTCCGGCGGACTCTCCGCGCCCACGACTCTCGGGAGGGACAGCAGACCCCGCTTCTTTTTGGTAGGCGTCTTTTCCAGGGAGCGGCTCTTCTCGAGCTCGCGGTGGTGGTCGTCGACCCTGTCCTGGGTCTTCCGCGCCGCCACGGCCTGCCGGACGAACGCCCGCTCCCGCTCGGCGTCGCTGGGCCGCACCTGCAGCTCGAAGAGGCGCATGCTGGAGATCTCCTCCGTCACAATTTGCGGCCGGGCCTCCACAACTACTGGAGCCGGTTCCTCAACTTCGTCCGCGTCACTTCCGTAGCCCCCGTGGAACTTGGACGCCCGCGGGCCCCGCCGCTGGGCCTCCCGCTCCAGCGCCCGCCGCTTCCGCTCCCGCGCAGGTGCGATGACGTACCTCATCACGTTATGGGCCACAATGCGCTCCGCGCGGCCCCGCGTGAACGCCTCGAGCGCCCGCTCCAAGCGCTCCTTGGCGCGCCGCTTCATGGCCCGCATTGCTTCGTTTGACACGTATGCCGCCGTTCTACAATCGAGCTCCAGCGCCTCCTCGGCCAGCCGCAGCTCCTCGCGGATGCGCCGCTTCTCGGCCTCGGCGTCGAAGAGCGGCTCCTTGGCCACCACGGGCCGGACATCGTCGGGCGCCCGCACGAAGGCAAACACGGGGAAGAGGTCCAGTGGGTCCTGTATAGGCTCCTCCTTGACAAAAGTATCCAAGGCCGCGAGGTCGCAGACCGGCGGCCCCGCGCGCTCATTTTCCCGGCGGCGCCGCGCCAGCAACAACACTTGCCTGGCCCGCGCCCGCCGGAGGAAGCATTGTATATAGGTCGCTTCTATGTCCCTCAGTGCGTCCCTCATTTTCCTCGATTGCATGGCCTCGTACGCCTCCCGGAGGAAATTCGCGAGCACGCCGCGCGCGACGCCCTGCGCGTCGGCCGCGCGCCGCCCCATGATGCCGCGGCGCGACGCCTGCAGCCGCAGCGCCGACGTCAGCAGGTCCTGGGACCGCCGCTGCCACCGCGCCAACCGCGCCTTCCACTTCGCCCGCCCCCCCTTTCCGTGCCATACGCGCTGGATCTGCAGCGCGTAGGAGTTGAGGTCCAAGTAATCCTGGTGCCGGACCCGGCCGGGCGCGGAGGCGGGCCGCGGCCGCGCCACCCGGGCCACGATTTGTTTGGCGCGCGCGGCGATGCCTTTCTTCCGGGCCTTGGGGAAGAGTGAAGAGTAGATGGCCTCGTACCGCGCGGGGTCCTCGTCCTTGAAGGCGTCCAGGGCGCCGCCCAAGGCCCGCAGCCACAGCTCGTACGACAGCTCCTCCATGACGCCTTCTATGACTTGCGGTGGTACCTCCACCTCCACCTCCACCTCCACCGCAACCTCTTTTTCTGGAGATGGAAACGGGTCCGCCTCCAGAGCCCGCCTTTGTGGACTGTCCAAGATGGACAGCGCCGAGTCGACGGACGTCCGCGTTGGTGGTCTAGATACCTCAACAGGAGAAGGCGGCGGCGTCGGGTAGAGCTGCTTCACGCATCGTCCAAGAAACGCGTCGTAATCTTTTAAAGCAATTCGATCGGTGAACTGGTCCGCGATCTGGAACCAGCATGACACAAATCTTTCATAGTCGAGGAAGCCCATGCCGTGGTGGTCGATGCCCCAGTCCTCCTGGGCGAGTTTTTCGTGCTCCACTTTGTTGATGGACCCGTCCCGCGTAAGTAAGGAAGGGGGCAGGCCGCAGCCGCCGTCCCCCGTGATATCTTTAGGCGTCAACGCGACGATCATCTCGCAGCAGCGCCTGTATGGATGACGACCGGTGAGACGCGCGTCGCCCTCCACGCCATCTTCACGAAGCACACGTCACCCAAGTCGAAGCAGCTCCAACGGACGCCGCGTCACGGACCGGTGCATCGGCACGTACTCGTCGTACTCTATTTTCCCCGACTTGTCTTCGTCTATTTCTTTCCAGAGGTAGTTCAGGTGTTTCCGGATGCACGGCTCGAACTTCAGGGACTCGCGTTTACATAGCGCTTTCAACGTGTACAGGGGGTGGAATTTTGGAGCCATCTTTTTCGGGTCGTACAATCTTAACAAAGACTCCTTGAAGTCCACTTTATAAGCACCGCAGAACTCCACGGACTGGCTAATGCCCACTCGATCCCGTCGCTCGATGAACTCTTTAAACTCGTCGAAGTCGACGGTCCCGTCGCCAGAAGGGTCTAACGCAGAAAGTAACCACTCTGCTTTTTGTTCGCTCAAATCCTCCCCGACGTGGGCCATCATGGCTCGAAACTCATCTCCATCGAGTTCGCCCGAGCCGTCCTCGTCGTATTGGCCGAAGATTTGGAGCGCGTCCGATTGCTTACACAAAGCCTTCATCTTCCTTTTTACCGAAACTTCTAGCAACCAGTTCTCCTCCGCCGACGCCTTTTCTATAATAGCTTCGTAGGGGGCCGGTGGAGCGGTGAGCCACTCGGGCGGGACCGACATCTTCAGTTCATTCGTCTCCCCGAGACAGACCGTGCGCGATGGTTTAAACCAGCCGTTGGAGGCCAACGCGTCGCGCGGCTCCACGTATAAGCACGTGCCGAAGAGCGTAGCGGCTCTCGTAGGTCTAGACGATGGCCACGTCTTCCACTTTTGCTGGAAAACGTCCTGGCGCTTCCTTACATCGACCCAGCACTCCTCCCACCGCTTCGGTCGCCGGTACAGCGGCTTCTTCTTCTTCTTCTTGCCGCGTTTCGAGCGGGGCCTCTTCTCGAGCTCGACGCTCTTCTGCGCCGCGAGGCGGAAGCGCTGGGCTGCGCGGGCCTCGTTCGCCGACGACGCGCGCGAGGCCTGCTCCAGGGCACGCTCCTGGAGGCCGCGCTTGGCCAGCGCCGAGAGGGCGGGGCTGCCCTGGAACATCGGTGCCGCCGCTTTCTATTGCTATTGCTGCCTGGCTGCCTGGCTGTGTGAGGCCTGGCTATTGCTACCGGCTGGCGCCCGAGCGCAGCGTCACGGCTGCGACCGGTGGTGACCGTGGGGTCGACGGCTGGCGCCTCTCTGCCCTCGTGCTGGGGCTGCTTTAGCGCGATGCCACACAGCGTTATCTCTCGACCTAGGTCGACCTGTGCTGGGCCAGACTTGAAGATAGATGGCGTAGGCGTCGCGGGAGCGGTCGAGGAGCGGTGGAACGCGCCTGGAAAGAGTGCCTCAGGACTCCTCGGTTAAAACCCGTCCTTAGCCCAAATCCACGCCACATCGCGCTTAGACTCAGCCAGGCTGCCAATAACGCACTGCAACCCTAGTTTGGGTGACAGCTGTCGGCCTCATTGATACCTAAGCGTCGACTCTGCAAGTCGCAGCGCTTGCAGAGCCGTGCGAATTCGAGCAGCGCCACACTTGGACAACCTTCCACGGCCAAAAGCGCGACCCTCGCGGAGCACCATGGCACCATCGACCCCGGCCGACGGTGCGGCCACGCCGGCGCGCGGCTTCCGCGAGGCCTGCGAGGCCTTCTGCGACGCGGCCCGGGCGTCCGACGTCGACGGATCAGCAGTAGACGCCTTCCGTCGGGAAGCGCGCAAGGCCGCGGCCCGGGCCGCGTCCGACGCCGCCCGCCTCCAGGCGAGCGAGCATGCGTGCGTAAGGGCGCGGCAGGACCGAGATCGAGCGGAGCGGGAACGGGGGCACCTGGAGCACGAGGTGACGCGGCTGCGGCGGGCGGTCTCGAACGAGCCCTTCGCGGACATTCGGAGGGAGCACTCGAGCTTCGACCGGCTGAAGGACCTGTTCGAGAACCTGCGGAACTCCCGGCGCAACGGGAGTCGACTGCACATCACGGACACGGGAATTCCGGACTCGGACAGCGACGGGCGGTGTCCGCCCTCGCCGTGCTGGTCCTCGCCCGTGCCCTTCGTGCGGCGGCGCGAGCCCGCGCCGCGCGCCAAGGAGAGCCGGTGGTGTTGTGTTGCTTCTGATGAAGACGACCGGGACGCGCGGCTCGTCTTCGCGGCGCCGGCGTCGCCTCTGCGCTCGCCGCCGCGGTCGCCCCTGTTCCTGGAGGCGGGGCGCGACCGGCTCCTTGGCGCGTGAGCTCCCCTCTGGCGAGGGGACTCCCCGGGCCTCGTAAGTATGGCGTTTTCCTTAGTCCCAGTGATGGCGCCCCTGTACCTCCCCATCGAGTCCCCGAGTTAGATCCCCGAGCACTCGAATCGGGCCGCGGCCGACGCCGAGATGCGACGTTCACGCCCCCGCCGCGCCATCGATGCGACGCGGCCCAAGAGCGGTCGCGTGTCGCAGCAAGGCGAATGCGCGCGGGAATGGCCTGCAATAAAACCCGTACTATGATCGGCATGCGCACGTGAAACCCAAACTCTAGTGCCTTTGATCTTGTCACTGTGATAATTCAACGCCCGATCTCCCTCTCCTACCCAACCAATGAAGTCCGCCAGCCTTATCCTCTTCCTCTACCTAGGGGCAGCCCATGGCGCGGACGTCGACGGCGACGGCGTCGCGGACGCTGTGCGTGCTGTGTCCAGGTGCCTTCCCCTACTAACAACGAGGAGTGCTCGGCTGGTCCAGAGGAGTTGCGAGGCGTTCTACACCTGCCTTGTGCGCGAGAAGCCCCGGCTGGCACCAGCTGATCCTGTGGGAGCAGTCTGCTCGCCGCCGCGACTCGCCGCCGTGACTGCCGCGACTCACAAAACGCGAAACGCAGGCCGCGGACGGGACGTGCTGCGCCATCATTTATGGGAACCCCCTGGTTGACTTCAGCGGGGTGACAGACCTGGCGGGGGCCGCGGGCCTCTGCCCGAGCGACTGGCTCCTCCGTTACCATTTGGGGGGCAACCCAGTAGCCGAGGACACGTCCAGCATCGACTGCGTCTCGTTCATCTCCCAGACCGACTGCGCCGCCCATGCCGGCTTTTCAGGTATGACGGCCAATTGGATTCCCTCAACATGCTCGCACATCCTCCCGACGCCGACTCCGACTCCTGCGCCTACGCCAGTGCCGACGCCTACGCCGACGCCTGCGCCGACGCCTGCGCCGACGCCGGCTAGTGTCGGCCTCGCGGCGGCGTTTGCGCTCGCTTTCTTCTAGCCTCAGCTTCTCCCTTCCCGAACGCCCGTCGCGCGCCCCTTTCGGGCGCCGCATGCGTGAGTCCCCTTACGTCGCGCGCCTTTTCGGCGCCGCATGCGTAGCCCCCTTACATTAAATAAATAAATACAAAATTAAGGAAGTTAATAATCATAAATGTATTACGTCCACGCGCACCACGCCTCGAGCGTCATGCGGGCCTGGTCCTCGTTCATATCGACGATGTCCCCCACGGAATCCCACAGGAAGGCCGCGCTGACGCGGCTGCTCGCGGGCCCGGCGCCGCCGGTGCGGTCCCAATTCAGCTTTACGAGCGGCCACGCGGCCACGTTCGTCCCCTCATCATTGGGGTCCGGGTTCTGCCGCAGCCACGAGAGGAGGCGGCCCTGGCCGTCGTCGCGGCCGTGCGGCACCGGCACCCAATCGAAGTAAAACGTGTCCCCGTTGCAGTCGTCGACCTCCGTCTGGGTCAAGAGGCACCGCTGCCACGTGCCCCGCCGAAAACAGAGGACCGTGGCGTAGATGTCGAGAGGGAACGGGGCGTCGTCGAGCATGCAGGCCATGTAAATGGAGCCCGGGACGTCAAATTGGAGGCCGGGCTTGCCCTCGTGTCGCGTGACGCGCCCCTCGCCGACGTGGACGACCGTCTTCGCTTGGTCCTCCGCGCCGTGGCGCCGCGTCGATAATTCCAATGAAAATACGTAGGATTCGAGGTCCCGTCGGGGCGTGACGGGCGGCACCGGCCGCGCTCGCGGCGCCAGGAGCCACCGTTGCGACTCGAAGAGTTGTCGCGGGTCCGGCCGCTCCGTCGTCCGTGCATGCCGCAGCTGGGGGAACCGGTGCAGGGCGAGGCTGTGCAACAAATCGGGCTTGATTTTCGTCAACGCATCGCGAAACTCGCGGCAGACCGCGGGCCCGTACGCGACGCCAGGGTAGTCGGCGAACGCTAACACCCCTAATAGAGCGTCCTCGGGCAGGCCGAAGCGGCTGGGCCGCGAGATCCGCCGCTTGGCTTGCCTGAGCACGGTGTCGATCTTCTCGGCGCGCCGCGTGCGCGCAGCCTCGCGGCGGCCGGCGGTGGAGAGGTGGGCGCCCATCTCCCAGTGCTTTTGTGTACCGCGTCGCTCTTATCTTGGTGCCGCGGCGGCTGGTGGCTCTGCAGTGCTCGCAGGAGGCAGCAGTGTTACGGGGGGCAATGACCTTCTCACAGCGGTGCGACGGCGGCAGGGGTGCGTTAGAACGGTCCAACACTAAGGCATGGGCACGTTGAGCGCGCGTGCGTGTCTAGATCTACGTATAGCAGCATTGTTGCGCCCGGGTTTTCGCACGGGTTTTTCGCAGAGAAATGCATACACTCCTTTGCTGGCACCCCGTGCGCGCCATACAGTGCATACCGCACAAGGCTGTACGTGCATCCCTGCTTACGCGCCTGAGCAATTACTCGCTGCTGCGTCTCTGTCGTTGAATAGCTGACTAGGCGCTGAGCCAGTGCAAAAAATTACTGTATGACAATGCAGCGCTCGCCTGTGCTTTTGGCACTACTCCTGGCAACATGCAACGCCTTCATCTGTCAGCTAGGAAACCATCGTCGCGCGGCCCCGGTGGCGGCGACCGCCGAACCGTCGTCGCTGACCCCCGTCCTCTCGCCGTCAGCGGACGAGCCAGCGCGCGCTGGGACTCCGCCTGCGTGGCCAACCCCGTCGTCCTGGCGCCCGGGCCCGATGACGGCAAGTGGAAGATGTGGTACTACGGGAATAATGGCAACTGGTCCGACGGCACCGTGGGTTTTTTACCAACGGGAACGAGCGGCCTCGCCGAGTCCGCGGACGGCGTCAGCTGGACCAAGGTCGACGGCCCGCGCGCGGATAAATCCGTCTTCGGCCCGGCGGACGACGTCGAGGCCTGGGACGGGCTCCACACGGGCGTCGGAGACGTGCTACGCGAGGACGACGGCTCGCTGCTCATGTTCTACTTTGGCGGCGGCGGAAAAGCCGCGAGCGCGGCGGGCAAAGCGTACCGGGGCCTAAACATGCAGATCGGCCGCGCGCGGTCCGTCGACGGCGGCCTGAGCTGGACGCGCTGCGGCTCCGGGGACGGGACCGGCCTGGTCCTCGAGGCGCGTTCCGAGGAAGGTTTATTTGCGTCGTGGCCGAGAATCCTACAGTACGATGACGCGTGGCTGATGCTGTATCACGCGTTCAACGGCACGCACTGGCGCGCCTTCTCGGCGATCTCTACGGACTCGGGTCTCTCGTGGTCCGACCGGCGCATAGCACTCGACTGCGGCGCGGAGGGGTCCTTCGACGAGACAGGAGTAGGAACGCGGGCAGTGATCAAGCGCGAGTCCGATGTACTTATGGTCTACGAAGGGGTCGACGGCGGAGGCACGTTCACGGGCAAGCACCGCCTTGGTGCGGCAACATCGCTAGATGGCGGCCGGACGTGGGCACGCTTCGGCGACGGAAGCGCCATCGTCGAGCCGGGCGTCGCTCCTCTGGGCGCTTGGACGGACCAGGTTATCGGAACGCCCTACATCGTGGCCTACGGCGGCGCGCTGCGCCTGTACCACTGCGCGAAGCAGAACCCAGGAACGAACATGTTGATCGGGCTCCTCGTCTCCGAGAGCCGCGACTTTACCGCGGACGCGTGGCGCGGCGTCGATGTGTAGTAGTGTGAGGAGTAAACTATGTGCAATTAACAGTCACTTACAACAGCATCGTCGAGCCGCTCGTCCGCGAACACCTTCGGGATCCCGCGAAGATCGCGGTCGCGCTTCGCGGACACGTACTTGAACGAGAACTCGCCGACGAACGCGTGCGCTGCGTAGCCGACCGCAGCCAGAGCGAGCGCCGCGGGGCTCGCGGCTGCCCGGATCGCCGAGTTAAGCCGGGCGACCCGCCCGGTCGCGACCGTTGCCGCCGCGGCCCAGGCAACAAAGCGCAGGGCCTTGGCGTTGCGGACCGCGCCCCTCGAGTCGGGGCAGACTTGCGTGTGCTGCGCGTAGCGATCCAAAGTCGTCGCCCGGGGTGGGCTCGGCATCAGGAGCCGCAGGGGCTCGGCGTAGCGGTTCGGCGTTTTGGGGACGGCCGCGTCCATGAATTTCCCTACTTCGACGAGTATCCGCTCCGTGGGCGACGAGTACTTATAGAGCTGGCGTCGCACCAGCGGGTCGCCGGTCGTAGCAGCTTTATACTCGGCGGCGAGCACATACGGCTGCTGCGTCGCCAAAAGATGCGTATCTTGATCTAAGAAGTTGTTCAAACCGACGTGCAGCAACCAGCGTGGCACGGCGAACGACAGGCGGCCCACGCCGGCGCTCATGAACCTGGTTCGTCCTACGCCCATCGGTGCGATCCAGAAGCACGCCTGGAACTTCGTCTCGCCGTCCGTGTCCCGCCGACCGGTCGCGATGACGCAGGGGGTTCTGAACGTCGAGATCCCGGTCAGGTTCTGGGCCAACCCGATAGTCGTACCAACGACTGT
>Ga0302122_10000600_pt1 | contig 22428 bp, 21 predicted proteins | sample CB21_SCM_MG_FD_203115 | JGI IMG/M metagenome (GOLD analysis project Ga0302122, IMG submission 203115) | Marine microbial communities from Western Arctic Ocean, Canada - CB21_SCM | ecosystem: Environmental > Aquatic > Marine > Oceanic | place: Canada: Western Arctic Ocean | collected 2017-09-28
CCAGCGGCGCCGGGTTCGGCACCGCCAGGACGCAGCTCGAGGCGAGGTCTAGTTCGAGGTGCGCGCCGAACCAGGCCGCACATTCCGCGGCGGAGTCCACGCGGAGCGGCACGCGGTTCGGGGTCTCGCCGTCGGCGCCGGGGGACCGGAGCGCGAGAAACGCCGGAAAGTCGCTTGTGCCGAAGGCGGCCACGGCCACGCCGCGCGTCTCGAGGGCCTCGAGCGTCTTGGGCACGTCGAGGATCGACTTCACACCCCCGCAGACGACGAGGATCCGCGTGCGGCCGAGCTCGTCCAGGTCGGCCGACACGTCCCACGTCTCACTGGCGCCGCGGTGCACGCCCCCGAGCCCGCCCGTCGCGAACACGTGGATGCCGGCCTTGCGCGCGGCCCACGCCGTGGCCGCCACCGTCGTCGCGCCGGCCGCCGCGGGGTCGGCGCGCGTCCGCTGCACGGCCCAGCCGAGGTCGCGCCGCGAGCACTTCGTCGCGGCGCCGGCGCGCCCGCTCGCCGCGAGGGCCTCGAGCTCCGCGTCCGCGAGGCCCACCCGGACGGCGCCCGCGAGCACGGCGACCGTCGCCGGCACCGCGCCGCGCGCCCGCACGGCCGCCTCGCACGCGCGCGCGACCTCCAAGTTGCGCGGGAACGGCATGCCGTGCGTGATGATCGTGCTCTCGAGCGCGACGACCGGTCTCCCGCAGGCCACCGCCGCGCGCACCTCGTCGCGCACCACGAAACTGCTCAGCCGCCTCGCGCGCATCATGGCTCGTGGCGCTGCCAGCAGTGCGTTGGGATGCACAGCTCTCCAGTAAATTTGCAGCATTGTGTAAATGTGCTCTGGAGCACCACAGTTACACACACAGTCGCTGCCCAAATGTAGAAACCCGTGTGTGTGACTACTTATTGCGACTAGCCCCACTAGTCGGACGCCGAGGGCACTCCATTTTGTCTATAAACCCGTGCGAAAACCCGCACATTGATATTTGGAAATCTCCCTACGCGTTACAGGCATGGAATTACATCAACGACGCTTTTGGCACATACGTGCGACAGGACGCAGACGAGCAGACCATAGTCGCGCACCTCGCGGAAATTGTAGAAAAGAAAAAATGTCAAGGACGTAAGATGGTTTATAGCAGACAAAGAAGGACGGGACGCTAATGTATGGCAATGGCTGCGAATCGTGCGACGACTGCGAAACTTTTAACCTGACGGCAGCCACGGGCGGTCGGTACACGTGCGACGCGGACACAAATAACTATTATTATGACGAAAGACCTCGACGGCACCCCCGAACACGAGGGGACGTTCGAGGAGTGCCGGTACGACGAATGCGACGGCGACGGGGACGCATGCGCGGACCACGGCCTCGGTTCGGAGTTCGCCGAAGAAAGACCGGACGGAACGCCGTGCGAGCCGGGATGCGAGTGCTGCCGCGCCGACGGCGGCTGCGGCGAGTGCGCCGGCGACCACGTCTGCGACGTCGACGACAGCTACGGCACGTGCACGTCCTGCGAGGATCAGTTCGCTGGCGACGACGCAGCGGTCGGGCAGTGCCTGGCCAACGCCGGCGGCGGTTTCGAGCACGAGGGCACACACTACGACAACAGCTGTTCCCTGGGCGACGACTGCACCCCGGGCTGGAACACGATGCAGTGCCTCGACGAGACGCTAATGTATGGCAATGGCTGCGAATCGTGCGACGACTGCGAAACTTTTAACCTGACGGCAGCCACGGGCGGTCGGTACACGTGCGACGCGGACACAAATACCTATTATTATGAAGAAGACCTAGGATAGAATACCCGTTCCAGTGCCAATTGCAATCACACTTTGAGATAGCAGCGTTTTTGTGTCTGAGCGCCCGTAAGCGGGTCGGTTCAGCAACACAAGCTGCAGAGCGACGGCTGGGATGGTAGCCGAGGCTCCTGCGGCGGCGGGACCTCGAAAAGGCTGCGACGTGAGGTGTGAGAGGCATGTGAATTTAGCTATTTATATTCAATAGCCCCGTTCGCGATCCACAGGAGCCACACAGTGTCTGAGATCGTTGTACGCTATGCCTTGCATGTCCGCCGGCGCGTTGCGACCCTCAGGGTAACGTTCTGATCGGTTTATGGCCGTCGACGGGGCGCCTCGCGAGGTGCAGCGCAAAACGCTTCGAGTGACCCGCATCAGGCGTCGTGGCCACGTGTTGGCGCCGCGGATCGTCGGCTTAGGTATGTGGTCGACGGCTGCCACGCGCGCGGCCGCTGGCCGCGCGCATGCGCGGCGCTAGGCCGCGCCGCGCGCAAATCAGTGAAATCGCGCGTCCGCTATTCTACTATCCCCACCACTGACAGCAGTACTTAATCAGCTGTAACTCGGCGTCAGACAGTCCAAAGTTGCCAAACTTTGGACGGTTGGAACGCCCTTAACGCGCTCTATCCACAGCTGCAAAGGCGTGGGAAACGGCCTAACCTTATTAAACGGGTATTCTATCCTCCCCAGCTACATATAGATTGCAGGCTGCCCCCAGCCTCGCGACACGTCGCGACGCAGTGCAAAACACCTCCACGGCCAATCTCACAGCCCACACTCCACCGAACGCTCCGCGATTCGCAGTCGCACAAAAAAACTCCTTAACACCCGGGCGTGGAGCACCGACAGCAGCCGCCAGCACCACAAAGCACCATGGGCTGCTGCGCCTCGCTCCCCGAGCAGAAGTTCCCCGACCCCGAGCCGTGCGAGCCGTGCGTCTTCACCGTGAAGGCTTCCGGTTTCATGGGCTTCGGCGACGACTGCTACGCGTACAAGGGCGACAGCACCGCCGACGACGACCGGTGGCTCTTCCTCGACAAAATCAAGCCCCGCGAGCGTCAACACGGGTCCGAGCGCTTGCTGGAGCTCCAAAATTTCAAGCGGGCCGAGGGCGAAAAGAAGGGCGAAGTTTTGCTCAAGGCCCTGTTCGACTCCAAGCCCGCGTTCCACGTCATGAGCAAGTCCGAGTTCTCGCAGACGCAACTCAGTCCCGCGTGGGCCATGCAGTTCTCCAAAGCCGTGCTGATCCAGATTCCGCAGTGCGCCGGCTTCTTCGACGTCACGATGCCCTCGGGTGTGACGATCCGAGCGGTGCCGCCCGTCGGCTCGCAACCGGGCATGGTCATGTTCCTCGCGGACCCCGGCGCGAAGACGCCGGACGGCGTCTACTTCGACAAGGCAAAGACGATGATGCACAGCGGCAGCTTTCGCTCCGCCAAGCTCAAGAAGTTCGCCTCCACCACGGCCGCCACGATCACGCCTGGCACGCGCTGTCAGCAGTTCCCGGGTGGGTTTCAGCTCGATATCTACGTCGAGGGGACGACGGTCGTCCGCTACTACTGGACACCACCACATACTGACAGCGAGGGCCACCACCACCGGGGGCATTGGTCCAAGACCACCAAGGCGTTCATTGACCAGACGTGCTTTCAGCTCCTCCAGAAGAACGAAGGAGGCGTGCCTCAGACCATCGCCACGTGGTCGTGCCCCGGCGAGCTCGAGGGCGGCGACGTCACGCAGGAGAACGCGTTGTTCTCTACCATGTTGGAGGGCGGCTGGGCCTCGAAGAAATTAATAGTGACTACGAAGGAGTACTGGGACCCGTGCCTCGCCCTCGTGATTTCTTACTTAACATCGAAGGAGTACTCTCCCGACGAATTGAAAAGTGACTTCGGCAAGACGTTCTCGTGGCCCAGTGGCCCCTCGGGTCACCGCGGCAGCCGCCGCGGCAGCCGTTCTCGTGGTGGCAGACATGAAGGAGGCTACGACTGGGACGGGTACGACGACTACAACTCGGACCGCGAGTCCCATTCTCCCGCCGGCATTAGGATCAGCTGGCAATAGGCGCTGAACAATTCTCTAGAACAAGCTTGCGGCTTTCTGCGCTTCGACGTGCGACTCATCCCATCCTGCCCCACGCAATTCCCGGTTCTGCGTTATTATTTAGCAGCGTCAGTCAGCGTCAGTCAGCTATGCGCCGTGCCATCGTTGTCCAGCGTAGGCGGCTGAGAAAATTTCTAGACGTGTCCAATGTGAGGAATATGAGATTTATGTTTACAGGCACAACCTCCTTCAACCAGCCCCTCAATCATTGGAACGTGTCCAATGTGACGAATATGAGGAGTCTGTTTCAAGACGCAACCGCCTTCAACCAGCCCCTCAATCATTGGAACGTGTCCAATGTGACGGATATGGGTTCTATGTTTTATGGCGCAAGCTCCTTCAACCAGCCCCTCAATCATTGGAACGTGTCCAATGTGACGGATATGGATTGGATGTTTGAAGACGCAAACTCCTTCAACCAACCGCTCCACGCTCCTTGGTATCATGAATAGTCGAAATCATTTTTAAACATTCATTTTTTTCTCGCCAAAAACATCCGAAGGGAGTTTGGTTAAATCTTGAACTCTTAAAGTCTTTGCCGATCCCCGCCGCCCATTCCAGCGACGAGCGCTGGAACGAGTAGTCACGCCGCCGCGCATTTTCTTTGACTTCGGTCGTTGCTTCGAATTTTTCTTGGTAGTTTTTTTTGCTTTCTTGGAAGAACGTCGGTTGAGCGGCTGACGCGAATATTTCCTATGCATTGCTTCTTTTACTAGTCATGAGAAGAAAAAAAAATTCCGACTATTCTTATTTGCACCAAGGACGCTCCTTGGTACCACGCTCCTTCTCCTTGGTGTTACAGACTTACACACCAAATTTTAATCCACCTCCAACATGGATAACTACTCAAGTATTCCTGTCGACGACGCGACGCCGCAAGCCCAAATCTCCAGAGCCACACCCTGGCGACGCCTGGCCTCAGCTGTGATGATGTCCTTCGCGCTCGGCGCAGTCGGCGCGGCCGCGGTCGCGTCGTCCAAGGTCGACGACACCGGCGGCCAAGCTGTGCTTTTCGAAAAGCCCACCCAGCTCGTCGCCGCGGCGTCTGCCATCGACGACGGGCTGAGCTACACTGTACAGACCTCGACGGATCCGGTCGCTACTGTAACAAGCGCGTCCAATGGCATACCGACCAGACGGTCGGTGTCGTCGAGTTACTCCGGCGGCGGTGCCGCTGGGTCGTGATCATGGACGCGGGCGACGACCCGAAATTAGTGTTCGGCGGCCTGGCCAAGGCTTTGAAATTAGCGAGCGACGAGGGCCTCGTGACGCCATTTCGAAGTGTAGCGACGGACGCGTGTCTACGGAAATGTTTAGATCGGAGCGTCAAGGAGAAGAACCGGTGCCGGCTCTACGCGACCTACAAGGGCGGGGGCCGCGTGGACGTGTTTTTGGTCAAAATGCGCTACCCGGACGCGAGTACGATGTGCCGGCCGCTCATTTCGAGTGAAGAGGTGCGGTGGGGCGCGTCGGACTATGTGGTCAAGCAGGTCCTGGACCCCCAAACGTACCGCGTGCCCGACGTCAAACAACGGAGCATCAACGGTCTGTGCTGCGACTGCTGCCACTCCTATTGCGCCAAAGGACCCTGCGGGCGCTTCCCCTTTTTGGGGGTGGGCAACCAGTTCCTGACGCCTTTGCAGTTCGCGAACCTTGCTCGTTTAGGTCACGACCTGGCCGGGGGGGCCCTCGCTGAGCTGGTCCAAGCGCGGGCCGCGGCCGCGCGGCGCAAATCGAGCCCGGCCGCCCTTCTCATCGCCCGGAAGCGCGCGGAGCCGACGGAGTGGGACCGGCTCGGTCGCAAAAGCTTCGAGCGACGGCGCTCTGCGCTCGCTCTAGCTCGGTGAGTTTCTAACCACACTTTAAAGTAGCGCACCTACCCCGCAGCACGCAGCCGCCGCGGCACTTCGTTCGAACCCACCCCAGCGAGACCCGCAGCACACCTTCGCCGAGGCATCTAGTAGACCGGCACTGAGTCCTACTAGCTTTGTACTTTAGTTACTCAGTCCAGGATGCTCGCGGCGCCGATCGCGACCGTCACGTCCGGGTCGATCTCCACGTTCAGCTTGGCGACGCCGACGCTCTTCCGCAGCAAGTCCCGCATGTGCGGTATGCGCGACGTGCCGCCGACCAGGACGACCTCGTCCACGTCCGCTTTCGTGAGCATGCCGTTCACCAAGGTGTCGTCGACCGTCTTCAGGGCCCGTTCAAAAAGATAGCCGCACACCTTCTCGAAGCGCTTTTTTGTTAAGATAAGCTCCAGCTCCGCGCAGCCTTTCTTCGTCCGCGCGGCGCAGGTGCGCGTTACGGTATCGCTGGACGACACCGAGACCTTCATCTCCTCGGCGAGCTGCGCGAGCACGTGCGGCGCGCAGGGTTCTGTTGTTAAAAAGTCATCACACGTGTCGTCCAGAGCCGCGACACTTGAGACCTGCTTCGTCAGGTCTTCGACGATACAAGTATCAAAATCCGTGCCCCCCAAATCGTTGTCGCCGCCGTTGGCCACGACTTCAATCGAGCCCTTTTGGACGTACAATATGGACACGTCCAAAGTGCCGCCCCCGAAGTCAAACACCAAGACATGGTTGATGTCCGGCTTCTTGTGCAGGCCGTAGGCCACGGCCGCCGCCACGGGCTCCGGCATGACGCGCGCGACCCTTAGACCGGCGGCCTTGAAGGCCTCGCCCGTCGCCGCGATCTGGGCCGGGCCGAAGGACGCCGGGACGGCGATGACCGCTCTCTTGACGTTTTCGTGGCCCAGGTTCTCGCGAACGGTTTGTAAGAGAGCCTTGACGACCTCGGCGCCGACGCGCGCCGGCGAGATGACGCGGCCGTGGATCTTGAACGCGGCCTCGTGTGACGTGGTGTTCTCCACGACTTCAAAGGCGTACTTCTTTGCCTGCTCGGCCACGGTCGGGTCGTCGAACTTCCGTCCGATAAATCGTTTCGCGTCGTAGACGACGTTCTTCGGTTCTTTTAGGGCGTGGCGCCGCGCGCTGGCGCCGACGAGTACCCCGCCGTCCTGCAAAAACGCGACCGTCGAGGCCGTGAGCTTGCCGCGCACCGGGTCCTCGAAGACGCGCACGAGGCCGCCCTCGCTCACCGCCGCGACCGAGTAGGTCGTGCCGAGGTCGATGCCGATCACCTCGACACGGCCCTTAAAGCCCAGCGCGCTCAGGACCGCGGAGACGGCCACCAGGACGGAGATGAAGAGGATCAATATGTGGCCGGACATCCTTGCAGCGCGTGTGTTGCAGCGCTCTACTGCTCTCTACTGCTCGCGCTCCTGCACGCCGCGTGACAGCATCTCGTTCAGCAGACCGTTTCACTCGTCGTGGAACACGCTATCAACGCGCATCAACTCGCAAAGCGATCACCTCAGCAGCGAAACCCGTGCGAACCCGTCTATCGAGTAAGACGACCCCGGTGCCCGTCCTCGCCTCAGTAGCACATACTTTCACTTAATACATCCCACCCCCGCCGCCGAGCCTAACGTCGCGTCGTCGTCGTCGACCGCGAGCACTTTCGCCAGCCAGTTGGCGCAGACGGCGGCCTCCTGCTCGTTCGACGTGTGGCCCAGGCCCTTGAACGTCCGCGTCTGGACGGCGCACGCCGTGCGGTCCGCGAGGAACGCCTTCGTCGCGTCTAACGTAGCTAGAGGCACATATTTATCTGAGTCCCCGACACATGAGAAGAACGGCTTCGGCACCTGGAGCGCCGCCTCGTCGAGGTCCGTCGCGACGAGCAACGACGACATGACCAGAATGCCGGCGCAGGCCGTCTGGAGACCGGTAAATAATGCGGTGGCACCGCCTTGGGAGAAGCCTGCAAGCACCGTCGTCGCGAGCGTGCCGCCGCCCTGCGTCGCCAGCGCGACGTACGTCCGCTTCGATTCTTCGAGGTGCTCGCGGTTGACTCGCCAGCCGCTCGGAGTCGACGCGTCTTGCGAACAGTCGAACCAGGCGGGAACTTCCTTGTTGCCTAGCAGCCCGACGGGCCGCGTCGGCGCCGTGGGTAGCACGAACTCGACGTGGCGCAGGCGCGGGTCCGTGCTCCAATGCTGAACCATTTCCCGGAACCCCGCTTGCTTCTTGTCCAGGCCACCCGCGCCGTGCCCGAAGATCACGCGCCGACTGGCGTTGCGCGGGCCGTAGCGCAGCGTCGTGTGGTCACTTATTGGAACACGTCCACACGAGAGGCCGCGACGGCTGGTGATCGTACAGCTGTAGCGATCTTATAGCCTTAATGTTAGTCAGCGAGTGCTCGCCAGCAGCTCCAGGTCACAGCGTCCCTGACGTCCAGGGCTGCGGAGCAATTGCGAGTATTCCTGCGTGCGGGTTCCTTACACGGGTTTCGTGTTAGCATTTTGTATAGCATTTCATTGTTTGTGGGCATACACTCGCATCGAAGAGCCGCTGCAGAGTCGAGCAACAGCTCGCGTGTCTCATCGGCTGCTTGCTCCCATACGCAGTGATGGCCAGCCCGCGCCTCTGGCGGCTCGCACGCTGGGCGCCCGCGGCAGCGCTGCTCGGGCAGTCGTCGAGCGCGCTCTCCTTCGACACGCGGGTCCCGCTCACGAGCAGCGTGCGCGGCAGGCACACGCCCACGACCGTGCTGGTGCACGGCCTCGACTCGAGCAAGCAGACGTGGACGGGTGTCCTGTCGAAGCTGCACGAGGCGTCCGTGCCCGCCCTGGCGCTGGACCAGCGCGGCCACGGCGAAAGCCCCTTAGGTGATCCGAACACCTTCTCGACGGAGGCGCTCGCGCGAGATATTATACACGCCGTCGAGGTGACCAACGAAATCCCACGGCCCTGGATATTGGTGGGCCACAGCATGGGCGGAAGGGTAGCCATGGCGGTGGCGGAGATTTCAATGAGAGAGGCCCCGGACCGCCTCGCCGCGGTCGTCATCGAGGACATGGATTGTAGGAACCGGAACAAGTGGGGCCCGCAGCCCCAGGAGTCCGAGGACATCGCACCCTTCGAGCGGGAGTTCGCGATAGAAGCGGCCGCGGTCGCGGCGCTGGAGAAGCACTATGATGCCGACAGAGTACAGGGCTGGCTCGGGTCTAGGGTACGCTCGATCGGCGGCGGACCGCGCGTCTGGTCCGACGTGAATCCCCAGGCCCAGCGCTTGGCGCGAAAAACGGTCCTGGCGTCCGACGTCGCGACCGCCAACTGGGACGCGCTCGCTCGGGCAGACCTCCCGTTCCCGGTGCATCTGTGGGTCGCGGGACCCGAAGCGTACGGTGGCACGGTTGTGGACTGGGACGGGCCGGACGGCATCCGGGACATGGAGAAAAGGATTCCGTCCGTCCACGTTCGCGAGTTCACGGAGGGCGGCCACAGCATCCACAACACGGCCATAGACGGCTTCTGTAAGGCGCTGCTGGAGGTTATTGACGACGCGGCGAAGGCGGCGTCCGAGAGGCCAGCATCGGCGGCGTCTGGCTCCTAGACTCCCTTCCGGCGGCGATATTGCGCCGCTCGTCGTTTAATTTTAACTGTATTAATTCGCAGGACTCCCCCATGTTGTTGCTTGGGCCCGCGTCTGGGCTTTTGAGTGGGCCTTATGTCACGAGCCCCGGCTTAGTGTTACGTGGCTGGGACTAGTGGGCGGAGCCCCGTGGGGAGACACACCGCGCGTCGCCGATTCATGCGCGGTACGGGTTTTCTCGATTACGCGGGTTCTCGCTGCAGCCCAAGGTTGCCTATTAACGTATAGCAGCAACCACTATAAGCGGTCACTGCACACCTCGCACGCCATCGATGCGCGCCGCCGCCCGCACCGCCCGGCTCGCCGGCCGCCCGCAGGCCATGGCGCGCCGCGCGTTGAGTGAGGGCAAGAAGCCGGCCAAGTTGTGGGGCGGCGCCTTCGGGGAAGCGACGGACAAGACCATGGAGCTCTTCAACGACTCGCTGCCCTTCGACAAGCGGTTGTGGGCGGCGGACCTCGCGGGGTCCAAGGCGTACGCGGCCGCGATAAAGGAGGCCGGCGTCATTGATGCCGAGCAGATGAAGACGATGCAGCGGGGGTTGGCGGACGTGCGCAAGGAGTGGGCGGCCGGGACGTTTGTCGAGGTCGAGGGCGACGAGGACATCCACACGGCCAACGAGCGGCGGCTCGGCGAACTGGTCGGGAGCGACATCGCCGGGAGGTTGCACACGGGCCGGTCGCGCAACGACCAGGTCGCCACGGATCTGCGGTTGTGGCTGCGGGCCGAGGTGCACGCATTGCGGGGGTTGCTACGGGGGTTGGTCGAGGACGCGCGGGACGTGGCTCATACGGACGAGGCCCAGGGCGCGCTGATGCCCGGCTACACGCATTTGCAAAGGGCCCAGCCCGTGCGCTACTCGCACTGGCTCATGAGCCACGCCTGGGCCTGGACCCGGGACGCCGAGAGGCTCGACGCTTTATGGGCGCGGTCGGACCGGTGCCCCCTCGGGAGCGGCGCGCTGGCGGGCCACCCCTTCTTCGACGAGGACCAGCGACAAAAGTTGAGCGACGCGTTGAAGTTCAGTGCGCCGACGAACAATAGCATGGACTCCGTCAGCGACCGGGACTTCGCCATGGAGTTCACGCAGTGGGCGGCGCTCTTGGGCGTGCACCTGTCGCGGTGGGCCGAGGACCAGATCATTTATGGCACGAAGGAGTTTGGTTTCATAAGCTTCGGCCAGCGCTACTCCACCGGGTCTTCCCTCATGCCGCAGAAGCGCAACCCCGACGCGTTGGAACTGCTCCGGGGCAAGACCGCGCGGTTGGCGGGCCACCAGGCCTGCCTCACCAGTCTCCTGGCGTCGTGCCCCTCGGCCTACAACAAAGATTTGCAGGAAGACAAGGAGCCGGTGTTTGATGCCGCGCATACGTTACGCGTGGCACTGGAGGTGGCGCGCGGCGTGCTCACGACGACCCAGATCCACCCGGAACGGATGCGGGCCGCGCTGGAGCCGTCCATGCTGGCCACGGACCTGGCCGAGCATTTGGTACGGAAGCACGACGTGCCCTTCCGGGAGACGCACCACGTCGCCGGGGCGGCCGTGCGCTTGGCCGAGAGTGAAGGGACTACTTTAAGTGGTTTGTCCAAGGCGCAGTTGGTGACGTTGCACCCCGCGTTCGAAAACGACACAGCCGCGGACATCGTCGCGCTGTGGGACTTCGACCGGAGCGCGGAGTCCCGGGACGCCCAGGGCGGGACCTCACTGCGGGCCCAGAAGGAGCAGGTCGCGGCCCTCAGCGCGTGGCTGGCCAAGACGGCCCAGGACGGGCCGGCGGCCGACGCGGTCGCGCTGGTGACCGAGCCCTGAGGGGTCGGCGGCGTGGCTCTGGGGAGTAACATTTGAGTCCTCGTGGTCTGTGTTCAGTGCGACGAGTAGGGGATTAGGGGAATGGCGTGTCGGGCTTTTTGTGACGGGTTTTGACGCTATCCAGAGCCTCGTACTTTTTGGCAAGTTTTTGCACTTTGCTGCACGTTCGCTGCGCAAATACGCACGCTGGCCGTGCTTTTCAGGATCGTAAAAAAAACGTAGAACCTGCACTGCGAACCGCGTGTTGTGCGCACACAACCCATTGAAAAAACAGGACCTAGATATTGCTGAGATGATGCGCATCGCAACGCGCTCGCAGCGCCACCGCCGCCGGAAGTACGCCTTGCAGGATGAGATTCTGTACACGGTCTTCAGTTACCTGGGCGACGCCAACGATGCAAAAACAGCGCGCGTGTGCAAGTTGTGGTCGGCGCTGCGACGCGTCTTCGTCCTGCCGCGGGCCGCGCGGGTCTGGAACGTCCTGTACTCGCCCGACGGCGGACTCTTGGCCGCCGACGGCGGCCGCGACTGCTGCCCGTATCACGCGACGGTGGCGCTCTACGACGCGTCGAGCGGAGAGCGGCAGCGTTTCTTCTCTCGCGACCGAGAAATCAAGGCCCTCGCCTTCGGGCCCTGCGGGTCTACGCTCCTCGCGGTCGGCGGCGACGACGCAAAGGTTGCAGTGTACGACTATTCTACTGGACGTTTGGTGTACGAGATCGAGCGCGCGGCCTGCGTCTGGGCGCTGGCATTTAGTCCCTCGGGCCAGAGGCTTGCGGTGGGCGGCGGCGACGCGATGGTAGGCTTGTATGATGCGCGGACCGGCGAGATGGAACGGCAGGCGATGTGTGACGCCGAGGTCAATACCCTCTCATGGAGTGCCGACGGCCGGCACCTGGCGATAGGCGGTGACGAAAACGAGGTCTCGCTGGTCGACGTCCAGGCGACGCTAAAAATGCCGCCGGATCCGGATGCGGACGGCCCCTGGGTCTTTGCGGCCCTGGACTGTGGCGGATGGGTGTTTACTACGTGCTTCGCGCCCGACTCGAAGACGCTGGCCGCGGGCAGCCGCAACTGCCGGCTCGCCCTGTTCGACGTCGCGAGCGGCAAGCGGCTGCACACGCTGACGCGCGGTTCGTCGGTCGAGAGCTCGGCGTTCTCGAAGGAGGGGGACCTGCTCGCGGTCGGAAGCTACGACGGCAGCGTGGGTGTCTACGCCCCACTGGTGCGAAGCAAGGTCGAGCGGCACCCGGGCGAGCTCATCCGTTACATTCTCGTGTACGAACTGGTGCGCGGTCCCCCGGTCCGGAGCGTATCCTTCGCGCCTTGCACCGGCAACGGCGAGACGCGGACGCTCGCCATCGGCGGCTGGGACCGCCGGGTCACGGTATTCGACGTCTCGCGGGTCGCCGCGCCGCAGGGTACGCCCTCTGTGACGTGCGTGTTGCGGCGCAAAATGTAGTAAATTAATAGTCCAGTGATCAGCCCGGCCCAAGGACTCCGGTCGATGGCATGTGGCCATGACACGGGTTTTTTTCAGCCGACCACACGCTTTTTGCGTGTTTGCGCTGGTGTCTCACTGCACTGGCTGCACTGGGAGAGATCCTGCTGTCTAACACTGTATACGTCGCCGCTCTTTGCATTCTGCAGGAGGGCCTCCAGCACTCAGGACACCAGAGAGCTGCCAGCACAGATACACAAAATGGCCTTACGCGTCAAATCCCTCCCGGTAGCCGAGAAGAAAATTGAATCACTGTGCACTAAGCTTGCCAAAAAACTCCAAGAGACAAAGCCGGACGCTTTGCTCTGGCTGACAGACTCGCATTCGCCAGCGGCCATCGCCAAGGTCGCGAGTCGTGCCTGTGGCGCATCGATCGGCGCGCGCACGGATGCGGGCCTGATCGGCGGCGGTTCGGAGTACTACGGCCCGCCGGGCGACGAGGCGCGCGTCACGGCGCTGGCAATTCAAAATGCAGGTGCAGTCACGCCGTTCTACAGCCCGCCCGAGGGCTTGCCCGAACTTGATGATTGGGCAACGCTGGCGTCTTCACCGCCGGAACAAGCACCGCCTCTTTTCTCCTCGCGGCCCCGCCGGCAAATGCTAGCTTCGATTTAGAATCCTGGCTAGCGCGCATGGACAGCGCGTTGCCGTGTGTGGCTGCGTCAGAAGTCTTAGGGCCCCTTCGCGACGCCATCGACGCCATCGCGTCCCTGTAGCTGCGTTTTTCACACAGATGGTCGAAAAAGGTCGGCGGCATCGTTTGTTCGGACCGCCTCTTCCTCAACGAGATCGCCACGGACGGAGGAGTAGTAGGGCTGGCGTTCCGCGACTGCGACATGCAGGCCGTGGTCAGCCAGGGCGCGGTTGGCGTCGGGCGCTCGATGCTCATCACGAAGGCGGACGGGAATGTGATCCGGGAGCTCGACGGCGGGCCCGTGGCGTTGGCCCTGGACCCGGTCCTCCACGATTTTATGATCGACGAACCCGGAAACCTGATGGTCGGCATCGAGGTGCCCACGGCCGCGGCGGCCGAGGGCGGGCCCGCTGTCGAGGAGGACCGGCCATATGTGGTCAGGCAGCTCCTGGGCTTTGATCGGGAGGCCTCTGCTTTAGCGATCGGCGCGGCGCCCGATTTGGTGCGGGAGGGCGTGCGCATCCGGCTACATGCCTTCTCGGCCGCAAATGCACGCTCGGAGCTCGCGAACGCCGCGCAGCGCCTCGACTGCGTCTCGGGCGGCGGTCTGATGGTGCCCTGCGTGGACCGCGGCCCCGCGCTGTACGGCATGGAGAACGTCGAGTCCGAGGCGCTCGGGGCCCTGGAGGTGGCAGGCTTCTTCGCAAACGGAGAAATTGGCCCCGTCGGCGGCCGGACGTTCTGCCACACGTTCTCGACGAGCGTGGGGTTGCTGCGGCGGCGCGGGTAGTGTGGTGTGGTAATGTTATTTTATACTACGGCGACCTTCCTGTAGCTTCCCAGCCACTCTGAGTCGGCCCTGGGCGGCGCTCGGACCTGTGTTCGATGCGGAACTTTCGTGAAGTTCGGGTTTGGGTCATACAGCAAAATCGATTTCTCTCGCGTGGAGCACTGACCTTGCGCAGCGTACAGCCACAGCACACAGCAACATGCAGATCTTTGTGAAGACCCTCACGGGCAAGACGATCACGCTAGACGTCGAGCCTTCGGACACGATCGACAACGTAAAGCAAAAAATTCAGGACAAGGAGGGCATCCCGCCCGACCAGCAGCGCCTCATCTTCGCGGGCAAGCAGTTGGAAGACGGCCGCACGCTGAGCGACTACAACATCCAGAAGGAGAGTACCCTCCACCTCGTGCTCCGCCTCCGCGGCGGCATGCAGATTTTTGTTAAGACGCTTACGGGCAAAACCATCACGCTCGACGTCGAGCCGAGCGATACGATCGACAACGTGAAGCAGAAGATCCAGGACAAGGAGGGCATTCCTCCGGACCAGCAGCGCCTCATCTTCGCGGGCAAGCAGTTGGAAGACGGCCGCACGCTGAGCGACTACAACATCCAGAAGGAGTCGACCTTGCACCTGGTTCTCCGCTTAAGAGGCGGCATGCAGATCTTCGTCAAGACCCTGACGGGCAAGACCATCACCTTGGACGTGGAGCCTTCCGATACGATCGACAACGTCAAACAAAAAATCCAGGACAAGGAGGGCATTCCCCCTGATCAACAAAGACTGATCTTCGCCGGCAAGCAGTTGGAGGACGGCCGCACCCTCAGCGACTACAACATCCAGAAGGAGTCCACGCTCCATTTAGTGCTGAGACTCCGAGGCGGTGTGAAGATGCTAGGGACCAAGGCCGAGTTCGACGCCGAGCTGGCCGGCGCCGGCGGCAAGCTCGTGGTCGTGGACTTCACGGCCACGTGGTGCGGGCCCTGCCAGGCCATCGCGCCCCTTTTTGCCGAGTTGGACGCGGCCAACGCGGACGTCATTTTCGTCAAAGTGGACGTGGACGACAACGCGGAGACGGCCCAGGCCTGCGGCATTTCGTGCATGCCCACCTTCCACTTCTACAAGGACGGGGCCAAGGTCAAGGAGATGCAGGGGGCGGACCCGAGCGCGCTCAAGGCGAACGTCGCCGCGCTCAAGTAGAGACTACCTATATACACCTACAATGTTCGATCTGCGAAGGCGAGCTTTCCATTCAACTCGTCGGCAAAGGCGTCGAAGAAGGAGGCGTCCTCGACTGCCCGCCAGACCTCGGGCCAGCACCAGTAGGTCTCCAGATGATCGAAGAGGTCCAAATGGGGATACAGGGACGACGTCTTGAGCATGAGCGCCATGCAGTACCGGTTGATGCCGCCCGGTTCCGTATCGTCGGAACACTGGTTGCAGAAGGCGTGCGTGGGGCACGACCAGTCGATCGTGTCACCGAGCGCGTCGGCCGGTCCAATATTATTCGATTCCAGGGGCGCGTACGCATCAAAGGTACCGGCGCAGACGGCTTCCAAATTCGTGATGGTCTCCCACATGCACGGCTCCAAATATTCCATGTCGCCCGCCCCCCCGTCACAATTAGCGGTGGCAGCCCCGCAGATGGAGGAGCAGACCTCGTGGTTCAGGCACGCCGCGCACCGCTCGGGCGTGGCGTCCTGCACGGTGCAGTCCGTGGCCGGGTCGCCGTCTTCGGCGGCCCATGGCGCGACGGGGTACCGCCCGTCGTCGTCGTACAATTCGCAGCTGAAGCCGGCCCAGCTGTCGGGGGGCATCACGCTCCCCTCGTAGGGCGTCCAGAGCCGCTGGAGGTGCGCGCGCGTCGTGCCCGCGGCGCCGACGACCACTATCATCGCAGCGGCGGCGGCGGCGGCGCGGCGGGGTCGCCGCCGCTGGGGCAGCAGCGGCGTCGCCGGGGAGGCCCGCTCCTCGTCGTCCGCATCGCGGTTGGGCTGCTCGGCGGCCATCTTGGCAATGAGGGTAATTCGCGCAGTGGCAGCCAGAGAGACCAGCGAGCTCGGGGCTGCCCGGAGCGGCGCAGCGCACGCGGAGCAGAATGGACGAGCAAAAGGACGAGGCTCGGCTTTGGCGAATCCGTGCCCGTGGCGGTCCTCGCCTCCTCGTGTCGAGGCATCGAAGCCATCGAACGAGCTCCGTTGGGGGAATACCCCGCCCGCCGGCAGGCATCGAATGTGGTCCACTAGGGTTCTTGAAGCTACTAGGCGGGGGCCTACTCGCCCTGCGCGAGTGGGGCACGTCGCCTAGCGATGCCCGGCGGGGGACGTAAGCGAGAAATTGTACAGGCTTACTTCCGCGCCATGGACCGCGCCTTCCCCCGCGTGGAACTCAACAACGCCGCGAGCTGCTGTTGTTGGACGCTCTCTCTATTTCGAACAATATCCTTGGACGTCCGCGTCCGAGCTTGAGCCTCCGCTCGAGTGCACGTGGACGCGGGCTCGACCCCAAAGCCGCGCACCTCCCTTAGTAAGTCCGTGGCCGCCTTGGAATCGAGCTGCATCTTCTTGTGCGTGTTCTTGGCGGCCCACGTGCCGCAGGTCCGCGTCATGTCGTCCGTTTGGCGCTTAGCGTCCGCCAAAGTAGCGCGCAGCTGATCTCTTTTCGCCACGTTATTCGCATACTGGGCGCAGACCCGGTCGTGCTTCCTCCGGAATTCGTCGAGTTCTTTGTCCAAGCGAGCCATCTCCTTCGTATCGGCGACCATCTCGTCGCCGGCCGTCTTTCTTTTGAGCTTCAAGCCGTCGGTCATGGCCTGGGTCGACTTGATGATGCGCTCGGACTGCTTGAAGGCGTCGGCGCCGCCCTGCGTGCTGTCGCTGGCGCGCTCCACGAGCGTCCGCCGCGGGCCGCCGGCGTCCTTGTTGATCTTGGTCTTCTCCATGTAGGCCCGCATGGCCGCTTCCGGGTCGTCGTCGTCGTCCAGGGCGTCGGCCATGGTGTGATAGGCGCTGGGCTCGGGTTGGTGCGTGGGGCTGCCCTGGGTCCCGGCGGGGCTGCTGCCGGCCTCTCGCGGCGCTGGCGTCGCGGTGTAGTGATTTCGGGGCTGGCTGCGGCTCGCGGCTGCACGGCGAGTCAGGTGCCTGTTTTGCTGTCTGCCTCTCTGTAATAATGCGAGGCGCTGAGCTTGGAGAGACCCCGCACGCAAGTGGCTCAGTTCCCACACTCGTCTAGGGCTCTGCCTAAGCCTCTCTCGGACTGTTGCCGCGTTGTGCTGACTGGAAAAACCCGGCTGACGGGTTTCGAGCAAAAAACACGCTGGCACACCACTCTGGCCTCCCACGCCGAGCTAAACACCGTACAGTTTACGGAGAGGTGCTTACAGGCCTGGCCAACCGTGCTGCAAAGTGCTGGCGCGCCACGAACCGAGGCCACGCCAGAGACCAGCATGTGCCGGGCCCCCGATTTGGCCGCAAAGCACGCCGCGGCGGCGGCCGCGCCGATTGAGGACGACGCGCACAAGACCGCGCGGAGGACCGCGGCGCTGCCGCCGAGCCACCGCGACACGGGTAAGCGCACGACGCTGTGGGACGCCTCGATGGGGCTCACTTCGACCCTCATCCTCTGGCCGCTCATCCTGAGCGTGCCTTTGGCGCTGCAGCATACTTACACACAAGTCTTCCAGGCGGACTGGTACGAGCCTACGAGTAGTCCGAAGCCGCTCGGGCTGGGCCTGGGATTATTGGCCGTGGCGGTGGGCCAGGTCTTCGTCCTGTGCTACCAGTATTTAAGGTGGACCGGCTCCAGATACACGGGGAAGCTCGTGCCGGTGCAGCCTAACGAATATAGAGTGTACGACTACAAAGAGGCGGCCCAAGAGCACCTGAGCCAACCGGAGGGCTTCGCACTCATCGGCGGCTACCTGTGCCTCACGTGGATGCTCCACCTCATGCCCGCGTCATACTATGGATTCGAGGGTGGTGTGGCGTGGCCCAAGGTCGCGGCGTGCCTGTTGCTCCAGGACCTTTTACAGTACGGCATGCACCGGGCGGAGCATAAGGTCTCCAAGGCTTTTTATAGAGCGAGCCACGAGCCGCACCACGACTTCACGAACCCTCGTTTATTTGATGCGTTCAACGGCTCCTTCGCGGATACGTTTTTCATGATAGTGGTACCGTTGTTCGTTACAAAATCATTAGTGCACTGCAACGTCTGGACGTACATGGCCTTTGGAAGTTTGTACGCGAACTGGCTGTGTTTAATACATAGCGAGACGCACCACCCCTGGGACGCGCTCTTTCAAATATGCGGACTGGGCACGGCGGCGGATCACCACGTGCACCACAAGCTGTTTAGCTACAACTACGGCCATCTCTTTAGCTACTGGGACCGGGTCTGCGGCACGTACCGCCACCCCGAGAACGTGCGCCAGTTCAAGAAAAACGATAAGTCGCCGACGCGGTGGAAGCCCCACGCGCGGACGAAGCTCGAGTAGGAGCGCCTTGTACTTGTAAAAAACACAACATCATTACGTCGCCCCCCCGAAGAGAAGGTAGCTCCTACTTACACTCGTATAAAACACACCATTATTACGTCCCCGAGGCGAAGCCCCCGCACTTCTTGTGGGTCTCGCAGTGGCTCCGGTCCATGGACAGCTGCGGGGAGGACGCCCCGCGCACGACCAGGCTCGCGGCGAACACGAAGTAGTTGTCCGCGCCGCCGTCGCCCGCGAGCTCGCGCAAGATGTCGTCCCCAAAGACCACGTCCCTAGTGCTACTCTTGAGCGCGTCATGCAGCTCGTGGAGGTATCTGGAGTCGCGCTCGTCCGTAAACACCACCAACGTGGCGCGCGCGGTGTCCTTTGGAGACGGCGGCAGGGAGCAGTCCACGTAGGTCTTCACAGTTTGTACTTTAGTGTCGCACGCCTTGCGCTTCTGGGCCTTGTGGGTCAGGGTGTCGCTCCGCCGGAGGTGCAGCGTCGAGACGTTGCCATAGAGCGCGCGGAATTTAGTCGCCAACTCGAGGACGGTGTGCGAGGGCCCGGCGTCCATAGCGCTCCCGACGTAATTCATGCGGCTCTTGTAGCGCGGGCCGCACGCCTGCCACTCTTCCAGAGCCACGATGTGTTTTTTCTGTTCCCGCACGTCCGGGGGCAGGCGCCACACAAACACCTCGCCATTGAGCGCTTTGTCGCGCGCACTCCGGAACTGGGCGTCGAAGGTCGCGCCCGTGATGCCTACCACGCCCTCCACAGACGCGTTGTTGGCCACGATGGGCGTACTTCCAACGACGCGCGTCCAGTTCCGGTACCGGCCCCAGTCGTACGAGCAGTTCACAAGGTGGTTGCTGTTGTGGATTTTGGCGAGCGCGTGGCAGGGGCGCGGCAGAACGACCTGCGCGCCGACGCGGGCTGCGATCTCCCCGGCGAACTCGTACCTGAAATTGACGTCCTTGAAGCCTCTCCTATCAGTATGCGGCACGACGACCCGCGACCCGCTGTACGCGCCGCACTCGCCGTGCCACGCCGCCCGCTTCAGGACCCGCCGTTGGTCGAGCGCGCCCAGCGCTTCTGTGAAGTTCGGCCTCTTCGCCGGATCCGGGGAGCGCATGCGCGCCATGAGCGTTAACAAACGGTCCTTCTCATTTCCTTTGAACCGCCCCGTCCGGTGCACGTAGGGCAGGGCCCACGCCTTGGAGGCGACGTCGAAAATGTGGGGTCTTAGACGTGAGCGGCGCGCACGTCCCCACGAGGCACTGGCCCCGGGCCTCGGGCGCGCCCCCGCCTTCGGTGTTTTTCTCGCACTCCTCGCCAGTATTTTTGGCCCGGCAGCAGCAGTGCCAGCTGAAGCTGTGGGGGCACTGGGCATCGTCGGAGCACGTATTATGTCGGTTCTTGCCCAGCAGAGCGACGCGCGGCACGCCTCGACTGGCCATGGGGCCGCTCAGCACGAGGGGCCCGTCAATTAATGAAACCGTGTGCCCTTTGACCGCGAATTGCCTCGCCCCAAAATCCGTCAAAAAGTACCCTTGATCGCTGAAGGACCGGCAGCACTCCAGCAGCGCCCGCGCCGCTGTGATAGGATCCTTCTTCACCAGGGCCTCCCAGCCCCTATTGACGCGCGTGGGCCGGTGGCGCGTGCCCTTGCCCACGCCGAAGTCCTCCCCGGCGAACTGCACGACGTACCAGAGCTGTCGCGCGCCTGGAAGGAGGCCGTTGATCCAGCCGCCGTAGAGTTTGGGGACGCCCGGGAGGTCTCTGAGATACTCGAGGTACAGCAATTCGCCGCGCACGTCGTTCTCTAGTCGTTCCTGGTGCGCCGCCGTGTTGAGTCGCGTCTTGACGACGACGCGCGTGCCCTCGAACTTGGCCTCGTAGACGTTCTTGACGTTGCCGCCTCCCAGGTGCTTCCAGTTCTTCGTTTTGAAGTCGTCCCGCGATTTGATGGCCCAGTGCGCCGGGGCGCTGGCGTTGCCGGCGAGCCAGGCGAGGGCGGCGTCGACGCGCGCGAGGGCGTCCGATGCCGCGTGGTTCGCCGCCACGACGCCATGGGCGAGGAGGCACAATGTGCTGCGCAAACCGCATTCGTCGTCTTCGAGTGCTACTTAAAATTTTAATGCTGAAAACTGGCACCGGCGAATCTCTACCGTTTTTCGCAGCCCTTCTTGCCATATATACGAGGAGCGCATGTTATACTGTCAGTTTCGCTGCCGCGGGCATCAATGCTGCCTCGTGCGCTTCAAATATGGTCTGCAGGCAAATATCACTCGACGAAACCCGTGCCCTGACGGGTTTTTGCATTTTTTACCGCTACGTAAAGCCCGACATCTACACGTTGTGCAACCTCCCAAGCAGACAAAAGCTCCGGGTGTTTCTCAATTTGCACCGCTGCGCCGCGCTTTGGTGTGTCAGCCCGCTGAATAGCTAGCACAAGAGCGCAGCGACTCTCGCTGCACCTACTGCTCGCTTCACGCGCGCTCGTCTCAGCCATGCTATCACGACTCAGCACCGCGCTCCGACCCGCCGCCGCGCTCCGACCCGCCGCCGCGTCCTTTCGCGCGCATCAGCCGCTCGCCGCCGCGCCGCGTCGCGCCGCCGCGGTCTGGACCCCGACCGCGTCCTTCCACAGCTCGCCGCCGCGGCGCGGCCTCGAGGAATTTTACGACGCGCGGCATCGGACGAAAGCGCCAGAGGACGGCGCCGCGGGCCGCGCCTGGGAGGCCTGCGAGCTGCGGCGCAAGAGCTTCAACGACCTCCACCGCCTGTGGTACACGCTATACAAGGAGAAGAACGTCCTATTGACCGAGTCGGCGCGCGCGCGGCGGAACAGCATGCGGCTCAAGTACCCGACGCGCAAGACCGCCGTGCGCAAGAGCATGGCGCGGATCAAGCAGGTCCTCGCGGAGCGCCGCAAAATTTACCGGGAGCAGCGTGATGCCGGGGGTGACGACGCCGGGGAAGGGCCGCCCGTGCCCGAGCTGCCCGAGGACGACGATGCCGGCGAGGGCGGTCTTTCGAGCATGTTCCGCCGCGGGTCCTAATTTGTGTTTTTCTTGCACCACTGCCGCACTTACTGCCGCCGCCCGCCCCCCTATGCGGCGTCTGGTCGGTCGTGTTATCCCCCGAGAGCGTATTGTGGAAGTTAACTATGGGTTGGGGCCTGCTCCTTCGCCGTGGGCGCGGGCCGCGAGCGTCTGGGCGAGCTCCAGGCGCTCCTGGGCGAGCTTCACGCGTGCCGTTCGAAATACGTCCTGGGCGAGCTTTTCCTGCGATGCAACGGCGTCGAACGGCGGCGACGGTGGCGGCGTTTCACGGGCGCGGAGAGCTGCTCGGGATTTCCGCAGGCAACACTCAATGTTCACTAGGAGCGGATGCCCCTCGCCCATCACGCGCCGCGCTGTCCGATCCAAATCCTCGAACGTCTTCACGCCCTCGCGGAGATCACCGAGCGTGGCGTCGTCAGCACGGCAAAGCACCTGGGCTTAAGCCGACCTGAGCTTGAGCGTGAGTCTATCGCTCTCTCCGAGAACGCGTCGCGCTACGGGCGTCATTTTGCGTAACAATTCATTGGCTTTTTCGAAGCGCTCTAGTTCGACAAGGGACATCGTGTAGTTGTAGGCTCCTACGAGGGTATTTCTATTTTCTTCGCCATGGAGCTTGACCCGTACCGTTAACGGTACGGGTCACACAGGTCCTAGTAGGTTTTGCGCCACTAGCCCCTAGTGTGTTTTGCGCCGCTCGGCAGAACGCTGTTCTTCGCCGCTCGCCTCTTCGCCCCACGTAAAAACGTTTCTCTCGGCCCC
>Ga0302122_10000603_pt1 | contig 22401 bp, 16 predicted proteins | sample CB21_SCM_MG_FD_203115 | JGI IMG/M metagenome (GOLD analysis project Ga0302122, IMG submission 203115) | Marine microbial communities from Western Arctic Ocean, Canada - CB21_SCM | ecosystem: Environmental > Aquatic > Marine > Oceanic | place: Canada: Western Arctic Ocean | collected 2017-09-28
AATGGTGATGTCGTCCATGACGTAGCCCGTGAGCGCGCGCCGCGTTCGAGACAATTCGTGCGAGAGCGGCACGGGCGCGTTCGACTGCGCCATGGGCCGTTAACGGTACGGGACACGGATGTTCACCTGACCGCCCGTAACGGGTTACGGTAACCTCTTAGAGTCGCGAGTCAACGTTTTCCTGCGAGCAAAGACACCGTTCTAGCTCTCCTCGAAGCAGGAGCTAACCCGACTAGCGGCCGGGAAGGATGTGACTTGACGTCGATGGGATTCATAGGATGCACCGGTTCGTTTCAAGCCCACAAATTCCACCGGAAGGCATTGCACCGGATCTTCCACAAATGGCTGATTATCATGGTGCGCAAGTACGTCATTGGCCCGCCCGCCGAGCACCCATCTCGTCGCATTGAGCAGCTTGCGCCGCACATCGCGTCCTTCGTAGCGCCTAAATTCACTGGCACGTACTAACATCAATCACTTACACCGTAGCGTACGACGCCACCAGCGCCCCCTTCCGCAGCGAGTACATCCCCGCCGCCGCGACGGCCTGGCACAGCGCCGCCGCGTCGCCCCGTAAAACTGCGCAGGCGCCCCGCCGCAGCGCCTCGGAGCCGAACTTGGCCGAGCGGAACATGAGGCCGTCGAGGCACGCCCACCGCGCCTCGCCCATGGTCTCGCAGAAACGCGCCCCCTGCACGCCCTCGGCGGTGTGCATCTTGTTCTTGAGAAACGCCGTCGCCGCGCCTTAGACGCAGGCCTTGCGCGTGACGCCCGACGTGCACACGGCGCGCACCGTCTCGTCGACCGCGAGGGTCCGGTTGCGCGCGCCGCTGGCCTTGGACCGCAGCCCGAAGTAGTAGCAAGCCGCGCGCGTTTTCGGGGGCACATTTTCGCACTTGGACCGCACGTTCCGGTCCTGCCCAAAAAACGCCCCGCCGCGCTCCATGACGACCCCGCCGGCGCAGTAGTGCGCGACGCTGTAGTCGGGGGACGCCGCGCAGCCCTCCAGCGCGTCCGCCTCGGGTTGCAACAGCGCCAGGGCGTGGCCGACAGCGTGGGCGCACTCGCCCTTATCTACCACGGCCCGCATCGCGTCGCGCCTACAGAGCGCCTCGATGTCCGGTCTGTAGGTCGGATCGCGCCTTTTCTGCTCGTAGGCATATGCGCCCACCGCGCCGTGGAGGCAGCCGCCCGTGCAGCGGTACTCGCAAACTTTGAGAGCACGATCGAGCGAGGCGTCGAGCACCGGTACATGCAAGAGCAGTATCGCGGTCACCTTGGCGATGTCCAATTTCTTCGCCTCCTCGGCGAAGATCTCGCGCCCGAGCTGATGCGCCTGCGAGTGGCAGGTCGCGTGCTGGAACTGCTCGAGCTTGAGCCGGTCCAGAGCGCTCGCGGTCTTCGGCAGCGCCGTCGGCCGCCCTCTTGTTTCGTGGCTCTTGCGCCAAGTGGCATCCTGGCGCGCGTAGACCTCCGGGGCCGGCGGCGTGCGCTCCGGGGCGTCGGTGCCCGCGTCGAGCCAGGGCACCTTGGCTGCCGCGAGAGCGCAGAGGGCCAGGAGGCCCCGCATCTGTGCGCAGCTTGGTTTATGAACAACGGTGTGGACGAAACGAGTGCTACCACCACCGCTGGCGGCCGTGTTCGCGCTTTACCAGCTCCGTTTAAAGGCAGAGACCAAAAAAATTCCCACACGCACCCGCACGCTTAAGACGCTATCGAGGAGTAAGACGGCCGGCCGCCTGGGCAGGGCACATGGAATCTTACACGCAGAACCTGCTTGCAAAGAGACAGCCCGCCCCCGACCGGCCCACGTCCAAGCGCTTACGCGGACCCATGACACACGGCGACGGGGACACAGAGATTATTCGAGGGAGACGCGGGCGAGATATCAGGCGCGGCCGCGACGCAGTCGCCGCGACCCGGTCGCGTTCTTCGCCGGCGACTCATCAAATACACTGTTGTGGAACTCCTCTTGCTGGATGATGGCCTCGTGCTCCTTCTTGCTGGTGTGCTCCATTCGCTGGAGGTGGTCGACGCCGTCGCCCCGGAACCATACTTTACACACACCGCCGCCGAACAAGGATGAGAACGGGTTCGGCAGCGTCAGTAAGGGCGACACGGCCAATAAGTTGAGCTTCAGGCGCGCGGACTGGCCGTACGCGTCCGCGACGGCTTTTCGCTGCGTGACCAACTCCTTCGTGTGCGGGTCCCGGTACGCGAAGCAGAAGCCCGCCAGCGTGTCCACGAGGAACAGGACGCCGATGGTGAAGTCGACCCTCCGTAACCGCCGGAAGATCGCCGACGACGGCGGCGTCGCAATTCCAATAGGCGTCAGGTTGCAGTTGTAGAAGATGACCACGAACATGAGGGCGTCCCAGTAGTTCCTTAATTTCGAATCGGGCAGGAGGATGGGCAGCCGGTCTAAGAGGGCTCGCGGCCGCGCCGGCTGCAGTTTGCGAAACTGGGCGGCCGCGCCGTGGGCCGTCGCGCCTTGGCCCTTGAAACCGTGCGCGGCGGGGCGCTGCTCGTCAGCGCGAGGGGGTGCTCCATCGTCGCGTCGGCGCGCGTGGGCTGCCTGGCCGTGTCCGCGTCCGGGGGGCTGCTGCCTCTGTGCGGCGGCTTGGCCGCGTACGAGAAGTTGCGAGCGCGCGCGCGGCAGCGACTACTGTCTGCGCGCTGGGCCCGAGTACGCCCAGGCTGCTGCCTACGCGTCGGCGCACCACAAAACGCGTTGTGCAAGAGAGCAAAACACAAAATCCAGGAGGCACATGTGCAGCGAGATACCCGCACGCGGAGGCGCACGCGCGCGCGCACCAGCGCATCCCGGGGCACCGCTGGGAATCGCCTATGGCCCTTCGCTAGGCGTGCAAGGTTCCAGTGTGCGGGTTTCATGCACGGGTTTTGCGCTCTCAGCAGCCTGTTTTGCCTCTACCTGGCCACATCGGTTGCCGGATTGCTGGCCTTGCAGTCTGCAGTCTGCACCCTCAAAACGGTGCTGGTGACCTGCGGACCCATGCTTGCCCTGCGAGGGGCGTGCGCATTGCGATCTGCGCGTGGGTTTTTCATCGCGGCGCGCGGCGTCGAGCGCCGACGTGGCGCCGCCGAGCGGGCCTGCCGAGGCGTGAAGAGCCAAACGTGTTTCAGTCGCACCACCGGCGCGCCGCTCTCTGAATACGGTTCCTGGGACGACGCGGTCGGCGCCGCCGGGTACGTCTACGAACAAAGCGGGCCGGAGCTCTACGCGTACCACTGCGACGTCTGCTCACTGTACCATCTCGCACCGGCAGCGAGGCACACGCCGTCTACCGAGTGCGACCACTGCTCCTCGTCGGACGGCCGTCCGAAGATGGCCTATGAAAGCCGTCAGGACGCGCGGCGGCGCGCGGACATCCTGCGCGAGGAGCACGGCGCGGACCTCACCGTGTACGAGTGCCCGCACGGCTCCGGCTGGCACTTGAGTCGAAGGGCCGAGCGGCGCCGCGGCGGCGGCTACCGTCGCCGCGGGGACCGCAACCGCGGGCGCCTTCCTCTAGACCGCGAGCGCGACAAGTACGAAGGCGACGAGTATCGGAGCTTGTAGTGTTGTGATAAGTTTAAAATGTTATACCATCTCCGCCCCCGAGGCCCCGGCGCCCTGCCGCCGCGCCCACGCGCGGATCGACGGCACCAGCACGCCACCGAGCACGATCTGGATCGGGTGATACATGAGGAGCGGCGCGCTCAAGAGCCCAAAGCGCGGGTGGTCCGGGAAGACGATCTTGAGGACGGGGATGCCGAGCGTGAGCGACTTGTGCGACGCGCAGAAGAGGGCGCAGATCACGTCGCCCGGGGGGAAGGGCCGCTTGAACACTTTTTGAGTTGCCGTCGCCGTGAACAAAGCGCTCAGAAACGCCCCCTGCAGGCTCAACACGACCAACCCTGTCACGAGCAACGCGCCGCGGCGGTGGTCCACGGCCGCCTCGCCACTAAAGGTATCACAAAAAGTCATGAAGATGATGAGGAGGAGCGTGCCTTGGCCGATCTCCGACAAAGGGGGCTTCGCCCGGTCCAGCCACGCCTCGAGGCGGGGCCGCGCCACCTGCCCGCAGCAGAGCGGGACCACGACCGTGACGAAGAGCTGGCGGAAGACGCGGCCCAAGGTGCCTAGTAACGCGTCGCTCGCGCCGGCGCCGGTCGTCGCGGAGGCCGCCGTGCTCCCGGCGTCGACCAGCGCCACGAGCAGCACGGGCGTCACAAACACGCCCAGCAAGGAGCCGAAGGCCGAGTTGAAGATTGCAGAAGCCTCGTTGCCGCCCGCCGCCTTTGTCAAAATGACCGCCGACGAGACGGGCGGCGGGAGGCACGCGACCGCAACTAGCCCTTCACACAACCAATGGTCCAGGCCCGCCGCGAGCAGGAAGGGCGCCACCAGGTACCGCACGAAGATCGGCACGAGGACCAGCGTGAAGCCCTGGATCAGCGCGTGCAGCGGGACGTTGGCAACGGCGCCCGCGAGTTGGCGTGGCCTTAGTCCGAGCCCGCTCAGGAAGAAGATGAGCGCCACGGCTAAATACTTGACCGTGACGTCCGGGTAGAGCGGCCCGTCCTTGGCGCCTATGCCCGGTGCCGCTTTGGCGCCCGTGATGGCGAGGACGACGCCGACGAGCATCCAGTTCTTCCGCAGGACCCGCAGGAAGTTCTTGAGCGCCATTGCAGGCGACGGCGGGTGCGTGCTGCTGCGCTTCGAGCTTTCATCGTCCTGCGCCTCGACGAGTGTGCCGCGGCGCGGCGTGAGGCCTGCGCTCATTTTGCGTGCCACCGATCAATAACACGCCAGCGCTTCAAACACTGGCCGCGTTCGCTGTAAGCGACCACTATTTATGCGTCCGTCGTTCGTTAAGAGTGCTTCGGCAGCTAACGCGCACAGCAGGCTCGCACACGCGCGTCGGCTTTTTTGGGGCTAAAATTCAATTATACTAAACGGGTTTCAATGCATGCGCGCATTGAGCCATATTTTGCAAGCAGGCGCACACTGCTGGCGCGCAAACGCGTGCAGGGATACCACAAATCAACAGCTCTGCAAGTTGGGCATCGCTAAGACACAGCGGCTGTGACAAGTCACAGGTCGAGTTTGCGCCAGCGCTGCCGTACACGATGGGGAACCGCAACCCCCCAAAAGCCATCGACGGCTGGACCGTACCGAGCATCTACCACGTCATCGGCGGCCTCGGCCTCGCCGCTCTGCTCGCGGTGACGCCCGGGTGGCACGAGGCGACGGTCCACGCGCACTGGACGCTGCCGCACGCCTCCGCCGGCGCGCGCGGCGGCCGGTTAACGGCGCGGCCCGTCTTCCTGGACGACCGCGCCGTCGTGACCTTCGCGCACGTGTTGACGGATGCGGCCGAGGCGCCGACGCGCGTCTTACTCCGACGCAGGGATGGGTCCACGCACACGGTGGACGGGCCCGGCGGGGCCCTCGCGGTGCTGGCCGCGAACGGCACCGTCGTCGTGGCCGTGGACGTGTTCGGCGCCGTGGCGGCGTACGACGCGGCGCTGCGCCGGACCTGGCGTACGCGCGCGCTCTTCGGAGCGGCGCAGGCCCACGTCGCCGTCGCCATGCGCGGCGACCGCGTCTACGTCGCGACGGCGCCCCGGGACGCGCCGCCTACGTTATTCCAACTCGATATGGCCACGGGCGACGTCGCCGCGGAGCAGGGCGCGGTCGAACCGCCGCGAGCCGAGGCGCGGTGGCCGAGCGCGTGGCGCGGCGCCTTCTTCTGGCCGGACGCGGAGGAGGGGGCCGCCGACGCCGCGTACGACGGCATGGGCGCGGAGGCGTTTGTTCGAAAACATCTACCGCACGCCTGGGCGCGCGCCGAGGACACGCGGGTGCTGGTGGGCGAGGACGTTGTAGTAAGGGGCCCGCGCGGCCTGCACGCCATGGAGGCGCAGCTGTTCGCCCCGCTGCCTTGTGATGCCCTGGTGCTCAACGCCACGGCCGTCGTGACCCTGAAGGCCGTCGACGCTTTTAGTTCGGCGCCGCGGCACAAGCGCTCTAGAGATGGCGGGTCGGTCGTGGCGCCCTGCGCGCTCGTGGGCGTGCGGGGCCTCCCGCCGGTCGAGCGCCACCTCGAGGCGTCGCTCTGCCACGACCGCGGCATAGAACGGACGACGCCGGCGAAGATGGGCCGCGAGAGCAAGCGCCGGGCGGCGGTCCACTCGAACCTGGCACTGGTGGACGGCGGCGACATTGTGATCGCGGCGTCGCGCGGCGTCGTCTCGCGGATCAGGCCGGACGGGCCGCACGCGTGGCAGGCGCGGCGCGGCCCGCACTGGAAGGAGCGCGACTTCGGGGGCTACGTCGTCCTCACCCCGCGGGGCGTGCTCGTCGTGGGCGCGGCCGACGCGCGCCTCTACGACCTGGAGAACGGCGCGACGCTCGCGGCGATCGATTTACCGATCAAGTGGGACGACGAGCGCGTGCAGCAGGCGCCCGTTCTGCGAGATGACCTCGTGCTGGTCGTGACGCAGTTCCAGACCGTGGCGCTCAAGCTCAAACTCAGGGAGGACGCCGGGGCCGCCACGGCCAAGCTCATGGTGCTGGCGCTCGCCCTGGGCGCGGTGGGGCTGGTCTGGCTCGCGTCCGCGGAGATGGACCCTTAAATTTTGTGTACTGTTACTTCCCCAGCGCGGCGGCGAGATGTGGGAGTTTATTTACAGCTGTATTTACTTCCCCAGCGCGGCGTTCATGGGCGCCACGAGCTTCTTGAGCGCCTCGACCTCGCCTCGACTGCGCTCGATGTACTTCGTGGCGGAGTTCTCCGAGGGCTTGCCCGAGCCGCCCGCGAAGTTCGAGGAGTAGGCCATGCCGTCGACGCGCGCGATGGCCGACACGAAATTTTCCAAAGCTTCGGCGAAGGCCTCGGGGTCATCGGCCGCCGGAATCAATTTCTTGCAGCTCTTCTCGATCTGGAAGAGCGGCGACGTGTCCCCGACCGTGCCGATGCGCCGCCGAATGCCGTCGCCGCCGCCCGCGATGGGCCAGTCCCGGAGGATGGCGTCGATCTCCTTCTGCGCGGCGTCCCACTGCGCGCGCGGCTCCGCCGCGCGCCCAACCGCGGGTGCAAGGGCTGCGACCACAGCAAGGGTGGCCGCGCCGAGGTCTCGGCGGCCAAGCAAAGGGGCTTTTGGCGTCTGCGGCGGTCGCAGTGGTCGTAGCGCTGCAGCGGTCGTTACGAGGAGTACTGCTACGAGCGCACGCATCCTGACAGGCTGTTTGCGGCTCTGTGGAGGCTGCAGGCGCAGCTCTGACACCCCCGTCGAAACTCGTGCGATAAACCCGTGCGTTTATATGCTCAGGCAAGCTCTCGAGGCGGCAGCGGGTACGGCAGCGCTCCGCGCACGCACATAAGTCGTCAACGCTCACGCCAGCAAAGCTGCGCCTGCTGCTGCGTAACTGCACTGCTGCTGTTGGCACCTCTGGTGCTGCGCGAAGCAGCCATGGGCGCCGCCATCGCGAAGACGCTCGTCTTCCAGCCGCCGAGCCCCGTCGCGCCGTGCGACCAGATCGTCGCCGGGTCCGTGGACTCGAGCCACATCTGGTTGGAGACGCGCCGCGGGTCGCGCATCGAGGCCTTCTTCGTGGACCGAAGAGCGCAGACGACCATCCTGTTCAGCCACGCCAACGCGGAGGACGTCAGCATGGTCTTCGCATGGCTGAGAGATTTGAGCCTGCGGCTGGGCGTCAACGTCTGCGCCTACAGCTACACGGGCTACGCGCGGTCCTCGAAGCCTCCGTCCGAGCTGGACGTGTATGCCGACATCGACGCGGTCTGGGAGTACCTCACGGAGAAGCGGCGCATCGACCCGGGCAAAGTCCTACTCTACTCGCGAAGTGTGGGCTCGGGGCCGACGCTATACTTGGCGCAGCGGCTGTCCAAGGCGGGCACGCCGCCGGCGGGCGTCGCGCTGCAGTCGCCGATTCTCTCGGTCTTTAGGATCGCCTTCGACTTTCGCTATACGCTGCCCGGCGATCTCTTCCCGAACGTGGACCGCGTGGGCGACGCGCGGTGCCCCGTCCTCGTGATCCACGGCACGCACGACGAGGTCGTCCCGTTCTGGCACGGCCAGGAGCTATTCCTGGCCACGCGGCCGGAGTGGCGCTTCCGGCCGTTCTGGATTCCCGGCGCGGGCCACAACAACATCGAGCTGCTCCTGCGCGACACGGGCGCGCTCTTCAAGCGGCTCGGCGAGTTCATCGACTTCTGCGCGCGGCGGAAGATGCCGGGTAGGCTGTCGTCTAACTAGCTATTTGTGTGTGTATCGGCTAGCATGACACAGGTTTAAACAACAACATCGCTTCGATACGCGCGCCCCGCCGGGCCCCGCGCGGCGGCCTCGGGGTAGCCGTCCCGCGAGTAGTCGACGCCGTCTTGGACGAGGTTGTAGACGCCCTCGCCCCGCCGCGGCGCGGGCGCGTCTCGGCCGTCGATGTCGCGCCAGGCCGTACTGTACTCGCGCATGTACCACGGCCGGCGCGGGTCCTCCCAGCGCTGGCACGCGGCCCAGCGCTTGAATTCCGAGAAAAACGTCGACGCATCCGGTCTACCGGCGTAACCACGGATGCGCTGAATATGTGTCGAGAGCGTCGAGAACCACGTGCCCGTAAACGTCCGGCCCTGCGACGCCACGAGGACATCGACTAGCGCCGCTTCATTTGCGCCGATGCGCGCGACCGCCTCTGCTTCACCAGTAGTCATCGCGACGCCGTTCGCGACAAGTGATACCTCTCGCGGCATTGACGCATTGCGCCGCGCCGCGCCCGCGGCGACCAGCGCGTCCGCGAGCGTGAGGACGCGGTGGCCCGCTTTTCTCACGCCTTCAAAGGGCGTCTTATCCTTAATATCCGTCGCCACGTACAGCGCCTCGCGCGGCGCGAGGACCCTCAGTGCCGCGTCCGGGTCCTTGACTCCTTTAAATTGAAAATCGCCCCCGCGCTCGTGAAGGCTCGAGAAGCCCGCGTCGGCGTTCTTTAATACGGGCGGCGCCTGGCGGTTGAGCCAGTTTACCACGGCCGCGGCGGCACACGTGATGCGGTCGGCGTGCCGCACGAGGTCGCGCACCAAACGCTTGTGCAGGTTTTGGGACGCGTGTTCGACGAAGACAACATATGTATAAAAGGGCACGAGCAGCCGGCCCGCGCTGTCGATGTGGTGGATATCCGCGCCGTGCGTCCGCCAGCCGGCTGAACGGACATGGGCAATGGCCTTCGTCCGATCGCCGAGCAGCGCGTCGCCGTCGACGGTGTCGCGCCACAGCCGCTTTGCGCTTTCGCCGTACAGGGTCCACTCGGGCGGGTCGAACCGCAGCTTGTCCACGCGGGCGTCGACCTCTTTTGCGTCGCGCGTCTTGCGCGCCTGGGCCTCGCCAAACAGTACCACAGTTGTCTCCGTCTTAGGGATCAGCGCCAGGAAGTTCCGGTCGAGCCAGTCGTACAGCGCGTAGCACGACGCCGCCGCGACGTGCATGGGAACACACCGCCGCGCGGCGTTCAATATTTTGTCGTCCGGCGGCCAGGCGCCTTCGGGCAGGCGACCGCTCCGCGCCAGGCGCGGCAGGACCTCCAAGAAGAAGGCCGCCGACGTCACGACGCGCACCCGGTCCTGCGACTGCAGCAGCGCGGGGAAGAAGTCCGCGAGCGAGTACTCGCAGCCGCCCTTGCACGAGTTCAGCAGGTAGTACGGCTGGATCGGGGGCAGGACGAGAACGCGGCCCGACGCTCTCGCCAACGAGAGGGCGTTCTCGAGGCCCAGACGCACGTTGTTCAACCCGCCAAAGTCCGGGACGAACGTGAGGTACGCCTCGACGTCATACGGAGGCGCGTCGCCGGGGAGCTCTGCTACCGGCCGCGTCCAGTAGCGCATCGAAGTAGGCACGCGCACGGGGCACGCGTAGGGGTCCTTGCCCCGTACCTCGCCGCGCACGGCGCGTTCGGCGATCTCCGCCGCCGTCGCGGCCTCGGCAGCGTGCTGCGCCGCTGCTTCCGCCGCCGCGCGCGCCAACTCCGACCGCACGACCGCGTCGTCGTCGCCGCCGCCGAAGATCAAGAAGCAGAGCGCGAACCCCGCAATGAACGGTGCGACGCGTTGCCGCGCCCGTCCCGGTGCTCGTCTTGCGCGGTGCCGGTGCGGTGATCTGTGGCGCGGTGAGCGCAGCATCTCAAAGCTGCGAGCTTTGAGTGGTGGGGAATGATGGCACAGATGCGTGCGTGCCGGTCTCTGGCACAGGTGCAGACTGTGGGCTATTCCATGCGTTTCCAACCGCAGCACTGTCTATTGCGTTGCAGACGCTCAGATCATGAACCAGCGCTGCTTTACTGATGCCAGGTGTACGACGAGGCGAGGTCTCGAGCGCTCGAGCCAAGCTAGCCTTGGCCAAGTGCAAAAGGCTGCCATTCGAAAACCCGCGCGTTTCTAGCAACCAGTTTCGAGCGACGTTTGCGCTCAGTATTTCCCCGGCGGCTATGATGCCTCTGGGTTCATTCGGAACAACTGGTGGCTGAATCCAGGCTGATGGCCTCTGCCGGCTGACACCAACTTTGGAAATACTTCCATTGTAGCCGAGGCCGTCGACCACGGCGGCCCTTTGTGACGTGGGTGGAGGCCTGCTATAATTGTATAATCGACGTGCAGTGCAGAACGTTCAGCAAAACAGCATTACTTTCCAAAACCAGCATGAAGCCAATGTCCATCCAATAGCCCGCCCGTCGCCGTCGCCGACCCGGCGTGTCTCCTTCACTGAGCCGTCGCTCTCGCGGACCGACCTCTACCCACTAGGCCTGCGCAAGGCCCGCGCGCCCGCAATAAATGACCGCCGCCAAAGCGACCCGGGCCCCGGCAAGTGCAGCTTACTGGACCTCGCGTTCGCCGACGAGAGCCGTGCGGTCGATGCCGACACGTTCGCCGAGTTGCAAATCGGCGACGCCTTCTTCGACCACACGGCGTTGGTCTTCTTCGGGTGCGCGATCACCTTGCAAATTTCATGCATGTTGAACAAAAACCACCTTTTCGCAAAAATCATCGCATTGATCCTCGCCTGGAGTTGTGCATCGTTTGGGAGCATTGATGCGTAGCCAACTACTTTGTATTGCAGCCACTGCAGCGATGCGTCCATTCGCAGCTTTGCCATCACACTCGCGCCGTCGAACCGTGCCGAGGCGGGCTGCAAAAGGTGACAACGCAGCCGTGGCAAAGCGAGGCGGCGATGCAACCGTCGCAACACCAAGCCACGTCTGGCCTATTGCTGCCGCCGCGGTGATGGGTATCAGCTCGTCGGCTGCGCTGGCGCGTGGCGTTGCTGGCGAAGCTGCACCGGTTGCCATCGCGTGCTGGCGCGTCGCCGGAGCCGCAGGATTGAACTTATTGGCTCCTCGCGCTCGGAAAGGCATCGCGAAGCTCGGATCGAGGGACGCATTTCTCGCGGGCAGGGCAGGCTTGCTCCTTGCGGCCCACTTCTTGCTCTTCTTCAGTGCTCTGAGGCGGACGTCGGTGCTGCGATCTACAACCTTGGTCGGTCTCTGCCCGCTCTGGGTCGGCTTCGCGGATAGGATACGGGGGAGAGAAGTGCCGGACGCCTTCTGGCTCTGCTGTACCAGCGCGGTGGCCGGGACGGCGGTCCTCGCTGACGACGCGTCTGGAGCCGCCGCGACCGGCGATGCGCTGGCCGCGGCGTCGGGCGTGCTGTGGGCCGCGTACATTATGGCGGGCCGCGACGCGCGGGCGCGCGTTGGAGCGTCGACGTGGCAGGCCGGCGTCTGCCTCGCCGCGACTTGCATCCTCGCGCCGGCAGCGTTGTTACGCGGTGATGCGCTGTGGGGGTTCAGCAGACAAACCTACCTGCTCCTCGCCGGCTTCGTGGCTTTACCACAGATGGTCGGCCACCAGGGCCTCGCCTACATCGTCGCATACTTGCCCGGGCGCCAGGTCGCGGCTTTGACGCTGCTGGAGCCTGTCGGCGCGACGGCGTTGGCCGCGCTATTCTTCGGCGAGATCCCAACGAGGGTCGCCTGCTTTGGTGCGGCCCTCGTGGCCGCCGGTGTCTTCGCGGCGCTCTAATTTTAACAATTGTAATTATTCACTCAACAAGCATCTGCGCCCGCAGTTTCTCGGCCTTCTCCGGCCCGTAGAGCTGGTCCACGAGCGCGAGGGCGAATTCGAGGGAGGTCCCGGGGCCGCGCGACGTCGTCACGTGACCGTCGCGCACGACGGTGCCATCCGCGACGTCCCCGAGCGCCTCCACGAAGGGCGGCGCGGGATAGCAGGTCGCCCGCCGCCCGTCAAGTAGACCCTTGGCCTTCAGGACTACCGCGGGCGAGGCACAGACCGCCGCTAAAGGCGCCTGCCTCGAGTCCTGCTTCCTTAGAATCGCGTCGAGCGCGTCGCTGTCGCGCAGTCGCTCCGCGCCCGGCATGCCGCCAGGTATCGCGACGAGGTCCCACTCGTCGTTGTCGAGGTCCTCGACGAGCGCGTCGGCGACGATTCTGAGCCCGCGCGACATCGTGCATGTCGTCGTCGCCTCGACGGATGCCACGGTTACGTCAGCACCGGCGCGCACCAATGTGTCGGTGATGCACGCTGTTTCGATTTCCTCTGAGCCGTCCGCGATTGGCACTAGTACTCTCTTAGTGACCGCACTCGTCGATGCAGCAGCGCGTAGAGCCATGCTGCGCAGCGCTTGGGTGCTGCGCGTCGCCAGCGTAAGCATCACTGCGAATTTGGTGAGGTGCATACGAGAGTGATTGAATAATGCTTGCTTTTAACCACTACGTGGACGAGATCTAGTTGGCTTATGCTCTGCTTTAAAGCTTGCCAGTGAGGCTGAGAGCAAAAACCCGTGCAGAGTACCGATATGCGATTACACCCACTATCATGTTGTAATTTTATTAGTATTCTTGTCCGTCTCCGTCCGACTTGACTTCAGGGAGAAATCCGGCGTGGTAAGAGAACGACTGACCACTGTCAAGACGGGACGACAGCCGCGCCTCGCCCTCCGGGACGACCTCCAGGAGCGACGACTCGTGGAGGCGCTCTTCGGCGATGCCCGTGATCTCAGAACGCGCAAAGGGGAACCGGTCGAGGAGCGGCAGGAGGTGCTCCGCGTCGAGGCGCTGGAGCTGCGTCGCGCGGGCCCCCCGGAGCTCGACGGTCCATGCGGCGTGGAGCAACGGCCCCTCGGCACCGAAGTGGGCGCCGGCCGGGATCTCGCCCAGCACGTGCGCGCTCGCGTGCGCCGAGGCCAGGAAGGAGACGCCGCCGCTCACGACGAAGTACATTGCTCTGCTGATCTCGCCCCGCGCCAGGACGACCTCGTCGACGCTGACCAGGCAGAATTACGCGCGGGCTCTCTACGCGAACCCCGGCGCCACGCTCGATGATCTCCGCGAGGCCGTGACGACACTCGAGGAGACGGCACAGACCGCGCGGCGCGTGCTCGGTGGCCAACACCCACTCGTGCCGACGTTTGAGGCATTCCTGCGAGAAGCGCGAGGAGTGCACCGCGCCCGGGAAACGCCGTCGGGAAGGTCCTAAGTGGCTGGTTGCCATCATGTAGTGAGTAGCGGATTGTACTAAATTATAGTCAACGTGAACCCGCCAAACTAGTAGCTACCGGGCGCAGAGGACTGGAACGCGGATACCCGATCCTCAAAACCCGCACGAAACTACTCGTGCTCGCGCTCGTGCTCTTGCTGCCCCAAGCTTCTTTGCTAAATTTATACCATTATACCAGTTAAAACACCATGCAGACTCTTCGCCTGCTCCTCATTGCCTCGACGGCCGCTGCCCTCAAGACGTCGCAGCGCGCGCCGCCGCTGAAGGCCCTCCAGGTCAGGGGCGGTGGCATGGTGGAGAAGAGCACCGCCCTCACGGTTACGAAGGTCGTCTTCGGCATCTACGGAGCGCAGATGCTGCTCGTCCCGGACTTCCTGTGGAGCCAGAACTTCAAGATGAAGAAGTGCGCCCCGCGTCGGGGGACGAGCCATCGCGTACACTCACCTTTTCTCCACGCAGCGACAAGTACCACAACTTCATCGCCCGCATCTCGGGCGTGGGCTGGCTCGGGCTCCTCCGCTCGTTCTCGAAGATGGACGAGGACGACGCCTTCGCCCTCTCGTTCATCGTGTCGGTCGCGACGACGGTCCTCGGCCCCGTCTTGGCGGAGACCACGCTCGAGTGCAACACGGCCCACGGCGCGGTCTTCGTCCTCTTCCCCATCTTGCTGGGCGCGCACGTCTTGGCGATGTAAGTGCAACGCCATTCTGTTCTCTCGGGCGCGCCCGCGAGGGCGACTAAGTACATAAATATCCACACAAAGATGTTTATTCCACGCGACATATAATTTTCAGTTGTCACACGGCGCCTTGACCTTGGGCAGCCAGGACGGCTCCGCCACGGGCGTCTTCTTCGACTCCTCGGCCTCCAGCGCCGCCCGCTCCTCGGCGACGAGCGCCGCCAGGAGCTTGTCCTCCGCGTCCTTCAACAACCCGCCAATGGTCGCGCCGTCGTCCAGGGGCCTTTCCAACGAATCCTTGTCCACGGTGCGTAGCATGCGCGCCAGGTCCCGCGCCCGCCGCGCCAGGACCTTCTGGTCGTCAACCCTACGCATGGCGTCGTAGGCGCGGCCCTGCCACTCCTCCACAATAATCACCGCTTCATCTAAACTTTCGGCGGAGGCCTGGCGCTCCTCGTCCAGGCGACCCTCGAGCGTGCCGGCCTTGCGCTCGAGTTCCTTCGCGCGCTGCTCCGTCCGTCGCAACTTGTTCTGGAGCGCCTTGGACTGGCCCTGCAGGGTCCCGATCTCGCCCTCCAGCGTGGCGCCCCGTAAGCGCTCGGCCTCCCAGTCGCCCCGCGCCTTCGTGGCGGCTCGTTTGGCCTCTTCCGCAGTGTTCGCGGCGGCGTCGCGCTCCTTCGTGGCGCGCTGAACGCCGGCCTCGGCGTCCTGGGCGCGCTTTGATTCGGTCGCGGCGGCCTTTGCACTCGCCTCCAAATCCGACCGCAGGGCCTCCGATAAACCCTCGGCGTCCGTGGCGCGCGTCGTCGACTCGGCGAGCGACCGGTCCAGGTCCATCACGGACGCCTCGACCAGCCGCAGCTTCTCCTTGGCGGTCTGTGCCTCCCGGTCTATCTGGGCCTCCAGCTTCATCCGCTCCGCGTCAAGATTTTGAATAGCCTGGTTCCGCGCGTCGGCCAGCTCCACGTCCGCATTTTTCCGCGCCTCCGCCCGGGCCTCATGAACCGCCTGGCGGCTCAGGTCCTCGCCCCGCCGCTCGGCGGCCCGCACGGCCTGGGCCACAGAGTCGGCCTCGCGCGCCTTGAGCTGCGCCCGCAACTCGTCCTGGCGCTTTTCGAGCTCCGCCCGGCTCTGGTCCTGCAGCACCTTGGTCTGGTCCTCGAACTCTGCGTCCATGGCCATGATCTCGTCCTTCAATGACTCGCGCTGCGCCGTCAGCCCGAGCTTGTCCGCTTCCAGCGCGGCGCGCGCCGCCTCCAGTTCCTCGGCTCTTGCCTGTTCCGCCTTTAACTTCTCCGCGAAGGCGTTGGCCTCCTCCGCCAAACGCTGCGCTTCTCTATTCGCGGACGCCGTCGCTTGTGCTTCTTCCTTCAAGCGCTCCTCCAACAAACGCTCCTTCTCCTCGGCCAGCCGCGCGGCCTCCTCCCTCTTCTCTTTCTCCGCGGCCGCTTCCGCTTCCAACGCCGCGATCTGCTTCCGCCGCGCGGCCTTCTCCTTTTCAAGATCCGCGTCGCGCTCCAGCGCCTCCGCCGCGGCCTCCTCGAGCCGCTGCGCGGCTTCTAAAGCCTCGCGCCGCGCCGTCTCCTCGGCGGCATCGACGCGCCCCGCGGCCTGCGCGGCGACCTCGCGCGCCGCTTTCAAAGCGAGCTCCGCCTCCGTCGCGGCGTCCCGTTGACTCGCCTCGAGCTCCGCTTGCAAGCGCCCGGCCTCGGCCGTCGCCCGCGCCTCCGCCGCGAGGCGCTCCTGCTCGGCCCGCTCATCGGCCGCGCGGAGGCGCGCGTCGGTCATCGCCGCGGCGCGGTCCTCGGCCGCCGCGAGCGCGTCCGCGGCCGCGGCGTCCTTCGCCGCCAGCACTCGCTCGGCCTCGGCCCGGGCGTCCGCCTCGGCCTTCGCCGCGCCCGCTTGCGCGGCCTCGAGCGCCGCCGACGCCTCGGCGGCGTTTGACGCCGCACTCGCGGCGTCGGCCTCGCGCGCCGCCTGGGCGCTTTCACGCTCGTCCTGCAGCCGCCGCGCCGCGGCGGCCGCGGACGCTTCGGCCTCGCGCGTCGCCTGCGCCGCTTTCTCCTCGGCCGCCGCGATGGCCGTGTCCCACGCGTCCGCGGCGGCTTTCTCCGCCGCCGCGAGCGCCGCCTGGGCGCTCTCGTCTTTCCGCGCGAGCGCCTCCGCGGCCAAGCGCTGCGCGGCCGCCACGGCGCGCTCCTGCGCGGCGTTCGCCGCGTCCACGTCTATCCGCCGGCGCCGCTCCGCCTCGTCCAGCAAATTGCGCGTGAACGCCGCGGCGTCCTGCAGCTCCGCGTCCCGGGTCGCCGCCGCCTCTCGCGCCGCGCGCTCGACCGCGCGCGCGCGCGCCGCCTCGGCCTTGTTCGAGGCGGCCGCGAGCCTTTCGGAAAGCGTCTCTCGCGCCGCGTCCCGCTCGGCCCGGAGCGCGTCTTCCAGCCGGGCGGTCGCCTTGGCGTGCGCCTGTGCCACATCTTTCAAAGCGGAGTCGCGCTCCACGGTGGCCGTGGCGCGCAGCGCCTCCTGCCGCTTCCGCGCGATGACCTCGACGCCGGCCACGGCGGCCGCCGTGTCTTGCGCCGCCTGCGCCCGGGCCTCGCCCAAGGCCGTTTCGGCGGCCGTCCTCGCGTCGGCGAGCGCCCGGTCGAGCGCTTCCTGCGCCGCTCGATCCCGCGCCTCCAGTTTCTGCGCCGTCTCGCGGCTCAACCGCGTCTCCAGACTGCTCAGCGCCGCGTCGCGCTCGTTCAGGGCCTTGGCCTCGACCCGCGTCACCGTTTCAACCTTCTCCGCCTCCAGCGTCTCGCGGAGCTCGGCCAGGGCCTGGGCCCGGTCGGCCTGGCTCCGCCCGCGGATCTCGTGCTCCAGGGACGCGAGGCGTCGTGTTGCGGCCTCGTCGGCCTCGCGCTTCGCCAAAGCGACGGCCGCGTCCTTCACGGAGGCGAGACGCACGGTCTCGACGGCCACGGCCCGCGACTTTTCCTCAACGCCCCGCCGCTGCTCCTCGGCCCGGATTTCGTCCGCTTGAACAACCGCGTCCGCGACGAGCTGCTTCGCGTCCTTGGCCTTGCGGCGGGCGTACGCTAGCATCATCCCGCGCGCCGCCTCGCGCGCGCGCGTCTCCGCCGCGGCCATGGCCGCCACGACGCGTTTCTGGGAGGCGCCGTCGAGCACAGCCTTCTGCGCCTCGAGGGCCCGGTCCGCGTCCCGTCGGAGCACCTTCTCCTTGGCCCGGAGCTCGTCGCGCTTTTGAGCATGGGCGCTCTTGAGGGCCCGCAGCATCTCCGTGTCCTTGGCGTACTCGAAATCCCTTAGTTTCTGCTCCGCGGCCTTGCGCAGTTCCTTCTCCCGGCGCTTCGCATTATCGGCGACGTTCGCGACTTCTCTTGACACGTCCGCCGCGGCCTTTTTTGTTAACCGCTGCTCGACCGCTTCCACGGTTCGCCGCGCGGCCTCGCGTTCGGCGGCCGTGACCTCTTCGACAACGGCTTCGACGGCCCGGGCCTGGGCTCTTTCGAGCTCCCGTTGCTGCGCCGCGAGGCTCGCCGCAGACTCCTCCCGCAAACTCGCCTCGCGGCGTTTTAACTTCGCCTGCGCGTCGTCCGCGAGCTGCGCCGCTCTATTCGCGACCGCTTCGTGCGTCGCGCGCTCGGCCTCCTGCCGCAGCACGACCTCGCGCGCCAAAAGCTCCTGGCCCGCCCGCTCCCGGACGCGGCGCAGGGCCTGTTCCTTCTCGGACTCCTTGGCGCGCACCGCCGTATCTAAACGAACCTCCGCCGCCGCGGTGAGGCGCGCTTCGCTCTCGCTCATCTCGCGGAAGAGCCGCGTCTCGGCGAGCGACCGCGCCAGGCTCCGCGCGCGCGCCGCCGCGTCGGCGCCCTGGGACCGCGCCGCCCGGACCTCCGCGACGGCGCGATCCGCGACGGCGTCGATCTCCAACCGAGCTTCCGACCGCACCACCGTGAGGTCTTGGTTGGCCTTATCTCGCACGGTCTCGACGCGCTGCTCCGCCGAGGCCCTGGTGCTCTCGAGCTCGGCCAGGGTCTTCTGCTTGAGCGACGCGATCTGGGCGTCCGCCGCGAGCCGCGTCTCCGCGAGTTCGTGGGCCGTCTTCTGCTGGAGCCGCCCGACCATGGCGTTGCCCTCGCGCAGCATCGAGACTTCGCTCAGGAGCTGCTCGCGCTCGGCCGCGAGCTCGCGCTCCGTCCGGCCGGTGACGCGGTCGCGCAGCGTCTCGATCTTCGTCGTCGCGCGGCTCCACTTCGGAACGACCTTGTTCTGGTTGAAGCTCTTCAATCTAGGGATCAACCGCTGGAGCGCCACGGGCGTCTTGAGGGCGCATGCCGTCGCGGCGAAGCAGATGACGGCCAGCGCAGCGCGTGTCCTCGAGCCCATGGTCATCTCTCGGTACTGCCAGTTGCTTCGAACGCTGCGACTTGCGATCAGCAATTCAGAGCACTAATTCGCATCACTGTAGTCGCGTGTAGTTCACTGCTACGATGCGTTTCAGCGCGCCAAAACTTGACGGGCTCGAATAATACCCGCACAAAATTTTACATCGATCGCCCGTCCGGCTTTGGGGCTCTATGAAGCCTCGGAAGGCTGCGGTTGCAAGTCGCAAGTCCCAGACGCCTCCGCGCGCTCGCAGCAGAGGCAGGCCAAAACCATCTCCAAAAAGTAGAGTAGGCAGCGAGAGCAAAAGTGGCACTCACGCCACCACGGCAACAAATCACCGACTGGAAGAAGTGCTCTCATTCCTCAGCATCGATCGAGCGCGGCGAGCACTGCGCTGCTGAAGCACCACAAGCACACTCATCATGAGTGAGGCCGCAGCCGCAGCGATGCCGACGCGCACCGCGCCGCTCACGAAGCTCTTCCCGGACGGCGCACCAAGCGAGACCGAAGACGAAAAGACGAAAAGACTGCAGGTCCTGAAGGAGACGAGCGTGCAGCCGGTGAAGCGCCAATACATCTGCTCCGCGCCGCCGAAGGAGGCCGGGTCCCAGCGCGGCCAGAACAAGAAGCGCCCCATCGAGAAGATGGAGCCCAAGACCGAGGAGATGCGCACGGACCCGCCCGGCGTGCAGGACGAGTCGGGCCGGATCCCCTTCGCGGCGATGCTTGCACTGAGAAAAAGGGAGCGGGCCTTCCTGACGCCGCGGGCGGACCCCGTAGACCACGCGGAAGCTTCAAAGAGGAACGTGGTCGACCCTATTCAACTAGAACCGTGCGTCAAAGAACGAAGACCCGTGTCGTTCGCCGGCAAGATCTACGTGGCGCCCCTGACCACCGTGGGCAATCTGCCCTTTAGGCGCGTTCTAACGAAGCACGGCGCGGACATCACGTGCGGCGAGATGGCTCTGGCCCAGAGTCTCATCGACGGCCAGTCAAGTGAGTGGGCTCTGCTGCGGAGGCATAAGGAAGAGAAGTGCTTCGGGGTCCAGATCAGCGCGGCCCACGGGGACCAGATGGGCCGCGTTTCGGAATTGATACGCGAGCACTGCGACGTGGACTTCGTGGACCTCAACATGGGCTGTCCGATCGAACTCGTGTGCAAGAAGGGCGCCGGCGCGGCGTTACAAAAAAGGCGGAAAAAGGTCCAGGAGATCGTGTTTTCTGGGTTGCGGCAACTGGACTGCCCGCTCAGCATCAAGATGCGCACCGGCTGGGACGAAACGCCCAAGCTCGCGCATACGATGGCGGGGTACATTCAGCATTGGGCGCACCAGCACGGGGTGCATAGCGTGCCTTGCGTGTATGTGCACGGGCGGAGCAGGACCGCGCGGTACACCAAGGCGGCCAACTGGTCCTACATCAACACCGTGGCGAAGTGCCAGGACGACGCGATACCGCCGCTCCCGATCATCGGCAACGGCGACGTCTTTAGCTGGCGGGACTACGAGGAGAAGCGGGCCAAGGCGCCGGCTACTTGTGATTGTGCGATGCTGGCCCGCGGGGCTTTGATCAAGCCCTGGCTTCCTACCGAACTGAAGGAGAAAAGGGACTGGGACATCTCGTCTTCGGAGCGCTTAGATATATTGCGGGACTTCTGCAAGTTTGGGTTGGAGCACTGGGGGAGCGACTCGCGGGGCGTCGCGCGCACGCGGCGCTTTTTGCTGGAGTGGCTCTCGTTCCTACACCGGTACACGCCGGTGGGACTGCTGGAGGTGCTACCGCAGCGCATCGGCGAGCGGCCGCCCTTCTTCGTGGGGCGCAACGACCTCGAGACGCTCATGGCCTCGGACGACTCGCGGGACTGGCTCAAGATCACCGAATTGCTGCTGGGGAAGGCCGACGACAGCGCGTTCACCTTCGTGCCGAAGCACCGGTCGAACGGGTACGCGGACGCGGCGCCGGGCCCGGCGGCGAACGACTGGGGGTAAGTGGAGTAGTAACTCTTTTGATAATGATTGAGCACGGGTTTTACCAGACACTCAGCGCGGCGCCGCTCGACGCTAAGGGCTACTCATGCCTGTGGCGCAGCGTTTTCCACGAGCTATACGACACATATCGATCGCTGCGATCCATGCGACGTCGTGCTGCTCCTGACGCTGAGCGCTGCGAGTGTCTCTGCACCCTGCTTGCCAGCAGACGCAGCCATGGCCAAGAAGAAGCCAAAGGGGCAGAAACCGGAGCCCCAAAGTGCCGAAGCACCGCTCATCTTCCTCGACATTGATGGGGTCCTGGCGCCCTTTGGCGGCCGCGACCCCCCGGGCCCGCCACGCGGGCGCGCGGCCAAGCTCGACGCCGACGCCGCGTTCGCGCCGTTCGACGAGCAATGCCTCGCGCGGCTCGCCGCGGTCGTCGACGCCACCGACGCCACGATCGTGCTGTCGTCGTCGTGGCGGGCCAGCGCGGACGCCGTCGCCGTGATCGAGCGACGATTTCGCGCCTTCGGGGCGCCGCTCGCCGGGACCGTGCCGCTGCCGACGACGGACGCGCACTACCACAGCGTGCGGCAGTGGGAGGTCGCGCGGCACCTGGACCGGCACCCGGCGAGCCGCTGGGTCGCGCTCGACGACGAGGAGCTTGTCGAGGGCGAGGAGTGCGCCGAGCGCCGGTCACTCTTCGTGGGGCGCGTCTCGACGGTGGACTCCACGCTCGGCCTCCAGGATATTCATGTCGCCGAGGCGATCCGCGTTCTGACGGGGGACGCGTAACATGTGTGTGTGAACACTACTTGGCCCCGGCATCTCTCGGCTGCCTCGGGGAGCCAATATACAGACATAGCATTACAAAAACGGGATCACGCGCAGCAGCCGGCCGCCCGCTTCTCGCGCGCGTGGAGTTCGTCCAGCGAGAGTGATGGCGGCTTCGTGTCGAGGCCGGCCGCCTCCCGCGTCCGCTTGTTCTCGAGCGCCAGCGCGGCCACGGCCTCCATGGCCACGCCCACGCCCGTGCCATCGCACGCCGAGGCGAAGACCAGGCCGATGCCGTGCGCCCGGCACCAGTCCCCGGCCGCGCGCGAGTCCTCGGCGCGCGTCGGGCACGGCAGGTCCATCTTGTTGCCGACGCACACGATGGGGAACGCGTCCGGGCCGTCGACGCGCTGGAGCAGTTCCCGCCGCCACAGCTCGACTTGCGCGAAGGTCGAGAAGTCCGCCGTGTCGTAGACCAGTAACGCGCCGTCCGCCCCCCGATAGAACGCGCCGCCGATGGTCCCGTGGTGGAACCGCTCCTGCCCCGCCGTGTCCCAGATGATCAAGCGCACGCGTTCCTGGCCGAGCTCGATCACCTTCGAGGCGAAGTCGGCCCCGAGCGTCACGCGCCGCTCCGGTTTGAAGCTGTTTTTGGTGTAGCGCTCGAGCAGCGAGCTCTTGCCCACGTTGCTCGAGCCCAAGACCACGCATTTCAGCATCGTCGTCGTCGTGCCCGGCTGGCGCGCGATTGGTCGCGGTCGCGGCGCCGCCTCCGGCACCGCGTCCGTCTCGTCGAAGGCGTCCGGCGGCGCCTCTGCTTTTGGCGGCGGCGGCGGCGCGTCCAATTCCGGTTCTCCAGATTCTGTTGTCACCTTCGGCGAGTACTGTACCGCGCCCGCCGCCACCTCTGTCGCGGCGGTCTCCTCAGAATTTGCAGCCTCTTGGGACATCTTCTGCTGCTGCGCCGCGCGCCTTTTTGCCCTCTGGGCTTTGCCCATCGCTG
>Ga0302122_10000604_pt1 | contig 22401 bp, 16 predicted proteins | sample CB21_SCM_MG_FD_203115 | JGI IMG/M metagenome (GOLD analysis project Ga0302122, IMG submission 203115) | Marine microbial communities from Western Arctic Ocean, Canada - CB21_SCM | ecosystem: Environmental > Aquatic > Marine > Oceanic | place: Canada: Western Arctic Ocean | collected 2017-09-28
CAACATCCGGAGCTTCAAGGACGCTTCAGTGGACCGCGTCCTGTTCCTGGCGCCGGAGGGCGCCATCGTGGACCCGGGCGTCGCGAAGGATGCGGAGTACGTGGCCCAGTGCGACAAGTTCATGGGCGATCACGGTCGACAACCTCTCAAATATCTACTCACGCCGCGCTACAAGGGCATGCAGTTGGTGGCGAAGCACAACCCCCGTGGTATTTTTAGCGTCACGATGGCCTTCGTGTGCAAGGACACGGACGCTGTGAAAGTTGATCCTTTGACCGGTCAGGCGTCGGGCGGGTGCCTCTGTTCAAGACCGCTGGACGACCCGGCGCGCGTGATTCCGGACCTCCATACGATCTTTCGGGGCGGCCTCCACTGCTTCACGCACATCCTGCACGTCGACGGCGATCGATTAAAAGAAACGTCGCCCGGGAGTGAAGTGCGCGACGCTCTGCTCGACGACTACGCCCGGAAGGACGCGTTGCTCCACACGTTTCGGGAAACGGGGTCCTTCGGCTGCGAGGACCAGTACATGCTGCCCGTGCGCCACGTGCGCATGAACGCGACGGTCCTGTTCATGACCGGTTGGACGGGTTTGTTCCTCAAGCTCGGTCTGGGCTGGTCCCTGCGGGTCGTCTGTAGGCGGGTCGGCGTCTCCTTCTTCATGCTGTTCCTGCTGCACGCCTTCACGCACATCCACGCGGAGCGGATTTCCGGCGCGTCCCGCGAATCCCTCCTCTTCGAGACGGTCATCAAGATGCTCATGCAGCGCTGGATGGGCGGCAAGCTGGACCACGGCGGGGCCTCGTCGGCCGAAAAGGCCCGGCAGGCCAAGGCGCCGGCGACGCTCTGAGGAACCGGCCCGCCGCGAAACATACACAAGACACGCCATCGCTCGCTCTACCACTAAGTCCTAGGAAAGTATTACACGGCGGCCTCCTCCTTCGAGTCCTCTTTGGAGTCCTCCTTTGACTCCCCGGCCTGCATCCTGGCCCAGTCGGCGTCGACCTTTGCGCGAAGCTCCTCTTCGCTGGGCATCGGGTCCTCCTGGAGCAACTGGATGAGGAAGCGCGCCTCGCAGAACCGGATGTTCGCGTGGCAGCAGGCCATGTCCAGTCCATCCCTCGTCCGCACGGCCGCGTCCATCAACTCCGCGGGGCACTTCTGGTCCTCCATTAATGTGCGAACCTTCTTGAAAGCCATCTTGCGCTGGTGCCTCATGAGGGACAACGCGGCGCCCCAGCCCGCGGTGAGTTTCTCGGCGTAGGTGCCGTGGGGCATGTAGGGCTGGCACTTGCCTATTTCTTCCACTCTTTCCATGAGCTCCCTGCGCGGATGTCGAAGATGTGGAACAGCCCTCCACATAGAAAGTTGGGGCCGCTGAATCAAAGCTTTGGCTCTAGCACCAGCAGATCACGCTCGCGCGGGTTATGGGCAAACCAGCAGAGCGCGGTTATGTAAATGGTGCGTTCATGAAGGCTTCACTGACGCTGTGTTGTGACCGGCCGTCGGGCGACCAGCCCTTGGCCTCCTCCGCGTTGGTGATGAGCGCCTCCAGCGCCTCGCACTGTTCCGGGGGAATGCGGCACTCCTCCCGGAGGAAGGTGATCACTTCAGTGCCCTTTTCTATTACAGCTTCCTCGAGGTCCGCCATTGGGGGGCAGCCTTGGGCTTCGCGTGTCTGGTAGTCCGGCAGCCGTACGGCCGCTCTCTAGTCTCCCTGGGTCCTAGACGCCCTCGCCTTGGGTCCGAGACGCCCAGTGGTAATAGCTCGACGCCAAGCGGACGCGCGCTGTGTGTAAACCCGAATTGACTGAATTCGAAAACGGCACCCGTCCCAGAGCGCATCCAGGGATTACTCTCGACACCTCCTGGGCCCTGATTCATGCCTGGAGCGAGACGCCCACTCACCCAGCCAAAACTGGAGCTTGGGTGAGGCAGGCGACTCATAGCTCCGCGCATTGTGCCGCAGGACTACCTGCGCACCTGCATTCGTCTCATTTATTGAGCGCATTGACCGCGGCCAGCTCTTGGCGCTGCCGCAGACCACATATTGCTCAGGGAGCTCTACAGCTCGCTGCAGCAACGCGGCCGTCCGGCCCTCGCCGTCGCAGCGCGTCCGCCAACACCGCAGCATGCGCTTCCTCGCCCTCCTCCTCGCCGCTGTTCAAGCCGACGACGCCTTGCCCGGTGTCGTCCTCGCCCGCCACGACACAAACGCCAAGCACACCTTCGCCGAGCTCTGGCAGGACGCCGGGAACGAGCAGGCCTGGGTCGTGGAAGCGCGGCGCGAGCTCCACCGCACGCCCGAGCTGCTGTTTGACGAAGTAAAGACCTCGGCCAAGATCGCGCAAGTGCTCACCGCGCTGGGCGTGAACTACACGACAGGGTGGGCACTCAATACTAAAAGAGCGGAGCTCGCCGCGAAGGGCTTCGTGAGCGGCGCGGGCGGCACGGGCGTCGTCGCCCAGATCGGGACGGGGCAGGAGCCCTGCGTTTTACTGAGGGCGGACATCGACGGGCTACCCATCCACGAAGGCATCGAGTCGCCCTGGAAGAGCGAAGAAAAGGGCAAGATGCACGCCTGCGGCCACGACGGCCACGCGGCCATGTTGCTCGGGGCGGCGGCCGTCCTTAAAAGGAGAGAAGGCGAGATCAAGGGCACGATCCGCCTCATCTGGCAACCCGCGGAAGAAGGAGGTGCTGGTGGGAAAAGGATGGTCGAGGAGGGCGTCCTCTCGTTGGCCCCGAAGCCGTCGGCCGCCTTCGGCTTCCACCAGTGGCCCTTTTTACCATTAGGTGCTATTGGCGGTAGACCCGGGCCGATGCTCGCCGCGACCGAATTGTTCGACATTGTCGTGTCGGGCGTGGGCGGCCACGCGGCCATGTAGAACTCGGCGTCCTGGCTTCACATAGACGGCGTCGAGGCGTGTTCACGAGCAAGGGGCCATTTTTTCCGCCCGGGAGCTTTGATACCTCCCGACGCGGCTGCAACGGCCCCGAGAGCACACGGCTCGCCAGGGCGTTTTGCCTGAGCAGAGGAGAGGCAATTAATTAGCGCGTCCGCTGTTCAATAGCGGAAGTCGTCAGTGTTCTCTCCACATAGGCCCCACCACGTCAAGGACCCGATCGTAGCGGCCGCCCACGTCGTGACGGCTTTGCAAGCCATCGCGGCGCGGGAGACGGACCCCCTGTCGTCCGCAGTGATCAGTGTGACGATGTTCCACGCGGGCGATGCGTACAACGTCATCCCTGCCGGGGCGCGCATCGGAGGGACCGTTCGGTCGTTGTCCTTGGAGGGTTTGCAGAACTTAAGGGATCGCGTGGACGCCGTGGTGCACGCGACGACCTTGGCGCACCGCTGCAACGCGACGATCGAGTGGAGCGCCGACGCCTATCCTCCCACGGTCAATGATCCTGAATTGTGGAAGTGGGCGACGGCGGTGGCGGCGCCGGCCTCGACGGAGAACGAGGTGCGCGTGATAAACCCGACCATGGGCGGTGAAGATTTCGCGTTCTACGCGCAGGAAATTCCCTCCGTGTTCCTGGCGCTGGGCCAGGGGTCCAAAACCTTTAGTCCGGAGCCGGGGCTGACGTTTGACACTACGGTCACAGTGCACAACGGGCGGTTCGTGCTGCACGAGGACTTGTTGCGGCGGGGCGTCGCGCTGCACGCGCATCTGGCGCTGTCGTACCTGGACAAGGCTAACGCGTCATAATGTTTGGTTTTTATTCTACCGCACTTATGCGCCTACTGCGCCTCGGCGACGAACTCCTCGTCGTCGTACGTTCCGGGCGCAGCTGCTGCTGGCACCAGCGCGTCGAACGGCGCTTCTGCCTCGTCCTCCTCGTCCTCCTCGTCGTCGTATCGGACGCCGAGCGGGGGCGGCGGTATACTGAGGGCCTTGCGCCTGGCCTCGAACGAGACGACGTCAGGCTCCGCCGGCGGCGGCGCCGCGGCGTGGGCGCTTTGAGCAAAGGTGATGACCTTGGCGCCCTCGGGCGTCAGTTTCTTCGTGGATATAGAGGCCTCCTCCTTCTCGTCGTCGTCGTCCTCATCATCATCGTCGTAGGTCGCCCCTAACGGAGGCGGGGGCGTCATGAGCGCCTTGCGCTTGGCCGAGAACGAGATCTCTTCCTCCGCTTCCTCCTCGTCGTCATCGTCGTACTGTACGCCGAGCGGAGGCGGTGGTGTACTGAGCGCCTTGCGCTTTGCCTCAAACGAAACCTCTTCCTCCTCCTCGTCGTCTTCATCATCGTCATAGACCGCACCTAGAGGAGGCGGCGGTGTGGACAGCGCCTTGCGCCTGGCCGCGAAGGCGTCGGCCGGCGCCACGGGCGGCGCGGCCGCCTCCTCCACCACAATACCGGCAACATCGTCGTCGTCGTCGGAGTCGCCATAGCCCCCCCGCACCTCCTCGTCGTTGAAGGCCGTGGGCGGCCGGATCCAGACGTCCGCGCCGCCGAAGTCCTCGGCCGTGGCGCAGGCGAGCATGCACTCTTCCGTGGTCGGCGGCTCGAAGTCTCTCTTCAAACTCTCCCAGGTGACCGGGTCCCGGCGCGCCGCGGGCGTACCGGTGCGCTGCTTGGCGGGCGTGCCGGCGCGCTGCTTGGCGGGCGTGCCGGCGCGCTGCTTGGCGGGCGTGCCGGCGCGCTGCTTGGCGGGCGCCGGCGCCGGCGCATTTTCGCGCGCGGGCGCCGGCGCGAAGCCCACGCCGCGCGGCGCCGGCGCGACCGGTACGTCCTCCACCGAGGCGCCGCCGTAGACCGACGCGCGGCCCTGTTCAACAGAACCGTGGAGGCAGGACCCCGGGTCCCAGAGCGACCCGCGCTCGTCCCGCCCGCGCGGATCGAGCGAATCGAGCCACGAGTCGCACCCCAAGACATCGCGCGCCGCGTGCACCGACGGCGGCTTGCGCTCCCTCTTTACGGGGCGCTTCTCCCCCGCTTGCGCACTCACGGACCGCATCGCTTGTACAGGCCGGTGCGTGCGCGGCGCCTGCACCGACTGCGCTCTTCTCCCATAGGGCTGCGCCGGCCGCTGCGGTTGTTTAACGCCGAGCATCCTTAATCGAGAAGCTTTGCGCCGCGGCGCGTCCATGGCCTTGGGCCGGCCGCAGTCGACCATGCTTTTCACCTTGGGTTTGTACCTATTCTCCTTCTGCGCCCGGACCGGCAGGGCCCGCGGGGCGCCGAAGGACCGGGCGGCCTTGGTCACGGGGGCGCGGGCGCACCATTCGGGCTTCGGTGCCATGCTTGCGGTGCTTTTGGGCTGCCTTTTTACGTGCAGATCGACGGGCAACGGTGCGGGACGCAAAACCCGTAGTACGTGACCCTCGTCCCGGCGAAGCTTCGGCACCGAGGAGTGCAGTTTGCGTGGGGAGAGCTCCTGCGGCAAAAGTCCTCTGTCTTTGACGTTTGGTAATTTAGCGACTGTGTCGACGTGTACAGTGCGTTTTTGCTCGGATTGGCTTTGTGCAAACGCAAATGCAGCCATTTGTGAGCGTCAAGACGTGGCGCACGGCTAACTGAGTATACCTCGCAGCTCTATTAGAAGCGGTGCGCAGCGTTCACGGCAAACGCGCGACGATACGGCCCATACAGCGCACACTCCATTTCACAGCAAACGCAAGCCGCAGCCATGGCCGAGGCGCCAAGCGCCGCGGACGGCTCGCCCAAGGACTACTTCCTCCAGCAGCTCGTCGGGAAAGGTGTGCGCGTGGACCCCAAGCCTTTGTCCTTCAAGAACCCGGCCAGTAAGATCACGTGCGTAGCCCTCAAATACAGAACAGCGGAAGAATTACCGGAGATGTACGACAAGCCCTTGCTCAAGCTCATGTACGAAGGCTCGTTAGAAGAAATTAGAGAAAAGGTGCCCCAGATGAGCAATGCCCAAAACGCGAACGGCGAAACCGTTCTGATGAAATGTTGCAGAAGAGCTTTATATACGACGTCGAAGAACCCCCTCGCCGTCGTGTCGTTATTGTTGAAGGAAGGCGCGGACCCCATGGTCTGTTGCGATTCCGGAAAGAACGTGCTGCACGATTTATTTTGGTCCGCGAAGCCCCCGCCCCCGGACGTCCTGGAGGCCATGGAAGCGCTGGTGGACATGCTCCACGCGGCCACGGGCAAGGAAGGCCTGGTGGAGATGATGCTGAGCGAGGACAAGCACGGCTACACGCCCTTAGATTATTTCGTACCGGAACAGCAGCCGAATTGGCGCAAAGTTGTGGACACGATCATCGCCTGGGCCGCGTCGGAGCAAGAACACGACGCGACGTTCTCGTGCCACGAGGGGCCGCCTGTGCAATCCCTGGCCGATCGCGTCGTGTCGAATTTGGAGCTGTGCACGGAGTCCGGGACGACGGTCGCGGACTTCATGAAGGACATGGAGCCCGCCGACGTGCAGGTCGTGGCACAGCTGTGCGCGCGGCGATGTTCGTTCCTGGTGTCGGACTGTTCGGATCCCGACGCGGCGATTATTGCGGTGTCCCCCGCCTTCGTGGACCGCACGGGTTATGCGTCGGAGGACGTGCTCGGGCGGAACTGCCGCTTTTTGCAGGGGCCCGGTACTAGTGTGCAGCAGGTCGATCGGATCCGGCGCGCGTTAGCGACCAAAAGCACCGCGGACGTGAGTCTGTTGAACTACAAGAAGGACGGGTCCACGTTCACCAACCGGTTCCTCTTGACCCCGCTTCGAGCCGCGGGCCAGGTGAGATATTATGTGGGCATCCAGAACTGCCCGGACGTGATTGCGGACGACCGCCGGCGGAACGTGTTGCGGTTGCGCCGGGAGGGCATCGACGCGGGGGGCTGGATCGACGACGGGGACGAGCCGGTGCGCGCCGCGAAGCGGGGGCGGGATCCTGATGACGAACCGAACGCGAAGCGGCGGAAGGAGGGCTGTGCCCTGTCCTAGAACTCCCCTGTCCATCCACTCTAATAAACAGTAATAAGAGACAACCCACGGCGACGCTTCATCCACTCGGCGTGGCCCGCCCACAACGCGATCATTCTAGCTTCTAAGTCCGCGGGGCCCGTCATCGTGAGCACCGCCTGCGCGCCGCCGGCGGGGAGCTTGAAGGTGGCGCTCATGGGTCGCTTCTAGCGTGGACTGTGCAGCGAGGTTAGTGGGCAGCCCGCACGTGCTGAGCTCTAGAGCTATCGAGAATCGATCCTCTAGCCTCTAGCTCTCGGAAGAAAACCCGTGCGAAAACCCGAACCCGTCATATTTGGTCATTTTGATCGTGCGTCTCCGGCATCAACAAGCACACGCGCAAACGGTCAGTTTCAGGGTCACGAGGACCTCCACGTAGCGCACAGAACGTGCGCGCTGTGAATTTAGCGTGAATCAGAGAGCACCCAAAGCATCTCTTAAAAGTGATTCAAAAGCAGGAGCTCGACAGCGTAAAAAAATGCCATCCGTCGCGACGCCGCGCGCCGCGGCGCAACACCGCTCGTCGCTCTCCTTGTTGAGCAGCGGCGGCACCGTCAGCCCTCTCCCGGACCTCAACGTCGTCGAGCTCGGCCGGCGCGGCCTGCTCGCGCCGGACATCACGTCGCCACGGGTCTCGCGACGCCAGGCGACGCTGCTCCGAGACGAGGGCGGCAACTTGCGCGTCGTCGCCCAGGGCGTCAACCCGACGGCTGTGGTCAAATCGGGGGGCGAGGTCGTGCGGCTCGCGGGCGGCTCGGGTGCCGACGTGAGCGTCGGAGACACGATCGTGCTATGCCCCGGGCGTCTCTTGCGGGACGGCGGCGGTGTGCTGGACGGTGACGAGGCCTACACGATCGTCGAGGCCGAGATTGACAATTTGCCGGCGGCGCTGCGCGAAATCAACCGCCTGCGGACGGAGCTCGCGGCGCGGCCGCCGGCGCCGCCCTGGCTCGGGCGGCGGGCGCCGGCGGACGACGACGCGGGCGCTGACGACGAGGACGACGTGGACGACAAAACGGAGGACGCGCGCGCCGCCGCGAGCGACGACGATGACGACGACGCCGGCGATGACGGCGGCGATGACGCCGCGGCGCCGGGGACGAAGCGCCGCGCCGGCTCGAGGGACCCGTCGCCCGAGGCCAAGCGGCGGCGGCGCGGTTGTGTGATATGCTAGAGGGAGTCTCTTCCGGGCGCTGTGTTAGATGATAGTGAATATGGTCCCCGTCTGGCCAGCCTACTGGAGCGGGTTGTGTATTGAGTCGGCACCGGAGCTCCCCAGGCCCCAAATTTGCAGCCGCGGTTTTCTTCGCTTCTTTTGCCCGTGACTCAGGACGCTTGTGCAGCTCTGCTGACGTCTTTCTGGAAGCCTCCGACACCCTTTACGCCCTTCAGCTAGCGCCAGCTCGATTGCCATTTTTGGCTCCCAGATTTGGCAACGTCAAAGACTATCATGTACGCACTCCGTGCGCAACGTATAGCAATGAAAGTCTTTGCGAAGTGATTGCAATTTGCAACTCCCATTGCTAGCCAACCAGCACGCGCAAAGGTGGAGCTGCAGCCGAGCTAGGTGATATCCAGCATTGTTGCAAGCCAGCGCATCATCCCAACGATGTCGCTCAAGCGCAGCCGGCAGCATGACGACCTCGCGAGCCTGGCGCCCCCCAGCTTCGCCGCGAGCAGCGACGCCAAGCGGCGGAAGGGTGCGACGCTCGGCCGGCGGCAGAGCGTCGACTGCTTGAGCGCCCTGGCCGGTAACGAGAACGACTCCACTTCCATGGACGCCGCGCTGCTCAGCGCCTACATGGTGGACCACTCCAACCAGGCGCCGTCGATGGAAGAGGAGGCGCCCGCGTTCACGGGAAGTTGGGCCGGCCACAGCGCCCAGATGGCCTTCCTCTTCGGGCAGCGGGCGCCGCCGCCGCGGCCGCGCGTCCAGGAGGCGCCGTCGGAGGACTACGACGCGTCCGACGACGAACTTACGGACGAGGGCGACGTCAATCGAGTCGCGCGCGCCTTCGCCAAAGGCCACCGGCTGCGGCGGGGCTTCTTCGCCTCGGCGTTACGACGGCGGTTACAAACGTTACAGGAGACGAACGCGCGGCTGAAGGCTTTAGCTCGCGAGCACCTTCCTGAAGAGGAACGGTCGAAGCTCTTCGCGGAGCTCGGTTCCGAGGACAACGCCGCTCTTGAAAGTAGGGATACGTCCATGGACCGCACGGACCTGTGCCTCGTGAAGGTGATTCAAGAGGCGCAACGATCTTTCTGTGTGAGCGATCCGCGATTGCCGGACAATCCGATCGTGTGGGCGTCCGACGCGTTCCTACGGATGACCGGCTACGCGCGCGACGAGGTGGTGGGGCGGAACTGTAGGTTCTTACAAGGCCCGAAGACCGACTCCAAACAAGTCGACCAGATCCGCACCGCCGTCGCCGAGGAGCGGGAGTGCCTCGTGACTTTGTTGAATTACCGGAAGGACGGGCAGACCTTCTGGAACCAGTTCTTCATCGCCCCCCTGAAGGACAGCGAGGGGCGCGTGACGTACTACGTCGGCGTGCAGGTGGACGTGTCCGAGACGACGCCGGGCTGCTAGACATAATAACTAATTTGATTATACGCGCGGCGGCGGCGTGCTGCCGGTGCTTCTACTCGCGCCCTCTGTCAGCAGGCTCTGACCCTCTGGGCCAGTGATAGAGCCCGCGGTCACCCGACGGCCGGCGGGCTCTTCTCCCGAGCTAACGGCAGCCGCACTCTTCGGATCAGCATCCAACCGGACGATACTCACACGGCTGCATGTCGGGTCACGCATTACGCAAACATAAAACCATGACGGGTTTATCACAAGTCATTACCGCTAAAAACGCCGCAGCAGTTTCGCCATAATCGCCTCTCGACGCAAACATGCTCCTCACAAACTGCGCCGCTTGCGCCGCGCCACTGGCCCACGACGCGCCGCGATGTGTGAGGTGCAAAACAAGGTACTGCAATTCCACATGCCAACACGACCACTGGCGCCGCGGGCACAAGCAGATCTGCAAGAAAATACACCGCGGCGGCAACGCAGAACAATATTACGCCGACCAAAAATATAAGGAGGCCGTCGCGGTCGCGGTCAAGAAATGCGCGGCCGACACGATAGGGCAGAAATGCTACATTTGCCTCGAGGCTGTGCACCAGCGCACAGGAGAAGGCCTCGTGCGGGGATGCGCGTGTGGAGATCGCGACGGCGTTTCTTCTCCGGAACTGGGCGTTGCGCACGTGTCGTGCTTGGCGGAGCAGGCAAAGATTTTGTTCGCAGAGGCCGAGGAGGACAATCTGGGCAAAGATGCGATTAATGAGAATTTTGGACGGTGGTATAGGTGCGGCCTGTGCAAGCAAGAATACCACGGCGTCGTGTCGTACGCGCTCAGTTGGGCGTGCTGGAAGACATACGTGGGGCGGCCTGAGGGGGACTGGGCTCGGGGGGCAGCGATGACTCTTCTTGGGACCGGCTTATTCTTGATAGGCCACTTCGAGGACGCGGTGCCTGTGAAAGAGGCAGATTTGTCTATGCTGCGGCGCATTGGCGCATCAGACCAACAAATGCTCATCGCGCAGGGCAATCTTGCGAGTGCGGTGTGGGCGGCTGGAGAGTGACGTGACTCAGGAACTCGGATTATCGGCACTTAGCAACGGCCTTCATTCGGTCAATGCCTTCAAGGAGGCACTAGTTGTCGACCAGATACGCTTGGATGCGCATATTCGCTCGAACAGGTCCCACGCGGGCCGGATAAGATTGATGGGCGCGCTTGCATCTACCCACGCCACCCTCGGCGCGCTTGACGACGCTCTTGTCATCCATCGTCAAGTGCACGAATGGACTGTCAGCAAAAATGGCGAAAAGCACAAAGACAGTATTTTTTCAGGACTCAACGTCGTGGCGACGCTCCTAAACAGCAAACGTTACAAAGAGGTTCAGAATTTTGCTTTCCCGTGGATCAACATCGCGATGGATACACTCGGTCCAGGCCATGCGTTCACGTATGATATAATAGACACCTACTGTGCTTCTATAACGAGTGACAAAGGGTCGTCTGCAGACGACATCCGCGACGTGCGGGGGATGCTCGAGGCGGCCGCCCAAAGGTGCCGGCTTGTTCTAGGCGAATCTCATCCGACAACGTATCGACTGGCGAATAATCTGAAAGCGATGGATTTCCACATCGCGCGGTTGGACCCCGTGCGCGCCGAGGGCGACACCTAAGTCGACGTGAGCGACATCATCGAGTGATATATTAGATGTGTGCGCCGCCTCTAAGGCAAGGATCAACTGCCTGTATCGGGCGAGACGACGTTCCTCGTGTTCGTCGCGGACGGCGACGATCGGGTGGAACGGGGGGGTAGAACGCAGGGGGTACGTGTGCCGCCCGGCAGTATGTTATACGAGTTAACAGTACAATGAATAACAAAACATAACCAACGGGTCAATCCCCCTTCCACCCCGTCCCCGGTGGCAGCGTGGGGCACGCAGATGGCAGGTCGCGGTCCTCTTTCCGGAGGAACTTGACGTGGCGGAGCGGCGCTGTGGCGCCGCAGAGGAGCGTGCCGGACCCAACGTTCGGCAAGTAGGCCACGCGGCCGCCCTCCACAAACGTCGGCCGCCGCACGGCGTACACGTCGCCCGCGTCGACGATGGCCCCGGGCGGAAACGCGCCGCCGCCCAGGAACGCACGGTTCGCTTCTTTCCACGCGGCATAGTAGCCGCACGTCGCGTCGTCGGCCGCGACGCGGCCCGTGGCCGCGCAGGAGCACGTATTCTTGGTCAGCGCGCCGTCGACGACGCACCGCTTGTCCTGGTAGAGGCTCAAAACGTCCAGGGCCGCGTCCTCGAGCCCCGCTGCCCGCAGGACGAGGTGCCACAGCGACGGCTGGTCCTTCGGGCCGCACCGCAACCCGAACCAGGCGCCCAGGAACCCGACGGCCCACGGCGTCGACCGGACGAGCACGACCGCGGCCCCGAAGAGCTGGCGGTAGCAGGGCGCCGGCAGGGCGACGTCCGCGGCGCTAGTGCCGGCGAGGAAGGCGTCGACGGATACGTGGCTCGCGATCCAAATGTCCGCGTCCAGGAAGAGTATGTGATCTGCCACGTTTAGCAACGTCAGCGCGTGCAGCGAGAGCGCCTTGGACGTGTGGCCCAGGAGCTCCTCCTTCGCCGCGGGGCACGTCCCACTCCGCTTCACGGCCCGCTTGAGCGGCGTACCAACGAAGACGTAGTACGGGAGGTCGCGCCGCGCCGCGTAGCACGCCGTGTTCGCCGTCCACCGCCAGAAGCGCCACAGAAATTGGAAGTCCGTGAACGACGTCACGAGCGCGACGGAAGCCCGCCGCGGCGGAGGCGAAACGCCTTCGCGGAGCGAGCAGAGCACGGGCGTCCGCGGCGCGCCGGACCCGCAGCCCGGCCAGGCGCCGGCGCACGTTTGGGCGGGGTCGAAGGCGATGCGCCGCGCCCCGCGAAACGTCAGCGTGCGGTTGCCGCTGTCAAAGGTCAGCGCGCATCCCACGCGCACGGGCACGCGCAGCACGTCCAACAGGTACGGTCCCGCCCGGGCCTTGCGCTGCCCCCGTTGTCCGGCCGCGACCATGGCGGCGTCGAAGCGCTGCCGCCGCGAGCCGGCGTCGTCGGCGCGCGCGACGGCCAGCAGCACGACTGTCCACATTGCTGCGGTTTTACAGCTGCCAGGTGCCAGCGTTGCAGCCTCGATGGCGTAGAGGTGAGCCGACTGGGCTGATCAGCGGGCTGCCTCTCTCATGTCCATCAATACTGCCCACGCTTGGAGACGCTTTAAATTTGGGGATGGTCGGAAATCCGGCTGAAAAAAACCCGTCACTCAATAGACGAGCGCGAGCAGGTCAAGTAGCAGCGCACAGCGAGGGCAAAGCCCTGGGTTCAAAACGCGGTCCTCCCGGGTCTTCTCGGCATCCCCTGTCAACACACCAGACAGTTTGTGCAGCCGTGCGAACCACGGCTAGATAGTTATCCCAGATTACAGCTTGAGGCTCTCCGAAACAAAAAGGCCGCATCAGCCCACTCGTTTAAAAAATCATACGCGAGAGAGCGCCCGTGCAGGCATCACAAGACGATGGCCGAAGCAACAAAACCAAAACGCCAGCGCTTGTCGTCGTGCGGCCTCTGCGCTCCGTGCCGCGCGAAGGAGTGCGGCACGTGCAAGGCCTGCGTCGACATGGTCAAGCGCGGTGGCACGGGACGCCTGCGGCAGAAGTGCCTCGCGCGGCGGTGCGCGGCGCCGGTGTCGAGCGACACGAAACCGCCGCGCGTCACGCCGTTGCTGCGGGCCTCTACTAAGCAATCTACAACACCGCCATCAAACTCGCCGCTGCCGCGATTGGGAAATGAGTCGCAGGAGGAGCTGCTCGAATGCTGGAACGAGCAGCAGCGGCTGCGCAAGCTCGGGCTCTGGGAGCCCGCGGGCGCGCGCAAGACGGCAAACTTGCCGCCGTATCCCCCCGTCACGGTCGCGGACGCCCGCGGCGGGCGACGGCGCTTGGCCGCGGAGCCACAGCCCGCAGCGCCGGCGCCCGCGCCGGAAGTTGGTGACGGCGCGCCTGCGGCGCCGGCGCCCGAGCCGGAAGCTGGTGACGGCACGCCTGCAGCGGCGGCGGATCCGGACGCCGACGACGAGGCCCTCAAGGTCACGACCGTCGCGCGCCACGCGGCGCCCGATGGCCGCCTGCCGCCGGACGGGGGGTGGCAGGTCGGGTCGCAGGTGCGGTGCCGGTGGGCCGACGATGACGGTGGTGGGGTGACGTGGTATGGCGCGTCCGTGACCGAGGTCGTCGACGCGTCGGGCGACACCACGACGCTTAAGATCTTGTACGACGACTACGCGGCCGACGACGCGGCCGGCCAGGACATGATCACCGTGCCGGACGATGACACGGTGACTTGTTGCGCGGCCGACCAACACGAAGATAAGCACTGGTTGAAGGGGCAGACGACTGTTGCTGAAGAGGAGAGCAGCGACGACGTCAGCAAAGAGGAAAAGGTGCGAGAAGCCGCGCTGCAAGCGACGGAGACGCCGTTCGGCATCGCGCTCGCCGCGCACGCCGCGTCGGCCAACCTCGTCGTGGCGGGAGCGACGGTCGACGGCTTCGCCCCGCCCACCGACGCGATGCTGGCGGCGGCGGCCGGCGCGTGCGCCGCGGCGCTGCCCGACGGCGACGGCGAGGCCCTCTCAAGCGTGCGCCTGGCGCGGGAGTACTACGACCACTGGAGGCCTGAGAAGGTGCGGGCCATAATCCTCGGGGAGTCGCACGTGTTCACGGAGCCCGAGGAACAGGTGGAGCGGCGGCTGTCCGACGCGGCGTTCGAGCGCCTGCAACGCGTGCACGGCTACGACGGCCCGCGCGGCTACGTCCGCCTGGTGAACTGCCTCTGCTACGGCGAGCGGGAGCTCTGCGTCGATCCGAGTGGCGCCGACCGGGGCTCGACGCAGTTCTGGCAGCTCCTCGCGGCGTCGAGCCGCAAGCTCGCGCCGGCCACGCCCGAGACCCCGATCATCGGCGGCCGGGGCGGCCAGCTCAACGACGTGATCAAGAAGGGGTCGCCGCGGCTCGAGGACCGGCTCGCGGCGAAGTTCCGCGTCATGCGCGACCTCAAGGCACGGGGCCTCTGGCTCCTCGACACGTGCGTTGTCGGCTGGTACATTCCCCAGCAGACGTACTACGTGCGGTCGCGGAACGGCGAGGTCCAGCGTAAGGCGAAGGAGCGGCCGCCGAAGCGGTGCAAGACGCCCGCGCTGGCGCTCTCGTGGGAGCTCTACACGAAGCACGTGATTCGCGCGGCGGCGGCAGAGGGCCACCTCAAGGCGCTCGTGCCCCTTGGAAAGGAGGTCTTCGAGGCCATTGGCATCGACCGCTTCCGCGCCGCCGCCCCGGGCGCCGTCGTGCTCGACGAGGCCTTCCCGGCGCCCAACGCGTGGGTCAAGGGCGGCTACGCGCCCTACTACGCCTACCTTTCCGCGATCTGCGCGCCCGAGGCGGACATCAAGAACATTCCGGTACCGCTCTCGACAGTCGTGTCAGGCCGAAAAGCGAACGGCGAGGGTGCGCCCGCCGCCGCGCCGACCGCGGTCGTGACGCCTTCTAAGGTTTCGAAGCCCCGCGGGCGCGCGCCTCTCGGCGCCACCTGGGACTACGCCAAGAGCGCGTGGGTCCACGGCGGCGGCGCGGCGGCGCCAGTCCCTACCGTTGAGCCGACCGAGGCCGAGCCCGCGGCGGTAGACGAGGAGGAGTTTGCGGCAGCCGACGACGAGTGGGCCGATTGGCGCGGCTGTATATGTGACGGCCCCTACTACGGCAATATGGTCGGCTGCGACGGCGGCTGCAACAACTGGTTCCACTTCGCGTGCGTCGGCTTGACGCGCATGCCCCGGGGCGAGTGGGTCTGCGACGACTGTGTGGCGAAGCGCGCGGAGAGGTGGCGAAGGCTCGATGCTGCCGCGTCGAAGCCCACGCCCAAGTCCAAGCCCGCGGCGAAACCCAGCGCGCCGACGCCGCGCCCCGCGCCCGAGGATCGCTGCCGCGCGCGAAAGGAGGTGGCGCCGAAGAGATCCGCGCAGCGCCCGTCGGCCAAGCCCGCGGCAAAGCGTAGCCGCGCACTAAAGCCACCGGCGCCCCGGACGCGCCCTGCGGCGCCCGCGCGACCCGCTCGCACCGGCTAAGTGGCACTTAAGACGCTATCGAGAAGTAAGACGGCCAGCCGCCGCCCTAGTGGCACTTAAGGTCTACTAGTACACCTACTTAACATTACTCACCGAAACCCGTCGGGCCGTGCAGCCGCTCGCTTCCTCGCCGAGTCGTATTTTCGATTCGTCGCCACGAGCGTCTGCCGCGACGCTGCCAGGCGCGCCCGAGACGTTGCGAGTCGGTCGCCACCCGTTGTGCGCGCGCGCGGCGGCCCGTGCCGCGCCGTTCGCACGAATGGCGGCGGCGGCGGTGGTGGTGCGTTGTTCGCGCGTGGAACCCCTTGTTGCCGCGCCGTGCCCGAGAACGGAGCCGGCGGCGACGATGGCGCGTCATCAGCACGAGGCGAACGCACCCGGGGCGAGACCGGCCTATCGCTACCCTTGCGGCGCGCGACTGCAATATCAAGGCCGTAAAACTCGCCGTCCGGAGCCGGGAGCCAGGTACAGAAGCACCTGCGCCACTTGTAGGCCCGGATCACGCGCTGTATGAGATCGCCTGCGACGTCGGCGAGCGCCGCCTCCACCGCGACCGTATCAGTAGCGTGCTCGATGCGCATGCAAAGCTCGACGAGAGCCGGCGTCAGCACCGGGCCGCTCTCGTCGCATAGCAGGCGTTCGAACGCTGCCATGCGCCGCAGCTCCGCGACAGCCGCCACCTCCGGCCACCGAGAGCCGAGCGGTATGTCCGTCAAAGTGTGTGACGCGGCCTCTTCATCAACCGCCTCGCAGGCCGCGCGCAGCCGCCGCTTAGCCTTGAGCGCGCTCTCGACGTTTGCATACGCCGCGCGGGCCTCCTGGACGCCACCCAACCCGAAGGCTTCCGACGCGTCTAATAAAGCGGAGACGTCCTCTCCGGCGGCTCGAAGCGGGTCGGCGACGAACGCGGCCAGGTCCCGTGCGATCCTCTCCTCGTGGTGGATACGGTCGAGGTCGTCAGCGGCGGCGCGTATTGGTGGGAGGTTACTGAGGCCCAGGTCGTTTGCGATGCGGAGGCTCGCCTGCAGCGCTTTCGCGTCCCGTTGCGCGTGTGCCGTTTCCACCGCTTCGAGGGCGGCGCCGTTCCGGCGGAGCAAGGCGCACCGCGCGGCGGCTGTCGCCACAAGGTCCTTTATGACGCGCTGCACCGACCGGTGTCGCCGCCACGGTAGTAAGGCTGCTTCCAAACCCTGCAGCGCCGCCGCGTCGACCGGTCGACCGGCGTCGCGACCGCAGGCCTCTTTTAGCGCCGAGATACGCTCTCGATCCCCTTGGAGCGCGCGTCTGCAAGAAACGCCGCGCGCCCAACGATTCAAAATAGCCGCGGCGTTCCGCGCGACCCGGGCCCGCTTCGCTCTGTCTATCGCAGACCGCCGCCGCCGCCGCGCCGCCCCGAAGTGCGCCTTGAACGACCGCCAGGCCGCCTGAAGAATTTTTGCGTAGCGGCCCAGCATTTGGGCCCGGAGGCGCTCCAGCGCGTTTCGGGCGTGACCGTCCTTGATGAACACCTTGGTCTGGCCCAGACACACAGCAAACGGCTCATTGAACAAGGTTTTCACGCGCGGCGACGCGAGGACGCGCTCGCACGTCGTCTTCGGCGATCCGAAGTTCACGTTTCCGATCAAAACCGCGTAGCGCCTCGCGAAGGAACTGTGCGTCTCGCGGTGCGCGTAGCCGGCCCGCCGGATGCGAATGGCCTCGAAGAGGCCCGAGTACCGCAGCTGCTCGAGGCACAGCGGGGCGTCGAACGTGTCCGGCTCCTTCACGTTATTGGATTTGATGCACCGGATGAAGCGGGGCTGCGTTTTTTCCAGGACGCGCGTCAAGGTGCTGAGTTGCCGCCGGAAGGACGAGCCGAGAGTTTTTGTACGTTTGTCGTCCGCGAAGAACGACCCCACGAGGCTACTGCCGGTGGCGCCCAGCACCTGCAGCGTCGTCGAGAGCTTGTCTCGATTTTTGGCGACGAAGCCCTGCGTTTCGTACACTACCGCGCCGGCGAAGTGCCGCACGGCGAACTGCGCGCCGTCCGAGCCCCGCGCCTCGAAGTGGACATTTTTCCGCGCGAACGTTGTGGCACATTTAGATCCGTAGCGGTCGTCCCGCGCGCCCTCGCCGCCCTGGCACTCGTCGTCGAGGAGCGAAAACAAGTTCACGGGCCGGCCGTCGAAGAGGGCTACGCACTTTGCGTTGTCCTCGAACTGGACGTAGGCGAACGGGACGCCCTCCCGCTCGTAGGTTTTTAACTCCTCGCCAAACACGCACGCGTCGAAGAACAATTGGAGTCGCTCGTTCGCGTAGTTGATGCACAGCTGTTCGAAGGAGTTGTGGCGGAAGACTTCGAAGCCGAAAATGTCCAGGACCCCAATGCTGCTTGTTTGAGCGGCGTCGCTGTGAAGCGATTCGTTGACCCGCCGTACCAAGTAGTCGAAGAGGCCCCCGTACAAGGCCTTGGCGAGGGCGTCCCGGGCCGCACCCGCCTGCTTCGGACTTAACCGTATCATGATAATCGAGCCGCGGCCCATGCGTTCCGTTCGCGTCGTCAGGGCCGCGTGGACTTCCGCCGCGTCCAAACCCAGGAACGGCGCGCACCGGTCGAGTGACGCCGCTCCGTTCACACACCGGGCGTCGTCGCCTTCGAACATCGCGCGACCCAGATAAAGGACGGCCGCGACGATGCTCAGGACGTCGCGCGGGTCTATGCCAAGGGCGCCGAGGGCCCGTTTTTGGGCCGTGAACTCTTCGGCGTCGTCGACGCGATCGATGGTCAAGCAGCCGCCCCGCGCCAGGTACGGGAACTTTTCTGCGTCGCCTAAACCAAAATCACCGCTCAATACCTGGTACAGCGAGTGGTATGTCCGCTCCCCCGAGCCGCACCCGACGACCCGCGACTTCTCCAGCAAATACGTGTCGACGACGCACCCAACCACGCGATGCTGCGCGTCGAACGCCACGGTCATCCACTTGCCGAAGCGGCTCGAGTTGTCATTCCTGAGTGTTTTTGCGTTTCCATAGGCTTCCAGGACGGGATTTGACTCGAGAATGCGCTGCGCGACGTTGTCCCGCGACCCGCCGGCTACTCTTGCTATATAAGAGAGGATGATCTTCGTGGTCTCTGTCTTGCCGGCGCCCGACTCTCCGGAGACCAGTACCAACTGCGGCGCGCCGGTGTCGCGTAACGCCTCGTAGCATCTCGACGCGACAGCGTAGGCGTGCGGATCCGTCGCATCCGCGCGGAACGCGTCCACTATTCTATCAGAGTAGATCGGTAGTTTCTTGAACGGATTCAAGGCTATGAGAATCGAGCCACACCAAGTATAAATCACGTCGGTCTCGAACCGCCGCCTCACGTGGTGCAGGATGCTGCCCTCCGTGAACACGTCGAGGTCGCATAGATCGTCGCCGCTCGCGTTCAGCGCGCGGCCCGCCTCGGCGACTTGTGACATTCGCACGTCGCGCCGGCGACTGTCTAGGTTCAAGCTGACGACTTGCGAGCCGTGCTGCTCGACGCGGCCCAGCGTCCAGGCTCTTTGAGGGTCTTTGACAAATAGCCACTCTCCTCTATCTAGCGACGAGCGGCGCCGCAGAGCGGTCATGTGGTCTTACAAGAGCTTCCGATGAGCTAGCACCACGGACAGTCAGCAATTCGCAAGTATCGAGCAGTTTTTCACAAATTCTCGAGGCTGCCCTCCTGCGCGCGCGACTGCAACAGCTGCCCCGCGCACGAGGCTTAGGCTCGAGCTCGAGCATGACTTGAAAAAGTTGCGGGTTTTGCTGGGGGCGGCTTGAGTTTTGGCAGCAGTGTGTCGTCGCTGCGACTCGCCACAGCTGTACAGCTCGCACACGCGGCCATCACAGCAAGGTCTCGCTGTGCTGAGAGTCTGATAAGAACACCGACGCTCTCGACGCGGACGCAGCTCCACAACAAAGTAGGCCACCGGACTCGACACAAGTTGGGCCGGCTGAGATCCGGCTGGTACATTCCATTGCACAAAACGTGTAACCGTCCGTTATCGAATGATGATCCCGCGCGCTCTTTTTGTGGCGTGCTGCGCGGCGGGCGCTGCCGCGTTTACGCCGCCGTCGCGACGCGCCACCGCCGCCGCTGCCGTGATGATGAGTCTGCCCGGCGACGAGCCGGAGCCCGAGTTCGCGAAGCTTGACGCGCTCGGCGAGAAACTCCGCGCGCGGCGCAAAGCGAACGACTTCCTCATTGTTGCGACCAACGATGCCGTGATCAGCGAGGACGAGGCCGCTGTAGCACGTGACAAGATCGATAACCCGGACCCGAACGCGCCGCCTGAGGTGCCCAAGGAGCGATACTCGCGCTTTGGCGACTGGTTCGACATCCTCAGCAAGTAGTCGCCCCGCTCCGCCAACCCCCCTATAAGTGTGTGTGTGACTGCTTATTAGAGCTTATTAGAACTGCTTATGTGACTATCACAACTAGTACAGAACCCCAGCGTGTGTAAACCCGAACTGCAAATCGAACGCACTAGAGAACGGCCTCATGAATAATCCTTTTCACTTACGGCATAAGAAATGCCAGCACCGCGTCTTCCTCCGGGGGCGGTGGCGGCGGCGCGACCTCCTCGGGCTCGCCCGGCCACCGCCGCAGCGCCAACACCTCAGGTAATTCGTCGGGCGCCACGAAGCGCGAAACGACGTCGGACGCCTCGCCGCGGTCGTCGAGGCCGAGCAAGGTAGCGACGTGCTGCGCGAGGCCGAGGCCGTCGCGCACGGCGGCCGCGACCTCGACGCCGCCGCCCAGGCCCGCCGAGAGCGCCGACCGCAGGGCGCGTACGTCCCGGTCTAGCTGCAGCGCGCCGAGCGGCGTCGCTTTTTTTATGGAGGCGCGGTCGCGCAATTCCGCTAAGAGTGCGTCGCCGGCGGCCGCCGCGGTCCGGCGCGCTGCGTCCACGAGGTTCTTGGGCGAGAGGTGCTGCGTTGCGCGCGGCGCGCAGGCGTCCACGGCGCGCCGCGCGGTCGCCCCAAAATCGTCGACGCGGCCCAGCGCCTCGTACAAGGCTTCCGCGCAGGCCCAGCGGTGCAGCGCGACCGTATCGTTGTCGCCGAGCGCGAACCGCGCGCGCGAGCCGACCTCGCCGCGGCCCGCGATGGACCGCGCCACGGGCGCCGATAATGCGGTGGACGCCAGCGCCGCGCGCGCCTTCTCCAGCGCGTCGCCGAAGGCCTCGCCGCTCTTCCCGCGGCGGCCCAGCGCACTGACCGCTTCGAGCAGCGTCGCTACATGCGTATCCTTGCGGTCCGCGCCGTACGACTTGTGGATCTCGTCCTCGAGGTGCAACCGTAGTTTTCCGAGGTGCGTGTCGGTCGAGGCGTCCAGCCCATTTAACGCGACTTGCGCCGCGACCAACTTGGTGCGCAGCTGCCGGTCGCGGTCCGCGGCCGCGCGCCGCGCCAGATCCGGGTCAATGTCCTCGAACTCCAGCCCCGTCGCTTCACTCAAATTCGCCAGGACCGACGCCGTGCCCGCGGCGAGGTTCTCGCCGTGCGCCTGGAGCCCCGCGCCCACGGCCTTGAACGTGTCGTCGGCCGTCTCGCCCGTCAACACGCCCGCGAAGCCCTCGTGGGCCTTGATCAACGCGCCCGCGCCCGCCAATCCGTCGAAGCACCGCGTCGCGAGGCCGTGCAGCGTTTCTCGCGTCAAGCAGTCGCACACGAAGCCCACCACGTCGGCCGCGCTCGCCGCGTGGCCGCTGCTTAATGCTCGCGCGGCGGACCGCCGCGCGGCCCAGAAGGCGTCGTCGGCCGACGAGCCGTGCGCCGTGGTCGCCGTGACTTCCGCGTCCCCAAACACGTCGACGTCGTCCTGCACGAGGGCGCTGATGACGTCTGAGGACGTGTCCAGCGTCTCGGCCGCCGATAATGCCACGCGGCACAACCGGCACTCCAATACAGCGTACCACTCGCCTAGCTCCGCCGCCGACGTGTTTAAGCGCGTGTCTGCGCCGATGACGTCCTCCTGCAATATACTCTGGGCCTGGTGCGCGGAAAAACGCCGCCACGTCTCCAGGTGCCGCAGCGCCGTCGCCGCGTCCTCCAGCAAACCATCTAAAGCATCAAGCTTCATGGCCCCCGGGCCCTCGGTCGGCCACCGGTCGTCTCTTAATGCTTCAGCGGCGCACGATGCGACGCGGCTCTCCGCGGCGAAGCGCGCCACGCAGGTTAACGAGGCCGTCTCGCAGGCGTCGTGGGCCAATAACAACGCCCGCAGCCCGCCCCGATGTGCTTGCAGTGAAGCATGGGCCTGGGTCAACGTAGACGCGACGACGCCGGCCACGGCGTTGATCACGGTCCTTAGTATAACGAGGGGCGGGCTCTCCGCGTCCTGGAGCACCTGCGACACGGCCTTCCTTAGGTCCTCCCGGAAGTGGTCCAGGAACGCCACCGTGGCAACCTCGTCCGCCAGCTCCAGCTCCTTTAGGAGCGGCAGCCACCGCCTTACAGCATCGCCATCGCGCGCGACGCAGGCCTCCCGGAACCGGTCGCGTACCACATTCTCGACGCGTTGGGTGGCTCGGCGCATGGCCTCCAGCTCGCCCTCGAGCGCGGGCCCGCCCGCCTGCGCCGCGCCCTCGATCGCCCTAAACTTAGCGACGTGCGCCGCCGCGGTCTCGAGGTCATCCGTGGCCACCGCCGCGTCCACGCCGCTCGCGCAGTCCCGCAGCGAGAGGACGTCCGTCGCCGCCTGGATGGCCTGCGCGAGCCGCTCCCGCCGGTCGTCCGCGC
>Ga0302122_10000605_pt1 | contig 22385 bp, 11 predicted proteins | sample CB21_SCM_MG_FD_203115 | JGI IMG/M metagenome (GOLD analysis project Ga0302122, IMG submission 203115) | Marine microbial communities from Western Arctic Ocean, Canada - CB21_SCM | ecosystem: Environmental > Aquatic > Marine > Oceanic | place: Canada: Western Arctic Ocean | collected 2017-09-28
ACGTCCTCCACGGCGGCTTGCTTCCGCGGCGGCGGCGCGAGCGGGTCGTAGATCGCGTGGGCCTCGTCGCTAAAGATCAGAGCGGCGGCCACGTTCGCGGCGCGGTTGCCTTGTAGGAGAAACTGCGTCAAGTGCAAGTGCAAGTCTACAAGGATGCATCCTTAGTCAGGATAGCGCAGCCCTAGCGCGCGCAGCGGCGCACGACCGCCAAGAAGGTCCCCCAGCGTGGCCATGGCCTCGGCCGAGGCGCCGCCGGACCCCGCGGGCGCGAAGGGTGCCACCATGCCGGCCCCGGCCGGCGCGCTGACGGCCGCGCTGCCGGCGCCCGTCGGCTTCCCGAGCAGCAGCACCCTGACGGACTCGACGGACTCCCTGGCGACGCAGCAGAAGGAGGCCTGGGCGTCCGCGCCGCGCGCCGCGCCAGCCGTCTCGGCGGACTCGCCCGCGGGCGACGGGCGGCCCCTGCCCGGCGGCGACGCCGGCGCGACCTTCGCGCGCCTGTCGGGCCTCTGCGCGCGGCAGCCGCGGTCGGCGCCGCCCCGGAGCCGGCGCCTGCCGGACGACGGGTCGGACCGCACGCCGTCCGTGTCGCCCCTCTTGTTCGGGCGGCCGGGCGGCCTGCCGCCGCCGCCCGAGGACCCCGGGGGCAGCTTCGGGTTCCTGAGCCTGCCGGAGCCCGAGCCCGCGCGGCCCCGCGCGGCGTCCGACGGCGGCGCGGCGCCCTCGCCCGAGTTCTCGTCCATGCGCATCGGGGAGTCCCGGGCGTGGTCTTCGGTGACATCCCTGCGGCGGTCCGACGGGCGGCTGTCGAACACCGTCGTGGGCGTGGCCGTCTTCGATTCCGACCCCCAGCGCCTCAAGATCACGGTCGCCACGCTGCGGGACGCGGCGAGCGACATCGGCGCGAATATCGCGCGCGCGCTGGCCGTGGAGGGCTTCGCCACGTCCTCAGCCTGCCGGCGGCGCATGGACGAGCGCGGCGGCCCGCGCTTCCGGCTGGTGCTCTGCGACGGCGGGGACGTCGGCCAGGCCATCTCGGCGGCCGCCGGCATCCAGGGCATCGCGGTCGTCGCGGTGCAGGCACCCTGTTCCACGGACAAGCCGCGGCCGCGTACGACCTTGCGCACGGTGGGCGGGCCCCTGACGCCAAGTTTGGCGCACGAGCTCCTCTGGGCGCACGCGCTGCCGCACGGGCCCTGCCCCGTGAGCGGCACGAAGCCCGTGACGTCGGCGCTGAAACTGGCGGACGGCGTCGGGGCGTCCTTAAGGGCCGGTGGCCTGCGCGGTTTATTGATGCTCATGCACGCGGAAAGAAGGGAGCGCGCGAAAGCTTTGGATCGCCTCCTGGACCAGCAGACGTCCGACTCCGAGCGGCGGACGCCCTGCGTTTTAGTAGTGGACGACTCGGCCGTGGCGCGCAAGCTCCACGTGCGCAACTTGCAACGAGCCCTCACGGCGCTCGGCTGCGCCGGCGACGTTTTGGTAGAAGAGGCCTGCGACGGGCAGCAGTGCTGCGCCATGCTCCAGGACGACGTCAAGAATAGGCAGCGGTGCGTCGTGCTCTGCTTGTTGGATCTGGCCATGCCCATCATGGGGGGTTGCGCGGCTGCAAGGCGGTTACGGGCTGCGGGCGCGACGGCGCCGGTCGTCGCGGTCACGGCGGCGGCCTTGCCGCGCCAGGAGTTCGACGACGACATGGAGCGCGCGTCGCTCCAAGATCTGGACGACAACGACGACGCCATCGCATTGGCCTTTGACGACGTGATCTCCAAACCGTTTGCTTACGGCGACGCCCTCAGCGCCGTGGAGCGGTGGGTGCTGCCGGTGCTGCCGCGGCTCCACCGGAAGCGGCGGGGCGACTCGCCCGGGCGCATGCCGCGCTCGCTGGACCCGGCGGGCGAGCCCAGTCGGGCGCCGGCGCCCACGAAGCGGCGGCGCAAGCTTTCTTCCTCCTCCTCCACCTACCTCTCGGTCGGCGCCTCGGCCTTCCCCGACGCGCCGCCACAAACAAACAAAAGATGTTCCCTCCGCATCCGGCGAGGGTCACGCAGTAATTTTCTTACGTGTCACAAAATTATCGCTACTCGATCTCGTCTTCGGACGCCGTATCCTCTATGCGGATGAAGCCCTGCATTGCCAAGTCCTCGGGCGTCCGCTCCCAAGGCCTAGACGCGACACGTTTCCTGGTATCGGCGCGGGCCACCGCGCAGAAGTGCCGCGTGGCCTCGGAGGCGCAGCAGCCGGTCGCGTTGGGGTCCCCCAGCTCCCGCCCGCCCTCGTACCACCTGCGCGCGACTGCGCGGTCCTGGGCCACGCCATGGCCGTCGTCGTAGAACCCGCCGAGCCTATAACACGCTTGAGCGTGGCCCCGCGCCGCGGCCTGCTTGTGCAGTTCGATCGCATCACGTAAATCGAGGCCGCAGCCCAGACCGATCTCCCGCATGACTCCGCATTCGAACAAACAATGCTTGACGTGGCGGCCGCGCGGTCGCCGCTCCAGCAACTCGAGCAGGAGGAGATACCGCGGCGTCGCGGACTCCATCGGACTGCGGCACCAGGGGCACTTCTGCAGCAACAGTCGTTGCTCGTTCAGCTGGATTTTGTGCGCGTTCGCCATCATCATTTTCTTTCGACACGTCGAGCAGTGCATGCGGCCGCACTGGTAGCACATCCCAAACGTCATATCCGTCTCCTCGTCCTCGGGCCGCTCGTCGCAGAGCTCGCACAGCTGCGGCGCGTTCTCGTCCTCCTCGGTCTCCTCGTCGACGAGCAGCCAGGCGACGAAAACGCACGCCGCGGCGCCGGCGGCCACGAGGCGCCAGGTTGGTGACATTATGTCGTGGCGTATGCGACGGATGCGGCGGATGCGGTCGATGGCAAAGAGGCCTCTTTTGCTCTTTGCTTGCAAAAAAAGGATGCTTGCGCAAAAAAAAACAGTGTGTGCAGCGCAAGCGGTCTATTCGAGAAATATACGTACGTATTCAGCAGCCGAGACGCAGATCTCGCAGTGCTTAGACCGCAAGAGCAAAATGAGAAACTCAAAAACCCGCAACAGTACGGGTTTCACTCTTTTTTATAAGGGACTTAGCCGGATACACGCTATACGCTTGGGTAAACCGGCTCTTGGTGGCACGAGCCCGCAACACGATCATATATTGCATCTCTGAGCATCGCTGCCTTCACTGCAGCATCACGGCTCTGAAACCCGACAAACTCACAAAGGGCAGTATCACAGTACCGCGCCGCCGACGCGCGAAAGCTGCCAAAGACCCATAGCCATGCCCGCGCTCCGCCTCCTCCTCCTCCTCCTCGGCGGCCACGCCGCCACCGCCCAGCTCGTCGGCCCCGGCGCCCTCGTGCCCGGCGGCGGCCCGCAGAACAACCGGCGGAGCAGCGGCTGGGGCGTCGTGGACCAGTGGCCCGTCGGCTTCTTCGTCGGCGGGTCCGACCTGGAGCAGATGAACGGCATCTACGTGCGCCAGAGGGATTTGGACCACACGCTCCCGCACTACTGCGAGCTGAGCTGGAAGCATATTGATAATAACTTCAAGGTCGCCTCCACGGATGTCAGAGGCTGGGCCGGCGTCAAGGGCGCCGAGAACGAGTGGCTCTGGATCGACGAGCAGGGGCGGGACTTATTAGCTCAGCCGGGCAAGCATTATATACCGGGCAACGCGCGGCAGTGGCTCCCGGTGGCACGCCACTTCCACTACTGGAACAAGGGCGACCAGGCCGAGACCTTCGCCGCGGAGGCGGGCTGGTGGGAGGCCGGCGAACAAGGCCGAATTATTTCGAACAATATGGACGATAAAGAACGCCCGATCCTCTGGGAGCGCACCAGCGACGGCCGGCGCCTGAACATGGGCGCCTGGCGTTTAAGGCCGGTCGCGGGCGCGTCCAAGGAGCGCCGCGTGGCCGATGAGGACGACGCCTACGGCGACGCCTACCGGCCGTGGCAGGTCGTGGCCATCATGTCCCGGGACCGTTTAGATGAATTAATTCAGCAGAAGCGGCGCCACGACGAGGACGTGAAGAAGGCGCGGCGGCGCGGCGGCGGCGCGGTCGTGGACGAGGCGGGCGTCTTTCCCCGAGCCGCGACGAGCCACTTGCTCGGAGGCACGAATGCGTCTGAGGGAACCGCCGTGCTGGATAACGACGCCGTCCTTCATGCAATGCGGAGCTGTCGGGACGGGCACCACGAGGCCGTCGAGCAGGCGCGCGCGTGTTTAGCGCAGGGTCTAAGGGATGCGAGAAGTGCCGTGAGCTACTGCCTCCGGCGCGCGGGCGACCCGGGCAAGGCCCTCGAGGTTTCGAACGCGGGCGACGAGGCTTCATCGAAACTGGAGCGGGCGTTAGCTATGTTTGATCTGCACCGGCCCTGCGGCGCCCTGCAAGCGCTAGAAAAGGCATATGAGTTGGACCGGGCCCTGCCCGGACTGGGCGCGTGGATGCTTTTAGGACGGGTCCGCGCGAAAGCTGTAGGTTGCGGCGCGCCTATTGGAGACACAGGGTTCAGAGTAGGAGACGTCGTGCGCGCGCGGGAGGACCTCCGGGGCTTCTGGGCCCAAGGCGACGCCGGCGACGTGATCGGCCTCGCGGCGGCGTCGAACCCCGTGGCGGTCCAGATGCGAAGTTTTAGGCAGAAGCTCGTGGACACGACCCCGGACCGCCTGGAGCGCGTGGGCTTCGACGCGAAAACAATTTTTGACGACGTCTACGCTACTTTAGACGTGGCCTGCGACTTCACGCCGGACGAGCTGCGGAGAGCGTACCGTTCTGCTTCTAGAGAATGCCACCCGGACAAGGGAGGCGACACAAATGACTTCACGCGCGTGGGCCGCGCGCACGAGATTCTGTCCGACCCGTCAAAGCGGGCGGCCTGGGACGCTGGGGCGGAGGTTGTCGATCGCCCGCAAGATTTCCCGCTCAAGGACGAGCTCGTTTCTTATTATTGGCCGGAGCTCCGGCCCTTCACGCCCTTCGGCGACGTCTCCGAGCACCGGCGCGCCTTCGAGAAGCTCGACGCGGAGAAGCGGGCCAAGAGGGCGCCACCGGTCGCGCCGGCGAAGCGCGCGGCGCCGGCGAAGGGCGCAGCGCCCCCGCCGGAGCCGCCGAAAGGGGGGTGGGGGTGGCCGTGGTCCTAGGTATTACTTCCGTGTCTTCTAATCAAGGCTTGGCGCTTGCCCTCGGCGGCCGGCGTGTCCCCCGACAGTCCTAGCGGCAAGAGGGCTTAAAGGGGGCGGCCGGGGAGGGTGGTGGAAAATCCAAGAGAGTTCTCGGAGAGGAGCCCGGACTCGGCGACGGCCGGCGCGGAGATGTGCGTCGGCGGCGGCGTCTGGGGACGATCAGAGACTCGAAGTGCGGCGGCGGCGCGGTCCGGTGGGGGCGGGGGCGTCGCGCTCCATGGCGTGGGCCTCGGGGGCAACGCCTGCGAGCCAGCACACAAGCGAGTCGTCCGCGTCGGGCGCCGGCGGTGCGCCAAGAGGTTCCGCTCGCACCTGCACGAGGACTTGTCGTACAAATTAAGCGGCGAGTATGACAAGGCGCAGCGACGGCTCCACCTGCGCGAGTCGCAGACTGAACAGCTCAATCACGGCTGGAAGGCGTGCGATGCGCTCGCGTTTCTCTCCGCGGACTTTTCGACGCTCTCGGGCGTGGCGCTCTGCGAGCACAAGGGCGCGTGCGACGCCGGTATTGGCCAGCGTCCCAAGGTTCAATTCGCTCGCGTGACAGTAATTGATTTGCGCGCACGCAGGCGGCGGCGAGTTTGTATTGCGCCACGACAGGGCCGAGCTGTTGATCGAGGGCGCCGGCGACAACCGCGTCAACGGCCGCTACACGAGCAAGGCAGCGGCGGCATTCCTGCCCGCCGAAGAAAAGGCCGCCAGAGCGACGGGCAAGCTCCAGATCTACGACGGCGCGCCGGTCTTCGTGCAGGTCTGCGCCGACTGCGAAGACCCGTTCGCCCTCGTGCACGCCGTCGTCGGCCAATACGGGCACTGGTGCCTGGTGCGAGCGTCGTCCCTGTCCTCGAGTACGGACGAAACCGGCGCCCTGTACTCGTCATCTCCGAGGACGTCTACCCGCCCGAAGCGGGCTGGCGGCCGGTCGGCATCGCTCGCGGCCCGCCGCCCACGATCCGCACGTCCGTGCGGTCGCTCTACGCCTTGCTCCCGGAGCATCAGCGCCTGCGGGCGGGCGCGGCGAAGGTCAAATCCTCGCGAACCCACTCGCTCGTCGCGCTGGCCGCGGGCGGCGCCTTCCTCTGGGCCCTCGTCTACGTGCTGTCGAAGAAGATGCGGTTGTCGCCGCGGGCCGCGAACGCCGGCAAGCACTTCCCGTCGCCGCGGTGAGGACCGAAGCGTGCCCGCGCGAGATCCGCCCCAAAGCACGCGCGGCCATCAAACACCTCGCCAGAATATAGGCTAGGCCGATTATTTAGATAAATAGTTACGCCGGAGGCCGGCACCTAGCCGCCCCGCGCGGCGGCGCGCTCGGCGCGCGACGGCTTCGCGCCGACGAGCTCCCCGAGCTTCTTGAAGCGCGCCCGCGAGAAGTTGTCCTTGTCCGTCCAGCCCGGCTTGTTCGTGTAGGTGAGGTAGAGCGTCGGTCGCGCCGCGTCCGACTTGTTGCCCATGCCGCGGTGGCCCAACCGGTAGTCGAAGAGGATGGCCGTGCCCGCTTTCGGCGCGGGATTCACGCACCGCTCCTTGACCCAGGCGTCCCTTCCTAAAACGTGCGTGCCCTCGCAGAACTCCGTGGGCCCGTTCGACTGGGACCCCGGCGGAACCAAGTCGACGAGGGGCACGAAGACGTTCACGGCGTGGGGCGCCGCGTGCTGCCGCAGGTTCAGGTGCACGCCGTCCGTGTGGTAGGTCTGGGCCTCGGCGCCGGGGAGGGAGAGGAAGACGCCGCTCGCAATGAGCTCCGGCGCGTCACAGTTCAGGATCTTGCGCAGCACGGGCTTCCAGTCCGCCTCGCCGTGGACGAGCTCGGCGAACGGGCCCTCGAAGAGGGTCTCGTCTCTTTGAGGCAGGCACGGCGGGTTCATGTCGAAGCGGCCCCGGCCCCGTTCTCTGCACACGTCAAAGCCCGCCTGGAGCTCGTGATGTAAACCTCTCGCGCGCACGGTCCTCAGCACGGCCTCGTAGAAGCTGATGGCCGCGTCGTGCGCGGCGTCCACGGTCGCCTCGCTCACGTAGGGCGCGGGCATGACGGCCAGACCGTCCCGCGCGAAGGCCGCGGCGTGCGCCGTGGCCGGGTCGAAGGCGCCCGACCGCCGCCCGTGAATGGGCGCCGCATCATCAGAGCCCCGCGCCGCGGCGATGAGGCGGTCCCGTTCCGCATCCGCCTTGACGCGCTGCTCCGCCGCGCGCCGCGACCGGAACTTGGCCCCGTCGGGCGCGTACCACTGGTGGTACGCCGCGCCCGCGGATCTATCGTTCGCGCCCCTTCTCAAGGTCATGACGGTCCAGCCGTCGGGGCACCAGACGCGGCCGTCGTCCACGGTGGGGGCGCCGCCGACGTGGGCCTTGGCGCTCAGCGAGTCCAGGAGGCGGGCCTTGGCGTTGCCCACGTCCTCGAACCGGTGCTCCCGCCGCCTGCCGATGAAGCCGCCGCCGCCGCGCTTCGCCGGTGCGGGCTCCTCCTCGCCGCGGCGCTTGGACATGTTGTGGACGGGTGTTGCCGAGGAATGCGCTGGGTGGTCTTTTTAGGCGCTGGGCGCCAGCGTTTCAAAAATGCGGGGCCGGCGTCAAATGCGGCCGGAGTTTCGACGGTGCACCGCGCGTGGATGGGTAGAGCAGCAGCGTTCTGGTGCGACGCACCCTGTGGATGAATGGCGGCGTAGCGCAAAAAGTGGGCGCTGGAGAGCACACTTTGAATTTTGGTGCTTTTGTCAATAAACGGGTTCACAAGACTCCTCAAATCGGCGAAGCTAGTCTCCCCGCCCGGACCCCGCCCACTAGTCCTAGCACCGTAACAAAAATCACTCGTCACAGAAATTCATTATTAAGACAGCAACCACTTCCGGAGCGCGTAGTAGAGCGCCGCGTGGCGCACGGCGTAGAGCCCGAGCGTCGCCGCGGCGCCACCCGACGCCGCGTCCGCGAGCGTCGCGACGTAGTCCGCGGCGTCGATGCCGAGGAGTACCAGGAGCGCGGGCGCGAGGACGGCCAGCGCCGCGCCCTCGCCGGCGAGCGGCACGGCGAAGGCCCGCGACCACTCCTCGCCCCGTTGGCGCGCGTAGCCCGCCTTCCGGAGGCGGCCGTCGAGGTCGCGCAGGTGCGCGACGCCGTATAGCACGTGCGCGTCGCCCGCCGTCGCGGTGATGGCTTCGACGCAGCGTGCGTTGCGTCGCCCTATCAACACGTCGTCTGGCGCGCGCGGGGGCGCCTCGGCGAGGAGCGCCCGGGCGAGGCCTAGCCGCGCCAGGGCCGCGGTGTCTAATCGCAGCATGCCGGCGGCGATCGCCCGCCCCGCCGCGTCCGTGGGGACGCTTTTCCCCCCGCCGCGCCAGTCGAGCGCCGCGACGGCCAGCTCGGGCGCTGGCGCCAGCGCGCAGAGCAGCCGGCCCGCGACCGCGCCGAAGGATAAATAAAGAGGCTCGTTCTCCGGCACGTCGCGCGTGAGGTAGCGGAGCTCGGAGGCCGCCGGTTGGGTTTCGATGCCGCCGAGCTCGGCGCGGCTGAGGTCCGCGACGCGCCAGTCGTTCGCTTTCGCGGTCCCGCCGAGCGCGTCGAGCTGCGGAACAAGCGCGCAGCTCGTCGCGGCGTTCCGCGCCTCGTCCGTCGCCGCGATGGACGTCGTGAGGGCGCCCCGCTCGTCGACGAGCGACGCGTCCACGATGGACTCGAAGAGCACGCGGCCCTCTAAAGTTTTGGCGTCCCGCCAGTACGCCTCTTCGGCCACGTGGACGATGCCGCGGACCGTCAGCGTCGCGCCCGCCGGCGTCGCGTACGTTCTGGATGCCGTCTCGACGACGAGCCGGTCGTCCGTTCGCGTCGCGCGGATCCACGCCAGGGCGACCAGCTTGATGGCCGGCGCCTGGCGACCGGTGCTCGGCCCGATGGCCACGGCTGCGGCGTGTGCTATGAGCAGCGTGAGGCGATGTGCGCGAGCGACCCGTGGGGTAGTCACGCTCTTCATTTTTAAACAATCCAGTGGCGTGGTTCTTGTTTTGTCTGTTGGTGGTCGCACCACACAGCTCTGAGTTATGTTCGACTTGCACCCAGATGTGTCTATAGCCCGTAGATTCTTACAGCCTTTCCCGCGCGTACGCTCTGACCGGTCCCGAACTCGACTGTGAAAGAAACCCGCGCGCGGCTCGTGACAGCCGTCGCCGACAGTAAAAGGAGACGAGGGCAGTAGTCAAAATAAACAAGAGTATACCTCACGGCACCGCGTTCTTGTCATCGCCGCGCGTCCAGGCCACCGCATCTGCCGCCGTGTCGCCGCCGCCGTCGGCCGCGACGTCGAGCACCTCAAGTAGCACCTCGTCAGGTTCGTCGGGCACCTCGTCCTCGTCGTCGCTGGCGCGCGTCCAGGCCGCCGCCTCGTCCCCGCTGTCCGCGAACTCCGGCAGCTCGCAATCGTCGTCGGAAGGCGACGATGGCCGCCGGCGGACCGGCGAGAGCTCGTCGTCGGGCCGTCCCGGCGAGAGCATAGGAGGCGACTTGGCGTCGGAAGAAGGCGCGCGCGGCCGCTGGAACGCGTACTTCACGTCGGAGAAGAAGTCGCCCGCCGCGAAGTTGTCCGACACGGCGAGGCCCGGCCCCGCCTCGTAGCCCAGCTGCCACTCCTCGGGGCCGAACGTGTACGAGTGCACGACCGCCGCGACGAACATCTCGACGCACACCAGAAAGTTCTGCACCGCGTCGGCCACGTCCTTGGACGCAAAGGGGTTCCGGTCGCCCGCGCACGTGAGGGCCCAGATGATGGTGCCCTGCCAGAACGTGAGGAAGACCACGCCCTTGATGGCGCAGAATTTGGGCCACGGGTTGTGGGGCTGCAGGCGATGCGCCGTCGCGTGGTAGACCTTGAGTAAAGCGGCTAGCGCCAGGGAGACGCTCACGTTCTGGAAGAGCAGGATGCCCAGGCGCATGCGCTCGGCCCACTTGACGTTCTCGTGCCGACTGATGGCGTCGTCCGCCGTGACGCTGAGCGCGTAGTCCGCCACGCCCAGCAGCGGCTTTAGTAATACGAACTGCATCACCGCCAGGACGCACTGCCGCACGAACACCTTCGCGGGCGGCTTCCTTCCGCAGGGCGGGCAGAACGCGCGCGGCAGCGCGTGCAGGCCCGTCGCGTCGTCCGTCTCCAGCTTCGCGACGACCACGGCGTACTTCGTCTCGATGGACGTGTCGTTCCCAATGTCGGACGTCGTGCCGAGCACCGCGATGAGAAAGGCGACGAAGACCCAGATCGCGTACGCCTCGTACGCGTCGCGCGCCACCGCTAGCAGCGGCGCGTACGGCGGGAAGAGCAGGCTGCCCCAGCAGCACAAGGCATAAATCGGCGGCATCCAGAGCAGCGCCAGGATCTTGCGCTGGACCGCGGGCCGCGCGAGCGCGCGCGCGTGCGCGACGGCGCCGGCCGACGCGATGACGCAGCAGAGCAGCGCGAAGGTCCCGGCGATCCAGTGGTAGACAAGGTCTCGTTCATTATCGAGGGCGCGGCCGGACTGTTCCTGGTACGCGCCGAGCGCCGCCTCGACGCCGTCGACGCGCGCCTTCGTCTTGGCGTCGGATTCGTCGACGCGGCGGTCGGCGTAGGTGTGGGTCCGCGCCTCGGCCGCGTCGGTCTCCTTGCGCAGCGTCTTCACGTCCGCGGCCTCTTGCGCCTCGTCCTTGGCCAGGCGCGCCTCATCGGTCTTCGACGACGACGACGACGAGCCGCCGCCCTCCAGCGCGCGGAGACGGTCCGAGAGCTCGGCGTCGCGGTGCTTCAGCGCCGCGATCTCGGCCGTCGCGTTGGCGCGCCACGTCTCGAGGTTACGCAGCCGCGCGCTCGCGCCGTGCGACGTGTAGTCGCGCCACGTCGACGGCCGCGCCCAGGCGCCGCCCGATTTCGCCTCCCACGCCAACATGAGAGCCACCGCAATAAACGCCGTGGTGACAGCAAGGCAGCGCGTGAGCCTTCGCGACCAGCATCGCGCCGATTGCTGTCCACTGAGTGGGGTGCGGGTGTTGGGCGGCATTTGGCGCGCGCAGCGCGTCCCTTCCAGCGAAGGGCTGTATCAGTGCGTGCCGTGGATGATTCTGCACGCCCTGGGCACTTTGCATGTTCTCTGGGCTGTATTATCGCGTCGAATAGCTCAAACAAAAACGCTAAATTCGCTTAAACGGGTTTCTAATTATGGTGGTTCATATAACCAAAACCTACTAGAAACTAGTATCAAAGGTGCGGGTCTGTAAAACCCGGCTCGATTAGCTCAGTTGGTTAGAGCGCAGGTCTTATGTGCCTGATGTCACCGGTTCGAGCCCGGTATTGAGCATTTTTTTTGCCCGCCGACGCTAGCGGACCAGCACGCACGATGGACCGCACAATTTTTTTTGCACTCCCCGAAACTCGTAATTATGCAGCCCCACATGAGCCTGGGCAGCACAGAAGCCAAGCAGCCTCAATGAGGACCGTCGCGAGGCTGCCCCTGGCGTACGAGTAGTCGTGCACCGTACATTAGATGCGGCTCTGCATTGGGGCCACCGTGCTCTGCGCGACGCGGGCCACGCAGCAACACACTATCCACATGAAGGGCGAACCAAAGTCCGGGACGACGTGGTTCGAGGCGCTCTTCGAAGGCCTCGGGGCCGAGCTGTACCGCGGAGAGTGTCAGCTGCGGACGACGCGGAACCGGCGCCGCGATCTGGAGATGCGCCTCCAACGAGCCGATGGTACGGTGGTCTTCGTGACTTCTAATAAACACACGGTGCCGGGCCTCGGCGGGGCGGGGTGCGTGAACCACCCGAACACCCTGATACGGGTCCCGGCGCCGTGCACGCTGGACGCGACGAGCGACGCTCGCGACGTCGAGGCCTGCGCGGCCCGCTGCCGGGGCTCGATGCCAACAAACGATGCCGCACACATCCACCGCGACCCCCGCGCGGTCGCCGTGAGCGCCTGCTACCACCTCCACCTGCAAACGGACCTGGACGGCTGCTTGCGCGAGCGGTATGCGACGACGGCCCTATGGATGCGCTTCCGCCAGGCCTGGTTCGTCCGCGCGCTGGACGTCGCCTACGAGGATCTGGTGCGGTGTCCCCACAAGCCCCTCCGCCGCATGGCCGCTGCGCTCCGGTTTCCAGAACCAACCGACGCGGCGCTGGCGCGGGTCTTGGAGGCGGCGGCCGGCTCCCGGACGCGCCGGCGCGAGCATGCAGGTGCCACTTACCCTGATGACGCGCGCCTTGGCAACGCGACGCGCGCCTGGATGGACGCGATTCACGCCCGCCTGAACTTCAGCGAAACTTATGTATCGGACTCTTGTGATAAGTATTTTAACAGCGCCTTACCCCATCCACCAACACGCCGTACACGAGAAGCGTCGCAGCCCAGACGGGCGCGCACGCCGTCGCCGCCGGGTAAAGGTGCATGCCGTCGACGACCGGCCGCGCACAGGCGAGCGCGACGTGCACCAAGGCGTGCGCTCGGAGCCCGCACTTCAGCGGCCGCGCTGCGTCGGCGCGGTCTTCCGCCACCGCATCCCGCAGCGAGAGGCACGCCGCAGCGCCCACCAGATGCCACGAGCCGAACGCGCGCGCCATTCGTTTCCCCAGAAGGCTCGGCAGCGTCGCGACGGGGAACGGCGCCAAAATAGCGCCGGCGGCGAAGACGGCGAACGCCCTGGCGCAGAACGAGAGCTCGACTGCAGCTGTCGACGTATGAGTGTCCTCGACGCCGCGTAGCACGCCGCTCACCGCCGTGTCGGGCGTGCCGCCCGCGCGACGCCAGCTACGTGCTGCGCCGACTCCCGCAAACACGTGCAGCACAATCACAGCCGCGGCGAGGGTCGGCGGGTAGCGCACCGGGTGCGACGTACCCCTGACGAACGCGCGCGTCATGGCCGGCGCAAAGACGACGCCTGCGACCGACCACGCACTCGCCGCGGCCCAGGCCAGTGCGAGGCGCCTGTCGTCGGGCGCCTGGGCCGCGGCCGCGATGAGCGGTAGCGCGGTTAGGGCTTGCGCGACGCCGACGGCGTTGTGCGCGATGTGTTCGGGCTTGTAGGTGCCGAGAGCATACGCAGCGCTGGCCGCCCACGCGATCGCCGAGGCTGCGGCGCGCAGACTGGCTGCAGGCTTGCTTGGTGCAGCACTGTCAGCGGTGGATGCTCGCAATGGACGCTTGAGCCGCGCGTGCACCATACGCATTGCCGCGTTCGCGCCCAATGGCTCCAGCCGCCGCACGGGCAGCGGACGCAGCGCTGCAGAGCTCGCGCTTAGCAGCGCAGCGATGCAAACACGCATCGGTGCGAGGCGGTGCATGCTGTCGTCTCGGACCCAGGGCGCGATGTGTCCAACTTGTGGTCTTAGCTGTGAGACAACCAAGTGTGCTCAACAGGCAGCCAAGCAGTAACTCTCGTTACGTGTTTCGCCCACAGCAACGAACACACGCCGTTCAGGTTAATTAAGCTGCAAAACCCGGGCCGAAAAACCCGTCTTGGACCGAGCGCGTCGATCGACCCGTCAGCCCTGCACGGCGCCTAGCACGGATTCGCGTGCGTAGTGTCGCCGCAGCAGCAGCAGCAGCGACCCTCAAAGGAGAAGAGCGCTGCGCAAACGAGCGCGCTGACAGCCAGCGCTCTCTTTACTGGATTCAAACGCCAGCTGAACCATGGACGCCGAATCACGCGCCGCAGCGCTGCGCTCCCTCAACCGGGCCGGCGTGAAGAACCCCGAGGCGGGTATAATCGCTGGTGCCGCTATATTCTACGGCATGAAGAAGGCCGAGGGCCTGAACGCGGCCCAGGCCGAGGTCGCGTTGTACCGCATGCTCACGACGGGCGCCGACGCCACCCCGGCGTCGTCCGCGTCGTCCGCGGCGCCACAGCCGCGCGCCGCGCCCGCGACTGCCACCGCGCAACCCAAGGCCGACGACGCGGACGCCGTCGAGGAGTCGATCGAGACGGAGATCTTCGCCGCCTACGCGCCGGCGGCGCTGCCGCCGGCCCTCGTGAGCGCGCGCGCGCACCCGGGCGAGATCAGCGAGTCCGTGCTCCAGGCGTCGGTTGCGGCGCCGTCGCTCGTCGAATTGGACCCGGGCGCGGCGCTCGAGGCCTGCGCGACGGCGGGGACGCTGTCCCAACTGCAGCTCGAAGGCGTGCTGCGCGCGGCGCGGCGTCACGCCGTCGTCGCGAACGGCGTCCGCGCGGGCTTCTTTCTGGGCGACGGCGCGGGCGTCGGCAAGGGCCGCCAGCTCGCGGCGTGCATCCTGGACGGCGTCGCGCGCGGCCGCGGGCGCCACATCTGGTTCTCCGTTGGCACGGACCTGAAGGTCGACGCGGAGCGGGACCTCCAGGCGGTCTCGTGCCACGTGCCGGTCCTCGACGGCTGCCGCGGTTTGGACGCGTTACAGAAGAAGGCCTTTGGCGGGCCCTCCCTCAAGAACTCGGTCCTCTTCGCGACCTACGCGACGTTAGTGTCGGCCGCCACATCTAAGAAGCAGTCGCGCCTCGACCAGCTGGTCGCGTGGTGCGGCGGCCCCAGCTTCGACGGTTGCGTTATCTTCGACGAGGCGCACCGGGCCAAGAACTTCGACGCCAGTAACGCGGATGCCTCGACGAAGGTCTCGCTGGCCGTGCGCGCGTTGCAGGACAAGCTCCCGCTGGCCCGCGTGATCTACGCGTCGGCGACGGGCGTCAGCGAGATCAAGAACATGGCCTACGCGGAACGCTTGGGTTTGTGGGGCAAGGGCACCTCCTTTGTGGACTTCAAGGACTTCTCCTCCACGCTCGAGAAACGAGGGGTGGGCGCGCTCGAGTTATTGGCGCTCGAGCTCAAGTCGAGCGGCGCCTACGTGTCGCGGGGTTTGGCGTGGCAGCGCTGCGAGTTCGAGCGCTGGACGTGCGAGCTCGATGGCGAGGCGGTTGAAGCGTACGACGCGGCGGGCGCGTGGTGGCGCGGTATGAATGCGGCGTCCTCGATTTGTGTTGATGGCGTTGAAACGACTCGCATCGCAGGCCTGCGGCGCGCCCTCGACCGGGCCATCACTCGCACGCAACTGCGCGGTGCGGCGGCCGGCACGGCGAAACAGCGCTTCTGGGGCGCGCAGCTCCGCTTCTTCAAAGAGCTGCAGACGGCGGCCAAGGTGCCGTTCGTGGCCGAGCGCGCCAAGGAGGCCGTGGCGGCGGGCAAGTCCGTCGTCATTGGTTTGCAGTCCACCGGTGAGGCCGGCCTGCGGGACGTCATGAGTGAGGCCCACGCCAAGGTCGGCGACGCGGCGCCGGGGCTTGTCGCCGCGGCGCGCTCGTCGGCGCGGGCCTTTGTGCAGCAGCACTTTCCCGTGCAACCGGCGCCGGAGCCCTTCGAGGAGCCCGACGAAGCGATCGTGCGGAAGATCCTGACGACGAATCGCGGCCCGCCGTCCGCGGAGCACGTCGCGCGCTGGTACGCCGCGCGGCGCCAGGCGGCCGAGGTGCGGGGGGAGCCCGTCCCCGAGCTCGTGGCCTTGAAGGAGGCTATCCTCCAGCGCCTCGACGACCTGCCGGTGCCGCCGTCGCCCTTGGACGACCTCATCGACCGGCTCGGCGGGCCCGACGCCGTCGCGGAGATGACGGGGCGGGGCCTCCGCGTCGCGCGCACCAAAACAGGCCGCTACCGCTACGAGCAGCGCTTCGACGCCTCGCGGGACCAGGACAGCACGGCCACGAATTTAAGGGAGCGCGCGGCCTTCCAGGACGGCAAGAAGCGCGTCGCGATCATCTCGGACGCCGCGTCGACGGGCGTTTCGTTGCACGCGGCCATCGGCTCCAAAGGTGAAAAGCACCGTCGCGTCCACGTCACGCTGGAGCTCGCCTGGTCCGCGGACAAGAGCATTCAGCAGCTGGGGCGGACGCACCGGTCGCACCAGTTGACCGCGCCCATCTACGCCTTATTGGCGACGGATTTGGGAGGCGAGGCGCGCTTCGCCGCGGCCGTCGCGAAGCGCCTGGCTTCATTGGGAGCTCTCACAAAGGGCGATCGCCGCGCCGCGTCCGGTCAGGACCTGGGCGACTTCGACCTGGACACAAAACAGGGAATGGAAGCCCTCAAGAACGTGGAGCGCGCGTGCCGCGACTTCGGGCGGGACCCGAGAAGCGTTGCGGCGAACGTCGACCCCGACGGCGTGGGGAACGACGCGCTGCGCGCGGCCGTCGCGAGATCGCGCGCCGCCGCCAGGGCGCGGTCGACGCGCAAGGCGGCCTACGACGCGTTCGCGCCCTATGTGTACGAGGAGGTGGCGTTGCAACACGACGCGTCCGACGAGACGGCCATGCTCGCCGCCGCCGCACACCACGCCTACGACACCTTGGACCTGGAGCCGAAGAAGGACGGCGACGTGCGTTTGTTCCTGAACCGCCTCCAGGCCACGCCGGTCGCGGACCAGAACCTGTTGTTCCTGTACTTTTCCGTGGCGCACGCCGCCGTCGTCAAGGCGGCCAAGGCCGCGGGGTCCTACGACGCCGGCCTAGCGTCCGTGCGGGCGGCCTCGGTCGTCGTGAACGCCGTGACCACGGTCGACGTCGACGCCGTGTCTGGCGCCTCGACGAAACTCTACGAGCTGACGCTCGATCGCGGTGCGTCCTTTGGGGCGGCCCAAGAGCAGCTTCGCACGGGCCGCGCAAACGCGCGGCCGGGCGACAACGACCCGGCCGCGACGCCCCGCTCGTTTCGCGGCGCGGGCTTTTACGTGTCGAACCACACGAACAAACGGACGGGTCGGCCGTTCCTTATGCTCGCGCTCCGCAAGGCGAACGCGGCCCAGACGTTTTTGATCACGCGGCCGAACACGGGCGCCAACGCGTCCGAGCTCTTTGCGCACGACGTCATCAGTAGATATAGGTGCCACCCCGGCGGCATGCCCAACGCGACGGACGAGGAGCGGGAGTTGTTAAATACCGCATGGACGCTCGAGTATGACGCGGCGCACAACCAGGACAGCGGCGGCCGGCTCCGGCGGCTTGGGCTGTTGGCGGGCAACGTCCTTCCGCTCTGGCCGGCGCTGGCCCAGACCGTCACGGAGCGGAGCGGGGAGATGACCAAGGAGGACCAGCGCCTCCGCGCCGTGCGCGTCGTGCTGCCCTCGGAGACGATCGTCGGCGTGCGGTTCCCGACGCACGTGCTTAACACGCTCCGCGCGGCGCTGGAGCAGCGCAGACGCGCGCGCGCCGCCTACGCGCAGCAGCACGTGCGCGCCGAGCCGCCGACGCCCGTGGACGCGGCGAAGCTCCGCGCGGCGACGACGCCGCCGAAGACGATCCAGTCCTTCTTCAAGAAAAAGAGCGACGACGGCGCGGCGTCGCGGGCCCCGCTGGCGCCGAGGCCGCCGCCGCCGCAGCGGGCCCCGAAGCCTGTTGCCGCGAAGCGCCGCGCCGCCCCCGTCAAACGCAAGACGGCGTCGGCCGGCGGCGACGTGCGAAGCTTCTTCGCGCCCAAGGCCAAGAAGCCCGCGCCCAAGAGGCCCTCGGCCGCGGACGTCGTCATCGACGTCGACGCCGACCCCTGGAGTTGCCCGAAGTGCACCTACGCCCACCACGACGAAGCGGCGGGCTTCCTCCAGTGCGCGGCCTGCGGCGCGGCGAAGGAGGAGCCGTAGTCGGGTCGATGGCGCACCTATCTATCTATTCTGTGTAAAGAACTCTCGTTTAGTCACTTCTAGCACGGCGATTGATCATAGCGGCCAGCGGGTGCCCCCGATATTGGACGTCGATCCCGCGTCACGGTAGTCCGGGCAGGCGCAAGGATCACAGTGCTGGAGCACAAGATACCCAATGACTTGATCTGTATTCTTCTGGATGTTCTTTCGTTGATCTCTTTCTCTCTCTATGGATCCGAGTCTATCTACGAGACTAAGTTACTTCAACCTGTGCTGAGCGGCGAGGTCGTCGCGGCAAAAACAGCGTCGGCATCAGGCCAGCCAAGCTCCAAAGACATACGCCGCGAAAGCGCGTGGAACGCAGTGATGCCATTGCCGTTGCCGTGGACCGCCATGGGCGCGGCGCCCGAGATTTGTGACGTGAGGTCGCCATCAACAATGTCAAATTCGGCTGCGTCCATGTCTTGGAGAGTATGAAATAAGCTGGCCCGGGCGTCTAGGTGGACGCGTTCCGGAAATGCGATCGCGAAGCGGTTAAACCATCGTTGGTCGTCGAAGCGGTACTGGTCAGCACCCAATGAAGAGTGGTGCGCATAAACGTCGGCACTCACCGTCGCCAGCATGGCGCGGACGTCGCGCGCGCGCCCGAGGTAGATGCCCGAGTTGAGGAAGCGGAAAGGGGAGCCGTCTGCCGGGCGCCCGTACAGGAGGCGCAGCGCCGGGTCCGGCGCGCAGTTCACCTCCGAGTTGAATACGATTGCGCCCTTCTTTTTCTGCTCAAGCACCGCGAACCTCTCCCGCAACTGCGCAGCGGCGGGCAGCAGCAGCACGTCGTAGGCGTCGAGAAAGAGAATCAAGTCGTCTGCGGCGACGCGCTCCTCGTCGAGGTGCGCAGCGAGGAGCGTGACTTTGCTGCCCAGTCCCCGCCATGGTTGGCCGAGGCCCAGCACGGTCAGCTCGGCGCCGAGGCGTTTCGCTGACGCACGGAGCCGCGTCAGCTCCGCTCGTTCGCTCGACGCCACGCAGACGACGTGGAGCGCACCGCCGCCGGGCCGCAGGCGCGGAGCCTCGACGCTGAGGCCGCGTGCATTATTCAGCGTCGCGTTGAGCACCGCTGTCGCCTCGTCAAGCAGCGGCGCCGCGGCGCCGCGGCGGATCCGATCCGGGTGTCGGGCCACATGCGCGGCGAACAGCGTGTTGGCCAGCACGTGCGTGTGGGCAGCGCCGGCGGGGCGCGCGGCGACCGCGGCGCGCAGCTTCGCAAGTGCGACGTCGTGTAGATCCGGGTACGTCTCGACGACCATCTTGAACGCAACCTCCGCCCGCTCGCTATAGTTCGTACCCGCGAGAAAGCCAGCGAAATCCCAAGGATCCGCTACGTCGTCAGTCGGACCGCGCACGACGGCGGCCATCTGCTCCACCCGCAGAAACATGTCGGCCGAGTCGCGATTCTTCGCCAGCGTGCCGTCTTCCGGCGTCAGCTTGGCAGCTTCCTCGAAGAGTTCCAGCGCGCGGGCGTAGTTGCCTCGCTTAGCGTACGCGCCGCCCCAGTTCGAGAGGACGCGCGCATTCGTGGGGTTGCGCGCGAACGCCTTTGCGTACGCGCGCTCGGCGCCTTCCAAGTCGTCCAAGCGCACGCACGCGTTGCCGAGGTACGCATGGTTCGTGGCGTCGCTTGGGTCCGCTTCCACCGCCTTCTCAAACCACGCTTTCGCCTCCAGTAGGCGCGCCGTTTCGTTCTTTCTCGGTACTGAGGCTGCGGCGGGCGTCATTTCTATCTGGATTTGCGGCGCGTAGGCTGCGAGGCCCTTTTGCCGCGCGACCGCGGCGCGCGCGACGCGTGATTCCTCGTCCGCGGCTGCTCCAACCAGCGCGAGGACGAGGATTGCCAGCATGCTGCCCGCTCCTCTGCGTTTACGCTTGGAGCATGCACGTATTGGGCAGCCCCTGCTGTGCCAGGATGGGCAGCTGGCTGTGTGCAAGCGCTGCGGCGGCAGCGCTGCAAATGCGCCGGGTTCGGGTTTTACGGGCCGCGCGTGCTACGAGCCGGAGAGGAGTTGGTCCTGCGCGCGCTGCCGACACGGCCTGCGTATATTCAAGGAGCCCTTGTGAAAAGCTGCACGGCGGCTGCTTTTCGCTGCACATGTGTTGAGCCCGTGCAGCCCATGGCGCTTGGTTAGTTTGTATCATCTAAAGCAGACGGCTGCGCTGCGGGCTGCCCTTCAACGCGGTTTATTGGCTTGGCCTCTTTCCCCTTCCCCTCATCACTGCGATGTGTGAGGAAGCTGGCAGCGATGAGGAGTACGAGTACGACGGCGACACCACGGACGATACGGACGATGACAGAGTTGACGACAGCCGGACTGCAAGGGCGGTCTACGACGAAAAAGCCGAGCTGGCCGCCGCAGTTGTAGGATGTGAGCGGGAAGCGGAATTAGAAGCAGCAGCCGCGATCGACCCCCCGGAGCAGGTCCAGCGCTCGTTTGCGATGCCGGCCGCGTCGACGCAGATGGGCGTGGACGAGATGATCGCCAAGGCCATAGCCCGCCTCCAGGAGGCCCCGAAGGAGGAGAAGGAGGCCAGCGCTACGCCCAAGTCCAGCGATGAGGAGTACGAGTACGACGGCGACACCACGGACGCTACGGACGATGACAGAGTTGACGACAGCCGGCCTGCAAGGGCGGTCTACGACGAAAAAGCCGAGCTGGCCGCCGCAGTTGTAGGATGTGAGCGGGAAGTGGAATTAGAAGCAGCAGCCGCGATCGACCCCCCGGAGCAGGTCCAGCGCTCGTCCGCGATGCCGGCCGCGTCGACGGTGATGGGCCGCCAGGAGGCTCTGAAGAAGAAGAAGCAGGCTCACGCCAAGGCCATGACCCGCCAGGAGGCCCTGGAGAAGGAGAAGGAGGCCAGCCCGGAGCAGGTCCAGCGCGTCCGCGATGCCGGCTGCGTCGACGGCGAAGGGCGTGGACGAGATGAGTGCCAAGGCCATGGTCCGCCTTCAGGAGGCCCTGCAGAAGGAGAAGGAGGCCAGCGCTACGCCCAAGTCCAGCAAAGCATCCAGCATTGCAGTGGCCCACTTTAATACGTCGTCTATGTCGCCGGCGCTGGCGCGACGGCTCCGCCTCGCTCAGATGCGAGCTACGGGTTCGTAACCTGCCAAATTGGAAGGCTGGCAGCGCTACAATTGCACAACGCTGCGCGGGCACACGAGCCGGGTATACTGTGTCGCCCTCCTGCCGAAATCGCGTGTCATATCCGGGTCGCACGACGGCACGCTCAAGGTGTGGGACATGTCGACCGGCGCCTACCTCCGAACGCTAAGTGGGCACATCCCCCGCAGTGTCCGATGCGTTGCCGTCCTCCCAAACGACAGCATCTTGTCCGGGCACATTCTGTGCACGCTCAAGGTGTGGAACGTGTCGAGTGGTGAGTGCCTCCGGACAATGAGCAGCTACAATGAGCACGCGGGGGGGAGGCCTGTCGACTGTGTCGCCGTTCTACCAGATGGCAACATCGTGTTGGGGTCGGGCAACGAGCTCAGGGTGTGGGACGTTTCTAGTGGTTAGTGCCTCCGCACGACCAGTGTCCCCTGCATTGCAGTTCTTCCGAACGGGCACATCGTTGCACACAACAAGCACCCGAACGGGACTCACTTTGCGCTGAAGGTACGGGATGTTTCGAGTGGTAGGTGCCTCCGGACGCTGAGTGGCCCTCAGAGTGGGCACAAAAGCACAGTCAAATGCATTGCCGCCCTCCTGAACGGCGACATTGTGACGGGGGCATTGGATAGCACGCTTAAGGCAAGGGGACTTTCGAGCAACGCCCACCCAACGCCCGAGAGCCTCCGGACATTGAGGAAGCACGCTGCCGCAGTCACGTGCGTCGCAGTCCTCCTGAACGGAAGAGACATTGTGTCAGGGTCGTCCGATCGCACGCTCAGGGTTTGGGAAACTTGGAGTGGTACGTGCATCCGGACGCTGAGCGGGCACACAGGCGAAGTCTATTGCGTCGCTATCCTCACGAGCGGAGATATCTTGTCGGGGTCGGGCGACAACATGCTCAAATTGTGGGAAGATCTTGAACGGGCACGTCTGGTGACTCAGGTTGCCCTGCGCCGGACTCATGGTTCCAATTTTGCGGGCCGAAAAATAGCCGAGTTTCTATTCCGCAAGCGGTCACGAGTGGCGGCACCTGCACCAGAAGCGCCTCCGCCGCGGCCGCCCGGGCCGCTGCCGGTGCAAGCTGAGTCTGTGCGCTGCGGCGCGAAATCGGGTGCCTATGAGCCCAAGTTGTTAATTTAGTTGTCACAGTAGCATGTAGACAGGCCGCGACTAGCAATCATTGGCTACGCGGTCGGCCCCAGGTAGAGGCCCCCGGTGTAGGATAGATCTCCAGGGTATAGCATTTTTAGGGTCTAGCGATTCTATACTAAATAGAATTTTTACGGTTCAGCATTATTAGGGTTCAGGGCCTTTATTTAGGGTTCAGGGATTTTATTTAGGAGGTGGGTTTAGCTTTTTATGGGTAAGGGTTTTTAGGGTTTAGCGGTTTGGGCTAGGTTGCGTGTAAGGGTTGCGTGTAAGGGTTGCGTGTAA
>Ga0302122_10000606_pt1 | contig 22347 bp, 14 predicted proteins | sample CB21_SCM_MG_FD_203115 | JGI IMG/M metagenome (GOLD analysis project Ga0302122, IMG submission 203115) | Marine microbial communities from Western Arctic Ocean, Canada - CB21_SCM | ecosystem: Environmental > Aquatic > Marine > Oceanic | place: Canada: Western Arctic Ocean | collected 2017-09-28
CGACGGCGCGGCAGCGCTTGCGCGCGGTGGGCGCGGGCGGGCTCGCAAGCGACAACCGCGTCGTGGCGCCGCTCCGGGGCCGCGACGACTCCTGGGAGGCGGCCTCAAGGCGCGCGTCGAGGCGCAGCGTCGGGTCCGGCGCGAGCGAGCCGCGCGTCGCGCGCCGGCCGCGCGCGCGCCGGCGCGCCGACGGCTCGTCGTCCCAGTAGCGGTCCCGCGCCGACAGCAGCAGGTTCGCGGCGCCGCCCGCGGCGGACGTGCGCGAGCCGCGCGTCGTCGGCGCGGGCGCGGGCGCGGCCGGGGGCGAGAAGAGCGCCGCCGCCGCCTGCTGCGGCTGCGTCGGCTGCGTCGGCACTGCCTCGGTGCCGCTCTGCGAGTAGATGTCCGAGCCCGACGACGACCGCCGCGCGCCGCTCGAGACGCCCTCGGTGGGGGGCGCGACGGACGACCGCCGGTCGCGCTGCGTGAAGGACCAGGCCTCGCGGATCGCCGTGCGCGGCGGCTCGGGGGCGGGCGTGCCGCCGACGACGCCGGTCGTGCGCGGCGCGGCGTCCCCGGAGTCGCCGCTCCAGGGCGCCGTCGAGGCGACCGCCGGCGTGCGCTCGCCCGACGTCGTCGAGCGGAAGCGCGGGTCGTCGCCGCCGGGCAGGTCCTCTGCGCGCAGCCGCGCCGTGTCGGGCGCGCGCGGCGTCTGGCGCCGCTTCCGCGCCGTCGTCGCGAATTCGCGCTGGATCAGGAACGCGCGCGCCGTGGACCGCGCCGCCGGCGCGATCTCGTGCGCCTGCGTCGGCACGAAGCCGCCGGCGCCGTCATTAAAGTCCGAGCAGGCGTTCACCCAGGACAGGCCGACGACCTTCGCGCCGCAGCCGCGCGCCTCCTCCTGCGTCCGCGCGTCGCCGTCCTTCCAGACCAAATGCGTCGCACGCGCGCGGGCCCCGGGCCACGACCGGTAGACGCGCGCGCCGAGGTTCTGCAGGATGTCGCGGACCAGCCCGCCGCCGTCCATGCCGTCGCTCAGGCGGACGTCGACGAAGATGCGCGGTTGGTCGCTGTTCGTCGGCGTTTTCGAGCGGGAGCGGCTCATCTTTTTTGTTTTTCGTGTGCGCTATCTTCCGCGCGGCGGTTCGTGGTATTACACTCGTGCGGCGCTCCCCGCCTCGCGGCGTTTTCGGCCGTCAGTCCTAAAACGGTTTTGCAATTGCTGCTCAGTGAAGCCGTAGTGCTGGTATCTATCAGCACAGTTGCGACCCGCCGTGGCGTAGGTGCCGCTTGCTCCTGTGCACACCCTCGCACGTAGCGCTGTCGGCAAGAAGGAACGTTACCCTTGAACGACCGCAATGAAACCCGAATTAAATATTTAATTGCGCGCCAAGACGAAGCATGCGCCAGTCCGCGAACTGTACTCTCACACGTCCACACGCTTCGTCACAAAATTGCATAGGGTGGCTGGCTCATCAAGCTCACGCAGAAACTGCATCGTGCAGCCATTGGCACATCTGCGGGCAGGCCATAGCCGCAGGACTGAGCCTGGGTCGTAGCGTTCTAATCTGGCATTTGTGCTTCGACAACGCAGCTTGTGACGTGGGTCTCAAAGGACCACCACCGGCACCAGGCCTGCCACTCCAAGTTGCACCCGGCGCAGACCGACGCGGACAGATCGCCGCGGTGCCATGGCCCTCCGCGCCGCGCGCCGCCTCGCCCGGCGGCCGCTCTCGACGGCGGCGGCCCTACCCGACTACAACACGCCCGTGGACACGGCGCGCATCAAGCTCGCGCGCCCGAAGCAAGTCCGGCGCGAGCCCCGGGACGGCGCCTGGCAGGGGCTCAAGGACCTGCGGAAGCGGCTGGCCGAGGAGGGCTCCCTCGTGGACGCCACGCTCGACGACATGCGCCACGACGCGGACTTCCAGCTCACTGCTAAAAAGTTGAGGGAGTCCGGCCAGCGCAAGCTGACCCTCGAGGAGAAGAAGGAGCGGCGGCGCTGCCTGGAGGCGCTGGGCGCGCCGGAGTTCGCGGCGCACCTATTACAGGAGACCGGCTGCGACGGCGCGCGCTTCGCCACGCAGGTCCTGCAGCTCAACATCGGCCTGTACTGCAACCAGGCCTGCAACCACTGCCACGTCGAGTCGTCGCCGAAGAAGACCGAGGCCATGTCCCGCGCCGTCGCGGACCGGTGCCTCGAGGTCCTGGTCAATAGCCCGAGCGTGACGACGCTGGACCTCACGGGCGGCGCCCCCGAGCTGCAGCCCGAGTTCCGCCGCATCGTGGAACGGTGTAGGGAGCTGCGGCCCGACGTCGACATTATTGATAGGTGCAATTTGACGGTCTTGGCGGAGCCCGGCCAGGAGGACCTCGCGGACTTCTTGGCAGCTCATGAAGTGCACGTCGTGGCGTCGTTGCCGTGCTACTCGGACAAGAACGTGAACATGCAGCGGGGGCGGGGGGTCTTCGCGCGGAGCATCGAGGGCCTCCGGCGGCTCAACGAGGTCGGCTACGGCGACACCCTCAAACTGGACCTGGTCTACAACCCCCTGGGCGCGTTCCTGCCCCCGCCCCAGGACGCCCTGCGCGCCAAGTACGAGGAGGAGCTGCAACGCCACTTCGGCGTCTCCTTCAACGAACTGTTCACCATGACGAACATGCCCATCAAGCGCTTCGCGGACTTTTTGTCGCGGCGGGGCGAGCTGGGCGATTATTTGGCGCTCCTCGTGCGGAACTTCAACGCCGACACCGCGCCCGCGCTCATGTGCCGCACCACGCTCTCCGTGAACTGGGACGGCCGCGTCTACGACTGCGACTTCAACCAGCAGCTGGACCTGCCCCTGGCCGCGGGCGGGTCCATTTGGGACCTGCGCTCCACGGACGACGTCCGCGAGGAGCGGATCACCTTCGACAACCACTGCTACGGCTGCACGGCCGGCATGGGCTCCTCGTGACAGGGCACGACGGCCTAGGCCCCGCCGGAGCGCCCCGGGCCCGTACCATGACGCGGCGCCGGCGCGAGCGCACGCTCGCGCCGGCGGCGCCGACCCACGGACCCCCCGGGGCGCTTCCCCCTCTAAGATGTTTGTTTTCGTAGTAGTCGCCTTTGCTTCGACAGTGACCGTACGCCCGGCCCGCCCCAAACCCTCGCCTCCATTGTTAGCTTGGAGGCGACGGGTATGTGTTACTCTTCGGCGCCTAAGACGACTCCGACGTCGAAGGGCTGGGCGGCCGGGAGGCGCGGGCAGTCAACGACGTCGCCGGGGAGGATCCGCTTCTGGTAGACCCGACGCTTGACGGATTTTGCTTCAGGCAAGTTGACGGCCGATAAGCCATTGAGAGCGAACGCGCGGCGACCACATGGCGCCCAGCGAACTAGATATGACGCCCCCGGACTCACCGAAGGCCATCCCAGAGGAGACACCGGACGCGCCGACCGAGGACGTCGAGGAGGACCTCCTCGCGGATCTCTTCCCGAAGGCGCCGCCGCACGACCGGTCGTCGATCTTCTACGACCGCGAGTATTGGTCGACCTACAAAGTTCCACCTGAGGCGACATTCCACGCCCAGAACGGCGAGCCTAAGTCGCCGAGGGCGCGCGAGGCCGCGCGCGAGCGCTGGCTGCGGGTGAAAGGCCTCTGTGGATCCAATTGCTGCGCCTGAAGAAGCCAGGCCCATGTCCCCCTGAAGAAGTCAGGTCCTGTCCTCCCCCCGCGCCCTTTCGCGTAATGTTCACCTGAATGTCACAATATACTACTGCGCGCGCGCACCTCCTGGCAGATACATATGCACGTGCGCATATGTATCAACAACTGGATTATTAAGCAACAGCACACAGCCACCTAGTGGGGCAGGTACGCGCGCCTGCGGCGCTTCGGCCGGCGGACCACACAGAGACAGAGCGCGCAGCCGGCGGCGAGGCCGGCAATCAGAAGCGCGTGGCCCGACGCGTGTGCCGCGGGTGGGTCGGGCGGCGCGGACGATGCGGCCAATGGCGCCGGCCTGCGCGCGGGGGAATGAGACGGGGCCGCAGCGACGAGAGACGCCGGACGCCGCGGGTCGCCGTCCCGGCCGTACTCGCGCGCCAGGAAGGCGCGGACGTGGTCTAATTGCCAGGCGCCGTGCAGTCGGCAATTTGAACACTGCGCCGGTGACGGCCAGGCCCACGCGGCCGACGCCTCGTCCAGTGTCGTCGGCGCCACGGCGCCGTCCGCGACGCCGCCGTGCGTGCGCGCGTTGACGACGTTGTGCGCGCGCCACAGCCAGAGAGGCCCGTCCGCATTTTTCTCGCACCGGCCGTAACTACAACTATCGTAGAGCGCGAGGAAGTGCGTCCGGCACGTCTCGCAGCCGAAGAACTGCATGGAGGCGCGGACCGCGGCCAGGCCGTCGCGCGCGTCCAGCGCCTGCGCGAGCCCGTGGAAGAGGCCCCACAGGCCGCACGTGTACGCCGTCCCGTCGACGCCCCGCCCGTCCGGGTCGCAGCGTGGGGTCCAGCGTTTTCTTGAAGTGCGCTCCGTGGTGCCGTGGCACGCGACGACGCCGTCGACCGCGAGCCAGGCGGCCCAGTCGTCCTTCGTGGGGCTGGGCTGCGCGGCGAGGCACCGCGCCACGGCCGACGCGCCGGTCACGCCCGCCGCCGCCGCCGCCGCGAGCAGGCCCCGCAGCGCGACGCTCCGCTCCGCCGCGAGCGTCTGGTCGCCGCCCGCGAAGACGTTCTCCAGCATGAACCGCAGCGACGCGGCCGCGTCGATAAGCGCCGGCGCAGCGCGCAGCGGTTTGAGTGACTGCTCCTTCGGCTGGGGGGTCGTCGGCGCGGCAGCCTTGGGCGGCCGGGCCTTCGCCCGCGGCGCGTCGACGGCCGCGAGCGCCGCCGCCCGCACCAAATCCAGCATCTCTCCCGCTGCGCGCTTCTTCAAAACGACGTCGTGGCCCAGCGCGCCGAAGGATTTGACGGTCGGGAAGCCCTGCACTTTGTTCTCGTCGCAGGCCTTCTTCTCCGCGGTGCAGGACACCGCGCCCGCGCGGAAGTCCGGGTACTTCGCAAGACTCTTCCCGAACTGCTTGAACTCGGGCGCGTAGTGGCGGCAGTGGCCGCACCAGGGCGCGTAGAAGGCTATAATCCACCCCCGGGCGTCCGTTTTGTTTTTTGTGATGGCGGCGACGGCGGCGCGGTTCAAGATCTGCACGCCGGGGCCCCGGTAGAGGTCGTCGGGCTTCGCTTTGGCGCCGAGCCGCGCGTCGACGACGCAGGCTGCCAGGTGGAGGAGCAGCCAGCGCATGCTTACGCGTGGCTGCCGCTGAGGACGGGAATGCTGCGCTGGCGGCGCAGCGGCAGCGACCAGCGGCCGGACCGTACGTCACCGCTGTGAAGATCGCTTGCGATGCAAAGACCGGCCCGATGAAAAAACCCGTATGAAGAACCCGAACCCGAACCCGAACCCGAAACCATGAGATTGTACAGTCTGTGCTCTGCGCTACGACGCACACAATCGGCTGCCCCTGCCGGAGGCACGAGCGCAAGCCCGCACCGAAATCCCTGCCGGACGCACGAGCGCTAGCCCGCTCTGCAATCCCTGCCGGAGGCAAGTGGGCAAGCCCGCTAAGTCATCAGTCACCTTGCAAGAGAGCCAGCGAAGCCGTAAACAATGGAGCACACACCCGAACACGACACGGGCGCCTCCGCCTTGTTAGCCCAGGCCCACAACGAACAAGGCCTCAAGGAGGCGGCGGCGAAGCGCGGCGACTCGAAGGCCGCCTTGGCCCACGCCAAGTCGCGGCGCCGCGCGCTGGACGACGCCGCGTGTTCGGCCGCCGGCCGCGAGGCCCAGCGTCTCCTCCGAAGCGGCGGGGCTAAAGCACCAGATTTTGTGGTCAAGCTCTACTGCATGTTCACGGAATTTCCCTCGTTGATCTACTGGGACGACGGGCGCGTTGTCGTGGCCCGGCCAGAGGAGCGCGTGGAGCCCATCCTGGCCAAGTTCTTCCGGACGGGCAAGTTCAGCAGCTTCCAGCGGCAGCTGAACAACTTTGGCTTCCACAAGGCACCGCACCTCTCGACCTCCAAGCTGCGAATCTACGTGCGGGAGGACCTGGAGGGCTACCCTTCCGAGTCGGTGCTGGCGCTGCGGCGGGGCCAGAAGCGGGGCGTGGCCCCGGACGCGGCGCGCCGGTCCGACGAAGCCGTGGAGGAGTGGGAGTCCGACGAGTCGGTGGAACTGCCCTTCGACCAACTGCCGCACCCGCCGCCGGTGGTCCACCCGGCCAGGCCGCCTCGCGTCATCTACCCGGGCGGGCGCAAACCGAAGCAGGCCTTCCCGCAGTGGTCCGGGGAGGGGCGCTGCTTCGCGATCTAAGTCTTGTCGTATATTTCAATGGTACTACTAGAAGTAGTCCGCATGCGAGAATTCACCCGAGTAGATAGTATCCGAGTCGACAGTGACGCGAGTGCCGGTCGACGCGTCGATGGCGAGGGTTCGTCGTAGAGGGTTCGCACGCCACGCCGCCGCGACCGGCCCCTGGGTAGTAGACAAAAAACCTCACACCACTAAAGTTAGAATCCTACCCCTCCAGCTTGCGCACCTGCTTCTCCACGTAGGCCCGGAAGGAGGCCGCACGCTTCACCTTGCCGCCGTTCACGACCCAGGCCTCGGTGCACACCGCGTCCACGAAGAACTGGTCGTGCGAGACCACGACCACGGCGCCCTGGAAGCTCCGCACGCACTCCGCCAGCGCGGCCACGGACTCCAGATCCAAATTGTTGGTGGGCTCGTCCATCACGAGCACGTGCGGCGCCGTGTAGGACACGGCCGCTAATGCCACGCGACTCCGTTGGCCGCCACTTAACGCGGCGGCGGAAATGTTCTGGAGGTCCGGCGTCCCGCCCGTGACGCCGCACTTCGCCAGGTGGCTCCGCAGTTTGAGTTCGTGATCATTACCGCCGTTGCCGGGGAACTTGTCCAGTAAGAATTGGAGCGGTGTTTTTTTCAAATCGAGCTGGTCCGCGTGGTGCTGGTTCACTAGTGCTATTCTCACGCCCGACGCCCGTTTACACTCGCCCTCGACCGGCTCCAGACTACCCGTGAGGAGCTTCACTAACGTCGTCTTGCCGTTGCCATTTTCGCCCAGAAACACGATGCGACTCTTGCCGTCCACGCCCAGCTCCGCCCCCCGGAACAGCCACTCCCCGTTCGGGTACCTGAAACCGACGTCCTTTAAAGCAATGAGGTTCCCGGGCAACGAGCCGCCGCACTGCAGCTCCAGCGGCAACTCCTGGTCCTCCAATAAATCCTGGCCCTCGTCGGCCTCCTCGTCGATGACCTCCTGCATCTTATCCGCTTGTTTGGCCTTCATTTTCATCTTTTTGATCTGGGAACTGGAACCGCCGTAGCGAAAGCCGTGGCCCGCGTACTCTTTCAAAGTCTCGACCTCGTGCTCTCTTTTTTGCTGACTTCGCTGCCAGTGCAGGAGCTTCTCGGCGCGCCTTGCGGCGAACGTCGCGTAGTCGCCGTGCGTCTGCGTCAGGCGCCGGCAGTGGCCCGAGATATGTAAAACATCCCCGCACACGTCCTCCAGGAAGGTCCGGTCGTGACTCACACATACGATGACGCGATCCGCCCAGATCTCGTTGGTGGTCAGTTCTCTCGCGAGCCACAACACCGCCGCAATCGATAAATGGTTCGTCGGCTCGTCTAGCAGAAGCACGTCGGGCCGCGCGAACAACGCCGACGCCAAAAAAGTGCGCACGCGCCAGCCGCCCGACAGCTCCCGCATGCGCCGTCCTCGTAACGCCTCGCTGAACCCCAAATTCTGCAGCAGCTCGTCCGCCCGCCGATGCGCCGAGTCGGCCTCGCACGTCTCCAATCTTTCTTCTGTCTTCTGGAGCTCCTTCATTAATATGACCTCCTCCTGCGCGTTCGCGTCTTTCAGCTTGGCGTTAATGGATGCCACATCACTGAGCAACACGCGGCGCTCCACGTCCGCGTCCAGGACCACGTCCACGGGCCGTAACTCCTCCTGCTCCTCACTCAGTGTAATGTCCTGGTGCACGTAGTGCATGGCGCAGGCCTCGGGCACGCTCCCGACGCGCCGCGCGGCCACCGCTTGGAGCAGCGTGGACTTGCCTTTGCCGTTCCGGCCCACGAGCGCGTACCGCCTACCCCTTACGAGCGTGAAGGCCGCGTCATCAATCAAATCGAGGCCGCCACCCGGGTTCGCCAGCGAGAAGCTCCGCGCCTCGATGGCGCCCTTGTGCGCGCCGCGCGCCCACCGCGCGCGGCAGGCGCGCACGCGCGCGGCCTCCATCTCCGCCTCGAGCTCCGCCTTCTTGTGCGCGACGGACGTGCGGTCCACGACTTTTTTCGGGGCTTTTTTAAGTTTCTTCTCTTTCTGCGGTCCCTTGGCGGCGGCCGCAACGGGCGCCACGGCGACCACGTGCGGCGCCGTGAAGACGCTCTTCGCGGCGAGGAGCGCGGCGCTGGGCGCCCGCGCCTTGGACGCGGGGAGCGCTTTTGCTATCGCGACCGGCTTTTGGGCGCCCCGTTCCAGCGCCTCCAGCAGCTCCTGCGCCTTCGCGGCCGCCTCGTCCTCCTCCTCGCAGAGCTCGCTCGACAGGCAAAAGGCCGCCACGGCCTCCGCGAGCTCGGCGTCGTCGTCGGCGTCCTCGCACAGGCCCGTCACGTACTCCAATAAGTCCTCGTCGAGGCCCGCGAGCACGCGCTCCACGACTGCTGCCATGCTTGTGGTGTGTGCGAGCGCTGCGCTTCAGGCGTTTGTGTGATCTGGTGCACCCTGCTCTGGAGTTGCAACGCTTTGATCGATCGATGCTGTGACAAAGCTGCACCCTGATGCAAGTCTGCGTCTGAGTAAGGCAGTCTGCAAGGCAAAGGCGTCACTCGCTCGACTGCTCGCGCCAGGCCACGGGTTTTTCAGCTCGAGTATGCGGGTGCAACCCAAGTTTTACGCCACTACGCGCCACAGCTGCTGGCATCGGTGCTCAGAAGCTCAAGATAAGGTGACAAAAGAGACCGCTGCTACAGCGGTGACCAGCTGTGCGCCCCTCAGAAGCTCGGGACAGAGGACCTCAGCAAAATGCCGCAGGACGATGACGGCGCCAAGTACCCCATGGTCGCCGTCGACGCCGCGCTCCGCATGGTCCTGGACGCCGCGGCGCCGCTGCCCACGGAACGCGTCCCGCTCCTCGACGGTGGGACCGCGCCGGCGCTCGGGCGCTGCCTTGCCGATAACATAACCGCGAGCGCGCCGCACCCGCCGTTCCGCGCGTCCATCAGCGACGGCTATTGCTGCCACGCGACCGAGGCGCCGCAAAAATTAAGGAACGACCGGGCGACGCAGCTCGCGGGCGGTGCGAGCACCAGTCCATTGGCTCGCGGCGCGTGCCGCTACATCACGACGGGCGCGCCCCTCCCGACGGGCGCCGACGTAGTCGCGAAGCAGGAGCACTGTTCGATACAAGGCGAGGTCGTATCATTGCCGGCGCTCCGGCCGGGCGCGGACGTCCGAACGGTGGGCAGCGACTGGGCGGCGGGCGACGAGCTCTGCGCGCCCCACACGGAGCTAGCGCCTGCGGACCTCGCTATTCTAGCGGCGGCCGGGCACGACCACGTCGACGTGTGCCGCCGGCCGCGCGTGCGCGTCTACTCGAGCGGGGCCGAACTCCACCAGCGCGGGCCGTTCGATGCGACGCGCCACGTGCGCGACGCGAACCGCGCCGGCCTGATCGCCTTACTTGGTGACGGGTCCGCGTACGGCGGGAACGCGATCGTGGAGGACGGCGGGATACTCCCGGACGACTTCGGGGCCTGGAAGGACGCGTTAAATGACGCGCTGGAGACTTGCGATGTCGTGGTGACGACGGGCGGCGCCTCCGTGGGCCGCGCGGACTTCGCGAAGCGGGCGCTGGAGGCGGCGGCGCGGTGTAAGGTGCGCTTTGGGCGGCTGCACATGAAGCCCGGTAAGGAATGCGGCGTCTTGATACCGTTTTCATGACGCCGCGACGCCGTCGGCGCGGCCGCGAAAGGGTCACGACGGTTTCGCGAGAGCCGCGCCAGTTTTCACGACGGCCTCGTCCGCGCAGGCAAGCCGACGACCTTCGCGACGTTAGACGCGGCGTCGTTTTCTTCGGACGCGGCGGGCGCCCCGCGCTGGGCCTTCGCGCTGCCGGGGAACCCCGTGTCGGCGCTGACGACGGCGTCGCTCCTCGTCGTGCCCTGCCTGAAGCGCTTGAACGGCGTGGCACGAGCACGGTGCGCGCTGGCCGAGGTCCCGGTGACGCTCTCCGACAGCATTTCGTTGGACGCGGCGCGGCCCGAGTTCCACCGCGTCGCGCTGTCCTTGCAAGGCGGTACCACCGACAATGCGCCGTACCGCGTGCGCCAGCCGGGGGCGATCGCCGCTGCGTCGACAGGCGTCCAGCGGTCGTCGCGGCTCCTCTCGATGCGCGGCGCGCACGCGCTCGCGTGTCTACCCGAGCGGGGGCGCGCCCACCTCGTCGCGCCCGGGGCGACGACGGCCCTGCCGGCGGGCACGACCGTCGCCGGACTCTTGATCGCGGCGCCGCCGCCACTCGTGGCCGGCGCGCCGTTCCTGTCCTCGGCTCCGCCGCCGCCGCCCGCCGCCGCGACCGTCGACGCGAATACGCGGCACGCGTCGGGCGTCGTGGTCGCGGTCGCGATTGCGGGTGAGGAGCAGTCCGCGGACGCGCGGGCCGCGGCGGCGGCGGCCGGCGCCGCGGCCGTCGCGGCCGCGACGGGCCTGCGCGTATCGACGAGCCCGCCGATCCGCGGCGCCGCGCCGCTGGCCGCGCTCGAGGCCCTCGCGGCGACGGCGACGGTCGTCGTGGCGTGCGGTGGCCTTGGTCTGAATCCGCAAGAGCCGGCGTTTGCGAAGGCCTTGGCGGCCCACCGCCGCGCGCCGGGCCTCGCGCGCGCCATGGCCCTGGCCGCGGGCGACGCGCTCGAGGCGCCCGCCGCGGCGATCGTCGGCGAGGCTTTGGTCCTGGTCGTGCCCGAGGGGAGTGCGTTCGCGTGTGTCCGAAGCGTGGCGAGGGCGCTGCCGCTTATTATTGACCAGCTTCTCATGGCGGAGGAAGAATTGGTCGAACACGCGGGCGGCTGCCACTGCAAGGCCGTGCGCTTCCGCGTGCGGGCGCCGCGCCACCTGGTCGCGTGGGACTGCAACTGTTCGATCTGCGCCATGAAGAAAAACACGCATTTTATCGTTCCGGCGTCGGACTTCTTCCTGGACGCGGGCGAGGATTGCTTGTCCGAGTACCGCTTCGGCACGGGGGTGGCGCGGCACCGCTTCTGTCGGGTCTGCGGCGTACAGGCGTTCTACCACCCGCGGAGCAACCCCGACGGCGTCGCGGTGACCGTGTCGTGTCTTGACGAAGGATCTGTCAGTTCCGTGGAGGTGCGGCAGTTCGATGGGACGGACTGGGGCGGGTCCTACGCGAAGACGGGGATCGCGGCTTGCTCGGAGAAGTCGTAATGTTTTTGTATTAGTCGTACGTCACGGCTGAGCGCAGCACTCGCCGTGGGGGTCGAAAGAGGAGTAGTTGGGGAATCCTTGGCAGACATCATTGCCTCTGCAGTAGGTAGTCGCGGGGCAGTCGGCGCTGCCTCCGCAGGCGTGACACGCGAGGCACTCGCCGTCGGTGGCGACCGTGGGCCGCGGCGTCGTGCCTCGGAGAGAGGTGGGCCGGGGTGTGGCGGTCGTGCCGCAACACTCGCCGTCCGGGTCGAAAGACGTGTAGTCCGGAAAGCCCTGGCAGACGCCGTTGGCGCGGCACCAGATAGATGCTGGGCACTCGTCGTCGTCGCCGTCGCACGCTTGGCACATGAGGCATGCCGGGGTCGTAGCCGCAGTGGTCGGTCGCGGCGTCGGCTTCTGAGTCGTGATCGTCGGTTTGGGCGCGGGCGTGGGCGCAGGTTCCGCCAGGCACTCGTCTTTGGGGTACCGTGAGCTCCAGCCGTCGTTCGGGAAGGACTCGGGACTCCACTCGTCGCCTTCCTCCTGGAAGGGCGTGATGCGCACCCAGTCGACGACGAGCTCGGCCGTGTCGAATTAGGGCGTGCCCGCCCAGTCCCTCGGGAACCATGCCGCAATCCAGAGCCGCGAGGCCAGCGTCGGGACGTGCTCACGGTTCGTTACCACCAGCACGCCGTCGACGGAGAACTCCACGCGCGGATCCGTGGTGTGCCAGTCGGAGCGGTAGGTGTGGAACTGGTCGTCATCTTGAGGGCTGGGCAGCGAAGAATACGTAACTTGGAGGGCTTCAAGCCGAAGTTCCTCCACGCGGTGCTCATCGCGCGCCTCCGGGCCAATTTAACGAAGCGCTCGAAGCCGCAGATGGTGCTGCTGGACAACCGCATCCCGCCCGTCGTCATCGCGAAGCCTACGGCCGCCCACAAGAAGGGCGAGTCGACCATCCACCCCGTCGAGCGGCGCGGGCGGCTCGGGGCCCGCGACGCGTGCGCCGCGGACGTCGACGGCGACGGGCTGCTGGACCTGGTCGTGGCGTACAAATTTATCGACGCCGTCCTGTGGTACCGGAACTTGGGGGGCGACGTCATTGGGTTCGGGCCGCCCCGGGACGTGTGCAAGTCCTCGACGTGCAAGTACGCGTGCGGTGTGGCGTGTGCCGATTTCAACGGCGACGGCCGCGTCGACGTCGCCGTCGTGGCGCGCGACGCACCGCACATGTCCATGTTTTTCAATCGCGGGAACGCTCATGAACTGGGATCGCCGGCGAGTAGCCACGGCGGCTTCCGCCGCGTCGACGCACCCTTCGCGTCGCCGCAGACGGGCGCGTGCGCCGTGGCCGCGTTAACACCACGACGAAACGCCAGCACGTTCTCGGTGGCCTACGCCGCGCGGCACGCTTCCGTGTCGTTCGGGGTCGTGACGCTTCCGCGGGGTAGCTAAGAAATAAAAATGATCAAATGAGGGTGGTGGACGCGCGGTATACATTTCGCATGCCGCGTCGGTGGCGTTTGGGAGCACGTCATAGACGACGCGGCTTCGTGACAATATATACAGGTTATTAGGCAGGGAGACACCACACGCTCAGAGCAGGCTCATGTCCGACGTCTTGCACTGGATGTGGTGCTGGAAGAACCAGCAGTCGGGCGTCTGCGAGGCGAGGTGGAAGTACTCCCGGGCGATGGAGTCCGGCCTCATTTTGCCCTCGCCCTCCCCGACGCCGGCGTCGATGATCGCGTAGGAAACGTGCACATTCTCCTTCCAGAGCTGGCGCGCCATGGACTGCGCGAGGGTCTTCTGGCCGCTTTTTGCGGCCGCGAAGGCACTCGTAAAAGGCATGCCGCGCAGCGAAGCCGTCGCGCCCGTGATGATAATGTTACCGCTGCCCTTCTCGATCATCGTGGGCGTCACGCACTGTGCGCACGTGAGCAACCCATAGACATTCGTCTTCATGCTCATGTCGAGTTGCTCCACCGTGATCTGATCAAAAGTTTTCCAGACGCCGTTGCCCGCGTTGTACAATAACGTGTCGACCGGTCCCAGCATCTCGGCGATGGCCGCCATCGTCGTCTTGAGCGCGGCGTTGTCGGTGGTGTCGCACGGAAACGCGGCGGAGTTCGGGATCCGTTTCGTGGCGGCTTCGAGCTTCGACGCCGTGCGACTCACGAGAGCCACCGCGTAGCCCTTCGAGGCCCAGAGCGTCGCACAGCTGTGACCGATGCCTGGTCCATAGCCAATCACTGCCGCTACCTTTTTGGCAGCCATTCTTTCGAGTTGGTGGGAGGAATGGAGGAGAAAGAAGACAGCTAGGTAGCAACGCATTCACGCGCAGCAAACCCCAATCTTGCGTGCGTGCCGCGCTTGGTGTTGCGTGCTCAAAGTGAGCGCGGAGTGCGGTGAGCCAAAACCCGTCTAAATCTGAAATCGGAACCTCCCAGGCCATCCTGCTCAGCGCGATCAGCGTCTTAGCTGCCGTCGTTTTTAGCTGAGCAGCAGTTGAATCTGAGCAGCAGCGCTGTGCTTGCAAACTCTGAGCATCGTGATACTGCGCGCCTCAAACAACTGAGGCAAGCACATTCGCCATGCACACTACCCCTACTAGCTCAAGGAAACTGATTTCAGACATTGATGCATTGCCGCACACGCCTGCTATGTGGGCGGCCTCGGGCGCCTGCGTGCGCGCGTCGGCAAACCATCCCTTCTTCCTCGCAATGCTCGACGGCACGCTTGCCCCGGCGGCGTTCGAATGTTATATAAGACAGGACGCGAAGTTCCTCCAGGACTTCGCGCTCGCGATGCGGCGGCTCGCGGCGCTAGCGGCACTCGATGAGGACGACGTGTCACTGGCGGAAGCGGCTTATTTGCATAAAATCGCGGATGACGCTAACGTCGAGGAGCAGGATCTCCACGCGTCTTCTCTTGCCGCCTTGGGCGTGAGCGACGAAGCCCTCGCGGTCGACGAGCAGGCGCCGACGACCCTCGCCATCACCTCATTCCTGCTGCGGTGCGTCGCCGATGGGCGGTGCGAGGGGCTGGCGGCGTTGTTGCCGTGTTTTTGGGTCTACAACGACGTCGGTGTGAAGATGCGCGAGCTACGCGCCACGACGTACCGCGATGCGACGCGTTCGCCGGAGCTGGACGCGTGGATCGACATGTACGGCGGCGACCCTTTCGGCGAATGCGCCAAGGCCTACCGCGCGATCGTCGAACGGGCGGCGGCGGGCGCCGACGACGCCACGCGGGAGCGCATGACCTTTAATTTCCGACGCGCGTGCGACCTTACGTATATGTTTTGGACAGCGGCGTTGGACGATGGGTCCACCGCGGCGTGCCGGTCCTGGGCCCCAACGCGACGGAGGCGGCCGACTCGATCCGGGCGCGCCTCATTGGGCACTGCCGCGACCGGAAGGACGGCGCGTGCGAGACCTGCCACGCGACCGGTCCGTCGTTCCTCTGCCCCCACTTTCATACAGCCCGCGCCTCTCTGGTCGCCGGGGGCGTCGAAGTGGCCCTGGCGCCGGCGGGCGGGCCCGTCCTAAAGTGGGTCCTGCCGCGCCGGGCGCGGCCGCGCTGGCGCCTGCCGCAGCATGCGCCGGTGTAGGAGGCGGCGTCGCCGTGACAACTGTCGTCGCCGTGTGACAACGCCCTAATGATCACAATTTTCTTAATCTACTTCGCTCGTGGTCTTCATTCCTGGTCCTCGTCCTCCGGCGGGGGCGCGTCCTCCTCCTGCGGGAGCAGGCGGTAGGTGTGGCGCCGCACGTCGCTGTCGACGCCGCGCGCGTCGAGCGCCCGCAGCTGCGCGGTGAGCTGGTGGCGGCCGACTTCGCGCGGCACGTGCACCTGCGTCCGGATCTCGCCGCGGCAGTCGTCCATATCCGAATTGGCGATCGGCACCGGCAGGCACGCGGCGGTGCGCGCGCCGTCGTGCGACAGCACTAAGTACCACTCGCGGGCCAGCGTCGTCGGCACTGAAACCTTGACGTCGACCGTGGCTAAATCCGACGACCGCACGTCGGGCAGCGCCTCGTCGTCGTCATAGACGGCCAGCGCCATAGCCAGCACCGACCCCTTTCCGCGCTTCTTGGGCGCGCCGATGCACTGCAGCGCGCCGATGGCCGTCTGGAGCTGCGAGACCGGGCGCCAGGGGCCGCCCGAGAGCTCGAAGGCCGCGCGGGAAAGGGACGCGGCGAGGTCGAGCGTCCGGGCCTCCCGCTTCGCGGCGTCGGTCTCCTCGTCTAGGCGCCTGCTCCCGGACGCCGCGCGCCGGATCAGTAGCGCGCCCGTCGCCGTCAGGCCTTCGAGGGTCTGGACGACGGCGAAGCCGTCGTCCGCATCCAGATCCTCGGCGACGTGGGCCACGGCCGCGCGCTCGACGTCGTCAATTTCGCTCGCGTCGACGCCCTCGACCTCGTCCAGCAACGTCCCCAGCATGAGCAGCCACGTCGAGACGTGCGCTGGCGCGGCCTCGTGCAGCGCCCGCATCAGCGCGGCCACCGTGGCCTTCTTCGGCAGGGCCCCGGGCGGCGCGCGGCGGCCCCCCACGGTCGCGAGCACCGGCACCAAGACCACCACCAGTAGCAGCGCGTACAACCCGACGGCCCAGCCCTCGAAGCCGTGCGGCAGGGCGAAGCCCGCGAAGGACGGCCGCGGCCCGTCCGGGTGCCCAAAGTCCCGGTAGTTGCGCCGCGCCGCGGCGTCGCCGGCGAGCGCGGCGTGCGCGCTCTGGACCCGGCGGAAGGCCTCGGCGTCGCCGCCCTTGTCCGGGTGCGACGTGCGCGCCAGCTGGCGGTACGCCTTCTTGACCACGGTCGCGTTGGCGCTCGAGGGGATCTGGAGGATGTCGTAGGGGTCGAAGACCGACGACGCGTCGGCCCACGCCACCGCCACGGGGTGCACGCTGCGGAACGCCACGTGGGCGCCGGCGCAGCTCGCGCAGAGCAGGACCGTGAGCGGCTTGCCGCTGCGCTTGGCTATGCGCGTGATGATGATTGGGGTAACTGCGGCGAGGTACAAACTCAGCAGTACGAGCGTGTAGAACGCCGAGGCGCCACTTGCGGCGGTGTCGTCGGGGGTGTTGGCGTAGGAGGCGCCCATGCTATTGATTTGCGGTGCTGCGTTTCTGCAACGTGTACGCAGGCGTCTGCGCGCCGCGCTGTGCAGTGCTGGTGAGTGGCTTGGCTGTGACTTGATGTGAGCTATGCTCGGTCGCGGTACCGCAGCGATCAAGTGCTAAAGATGAGGTATGCAACGGGTCCGGCTTGCAGCCCTACGGTGTCCAATACTGCTGCTCACGTTTAATGGCCGACGCGATTTTTGTTAGCGCTCAGCCTGCGAAACCCGTGCGGAGGCGCGCAGCCGCCTGGGGCATGCGAAGCCCCACTCCTCGTCATCTAGGACTCCTCCTGTATCGTTCCCTCGAGGTTTACGGTTTTCTGGTGCACCGCTTTCCGTGCGGGTATTAATTCTCAAAAAGTGCATCTCAAGCATCTGCATCCTTGATTGCTGCTCTTGCGCATACAGCTGCGCTACCGTTTTCGTGCCACAAAAGAAGCGATGCGCGTCCTCACCATCGCTCTCGCGGTCGCGCAGACGAGCGCGCTCGTGGCGCCCCTCAGAGCTGCAAGCCGGGTATCTGCTGTGTTCGCGGCGCCCCCGGAGCTGGCCTACGCCGCGGACAAGCCCGCGGAGGCCGAGTACACGGACGCGTCCTTCGTGGGCCAGTACGAGCTCGAGGAGCGCGAGGACGCCGACGACGCCAAGACGCTCATGGAATTATCAAAAGACGGCAAGATCAAGGTCGGCGCCACGGACGGCATCCCCTACGTCGAGGCCGTGGGCCGCTGGGAGTACGACGGCAAGGAGCTGATCCTCGAGCTGACGCGCAGTTACGAGGACGCGAAGGCCGCCTTCGCCACGACGCGCGTCTTCATCGGGGACGTCATCGCTTTGAACGACGTGCCGCCCCAGGTCCAGGGCGCCATGAAGATGACGCCCTCGCCCACGAGTGACGACATGCTCAGGATCCCACGCCACACGCTGCCCACGGACGCCGTGGGCTACTTCGTCGCGGTCAAGATCCCGGCCGTGCCGGGGGCGCTCTAGGGGCCTAACCGTTGTATTATCCAGATCGCCCGTTGAAGGTAACACTCTTACGCACAAATTCCACTACAGCGCGCGGGCCTCAGTTCTGCGCCGCCCGCCGGGCGTCGTCGGCCTCGTTCGCCAGCACCCGGGCGCTCGCGGCACGCGTGTTGATGGTCGCCGCGTTCCGCTCGAGCGCGAGGCAGAGGCGGTCCAGCGCGTTCCCGCACTCCTGCTTGTGCGACGGCCAGGCCTTGCGCTGGCACGCGGCGTCGCAATAGAAGACGAACTTGCACTTGCCGCACGCCTGGAGTTTCGTCGGGCTCCGCGTGTTGCAAAAGTCGCAGACGCGCGCGCGCCCGTTCCTCTTCAGGGTCTCCTTGATGCGGGCGCGCGCGGCCTCCTCCCCCTCTCGGAGCGCTTCTCTTCCCATCTGCTGGGAGGCGTCGAGGATCATCGACGTGCAGCCCGCGCGCTGGAGCGGGTCGCCGCCGTGCCGCGCCGCGTCGGCGACGGCGGCGCGGTGGGTCGCCCGTTGGTGCGCCGCCGCCAGGTCCTGGGCGCGCTGCGACGGCAGGCCGCCCCGCGCCGCGATGGCGTCCAGGAGCATGGCGCGGATGGCGTCGCACGTGGCGTCCGTCGCGGGCGCCCCGGTCGCGCCGGCCAGCATCTCGTGCGCGAAGAACCGCTCCTTGTAGACGCGGTCCGTCATCGTCGCCTGCCGCGATGTCTGGAGCGTCGCGTCGGCGCCGGCCTCGAGCATCACGCGCACGCACTCGACCGGCGCGCCGCGCTGGCGCGCCCTGATGGCCTCGGCCGTCGCCGCGTCGCACTGCATGTCGCGCTGCCAGTCCTCCGTCGAGTTGCCCGTGTTCGAGGCGCACAGGCACAGGATGTGCAGCGTCGACCAGCCCATGGCGTCGATAGCGTTGGGGTCGGCGCCGCCGGCCTCGAGCATGAGCTTGAGGAGGCGCGGGCGCGCCTTCTTCGCGACGATCGCAAAGGGTGCGCCGCCGGCAGTCAGCGCGCCGCGCTGGAGGGTGAAGCTGTTCAGGTCCGCGCCCTGCCTTATGAGAGCCGCGAGCACGGGGCCGCAGCAGGCCCGCGCGGCGTGCGGCAATAAATTCGTCGCCTCCCGCGGCCGCAGCTTCGAGATCTTCTCCAGCACGCCGGCCTCCACGGCGTCGAACTCCTCGGCCGGCGCGCGGATCAGCGTGTGCAGGCACGACGAGCGCACCTTGGCCTCGCCCTGCGCGCCCAGCGCCATGAACTTTTCCCGATCCATGATGATGCCGGCGCCGAGGTACATGTCGACCATGAGCTGCATCTGCTTGCGCATGGCCTCGGGCATCTGCGCCATCCAGTCGTCGCCCGCGTACTTGGCCGCCACCGTCGTGGCCGCATCTCCGCTCGACATTTTTGCTGCTGCACTCACTTGGAGCCTTGGGCGGTCCGGGTGGCGCACAGCTGGCTCCACGTTTGAGACGTTCGAAGGGCTCAGCGCGCGGTGCGCAGCGATGCGAAAAAGGTCTCGTGGAGCCGAAGCATGCTGCGATTTTTGCCAAAACCCGTGATTTAGTCCTTTAGCTCGCACTCGTAGCGGGCCCCGGGTGAGTGAGAGCGCTACCCTAAATACAATACAATACAACCGAATCGAAAACCCAGAGAGTAGCAGTGTCAGTTAGGACAGGGGGGGGGGGCGTCGCCGGCCGTGTGCCGCGCCGCAAAACTTCAGGGCCGCTGGGGCGAGTAGGTCCCCGACTTCCGGCGCGACGCCGTCCGCGCGTCGAGCGCCTTCACCTTCTGCTTGGGGCCCATGTACTTCATGGACTCCTCGAACTCGCGGTCGAGCCACCAGAAGGTCCCGTCCTCGCAGCCGCCCTCGGCGCAGGCCGCCTTGGCCTCCTCCAATTGGTTCGTCGTCTGCTTCACGGCGAGGTCCGCCGCCGCGACGGCGTCCGCCGCGATGCGCTGGGCCTGCTCCGCCGCGAGCTTGGCTTTTTCCGCGACGTCGGCCGCTTGTTGACTTACCTTGGCGGCCTTCTTCATCTTGCGCGCCGCCGCTCCTGAGGTAATGCGCGCCGTCCGCAGAGTCTGCGAGTCCGCGTTCTTCAGAATGGCCACCTGAGCCTTGGCCCGCGACCGCTTCACGACCGACAGGGAGTCATCACACGCCATGGCCTCCTGCGTCACCAACTCGTCGGCCAGGGCCGTCTCCTGGGCCTCCATGGCCTCGGTCGCACTGGCGGACTCCGCGGCGGCCTTCTCGGAAGCCTGGGCTTCCGTCGACGCGGTCTCCTGCTCCTTGGCCGCGGTCGCCCCGACCAGTTTTGCGTGCTCCGCCGCCGCGCGGCTCTCAGTCAGAGACGCCCGGGCGCGCGCCATCTGCGCCTGGGCGGCCTCGATGAGGCGCCGCTGCGCGACGGACATGCCCGGCGCCCAGTTCACGAGGTAGACCCAGTCCGACTCCTGTAAAGCGTAGTGGAAGATCAAAAAATCCGTCAGGGACATCATGCGGTTGAAGTCGATGTCGATGGCCTTTAGGGACGTGCGCATGTCCGTGACCGTGAGCGCGCCGACGCTCTTCTCGAGGAACTGGTGGGCCTCAAACTCGTCGAGCTCATTGCCGCGCGACGCCTTGTCGAGCTTGGCGAACTCCTGGGCCCACTGCCAGATGCGCTCGCACTCCTCCTGGATCTCCCCAAACGGCTTGTTCTTCGTCTTGCGGTCCCAGAACGCGTTGATGAAGTGCTTCGCCTGCCGCTCGAAGGGCTTCTGGCAGAGCTCCACTAATAAACTCTGGTCCTCGGGCGTGAACTTTAACAGGGGACCGTCGTTGAAGGGCGTGGCCGGCGCGGCGCCGGGCGTCGCCGGCTGCTTCGCGGCGGGCGCCTGGCCGAGGCTCGGGCGCTTCGCCGGGCTCGGCGCTGTCGCGGGCCCCTCGCTGGCGCGTTTCATGCTGGGGGACGGCGCCATCGCCGGCGCGGCGTCGCTGGCGAGCTTGCCGCCGGGCGACGGCGCCGGTTCCATGACGTTGTCGGTGGCGGTGGTGAGGGCCGCCATGACCTGCGGTGGCAAATATTTTGATGGGCGGCGCGCGGCGCCGCGTTTCGTGCCTAGGCAGCAGCGGGCGCGGCGGGCGGCGTGGGGACGCTGCGGCGGACGGTGAGGTCTTTTTCGTTTCACGGGTGGGCTCGCTTCCACGTTCGACGACGACCAGCTTTTTTTGCTACAAACGTAACTGAGTACGGGTTGGCGAAACGAGAAGCGTGACAAAGGCGAGAGGAGGCGTTCTACTACTGCTGAACCGACTGTTCATCGTTCGCGGACGACGAATAACGCCGAGCAAAATAGGGCACGGGTTTTTTCGTGTTTCTGTGTTGTAGTTGGTGTAGTGCCAGGGGCAGACAAACCAGAGAGGTTATCGGACTGCTACGCTTACTCTCTGCTGCATCGCTCAGCGCAGCTGCAGTCGGAGCAAGAGCAGCAGCGCTGCAACAGAGTGAGCGGCTTGCATGAGATTCATGCTCCTCGTCCTCGCCCGCCGGGCCGCGGGCCTGGTGGCGCCCGCAGCGCGGCGTAGCATCACGACCGCGCGCGCGGCATCATCGTACGACGTTATTGTGATCGGCGGCGGCCACGCGGGCTGCGAGGCCGCGACGGCGGCCGCCCGGGCCGGCGCGAAAACGGCTTTGGTCACGCAGAACGCCAACACGGTGGGCGAGATGTCCTGCAACCCTTCGATCGGGGGCATCGGCAAGGGCCACCTCGTCAAGGAGATCGACGCGCTGGGCGGCGTCATGGGCCGCGCCGTCGACTGGGCGGGCATCCACTTCCGCATGCTCAACCAGCGCAAGGGCCCGGCGGTTTGGGGCCCGCGGGCCCAGGCGGATCGGGACCTCTACAAGGACTGGATGCAGCGCGAACTGGGTACTTACGCGAACCTGGAGCTCGTGGAGGCCTCGGCCGAGGACGTGGTGTTCGCCGGGGACGAGGTGCGGGCCGTCTTAACAAGCGAGGGGGAGCTCGTGACAAAGAGCGCCGTCATCACGACCGGCACCTTCTTACGCGGCAAGATCTTCCTGGGGAAGGAGTCCTGGCCGGCCGGCCGGTTCGTGCGAGACGACCCGTACACGGCCACGACGGAGCCGCCGTCCTCGGGCCTGGCCAAGACGCTGGAGGTGGACCTGGCGCTACCCCTGTCGCGGTTAAAAACGGGCACGCCGCCTCGGCTGGACGGCCGCACCATCGACTGGGACCGCTGCGTGGAGCAACCAACGGAAGTGGCCCAGCCCTTCTCCTACTACAACGAACCAAAGAAAGATCGAAAGACGGTCACGTGTTTTAGAACGTCCACCAACGAGAAGACGCACGACATCGTCAGGGAGTACGTGCACACCTTGGCACCGACGACCACGGACGGCGTCGGGCCGCGCTACTGCCCCTCCTTGCATAAAAAGGTGGAGCGGTTCGCCGAACGAGACTCGCACGTGGTGTGGCTCGAGCCGGAAGGGTTAAACACGGACCTCGTGTACCCGAACGGCCTCAGTGGCGCGTGGCCTAGGGACGTCCAAGAAAGAATCGTGCGGTCCATTGTTGGATTAGAGAAGGCGGAGATCGTGCAGCCGGGGTACGACGTCGAGTACGACTTCGTGGACCCCAGAAGCCTGGACCACGGCCTGGGCGTAAGGAAGGTGTGCGGCCTGCACCTGGCGGGCCAGATCTGCGGCACGACGGGCTACGAGGAGGCGGCTGCCCAAGGTATCGTGGCGGGCGCCA
>Ga0302122_10000607_pt1 | contig 22333 bp, 20 predicted proteins | sample CB21_SCM_MG_FD_203115 | JGI IMG/M metagenome (GOLD analysis project Ga0302122, IMG submission 203115) | Marine microbial communities from Western Arctic Ocean, Canada - CB21_SCM | ecosystem: Environmental > Aquatic > Marine > Oceanic | place: Canada: Western Arctic Ocean | collected 2017-09-28
CTATAATGTAATAGGTTTTCTTTTTTATTAAAAATATTTGCCCAGTTTCTATTGCCAACGCGAGGACTAGCAAAACTAAAAATATAAATTTTATCACTAATAGAATATGATAAAAAATAACCAAATAGTGTGGCGAGGGCACCACCCAAACTGTGGCCCGTAATATTTAATGTATAATTAGTATATTGTTTTTTTAAATTAATTATTTCATTTTGTATATCGGTATATAAATTGTTTTTGAATAATAATTTGTAAAAACCAGAATGAACTTTAATATTTTTTATATTGATATTATTAGATATTTGTTTTTTAAATATATGAAAATTAAATAACCAATCCGATAATTCGTCTGATCCCCTAAAAACAAGATTAATAATCTTATCTTGATGATTTAAAACAATAGCAATTTGAACACCGTTGATATCAAAAAATTTATTAATATAATAATTATTATTTTTCATATCCTGTGCATTGAAATAATCTCTCAAAATGTTTTTTCTAACAATGGATATTTTAAGATCGTCTATATTTAAAGTATTAATACTGAAGTTATTTTGTTCTTTTTTTAATATTAATTCTTTATTACAATTATAAACAATACAAGCCAACGACATCATATCATTAACCAGTGAAAAACTTATATCGTGTGAACAATTCATAATATAATATATAATTAGTTTTTAATTTTTATATATAGAACGGTAGAATGAGATAATTAGATAATAATTAAAAAATAAAAATATTTTATTGAATATTTTATAAATTGAATAAATTGAATAAATTGAATAAATTGAATAAATATATTAAATATATTAAATATATTTATTGTAAACATGGGTTCTTTAGACGTAATTTATGGTTGTATGTTCTCCGGAAAAACAAGTAAATTAATAGATATATATAATTTAAAAAAAGATAAACATAAATGTTTGGTAATAAATTATATTTTTGATAAAAGATATACAAGTGATGATAAGATAGTTTCTCACGATAAAGAATCTATTAATTGTCTATGTATACAAGAATTGGATGAATTAACAAATTCAGATAAGCTATATAAAGCTGAATATATATTTATAAATGAGGGTCAATTTTTCAAAGATTTAAAGAATTGGGTATTATATGTAAAAATTATTTTGGAAAAAAATGTAATATTATGTGGTTTAGATTTAGATTTTAAACGAGAAAGATTTGGAGAACTAATGGATTTAATTGAATATGCATCAAATATTTATCATATGAAAGGTAAATGTGATAAATGTGAAAACGAATCATTATTTACTCATAGATTGATAGATAATGATAATCAGGTTTTAATAGGCTCTAGTGAATATATTCCGGTATGTAAAGAGTGTTGGGAAAAATTAAATAAATTTTAAAGTTTAAAAGGTGTTCTTACATCATAATTTTTCATTTCATTGCGTATTTGATTAATTTCTAATGTTAAAGATATATTAAAATTGGCTAAATCAACAGGAAGACCGTTATGATAGCGGAATTTTATTTTTAATTTAGATATTTTTTCTATTGGAGGTTGATAATAACTAAAAGAATCAATAAAATCATCTTTAGAACTTAAACTTTGATTAATTGAATTTATATCATAAAGTTTATATTGAATAGGAATTTTAGCAAAATAAGAATTAACTAAACCACTATTAGTATTATTTAGTCTATCATTAATAAATGGTTTAATTTCATCAGAAGTATTATATTTATCAACGTCTAAATATATAAATTGATTTTGATTTAATTCCATTTGTTTAGGGGGTACAATAACTCCGGCAGCGCTAGTGGGTATAAGTTGGTTGGAATTATAATAAAAAAATATATCAGAATTACTAGGATCAGATACAGGATATGATTCAACCCGTTGTTTATTATCAAAACCTAAAATATTTCCTAATCCCCAATTAGAATGTTGGTCATAGATATTATTATTACATGGACTATTAGAATAAGTATTATAAGTAATATCTGAATCTAAAAATATAAATGAAAATTCTTTATTGGCACTTGTAAAATGTGGTTTTTGGGAAATAGAATTAAAATCAACATTAAAGACATTATTAGAAATCCAATCGTAACCAAATCCTAATCTAACTTTATTTTGTATTGTTTCACATATATGGGAATTACTATAATAGCCATCCTCTAACGTAATGAGTAATTTATCAGAACCGCTTTGAATAATCATTTTATTATTTTGTAAATGTTCACTAATATTATATAATTTATTAGGGATTTGTATATTTAATAATCTAATAGATTCAACATTACTATATGTTTGTGGTAGTGAAACTTCAAATTCATTAGGATTAGGCCACCGAGATTTATCTCTATCGTTTGTATCAATTGATAAAATTTTTCTGTCTAAAGTGAAATTTTGTAATCTTTCTATTAAAAAATGTTCCATTATTATAATTATAATTATAATAATAAAATAAATAATTTTATTTCAAAATATATTTATATATATTAGATAAATAATGTCAGATCCAACGGAAAAAGAAAAGTATAACGCAATGATAGACAGAAAAGGTGTCTTTGGTTTTGGCTTTAGCACCAATAGTAATTTAGATATGATGAATTTAGTGGTTTTAGCGGTATCAGGTATAATTGTAAAAATATTTTTTGAAGAAAATTATAGTAAATTAGGAAATACCGGTCCCGCATCTACAACAATATGGGGCTATGGTTTAACTGCTATATCACTAGTATTAATGATATTTATGGCAATATATTTAACTACAAAATCTACAGATGATAGAGGTAAATTATTATTAGAAAGAGGAAAAGATATAAATATTTTTGAATATTATGTTTCAATATTATCATCAGGTGCAATACCTGTTATTTTTACATTAGGAATAATAGTGTATATAATAACATTAAATTTTATGTATTTTACAAGAATAAATTCAAATAAAGTAAGTACAAGTTATCCTATATTTTCATTTTTCTCTTCATTATTAATAATAATTCAAATTAGTATAATAATAAAATATATGTATAGTATTTTGAACGGAATACAAACAAAAACAAACCAATCAACAGACAAAAAAAAGGACCAAGCAATATTAAAAGGATTAAGTTTAATAATAACAACTTTTAATTATATATTTGTCATGATTTTACATATATTATTAGCATTTTTTTCAACAGATGGTTAAGTTAATTTATTTATTATATATTATATATAGTCGGCGTTTTAAATATTTAAGGTGTAAAAGAAATACTATCTTCAATTAAAATAATTTTAAAGGTGACTCCAATATTTTCTTTGGTTTCCCAAAGTCCAGAAATTTTAATTATTAAAGATTTATTGACATTATTTAAATTATAACATGATATATTATTAATAGAATTATCATTATAACAATATTTAATATATCCATTAGTAAGTAATTCTGTAATTTTATAAATTCTATTTTTATTAGAATTTATTAAATTAAGAATATATTCTTCAAGATTAGCAATTTTATCAACTATAAATTTATTGTCGGAATAATTAAATATTATTTTGTCTTTATTTTGGTTTATTTTGTTTAAATTAATTAAAACGTAAAGCCCGTTTAAAGATAATAGTTCATTAGAATAAACAATTTTATAAAAATTACTATGTTGCATAATGCTATTTTTAATTGGGTCACAAATAATAATATGATTAGTATTAATACTTTCTGCGTTTACAGCAATCATTTTTAAACTAAATTAATTATTAAATTAACTTTAAACAATTTTTTATATATTTAAAACTAATTTATTAAAATATTATAATGATTTTAAAAGATAATTTTGTAACATTATTAGAAAAAAGTAATTCTAATGTTATAAATAATAAATATACAGAATACATAAATAAATTACCAAATAATATGGATATGATGCCAAATTTTATTTTATATGGTCCAACTGGAACGGGTAAATATAGTGAAGCATTAAAAATAATAGAAAAATATAGTCCAAGTTCTTTAAAATATGAGAAGAAGATGATAATAAATTCATCAAAAAATGAACATGTATTAAAAATAAGTGATATACATTATGAAATAGATTTGGAAAATTTGACTTGTAATTCAAAAATATTATTAAATGATATTTATAATAATATAATAGATGCAATACAAAGTTCAAAAGAAAAAAATGGAATTATATTATGTAAAAATTTTCATGAAATAAATAATGAAATAATTGAGATTTTTTATACTTATATGCAAAAGAATTTAATAAATAAATTAACATTAAAATTTATAATATTAACGGAACATTTAAGTTTTATTCCAACAAATATTCAAGATATATGTAAAATATTCTATTATTCAAAATTAAGTTATTCAAATTATATAAAATTATCAAACGTAAATAATAAAAAATTTTTATTAGAAAAGCAAAAAAAAGACAAAAACATTGATAAAAATAATACACAATATGTATCAAATATTTCTTCAATAAATATGTTAAAATATATAGATTTAAATGATACGAATGAAAATATAGTTAATTTTAAAACTTCAATCTGTGATAAGATAATAAATATTATATTTTCAAATAAAATAAATTACAATATAATAAGAAATATTTTATATGATATCCTAATTTATAATTTAAATATATATGATTGTACATATTACATCGTAAATTCTGTTATTTTAAAAAAAATAGAATTAAGTGGTGAAAAAATGAATAAAGATTTTATAAATGAAATTTTTGTAAGAATATGTATATTATTTAAATATTATAATAATAATTACAGACCTATTTATCATTTAGAGGCATTTATATTATATTTAATAAAGTTAGTAAATGAAAATGAATCTACAATTTGCACTAATTAAATTAAATTTGGACAACAAATATAATATAAAAAACATAACAGAATTAACAAATGTCGAGTTAAAAAGGAGTTATCATATAATGGCTTTAAATTATCATCCAGATAAAAACAAGGAAATTAATGCAAAGGAGAGATTTCAAGAAATAGGCGAGGCGTATTCATTTTTATATAATATAATAAATCCAAATATTTATAATATATATGAAAATAACACAGAAGAAGAAATATATGATACTCCATATAGTGATTTAATGATTAATTTATTGAAAATGTTATTAACAAAACCGGAAAGCGGAGAGATAAATAAATTTCAAAAAAAATGTATAGAATATACGAATAAATTGTTGGATCAATTATTTGATAAAATAAACTTCACTGTGCTAGAAGATATATATGAATTTATAGTAAAAAATTCTATGGGTTTATCAGAAGATATTATAAATATAATAAAAACTGTGATTAATCAAAAATTTATGAAATATAATATGTATATAATAACGCCTTCATTAGAAAATATTATGAATAGTGAGATATTTAAATTAGAAATAGAGGAAGATATTGTTTATGTGCCTTTATGGCATCAAGAAATGGTATATGAAAATATTTTAATAAAAATCAGGCCAATATTACCAGATAATATAACCATAGATGAGTCTAATAATATTCATATTAAATATCAAAATAAATTTGTAAATTTATTTAATTTAATAAATGAAGATATAAAATTTATAGAAATAAATAACTATAAAGTTTATTTCGAAGAATTAAGATTTAAAAAAAATCAAGTTGTTATATTAAAAAAACAAGGAATACCATTAATAAATTCAAATGATATATTAGATAATAAAACAAAATGTAATGTCTTAATTCATATTAATTTGGAATAAAATTTATAAAAAAAATTATAAATTTTATTTTTTTTGTGGTTTTTATTTTATTTTATTTATTTAACTATCTACTGTCTTTACTTTCTTTACAACGCGCTTCTTTTTCGGGACATCTTCAGTTACAACTGCTTTTACCTCTTGTTTAACTGCATCAACTACTTCTTCTGACGCGGCAACCGAATTAGCAGCATCGGCTTCATCATCAGAATCTTCAACTACGGTAGACGCAAGTTGTTCTACTACAACATCATCATCATCGTTTGCCTCCTGTTTAGCAGCACTAGCACTTAGCGCTTCTTTATCTTTTGGTGAAAGGCTAATATGACACCTACCAGCAAGCGTGGCACGAGGCTTGACTACTGCCTGAAATAGACGCCACGTAACACCAAATTTACCATTAGCAACCCAAATTCCACCACAACTTAGGAGTGTTGCTACATGAGAACCCTTAGTAATTAGTTCAATAGGAAACGTATCATTCTCGTTGGGAAATAGCTGTGCCTGATTATCATCGTAAATTTCGGTATTTTTGTATTCACCCTCCCAATAATTTAGTTTAACTTTAAGAGTAGGCGCACGTGAATAATCAAATTCACCGGATTCTTTATCCTTTGGATAACGAAGCATAGGAGTCCAAAGCGCATCAATTGCATCAGAACTTGTCTTTGTCTTGTTTAGCCAGTCTTTGCTATTTGTAATAGCATCATTCTTAATACGCTGTTCTAGTTGCTGCATATTCTTAAGAAAATTTACACATTCAGGATTGTTATATTCATCATTGGGGAACTGAAGAGCCATATCATATGATTTATTGCCCGTCTTTTCATCAGTAAATTCATTAACACCCCATGTTAGCATAAGTGGAGTGCTAAGATATACACCTTTCTTACTTTTTGCGTTTTGAAGCCCAATTGATTTGCGTCCGTTCGCATTAATCTTTGCCTTCGCAAAAGTAATATCGGAAATAGGATCAAAATCAACACCAGAGAGGATTTGCGACATTATTATATTATAATACTAATAATATGTTTTTATCTTTAAATCAATTTTTTTTTAATTATAAAATTTTTATTTTTATATTCTTTTATTTTTTATGAATACATAAATGGTTAAGTTATGTTATTGATAATTTTTATACTAAATTATTGTATCTAATTTTTAATATCAATTTTAAAAATTAATTAAAATTGAAATTATAGTTTTTTTGGATTTTTTATTTAGACAGACGTTTCTACGACGGGAACTGCGACCGGAACTGCGACCGGAACTGCTTTAATTTGCTTTGGGAAGTGGGGCCCCATGTATCGCTGAAGGTTAAAATATGTGAGCGCAACCTCGTCATCAATTTTGAGCAGTGCTTTTAGTGGAGCATCGGCATTGATTTTGCGACCATTATCTTTGTCCTGAAGGCTGTTAGCACGAATGTATTTGTTGATTTCGCGGGTAACATCGGTGCGAGCCATTTCAGAACCTATATCACGACCAAGGAAATTAGCCAGTTCATCACTAATAAGGGAAGGTTTGACGAAGCCACTTGGGGCACGGATACCCTTGCGTTTTTTTTTGTTGGTAAGCTTCTCTACAATTTTAAGCTGTTTTACTGTTTTGCGCTCAAGAACTTTTAGTTCGGTTTTTAGTGAACTGAACTGAGAAATCATGGCCTGAAATTTACCAATGAAATCAGTAAAACCATCAGTAATAGATAGTCCGGTTGAATCAACGGCAACAACAACGTTCTGAACCCCAACGGGGAGATCAACCGCCGGGACAACATCTTTCTTGACGCGGGGTTTGGTTTCTTTTTTCGCTACAACAGGAACAGATTCAGTGGCAGCAACGGGTTTGGTTGATTTTGTTGTTTTCTTGGTATCAACTGGTGTTACTTCAACAACTTGTGTCTCGGTACTTTTTTTAGCAGCAGATTTGGACGGCATCTTTTTATAATTATCTATAATATTATCCTTTTAAGTTCTTTTAAGCAATTAATATATTATTTAGAGATTAAATATTTTTTAAACCCCTCTTATGCTAAAGAATAATTTTTTAAATTATTTTTTATTATATTTTTTATTTTTTATTTTTAACGAATCTAATAATTTACTGATTCATATAACCAAGGCAGCGCTTCTGCTGCCGATTCATTCACTAAAGTTAAACAAGATAAAATATAATAACATCCTAAAGATTTAGAATCATTATTTATTCCTTTTGTTATAACTTCTTCAATTATTGTTACTACACTTTTCTTAATTATTGGAAAACTATAATTATTAATTGAATTTATATTTATATTTAATGACCTAAATGGATTTCCAAATGGAGGACATATTTCTCTCTTTACATCTTGACTTAAATTTGCCCTATAATGCCATAAATCTGCTAATTCTCTTATAAATTTCACCAATTGATATTTATTTAAACTTGTTAACCAACTCATATTTGTGTAATTTCCTAAACTATCCATATGTTGAAATAAACTTAATATTTTCATTTCTAATTTTCTTGAATCATTGATTTTTTCCACGCTATCATAGCATATATTTATTTTTATATTTAACATTTTACTATACCTAATAAATAACATCATATTATTATATACTTGTTTGTCTATTAATTTTGTTGAAAACGGGTTATGAACTTGCGTCTTATTTTTTATATACAAATTATATATTGATAATATATCGTATGCATAAATAAATTTATCTTCGTCTTCAAAACTAAAAAATTGAGTAAATGGAATACATTTTAATTCATCCAATGTTGCAAAATCACAATCATTCGTACATCTTTTTCTATTATAAAATCCTGGACCATGTAATGTTATATAATTTTTTATCAATATTTTTCTAACAATTTTTTGAATATAAATACAAAAATACGAATAATACATATGGTTATAAATTCTTTTTTTTAATTCATCTTTATTACCGGGTCTTCTTATTATATGTTCTTTACTTATTTTCTTTAGTTGTTGAATATTATAATTTATATTTATTAAATTTGAATATTCAGATAATCCTGGTATTACAAAATCATCATCGCTTATTTTTACTTTACTTTTTTTATTTGGTAATTCTTTATTTAAAAAATGTTCTACAATTGTTTCTTCTTTTTTTATTACCACATTTTCATTATATTTTACATTTTTAATACTTAAATCAGATGCTTTATGAGTCTTTTTATTTATTATCATTATATATATATATTATATATTATCTTTATTTTATTTATATTATGATATACATTTCCAAAGCCCATTTTTACTGCTATTGCTATTACTTTTTTTTCTTCTTGTTTTTGGAAGTTTAATATTACCCTTTTAATTTATTTATATTATTAAAATATAAAATTTTTAATAATATTCTAATACACTCATTCGTAAATTATTCAGTAAAAAGTTCAAATTTTTAGTCTTTAAAACTCTAATAGACACATAGACTTCTCTCATAAATTTAATATTTTGGAGTAAATAAGAATTTTTAGATACTGAAACCATATAATTAAAGAAGTTTTGCATATTTTGGAGAGAATTATTAAAAAATAACCTATTCTCTCTTTTTAGTGAAATTTGTGAATTAATAAATTCTTTGTATCCAAATAATATGTATAGTTTTAAGATATAATAACTGAAAATATGGGTATTCTCTCTATAAACAGGCTTATTATTATTATTATTATTATTATTATTAGTATTAGTTGAGAGAATATCAATATAATTAACCTTATTATGAGATAATATTTTGGTGGTTTGTAAAAAGGAATGTATAATTTCAAATTTCATAACTGTTTCAAAAACTTGTATGTAAAATCTAATTTCTTGTTTATAGGTTGGGATATTACAACTTTTTGAATAAACAAATGAATAAATAACATTATTAAAAAACTCGCCCCAAAATTCTACTAGAGATTCCTGTATACTTAAGTTATTCTCTCTGCTTAAATTAAAATTTGCTAAAAATTTATTATAAATTAAATATTCTTTTGTATTTTTGTCTTTAACTTGTGCCATAAAATTAAATATATATGTATCAACTCCATAATTATGTAATAATTCATGAGAGAATACTTTAAAAAACTCTTCTTGTCTATAAACAATAATCTCTCCATTTGATACGCATCCATAAGAAAATCCACCATTTGCATTGGCATTGCCCAATACTTTTTCTTGAGATTTTTCTAATTCTCTCTTAAATGGGGTAAAAAATATATAAATATTTAAACTATCTTCAGAACAAGTATTATTTTTGGTAAGATGATTAATTAAATATATTTGCGCCATCATATTTTTAACTAACTTATCAACGTTTTTGAGTTGCATTGGAGTGATTTTAGAATATTTAATAAGATTAATGGTAATAGTTTTAGCTTTGAATGGTAATTCATAAGTAATGAGAGAACCTGGTTTATTTCTAATATATTCTTTAATTTTATTATCAATATATTGATTATTAGTAAAGTGTTTATTATAGACCTTTCTTATTAATCTTTTATATTCTCTCGTCTTATTGTCATATACAGTTCTTAAATTATGAATAGTATCTAAATCTTTACCCAATATATCATAAATATTATCTAATATATCATATATATGTTTCTGAAAATCAATGTAAAGCGATGTTTTTCTATTATCGGGAACGAATAATAAATTTTTATCAGAATTTTTTAATAATTCATCATAATAATTAAATAAAATTGTAGAATCTTTTGATAAATTTAACATACTACTGGATTAATATATAAAAATATTTTTATACAAAAATAGTAAAAATATTTTTTTTAACTTGATTTATTTAAGGTTGCTTAGTTTGTTTTTTTTATTTGTTAATATTTCTAATTCATTTTTTTTTTGTATAATTTTTTGATCTAATAAATCTGTTCCGGCAAAACCCAGTTCTAATAAACGCTCATCAAATTCAAATACCATTCCTTCTTGTCCAAAGGATGCTAATTTAGGTAATCGCGTCTTAAGATTTTTATGTAAATCTTCTATATTTGTTCCGTCAAATTCATCAATAGATTTATCTATATCTTCTAATATATTTCTAAACATTCCAAAATTACCAGAGAATATATTAGCTAATGCTTGTCTTACTTGCGCATTTTCAATCATTCCTTGTTTCATTGGTGTTTTTCCTAATATTTCTACAGTAAATCTGTAATCCAAACGAGATGCAACTTTATATTGTCTATTATCTAAACTTGTTTCGTCCATAGCAGCTTGTAAGTCTTTAATATTATTGTAAGTTTTAAATATAAAACTTCTTATCTGTTTATTTTTTAGATTAAAAAAAGAATCGGTTGAGAAAAGTTTATCCGTTTTAAATTCTGATTCTATTTGTCCACTTTCATTTAAAGTAGATGCTTTATTTTGATCTATTGAATTTATATGCCGACCAGGGTTTTGTTCAAGTGTTTTTTTATTAAATGCAGCACCAAGTTTCTTTTCAAAAGTTATAGCTAATGCTCTGGCAATTGAAATATAAATACTAGAATTGTTAATAATAGTTGAAAAATTTTTTTGTAACATATTCATAAGTTCATCAATATAGTTTTTAAAGAACATTTTCATTTGGGATTCCCGAACTTTTAATATCGTGGAAAATACATGATAGAACGCATAAGTAGAATAATAAACAAATTCAATAAATACTAGCATATCATCTTCACTAAATTGGTCGTCGTCACCGATCTTCATACTACTAGTGTTGGTGCCAGTATCCTTATCACTAGGTTGAGTAAAAATCGTTGGATTATTTCCAGAAATAATTCCGGTATTTGCTTCCATACTACCACTATTACCACCTTCTTGCACAAGTTTATGATCAGCCAGTGATTGATAATCCTTTAAATACTCTGTTTTAAATTTGTCAATTGCCTCAAGAATTTGATTTATATATTCGGTATTTTCTAATAACTTATCAACACTAATACTAAATCGCTCTTCAATGGACCCGCCCGTTAACTTTATAGAATCAAATTTTTTACCAGTGTTAGTATTTACTCTAACCACCGCCGCCCCCGATTCCTGACCCTGACCCTGACCCTGACCCTGACCCTGACCCTGACCCTGAGCCTGAGCCTGAGCCTGAGCCTGACCCGGACCCGGACCCGGACCCGGACCCTGACCCTGAGCCTGAGCCTGACCCGGACCCGGACCCTGACCCTGACCCGGACCAGGAGTCTGCCGCCTCGGGCCGCGCCCACTCGCTTCTGCCTCAGCCGCCGAGAGTGCGGCGAACCGAAGGTTTTGGTTCGGAAGTGTAATTGTTCCCCTACCCTCACCCTCATTCCCCCCCGTCATTGGTTGGTTGGTTTGATTTGGTAGCGCCCTTCGTATAAATGTCGTGTTGATTCCATTTTTTAATTGATCAGAAGTAAAATATAAATAATTATTACCCGAAAGATAATCGTATAAACATGTAAAATTTGAACCAAATTCATTTTTTTTATTCTGATCGTTGAGGTCTAATTTAATGGGCAACATAAGTTTTTGAGATGGAAAAAGCTGATGCATATTACCTTGCATGGAAAAAAATATATCTGCAAGTTTATCAAAAATTCTATATTCTATAAAAAACTGTTTAACGTTATTTTCATAGTCATCATAATATTTTAATTTTGGATACTTAGTATGAGATTTATCTGCATTTGTTTTAATTTTATCTAAAGTATTTAACATTTGTTTTCTTATTAAATGTTTAAGTTTTGCTTTTATCTCTTCTTTCTTTTGCGGTGAAGAGGTATTACTTGCCTGGTATATAGTGGCTGAAACTACCGCAGAAGTTTGTAATTGCATTGAATGGTTTGCCATTCTTTTAATATAAGTAATTATAATTAAATAATATATTTAAATTTAATATTTTACATAATAATAGTAAAAATATTAAATAATTTATTTTGCTAAAACTTGTCTAATTTTCATTAATTCGTTAGCAAGATAAGGACCGCCTCCCCTTCCTGGTTTATATATATTAATTTTAGAGTTACCGGTTAATAATAATATATCATTAAGTTCTTGATTAAATATTATTGAACCATCTTTTTTAATATTAAATTTAGCGTTTAATGCTTCGATTAAAAATTTAGAATAGTCATTTTTATAATCAGCTTCTTTTAAAATTTTAGATTTGTAAGTTGATAACATTTTATCATAAAAACTCTTAGCCGCTTCATATGTTAATGTTTCTTCGTTAGATATAGTAAATTTATTATATATATCTGGTAAATTTGAAAATCTAACTGCAAATAAATAATGAAGTACACTAGGCCATTGATTACCTTTAATTTCTAATTTTTCATTTTCTTTAGTTAATAAATAACTATTATCTAATTTTCTTCTCCAATCTTTAATTTTAAATAATTTAAGAACACTAGGTAAAGTTTTTTGTTCTTTTGTAATAGTTTCACCTGCACCTTCGCCTATTTTTTTATGTACTGATTTGGAATAAATTTGAATAATCATAGTATCATCATATATTTGAGATTTAGGTTTATCAACAAGTGATTCAAATTTAGGTTCATGTGTTTTTTCAAGTTTAACATTATGTGTTTTTGCGAAATCTCTAAAATCAGGTATAAATGAAAATAATCCAGACGTAGATTTCATACATATATCTACAACGTCTTCTTTTAGTCTATAAGGAATTTCAGAAAATTTAAATGCACCCTTACCAATATTTTTATCATACGTAATTAATTGGTAATGACTACCGATTTCATAATTAGTAATAATATAGTAATCGGGTTCAAAAATTTCTTTTTTTTGTAATTTTTTATCAGCTTCTCCGCAGACTAGAACTTCGGGATTTAGTTCTTGTTTTTCATCAAAATTGTCCTCTGCTAAAATAATAAATTTAACATTATATAATCTTTCTAATGCAGAAACAGCCCAAATATCAGCCCAATATTTTTTAGTCATAATAATATTTCTTAAATCATCAATAGTTTTAACATCTTTCATAAAATCTAATTCTTCAGTTAGTTCTTGAAACTCTTTAATTTCTTCATTAGAGTCTAAAACTGTTTGTAAATTAGATTTTGCTTCTTCTAACATTTTAGATTTATCAGATGTATTACTAGTTCCTCCTATCATAAGTTTAAGATTTTTATGCACTTTCTTTAATCCTACCATTTTTTCTTGAGTTTTTTTTAATCCACCTTTATAATAATTATAAAATTCCATATATGTTTTAAATTGTTCTTCGTCTAAATCATCTGCTAATTTTTTTCTAATATTTTTAACACTAATAGTATTATATTTTTCTAAATTTAAAGTTTTTAATCCGTCTCTTAATATTGCAAAAAAACATTCTCCGCCACCTTCATTATTAACTATGGAATATTTATGACTTTTGAGAAATTTATTAATCCATTTATCTGATTCATTGGGTGTAAAATTATAAATTTCATAATCACTTTCTTCTTTTGTTTGTTCTTTTAAAATAATTGATTTTTCAATAAATTCTTTTACATCTTCTTCGTGTTCTTCACTAGAGAGATCAGTATCATCTTCTTCGTTTTCAGTTACACTTTCACCTTCGCTATCGCCCTCATTTTCACTTTCACTAGTAGCTTCTTCATGAAAATCAATAGTATCTTCTTCAAATTTATATTTTGTAGTAATATAAGTTTTAGCATATGAGAAAAATAATGGATAATCTAATTTTTCTATAACAATATTACCATTAGTATCTAATAAATCTCTGTAAGATGTATTTTTAGTTTCAAATATACCTATTTTTGCTACTAAATTAGTATTCTTAACTAAATATATATAAAAATACACAATATTGTAATCAATATGTTGAAAATTAGGTTTTCCTAATACAAATTTAACTGGTTTATTATATATTTTTGCTCTATATGCATAAGTTTCGCCTTCATCATTTTTATCAAGATTATTAGATTCTAAATAATTAATATTTTGATCTATTTTTGATAGAACCATATATAAGTTATAAATATAAGAAAATTTTATACTTTAAATTAAATAAATATTTATACTTTAAATTAAATAAATATTTATACTTTAAATTAAATTAATTTAAATTAATTTTAATAAATATAATAATGATAGCATTATATTATTTATTATATAAAATAAAAAGTTATAATTGTAAAAATATATTATGGATAGTAAAAACGTCAGATATATTAGACGAATTATTAGAATATAGAAATAACAACTCCAAATATGAAAACTATTATCTAGTAAAAAGAGTAATAAATTTAAAAAATAAAGAAAAAGAATTAAATATAGAACATTTTAAGACTTTTGTATTAAGCAAACAAGATATAATAATAAATGAAACAGTTTAATTTATATATATTTTTCTATAATATCTTTGTGTTTAAAAATTATTTTATTACTAATACTTGGTAATGAATTATTTTTTAATTCAGATATATATTTAAAATTAGAAAGTAATTTTTCATCTGTAATTTTTAAATTGGAAGTTATTAAAAATATAAATTGAGTTAACAATTCAGTGTAGTCTTTTTTATTTTCTAATTTAATATTATCTAATAATTCTTCTTGTATATTACTAGTGGCATCATTAATAATATTAATAGGTATTAAATTAATTTTAAGACAATAAATATAAAATCTACATAAACATTTGTATTTATCATTATGTTTATTAATTATAGTAATTTCATGATAATTATTTGAAGATGTTGTAATTTGAATATATTTATGAAGATTATAAAAAATCTCTAAATAATTATTTAATATATCAGAAAAGTCGTAATTCATATTAATCAAATTATATAATAAATCTACATACAAATTATTAAAAATTATATTATTATAAACTAACGATTCAAAAATATATATATTAATTTTATCAAAATTAATTATATCAACATTTTTTTTTTCATCACAAACAGACTTATAATAACATAAGAATTCATTTTTTAATTTATTATAAGTTTGTTCTGTTATTTTATTTAAAATTTTTCTAATATTTGTAATAATCATATCATAATCAGATTTATTGTTAATTTCTTTTATTCTATTAATTCTATAATTATTAACGATATCTTTATCAATATTTAATTTATCATTAAAATTTTCATTAAAGTCTTTATTAGATACATCTTTATGATGATGTTTTTTAGAATTTTTCATATTTTTATTTTTATAATTTTTATTATAACAACCCGAATTAAAATTGGGAGCAATATTATATACAGGTTTCTTAATATCAAGTAATATATTATTTAAATAATTATCTACATCGGTATTTAATTTATCAGAAATCATAGAATTAGATAATTGATTTATAAAATTTATATCATAAGTAGGCATATTATATATATCAATAATGAAGTTTTAAATTATTTATATATATATTTCGTTTGCAATATAAAAATAATATATATTTTATAAATAATGGATTTAATTTTAGAATTATTAATATCTCAAGAGAAGAATTCATTTGAATTATCAGAAATAAAAGTTGATAACTATTTTCAATTACCGATAGAAATGATAGACAAAAAAATAGCAATAAATAAAAATATAGAAAATGATTTAGAATTAATTAAATTTAAAAATGAAAAAGATATAGAAAATACGAAAGATATATCAGATATATCAGATGCATCAGTAGACTTATATAATGAGAATTTATATTATAGTGTATTAGAACCAAAAAATACAGTAGATAAATGTGTTGCTTTAAAATGGGGTAAATATTATAGTAATGATAAAAATTATTTACTAGAAACACAAAATTTATTAAAAAATTTTAAAAACAATGTATATTTTGAAGATGAAGCAAATTTAAATGAAAATATTTTTAATTGTTCTGAAGAAATAATAAAGGATAACGGATTTACACAAAAATATCAATATATAGACCTTCCCTTTTTAAATAAATTCAATAATGATGAAATATGTATGCAAATTGTATCTATTTTTAATTTAGCTAATCCAGTTATAAGTTTATTAGCACCAATATTATTATTATTAATGCCTTTTTTTATAATAAAACTTCAAGGACACGAGATTACATTAGAATCATATTTAACACATTTAAAACAAGTATTTAGTAATCATATAATTGGACAATTTTTTAATGATTTTTATGACGCACCACTATCAACAAAAATTTATTTATTAATAAGTATAGTTTTCTATATATTTCAAACATATCAAAATGTAATTAGTTGTGGTAAATTTTACAAAAATATAAAATATATTCATAATAAATTATTTGAATTGAGAGATTATATAACAAATTCTATTAATAAATTCAAAAATTTACTAAAATATACCGAATCTCTCTTAACATACGATAATTTTAATAAATATTTAAATGAAAATATTAATGTACTAAATAATTTTTTAATAAATTTGAATAAAATTAAAGAATATAATATAAGTTTCAGTAAATTATTCCAATTGGGACATCTAATGAAATGCTTTTATAAAGTAAATAATGATAAAAATATTATAAAATCTTTATATTTTTCATTTGGTTGTAATAGTTATATTCAAAATCTAGTAACTATTCAAAAACATATAAAAAATAACTCAATGAACTATACTACTTTTATAGAAAATGATAAAAAAACTAATTTTAAAAATTCATATTTTAGCGAATTATTGAAAGATACTAGTAATAATATAGTAAAAAATACTTATAAATTTGATAATAATTTAATTTTAACAGGTCCAAACGCTGCCGGAAAAACAACAATATTAAAATCAACACTATTCAATATTTTACTTTCACAACAAATAGGTTGTGGATTTTTTGATAAAGCAGAATCAAAAATTTATGATTATTTACATTGTTATATTAATATTCCGGATACATCAGGAAGAGATAGTCTATTTCAAGCAGAGGCCAGACGATGTAAAGAAATTTTAAATATCATACGAGATAATGATGATAAAAATCATTTCTGTGTATTTGATGAATTATATAGCGGAACAAACCCAGAAGAAGCAGTAACTAGTGCATCCGCATTATTGAATCATCTTAATAAGAAAAATAATGTAAATTATATTTTAACAACGCATTATTATAAATTATGTTCTAAATTAGATAAAAATATTTCAAAAAATTATCATATGGAAATTAAGAAAAATAAAGATAATGATGATTTTAAATTTACTTATAAAATTAAAAAAGGAATAAGTAAAATTAAAGGTGGATTAAAAGTTTTGAGAGATTTAGATTATCCAGAAGATATAATTACTACATTATCAAAAAATTAATTACTATTCATTATTAATAATGTAATACCTAATAAAATTAATAAAATTGATACACTTTGTATATATGATAAATATTTTTTAAATGTAACAGCGCTAATTATTGATAATAAGATAATAAGAACACCAGAATAAATAGTTCTAGCAATCCCTGGATTTTTTATATATTTACAAGCATTCCAATAACTTATATTTCCAATAAGTGATAATAAAGCCATTATTACAATATAAAATATTACTTGATTGGATATTTTTTGAACATGATATTTTTTAAATATAAAATAAAATAATGCTACAATTCCACTTATAATAAACCAAAGAGTGACAAATATTTCAGGATTAATAGAAGAACAATCTGTGAATTTATATAATAATTCAAGACATACAAAAAATAATGCACTTAAAGCCGAGAGAAATAAAAATTTCATTATATATCAATTGATATTTTAAATATATTCGTTAAAGATTCTTAAAAAAAATAAATTTAAAATTTAATGATTTCTTTATTAAATTTTATAGATACCGGATTTATAATTACTTTAGGATTATTATTATTAGTATCGGGGGCTGTAATGTTATATTGTTATAGAAGATTAAATATGTTAGAAAATAGTTTAATAGAACATGGTAAAATTTTACAAAATTTTATAATGAATTATAACAATCAATCATTAATAAATCAACACCTACAAGTCGAGGGTTTAGAAAATCAATCCAGTAAAAATGTAGTATTATCTCGTGAAAATAAAATTAGTGTTTCTGATGAAGATGAAGATGATGATTATGAAGATGATGATTATGAAGATGATCACGACAACGAAAGCGATGAAAAAAAAGACAATAACAAAGACGAATATCAAAATGAAGATGAAGATGAAGATGAAGATGAAGATGAACATGAAGATGAAGATGAAGATGAAGATGAAGATCAAAACAATAGCGAAGACGAAGAAGAAAAATCTAAATCAAAAAATAGATATTTGGAATCTACAGATATAATTAGCCTAGAAAATCCAGAGGATGTATTTTTAACCAATTTACCAATTGATTTAAATGTTTTAGATTTAAATTTAGATTCTAAAATTATTAAACTAGAATCTAATAATACAGAATCTAGTGAAAAAGTAAATAATAATGAAAAAAAAAATTATAGCAGAATGAAAGTAGATGAACTTAGAAGTTTAGTAGTAACAAAAAATCTAATAAGTAACGAAAAAGCACAATTACAAAAAAAAAATGATTTACTAAAATTATTACAATAATTTTATAATAAATAAAAAATTAAAAATATTATAAAAATATATATTAAATGAGTTGGGGTACTTGTTATAAAGGTTCAAATAATATTCATTTTAATTTTCCTCCTTTAATGGACGATGGAAGAAATTATTCTAATTATGAGGCGGGTGCAAGTTTAGATAATAAATTAAAAGAAAAAGCAGATATAAAAACCAATACAGATTATAGAAAATATTTACAAACAAATGCCGATTCAATTATTAAAAATAATCAATTAAGCGCATGCGGTGAATGTACTACTTGTCCATATTTTTCGGGACCAGTCCAAGATTTACCTAATACAAAACCATATATTTTTAATTCTATATTATCAAACGATCAACCATATGGTTATGAAACAAGTGATTTAAAAAATATATATTTATCTAAACAATTTTTAGAAGCTCAAATGCACGCTCCTAGATTTAGAATTCCAAATCAAGAAAAATAAATATTTATTCTTTTTAATTTATAAATTAACAAGAATAAAATCTTAAACTATATTATAAAACTATGCCAATGGCTTTTCTCGAGAGTTTAATGGCGCCTTTAGGCAAAGAACATTGCACAGTATATTATTTTCTTGGACTAGTAACACTATTTTTTGCAGTTTTAGCAGTTATTAATGGAGTTTTTCATCTTTTAGACAAAAAATCAAGACAAACAGGTTTATTTTTAATTCTTAATTCGCTAACTATGTTCTTTATGTATTATTTATACAGAATTGTATACTCTATTTGCATTAAAACTTTGTAAATTATCTAATATTTAAGTTATAAAACAGCAGCAAAAATAATTGAATATATTTATACATTATTTTAATATTAATAAATATTATTATTTATTAATATTAATGAAAGTTCTTAGTATTGATATTGGGATTAAAAACATGGCATATATTTTACTTGAACATAATGAAAATATAAATGAATTCAATATACTTAATTGGGATGTTATTAATCTTTGTAATAAAATACCATCATGTTCATCTTGTAAAAAACCTGCCAAATTTTATAAAGATAATAACTTTTTTTGTAAGATTCATACCAGAAATACAGAATATAAAATTCCACAAATAAATACTAAAACTTTAACAAAACAAAATTTTAAAAACATTATGAACATTGCCAATGAAAATAATATACAATTTGATAAATCTATAACTAAAATTGAATTAATACAATTAATTGAAGACCATTTACATAATACTTGTTTTAATGTTATAGAAATTTTAAATGCAAATGATATTAATTTAATCGATTTAGGTATAAATTTAAAAAAAGAATTTAATCAACTATTTTCTAGTATAGAATTAGATAATATAGATATTATATTATTAGAGAATCAAATTAGTCCTATTGCAAATAGAATGAAAACAATACAAGGTATGACGGCTCAATATTTTATTGACCATGGTAATTATAATATTGAATTTATGTCTGCTGCTAATAAATTAAAACTTTTTAATAATAACAAAAATACAACATACGCAGAAAGGAAAAAATTAAGTATTCAATACACGCAAGAATTACTTTTAAAAAAAAATATGGATAATCATTTAAATTATTTTAATAAAAATAATAAAAAAGACGATTTAGCAGATTGTCTTTTACAAGGAATATATTATTTATCTTCATTTAATAAATTCATTATTTAGATTTAAAATATTTTATTAGTATAATATAAATATATATTATAAATGTTTGGAAGAAAAAAAGAACCCAAAGAAAACACTGATAAGGATAAAAATGAAGAACCCAAGACTATAACAATAGACAATATAGGTGATCTGGATAAATTACCAAATAGAGAGGACTATAAAGTCACAATAAAAAACTTACATAACAATATTGAACAAGAATATAAACGCAATATTGCAAATAATTTACATATTTCTGGTGACTTAAAAAAAAAAATTAATAATACAAAAACGCTTCTTTTATATAAAATTTTACAATCTACAAATGATAGTTATTACAGCACAATAAAAGAATATTTAAGCATTTATTATAAATTATTAGATAATAAGCCGGTCGAAAACACAGATGATATTATAAAATCATTAGGTAATCTAGACGAGGAATTAAAGAGTCAATATGATTACGGTGCTCGTCCATCTAACTATAAGGGCTTCGTGTTAAAGGACTGTATTATGTATAGAGACGAAGAAAAATTAACAGGAACGTTAATGAAGGACGGGTTAGTGTACCTGGATAAAAAAAAAGAATATACAGGAATTGACTTTTTATATCATATAAAAATGATTGGGGGTAAATTATATTACGTAGGAAGCAAAAAGGATGACTCAATGGCCACTGACCCTAGCCTTCCGGTTATGTTAGAAAATATAATAGGAATCATTTATCACGACACCTCTAAGGAAGAAATGGAGCAGGTGGAGGCGGCCAAGGCCGAGGCGGCCAAGGCCGAGGCGGAGGTGGCAGCGGAGGAGGTCGCCAGGTTCGGCAAGCACGAGCAGGGACATGAGCTGGCGCCTTACCAGATCGCATCGGCGGAGAAGAAGGCGGCGGAGGTGAAGACGGCGGCTAGAAATGCGGGATATAGCGAGGCGGCGTCGGAGGCGGCAGCAGTGGCGGCGGGCCATGCGCAAGCGAATGACAGGGGGGTGATGGCGATGGAGTTGGGAATGATGGCTGCGAAGAAGGCGGCGTTGTCGCCCTCGCACTCCTTGTTGTTGGCTGCGAAGAAGGCGGCGGAAGCGGAGGCGGGGGCGGCGGCGGCGGGGGCGGGGGCGACCAAAGAAAAGCTCGACCCACCCGATAACTCGGAGCAGAACTTCATGGACGCCCCCGTGCCCGACGCCGCCGCCGCCGTCGACGACGCACGCCAGAATAAACAATGTAGTTTGGACAACTCTAATCGTAACCAAGATACCGACACCGAAAAATTTAATATATTACAGGCAGCCGCCGCCACCAAAGCCGCCTCTCTCGCCGCCGCCAACGCCGCCTCCCGCCCCGCCGCCGCCGCCAACGCCGCCGTCGCCGCAACCCTCTCCACCCCTAAAGACAATTGGGCCAAAGCCGCCTCTCTCGCCGCCGCCAACGCCGCCTCCCGCCCCGCCGCCGCCACCAAAGCCGC
>Ga0302122_10000612_pt1 | contig 22252 bp, 11 predicted proteins | sample CB21_SCM_MG_FD_203115 | JGI IMG/M metagenome (GOLD analysis project Ga0302122, IMG submission 203115) | Marine microbial communities from Western Arctic Ocean, Canada - CB21_SCM | ecosystem: Environmental > Aquatic > Marine > Oceanic | place: Canada: Western Arctic Ocean | collected 2017-09-28
GCAGGTGCCCGCCCGCGCTTGACGCTACCAACTGATGGCGACGCGGCCGGCGCCGGCGCGCCGAAGCTAAAGCCACCCGCGGGTGCCGCGGCGGGCGTCTGAGCCTTTGGTGCGGGCGCACCGAAGCTGAAACCGCCAGCAGGTGCCGGAGCCGCCACGGGCGTATCCGCCGCGGGTGCCGGCGCCCCGAAGCTAAACCCTCCCGCGCCGACGCTACCAGCTGCCGGCGACGCGGCCGGCGCCGGTGCGCCGAAGCTGAAGCCGCCCGCGCCGATACTGCCAGCTGCCGGCGACGCCGGCGTCGGCGCCGGCGCCCCGTCGGCGGGCGCCGGAGCGGGCGCCCCGAAGCTAAACCCGCCCGCGCCGACGCCGCCGCCGCCGAAGCTGAAGCCGCCGGGCCCGACGGCGCCCGCGCTCGGAGCACTCGAACCGGCGCCCGCGGCCGCTTTGGGCGCGGCGGGGTTTGGCGTCTCGCAGGCCGCGCACGCGGCCGTGTCCTTGACGTTGCGCACATCGCACACGTCGCACTTCCAGGAGCCCTCCTTCGCGGAGGTTAATGACGCCCAGGTCGCCGCGGCCTTTGACTCGGCCTCGGGATCTGCCTCCCCGTCGTCCGTGACGTCGTCGGAGTTGGAGTCGCCGTCCCCGAGGACCCACTCGACGTACCATTCCACGAAAGCGTCCCGGTGGACCGCGCCGTCCTTCACTAACTTGCGCAAGGTTCGCCGATGTTCTTCTTCGCAGTAGGTCGTCCCGAGGGCCTCCAAAAGCGCCTGGAATTGAGACGACGGCACAGAGGTGGCTCCGTCGGCGACAATGTCGAAGGCTTCCCGCGCGTTCCCGCGCTCCTCCTCGCGCTCCTCCTCGTCCGAGTCGCTGTCGTCCGCGTTCTCTACTAATGAAACGTAGTAGCGCGCGAACTGCTCGCGCGTGATGATTCCCGTGCCACCGGGGTCGACCTTCGTTTGCTGCGCTTCGAACTCGTCGCCGTGAAAGCCTTCGCCGACCGCGTCGAGCAAATCCTCGAAGCGGCTGACGGGCAGCCCGCCTGGCACGCGCATGGCATCGACCTCGTCGAAGGCGCCGCGCGCCTTTGTCGCCTCGGCCGAGTCGCCGGCCGATGCTTCGGGCGACGAGGCCGGCGCGCCGAACGCGAGCGCGGGCGCCGCGGCCGTGGGCGCGAAGGAAAGCGACGCCGGCGCGTCGCCGAAGGACAACGACGCCGGCGCGGGGGTCTTTGCGGCGTCCGGCGTCGCCGCTGCGGGCGCCCCGAAACTAAAGCCGCCTCCGGCCGGGGGTGGCGCTGCGGCCGGTGCCGGCGCCGGGGCTCCGAAGCTGAATCCGCCCGCGCCGCCGCCGCCGCCGCCGAAGGAGAACGTCGCCGCCGGCGCGGGCGCCGGTGATGCACCGAAGGAAAGGGCGGGCGCCGGCGCCGGTGCCGCGGGACTTCCGAATCCGAAGGTCGCGGGCGCGGGTGCGGGAGTCCCAAAGGGCAGCTTGCTCGGCGCCTTCGTCGGTATCGGCGGGTAGGCCGAAATCGCAGGCGCCGGCGCACCGCCGAAGGGCAGCTTGCTCGGGGCCTTGGTGGGCATCGGCGGGTAACCGCTCGACGATGGTTTTACCGGAGCGGCACCGCCAAAGGGCAGCTTGCTCGGCGCCTTGGTGGGCATGGGCGGATAGCCCGACGCCGGCTTGGCCGCCGCGCCGCCGAAGGGTAGCTTGCTCGGGGCCTTGGTGGGCATCGGCGGGTAACCGCTCGACGATGGTTTTACCGGAGCGGCACCGCCAAAGGGCAGCTTGCTCGGGGCCTTGGTGGGCATGGGCGGATAGCCCGACGCCGGCTTGGCCGCCGCGCCGCCGAAGGGTAGCTTGCTCGGGGCCTTGGTGGGCATGGGCGGGTACCCGCCCGACGCTTTGGCAGGAGCGGCCTCGGCGGCGACCTCGCCGCACGCGACGATCGTCACCTTGCGCACGGGCGGCGTACCCTCCTCGAACGCATCTAGGAGCGCCAGCCCCTCCACGACCTCCCCGAACACGACGTGCTTGCCGTCGAGGTGGCGGCACGCCGCGAGCAGGAGGAAGAACTGCGAACCGTTCGTACTCGGGCCAGAATTTGCCATGCTCAGGAGCCCGCGCCGGTCATGCCGCATGCGGCAGGGCTCGTCCGCGAACTTGCCGCCGTCCGCCGCCTCGCCGCCCGTGCCGTCGCCCCGCGTGAAGTCGCCGCCCTGGGCCATGAAGCCACTGATGACGCGGTGGAAGCTCGTGTTTTCGTAACTGCGTTTTGTGGCGGCCCAGGTCGCCTGCGACGCGCCCGCCCCTTCGCACAGACGGCGGAAGTTCTCCGCCGTGTTCGGGACCTTGTCCGCGAAGAGCTGGATTACTAAACGTCCGAGCGCCGTGCCGTCCTTCTCCAGCTGGAGGAAGCAGCGCGGCCCCGCGCCCGTCGCCGGCGGCGCCTCCTCGCTGTACTTCTTGCGGAGCATCCCGAAGAGCTCGGCCTCGCGCCCGTTGTACTTCGCGAGCGTCGCGTCGACCGTCGAGAGTTTGGCGGGGTTGTGCTTTTCGTAAAAGGCCACGAGCTTGGCCCGGTGGTCCTCCTTCGGGGGCGTGCCGAACGCCGGCACTCCGAGGGCCGACGCCGCGCCGAACGTCGGCGCGCCGAGCGCCGCGGGCGAGCCGAACGCGGGCTTTGAACCGAGCGCCGCGGGCGAGCCGAACGCGGGCGCCGCCGCGGCGCGGGCCGCCGGCGAGCCGAAGGCCGGCGCTCCAAGCGCTGACGCCGAGCCGAACGCGGGACGCGCCGCCGGCGAGCCGAAGGCGGGCGCGCCGGACCCAAAGCCGCCGAAGGTCGCGGGCGCCGGCGCGGCCGCCGCGAAGCCGAGGGTCGCCTTCGGCGCCGGCGCGGCCGCGGGACAGCCGAAGCCGAAGGTCGCGGGCGCGGGCGCCGGCGCGCCGAACGGCAGCTTGCTCGGCGCCTTGGTCGGCATCGGCGGGTAGGCCGATTTCGCGGGCGCCGGCGCACCGCCGAAGGGCAGCTTGCTCGGGGCCTTGGTCGGCATCGGCGGGTAGGCCGACGCCGCGGGTGGCACGGGAGGTGCGTTCGCCTCGTCCGCCGCGACCGCCTTTTCCGCCGCGGCCCGGCGCGCCTGGACCTGGGCGTAGATCGCGTCGCAGGACGGAGGGAGCTGCGGCGGATCCCGGAGCGTCGCCTCCAACAACGCCCGCGCGTCCACGAGCTGCTGCGCCACAACCTCCGTCTCCTTCTTGACCTGTTCGCGGCGCACCCGCGCGGCCTCCCGCTCCTCGCGGCCGGACTCCCAGGTGTTTCGCACCCGCTGGAAGCGTTTCATCTCCCCGCGGGTCTGCGGCTTGCTCACGGGCGGGGGCACCACGGGCAGCGCCTCACTTACGTTCAGAAACGCCTTGAACGCGTCGGGCTGCTCGCGCGCCGCTCTACCAGCTCTCAGAGATTCGACGTAATCCGCGTCCTCGTTGCCCGGCGCGAGCGCGGTCCGCGCCTTGGACGCGGCGCTCGCGGCATAGGCGAGGGGCGACGGCTGCGGAGAGACGTCCGGCGAGAGCAGCGACTGCTGGCGTCTCCTCCGCCGCTGCGGGCTGATGAACATGGTTTCAGTCCTCTTACAAAATCTCCCGCTGTGCAGTGCTGTTGCAAATGACTAGAGCTCGTGCAGCGGTTGCACAACTCGTCGCTCCGTATGCTGATGCCTGCTCCTTGCGTGCAGCGTCCGCGGCGGTCGCTTATTATGAACTTTCGCGCCGCCGGGCGAAAAACCCGTAATACACGATTTTACCGGCCAGAGAAGCAGTACTCTTGGGGCTCGCCATGGCTCCTCGGCCAGTGGCGGAGAGTGTTGATTCTCCGAGGCGGCGCGAAGAATGCTGGTCATCTCAGCAGCTCGCGGCCTCGCAGAGTCTCTCACAGATCACTGCGCGCACTCAGCGTCCTGCGCCTTCCCGCCTCGGCAACTGATGCCTGGGTCATATGTTACCGCGTGACTGCGAGCGCGCCGCACCGGAGACGCGCCGCGTGGAGATATCCACAGCTCGTGCCTGCTGCTGGGTTCCGGAAGAGGTGCCTCATGCAGCCGAGCCCGTCGCTTTGGCTGTGCCGCCCACGCCGCCGCCGCGCGCCGCGCACCAAAGCCTGCGGCGGCCCACACACCGCCTCCGCGCGGCCGGCGTCCAACCTACCCGGTCGCCCCATGCGCCAACAGAGCTGTGCGGCGGCCCATACACACGTCGACCCCTACTCCATGCGCCAATAGAGCCACACACACGGCGTCGACCCTACGACGCCCCATGCATTACCCTACAGAGCGCCCCCCGCAGCTACTTTACCAACCATGCCGCCCAAAGCCAAAGCCACCAAGGCCAAGAAGGACGCCAAGCCTAAGTCCAAGAAGCCCCTTTCCGGCTTCATGCTCTTCTCCAAGGAGATGCGCCCCAAGGTCAAGGCCGAGGACCCGGACCTCACCTTCGGCGGCATCGGCAAGCGCCTCGGCGAGCTCTGGCGCGGTCTCTCCGACGGAGAGAAGGCCAAGTACGCCAAGAAGTAGGCGGCTTGTAGTGCTGTCTAGAGCACTCGGCTCGACCTACTGAAGTAAGATGATTATTTTCGAGTCTACTACTACAGCGTACAACAACAAACAAGGAACTGTCCAACACCTCAGGAGATGCCCGCCAGCCGCGTGAACTGGCGCGTGACGCACTCCTCGTCGTCGGATGACTCGCAGACGGCGGGCGACGGCGGCCGGTGGACGACCGGTGGCGGCGCGGCGACGGGGGCCGGCACGAAGCCGAGCGTCGCCCTCCAGTAGTCCCCGCCGTAGTCCGCCAGGAACTATGCGCCCGTCGCCACCGCTTTCGTCACGACGAGCAGCTGCACCAGCCTGATACACGGGTTTTTCTTGCACGGGTTTCGTGCACTGCGTGACGCGATTTTATTGAGGCCTCATCTTCTCACGCATCTCGGCACACGCACAGCGACTGCGGGAGGGTAAAACGTCTGTAGCGAACTTATCATGCCTCGATCTGCAGTCCTGCTCTGCCTCGCGGCCCACGGGGCCAGCGCTTTCATGGCGCCTGTGACCAGAACGCGTCACACTTGCGTCAAAGCAGAAGAGGAGAATACATCGTTAGGTGGCGCCATGTTCAAGCAGCTCTTCGGCGGCATCCAGGGCGCCGTCGAGCGCCTGCAGGGCGACGGCGAGGACACAAATCGCGACGTGCGCTCGACGGACGTCAGTGCGGGCCGCGACGCCGCCCAGGCCGAGGCCGGCGTCATCACGGACATTGATAAGCGCGCCGTGACGGGCGATCTCACCTTCGAGGACTTCCTCAAAGTGGGTAGGACCTTCAAGATGATGGGCGGCAAGGTCCCGGGGATGCCCGGGACCCTGACCAGCGAACAGATCGAGGAGACCCTGGCCAAGTTCGCGATCCACGAGAAGATCGTGGAGGCCATGACCGACGAAGAACGGGCCGACCCCCAGATTATGATGGACGACGCGGGCAACACGGACGAGAACTGCCCCTTGATCCAGCGCACGGCCAAGGACTCGGGCTGCGCGGAGAAGGACGTGGCCCTCTTCCTGGCGGACTTCGAGGCCATGCGCCAGTCGACGCAGCGCATCGCGGCCGGCGAGGACGCCGACGCCGTGAACGCGGACATCGGGTCCTCCAATCGTGCTGAAAGACGCGCTTTGAAGCAGGCCAAGAAGAAGGGTAAGAAGCGCTAGGTGACCCTTACTCGCCCCTATCAAAAGTCCGGTGCGCCGCGTACGCGGCCGAGCTTACGTCCCGTAATGCGGGGTCGGCGTTCCACAGCTTCCGGTAGGCCCGGGACGCCTGGGCCACGTCCTCGTCGGAGTGGCTGACGATGTCGGCCACGTCGTTAAACGGGGCTAACTCGACTGTATCTGGTATAGCGTCGCCGTCCCGGCAGGCCACAAATGCACAGTACACGCGCACGCCCGTCACCGTCCCGCCTAACGCCAAAACTTCCGAGTTGTCCCGCAGCCGCAGCCGCATGCCGAAATGCACGACCAGGCGTTTCGGGAGGTAGCTCAGCTGCGGCGCGAGCGGGTACGACGTTCCCTTCGACGGGTCGCCGAGCTGGTACGTCTGGGGGTCCATGTGCAAGACGTACGCTCGCCGCCTCGAGACGGGTAATTCACTAATAGCAGCATCTAAACAAGTCAATGTGGAGCACTTTACCAACGGCGCGTTCGTATCCAATGTGTAAAAGGTGGGCTCGCCCGCGGGCAGCGTCCTCCCTAGAGAACGGTACCGGTGCTTTTGTGCTTCTTCATCTGCCGCCCAGACGCACTGCGAGTCGAACGGCCCTCTGCAAATTATTCCGGATGCGATGATAGTCTCAGAAGAACACGTCTTGTCTGTCTGCGTCCCATCGCACCGCGCGCAGTGCGGCGCGCAGCAGGCCCGGGCTTTGTGGGCGTCCGGAACCGATAACAGGCCCGTCGCGCAGACCTCGCGCGCCCGCTCGTGGTCCGGCCGGTCCGGGTGATTCGCGTGCCTCGGCGCCAGTTCGTGGCCGAAGTCGTACTCGTTGCCGTACTGGGCGTCGTCGTCCCGCGACATGAGTAGCGGGTGCAGCCGCTTTTGAATAGAGCGCCGCTTCGAGTAGAGCAAGGCACATCCCATCAGGCCGATGACACCGAGGACCTTCGCGAGGCCGCGGTAGCGCCGGTCGAAGTAGGGGTTCCGCCACCGGTGCTTCTTCTGGGCGTGCTTCAGCGCTTGCGCATTGAGGTGGAGGCTCGAGGAGAGCATGCCTGGCAACTATGGCGTGGCTAGAAGGCCTAAGCAAAGGCCAAATATTGTGGGCTGTAAAGACCAGCAGCGTAGGGCTGCCCGCGCTTCAATAGCTGCTGCTGCTGCTTCGTTGCCGTCGCTGGGCGGCCTGGCTGAGCGTGTGCGTGCACTCCTGCGGCAAGCCTCTCTTTGCGGATGCCCACAATTTTTTTGGCGCAACAAACCCGCACGCCGACCGGGCCGGTTTGACTGCGCGGCTAGCAGTACAGTTGAGGCTCGCATTAGGTCTGGTCACGGCCGCCGCCGGCTGGAGGATGCCCCGGTGGGTTCGGGTTTCGCAGCAGTTTGCTCGTTCCCTCTTGGCAGCGTTGAAGACGCACGCAAGCGAAGTACGGCGCCAGCGACACCGCCGCGACCGGCGTACGCCGCCACGCACCAAGGGGCAGCACCCACGCCGTTGCGACCAGCACGCGGCCGCCGCCAAGGGGCAGTATCCACATACAACCACACGCTGCCAGACCAACGGGCGCCGCTCTCATCCCATGTCTGGCTCACCCACAGATCCGTATGGCGACGACTCGCAGGACGACCAGTTCGATAATATGGGGGAGGATGCCAGCGCTGCTGAGCGTGCGGCCCTGGCGGAGGAGGTCGCGGCCCTGGAACGGACGGCGCGCGCCGCCGCCGATGCGACGAGCCCGATCCGCGACCTCGGCGCCGGGCCGCCGCGGGCGCGCACGCCCAAGGCCGCCACGCCGAAGTCCACGCCCGCGCGGTCCATGGTCGACGAGGACGAGGACGACGGCGGCTACGACGACGACTTCGCGCCCACGTCGCCGCCCAAACAGCGCAAGTCGGCCACGCGCCCCCTCCAGATCGGTTCCATGGTTTTGAGCGTGGAGCAGGCCAAGTTGATGCGCGTCGCGGACGAGGACGAGCTCATGCGGCGGGTGAACAGCGCCATGAAAGGTTCAAAGGCCCCCGTAAAACGGCGCACCATCGACGTGCTCTCGGAGCCGAACCCGGCCAAGTTCTCCCGCGAACGATTCGAGGCGGAGAAATTACTGCGGGGCGAGGAGGCGCGCTTCGAGAAAGAGCAGAAGGCGGCCGCGGAGCGGGAGAGCGCCGAGAAGGCGGGCGTCGACGGGCTGGGCGACGAGGGCAAGGTTGAACAGGAGGAGCCCCCGACGCGCGTGGACGCCGTCACGCAGAACAAACTCATACGGAAGGCGAGGAGGCAGGGCCTCCCGGACAACCACTACCTCGGGAGCACGGAGCGGGAGCTCAAGCGGCCGGAACTGAGGAACCCGAACGCCTGGTTTAGAGATGATGACGAGAAGAACTGCACCTTCCAGCCGCAGACGCGAACGGTGGAGTCGTTGCGGGCCCAGCGGGCGTGCGGCTACGAGTTCACGAACGAAGGCGGCAAGAAGGCGGACGGGGACGCCTTCGTCGAGCGATTGGCGAGGGCGAACCGGAACCAGCGCAAGGCCAAGGAGGACGCTATTGGGAAGCAGGAGTATTCCTATAGACTAGACAAGAAGCAATGCCCTAGATGTGGTGCAATTCAAGCGTATGATGAATGGGTCGAACGCTTCAGTAAGGGGAAGAACTGCCAGGAGTGCTCCATTCCGTATAGACACAAGAAACCAGCCGGTAGTAAAGGTTTGGACGCGTGGCTGGATCGGCAAGACCGGGAGGAGAAGCTCCGAAGGGAGCGGCGGAGTCAACTGGTGCAGAAGCACGAGTCTGATTTAAGGAAGGAGGAGTTCGGGGGCGCCGCATCTTTGAATTCGATGAACGCCTACCAGAAGGCGTTACGCGCGAAGGTCGAGCAGGGCCCGAGCTTCATGGAGCGCCTGGCGGACGACGTGAAGCGGCGAAAAGCCGCGAAGGAGGCTCGCGCGGCGGAGAGGCGCGCGCCGGCCGCGCGGAAGGGCGCCTGGGAGGACGACCTAGCGCACTTTTTGAAGGAAGCGGCAGTACTGGAGGCGCCGCCCGCTCGGCCGCGGAGCGCGCCGGCGAAACGCGCGACCGTCCCAAAGAAGAAGGGGTCGAAGCCGCGACGTCGGGGCCTGCGCGTGCGCGGCCCCGGGGACCCGAATGTGGTGGACGCCTAGGGTGCTTTAAGTATCACATTCACATTATGACTCCTATACCGGCCTCGGTCCTAACGCCACCGAGCATTCGCGCCGACGGCGTGGCGGTGGAAATCACTAAAGCCGCACCTGCTTCAGGACGGGGTTCTCGTTGAGGCAATACGCGAGCGCGACGGCCGCCGGCTCCAATAAAGCCAGCCGCGGCCCGCTCGCCGAGTCGACGCCGGACCCCGTCAGATCCAGCGTCCTCAAGGATCGGTTCTTCACGAGGCCGTTCGCCACGGCCACTAATGCGTCGGGGCCCTTAAGCGTGAATTGGTTCCGGGAAAGGTCTAGGGAGGTCAGGCCCTTGTTCACGCGGAGCATACGTCTCAGCTCCGTCCCTTCACTCAATTTATTAGAGCGCAGACCCAACGTGTCCAGAGATGAATTCCGTTCCAATGCATGGGCGATGATCTGCAGGCCGTCGTTCTCCAGCTCGTTAAAGTCCAATATAAGTTGTTTGAGGTTGCACTTGAGCGCCGTTAATGCCGAAGCGCATTCCAAGCACGCATCGAGACTTCTTTCCCTATTATAGCCGATCCACGACTCACATAAACATGAATGAGAGAGCTCCAACACCTCGAGCGGCGGCGTGCACTTTTTCAAAGCTTCGAAAAGGGGCACCGCGCCCTCGACCCGCAAAATAGTCTTGTTCAACACTAAGCGTATCAATTGGCACTTCGGGGTCATCAGGGCTTCAGCTAGACAGCGGCAGGACCACTCGACGCACACGCCGTTGCCCGGGGCCTCCACGGCGACCAGCTCGGGCTGCGCGCGCAGACCCCTTGCTAAAAATGCAGTCTGACACATGGTGAGGCCCTTCGCGTCTAGAATTACGCCCGGCGCCGGCGGCCGCACCACATCTTCATTGGCGACGCCGTCGCCCTCCCTCAGATCGATCCAGTCCACGCATTCGAGGGCGTGCGTCCCCTCGTACAAAGCTTTTGCAAGGCCGTCCTTCCCGCTCCGGTCGTCGAGGTGGCACCCCCGCAAATCCAGCGACCGCACGCCGCGCCGCTCCGCCAGGTGCTTCGCCAGTCTTTTGACGCCCCGGGCGTCGTAGGCGCCGCCTTCCACACCCGTACTATCAACAAAGGTGCCCTGCAGCTTGTTGTCCCGCAAGGAAATGACGCGGATGTGCTCCGCCACGTCCAGACCCCGCGCCAGCGCCTCCAGGTGGATGGGCCCCAAATCGTTGGAGTCCAGGTTCAGGGTCCTCAATGCTAGGGACGTCTTCAACCGCGAGCACAAAAAGGTCACCTCAAAGGGCTGCCAGCCGTCGGCCTGGGAGTGCGCTAACAATGCGTCCACATCGTCGTCCGTCATATCGATGCCGTTCAGGGCCACCAGGCGCTTCGATTGTGCGGCCCACTGCTCGAGGGCCTTGCCGCCTTCCTTATCATCAATCGGATTATCTCTTAAGTCCAAGCACCACAGCCCGTCGGACAAGAGCAGGGCGTCGGCTATAAACTTGCAGGCGGCCTCGTCGATGTCGTTCTCGCGTGCCTCGAGCTCCGCGAGGAGACAGAGCGACTCACGTAATGAGTAGGCGATGGCTCGCACTCCGCTATCGTCCGTCCCGCCGTTTGTCAGTTGGCAACTGTTGAGGTGCAGCACCCGTAGTGCCCTACAATTGCGCAGGGCCTCGCCAATCGCTTCGCAGCCGGACGCGTGCACCGCGGACCCGTCCAGGGTCAACGCCCTCAACCCCGGTCGCAGGTCTGCACCTAAAGTACCGGCAACTAACCAGGCGTCCGCCTGCGACAGGTCCTCTAATTGGAGGTAGCCGCCTCTTAAATGAATATCCCGCGCCTGCGCCGCGGACTCCTCCTCGGCCTCGATCTCGAGGTCGACCCCGTTATCATCGTTATCTGCTTGGCCGCCCTGACCGTACAAGAGCTTCCGAATAGGCAACGGTGCGCCGTCCAAACATAAAGTATGCGGCGGGTTCTTCCCCTTTGAGACTAACACAGCAATGAACGCGCCGTCCAGGTCCTGGTGGACGTCCGCGCTAAAGTCCAAATTGCCGCCTCCATTTAACAATTCGCAAACGGGCAGCCAGGACCGGCCCACGCGCACTTTTGATGGTGGGCGTTTCGCGTTCACTAAACATTGAGCCAGCGTGCGCGCGAACTGTATGGTCGTGCTCCGGTTCCAGCCCACGTCTAAGGTGTGCAGGTCCAAGGTATTCAAAACGCCACACACGTAATCCACGCCGTCGTCCGTGAAGATATTGCGCCCCAAATGGAGCTCCTGGAGATGCTTACATCTTTTAGCTGCGTCACACAGCTGCTTCAAGGAGATGTCGTCGATGGCCGAGTGGTTCAGATCCAGGCCCGTCAACGTTTCTTTCCTATTCAAAATGACCTGGTCCAGCTCGAACAGGTCGGAAGTAGAACTCAAGTTCAAAAAGTCGCCGTCCTCGTTGTGGTTTGAGTGGTCCTGTTGCGTGATGGGGAAGGCGTCGTACAGGTGGCCCTTGTACTCCTCGATCACCGGTCCCGAATATGTCGACATCTCCCGCAGCTTCTTCTCCGGCGTGCGCTGGGCTTGCGCCTGCTCCCACTCGTCCTCATCAACCACGGCGATCAATTCCTTGTACTGCTCCTCCGCCTTCGCCACCATGCGCCTCCTTTCGGCCTCTTCTATCCTAAAGACCGCGGCGTCGCCGTCGATGTTCCGGAGGTCCCTCGCCGCCCGCGCCTTCAGCACGGCCTTGCTCGCGCGCGTGGTGACCGCGGGCATCTTAGTGGTGTGAGGCAGCCCTTTTTGCTTTGGTGCAGCTCAAGGGTGAGCTGCGCTGCGCGCGAAGCAGCCGTCGAGGCGTACCGTTGGTGCAGCCCTCGTGTACTTGCGTTATACGACTGCTCCTGCGTTCGCGCTTGCCTGTTGCGCGCTGCGCGCGACGGCGCTTTGCCCCGCACCGTCCGTCTCGCAACTCTCTGCGGTCTAGCAGGAGGTTTCGGAGAGGCACACCACACTTCGGTCGTGCTTGGCTAGAGCTCGAGATAGCAGTTTGCTCAGATTTTGATCTCAGAGTCGAGCACTCTCTTCGAGCATCAGTGCCAAGAGCTCCTTGTCAGTGCTACGTCCAAGCTCCAGAGTTGCGCAGCGCACAGCGCATGTCCCACAAAAGCTGCCAACTACAGTAGCAGCAGACGCATCCCGTTGCGGAACCAGCGCTTTCAAACGACGCATAGAGCGTACTTTAGAGCCAACCAGCAGCGTGTTCTCGCAGTAGTACTCGCAGCGTTTCGCAGATAAACGATGCAATCGCCGTCGACGCGACGAGCGTCGGCGCCCGCGTTGTGCCACTTCGACGCCATCGACGCGGCTCACGCGCACCAACGCACGCCGCCGCAAGACCAGGCGTTGCTCCACATCCACAGCCAGGTGGCCAAGCTCGAACTCGCCGCGCTGGAGCTCGACGGCCGGCGCCCGTCACTCGAGTCCTAGATGTCCGCCCCACTCGCAGCGCCGCCGTTGGTCTCGCAAGTGCCATCGGAAGCGTTCTGCTCCAAAGCAGCGCCGGACTCGGTGATTGAGGAGCGGTGTCGCTAGCCGACGGAGACGCGCTTGCGGGCGGTGTCGGTCGACGAGGTCCTGACGCGGCTCTGAGCGTCCCCCGTCTGTCGCGGGTCGCGGTGATCCACACACGCCGTCGCCGCGAGTCGCGCCCCCCTTCCTGTGCCCTAATGATTGTGCTAGAAACCACGTTACATGGGGGGGGGCTCAGGGGGGGGCGTTGAGCGCCTTGTCGAGCGCCTTGGCCTTCTGGAGCTTCTTCTTGGGCGACGGCGCGGGGACCGTGCCGGGGGGCTTCCGCTGGCGCCGCTGCAGCGTGACGTGGATCGTGGCCTCCCGCGGGCACGGCGTGAACATGCTCAGCAGCGTCGTCTCGCGGCGGCGCCCGGGCGTCTTATCTTGTTCCGCGACCGCCGCCGGGGCAGCAGCGGGCCGACCGATTTCTGCAGCGACATGCGGCGGAGGCTCTTCACGTGCACCGGCTCGAAGTTCGTGTCCAGCGCGGGCGCCTCGTCCCCACTCTCCTCGTCCTCGTTTTCATCAAACACGTCGGTCTGCACGTCCTGCCGCGACAGCTTGAGCAACAAGACCCGGTCCGACGCCGCGACGACGGTGGCCGCGCGGAAGGCGTCGCCGCCGGTATGTAAGCCGTTCTCGCCGAAGGCCGCGCCGCAGGATAACGTAGCGACCTTCCGCCCGACCAGCTTTTCTGGTAAAGGCAGGTCCAGGGTGTACACGTCCAGGTAGTTGTCCGGTATCTTTATGGTACAGCGGCGCACGTGCTCGTACTCCAACCCGGCGCTTCTCAAAGCTTCGATCGTCGCCCGGTCCCGCTCCTCGCACTCCCGCGCATGCCGTTCCCTCAATAACCGCCGCCGTTCCTCCAACTCGAAGGAGTTAGTGGACACTTTCAAGGCATCAACTTTCAACTCCATGACGTCCCGCTTCCACTTGCCCAGCTCTTCTCTTTTGTGCGAATCACCATTGGCGAAGACGTCGACCTCTCCCGAGAAAACCACGTAGAACGCGTCCGCTCTATCGTCCTGCAGAACGACGGCCCGGTCCCGCCGGAAGGCCTCCACCGTGAGGTTCTGGACGATTTGCAAACGCGACGCCTGATCCAACTCGGCGAAGAAGGGGTGCCCGCCGACGGCGTCGTCAATTAATGCTAAATCGGTGTCCTGCCGCGCGTCTGCCGCCTTCTTGAGGGCCTTAATAAGGTCGTGGGAGGGCGCCTTGATGCCGCCGTTCGCGACGGAGTGGTCGATGAGGTCGTGCCTGCATAGTTCCAGTAGTATGGTCCGCGGCGTCGTCGCGATGCACGTCGCACTTCGTCGGGCCTTGCCACTGGGGTCCATGCCGTTCTCGCCGGAGGAGTTGCCCTGGCGCAGGATCCCTATTCTACCACCAATGATATGCGGCACCTTCTCTAATAAATCGGCCCTATTGGCCGCGAGGGAGCCGTGCGGCTTATTAGAACGCATCCCTTTGAACTCGCGCCCGTCCTTCCAGCAGTGCACGCTTACGTCGCCCGCGTAGACCACGCAGAAGGAATCCGCCGAATCGCCCTGGACCACTATGATATCCCCGTAGCTGAACTCCTTGCATGTGAGCGCGCGGCACATTTTGCGCCGCATCAACGGCTTCAGGTCCTTAAAAATGGCGTGCCAGGAGACATGTCTTTCAATGATGTCCACGTCGCTCTCCGTCCGGTCGTCCTTCCGTAGGACACTCAGCAGCTCCTCGTTCACTTCGTCTCCGAAGGACTTCCGGAGCTTCAGTTGGTCTTGTGAAGTGTCCCCGCCGCTCAGCATGGCTTGGAGGCGCATGGACGCTTCCGCGGCGTTCATATCCCGCGACGCGCCGGCCACCAACTCCTCTAACGCACTGAGGTTCTTGGCGCTATTTCCTCCCACGTCCCAGTCGCGTGTGCTGCGGCCGCCGGCCAACCGATTCGCGGCCGTGGTCTCCTTCCGCTGGTTGCGCGGGCGCTTCATGCGGATGGTCTTCACGGGCTTCAGGGGGGGCAGCGCGTCCTCCTCCTCGTCGAGGGAGTCCAGAGAGCCCAGGCCCTGCTGCATCTCCTGCTTGCTGGGGGCGCCCGGGCTCTCGGGCCCCAGGCCCCGGGCGAGGTCCAGCGGCGCGGCGGTCGCGGCCATGGTCCGGTTGCTTGTCCAGGGCAGCTTCTAGGTGCCGGCGGCCGTGCGTTTAGCTCTCGATGAGCCTTGTGCTCCGCGTCGCGGTCTCGAGCGGCAGACCCGGTGCGAGCCTCGGGGGGACTCCTTGGCTGCCCGGGGAGGCCCTGGGGCCGACCGAGAGTATTCTTGGGCTCAGGTCTTTCGAAGAAAACCCGTGCTCTAGGTTTTGCCGGTTTTCGCTGGACGCCGCTCAAAAAGGCTGCCTGACCGCTGCGGGACCTGTGGGCTTTAGCAGATTAGAACGTTGCGTTCAGGATGGCTCAGTATGGTGCGACCCCAGCGTCGATGACACGAGCACCGCCGGCCCAGGCTGGCAGGAAGCACTACGACCGGCCTCGACGGAAGCCCTCGCGCCGCACGCGCGACGCCGCACCGGCGAGATAGAGGGCGCACGCGTCGCTGGCGTGGCGAGGGACTCCTGTTCGCGTCGAAGCGGTCGCGCGTCGGCCGACGCTCCCCGCGGCGAGGCGGCCGCCGAAGCGTCGCGCCGCACCCCACACCGCCGCCCCCACGACCACCGCCGCGCACACCACGCGTATCCGTCGCACCGCCGTACACACGCAGGCAAGACCTCCTACTGGGACGAGCGCTACACCAAGGACCCCGAGCCCTTCGACTGGTACCAGCGCTACAGCGGCATCCAGGAACTGGTGCAAAAGTACGTGAAGAAGGACGACGCCGTCATGATGGCCGGCTGCGGCAACTCGCGCTTGAGCGAGGACATGTTCGAGGACGGCTTCGCCAATATCTCCAACGTGGACATTAGTCGCGTGGTCATCGACCAGATGGGCGACAAGTACAAAGACAAGCCCGCCCTCACGTTCCAGCAGATGAACGTGTGTTCGCTGGAATTTCCGGATGAAAGTTTTGATGCCGTGATCGTGAAGGGCACCATGGACGCGATTCTTTGTGGAGAAGGTTCGACGGCGAATGTGGCCAAGATGTGCATGGAGGTGTCTCGGGTCTTGAAGCCGTCGGGCGTCTTGTTCGTCGTCAGTTACGGCGTGCCCGACAATAGAATGCAGTACCTCGAGAACGAGGACTACTCCTGGACGGTGACGACGCACACCGTCCCGAAGCCCACGGTTTCTGCCACCGCCGTGCCCGACACCAAAGACGCCAACTCCGTGCACTACATCTACGTCTGCGCCAAGGGCGGCAACGCCGAGGAGGGCTAGGGGAGTTTTCGTGTGTTGCGCGCGGGTAACTTTTTGGCGAGCGAGTAGAGCGAGCGAGTAGTTTCCCGGCCCGGGCGCGAGTATACTGTATGCATGCGCGTGGTGCCCGGGCGAAGGTACATTGAATATCTTATATCACAGGACCCCGCCTACGCGCCGTAGACGCGTCGCGCCGGCGTGGCGGGCGCGCGGCAGATAGGGCAACTCCCCACCCTATTCAGGCAGTCCCCGCACAGGGCGAAGTGGTTGCAGGCGTCCGACATAAACTCCCTCGGTCGCTGTAAACAGACGACGCAGAGGTGCCGGTCCGAGCCCCGGTCGCGCTCGGCGTCAAGCCGGTTCCGCAGCTCGCCGGCCAGGACTTCCTGCGCGGAGTGTGCGTTCGCGAGCAGCTGGTCGAGTGCCGCGTCCGACAGGCCTCGAGCGGAGACGGCATCGATTCCGGAGCACCGGGCCATTAAGGCCTCGGCGGCGGCCGCCGCGACCGACGCCGCTGCTGCCGCGTCACGCCGCTGGGCTTCGGCTTTGGTCCCAGTTGCGTGTTGTAGCGCACGAGTGTAGGACCGCCGCGCATAGTCGCGCTCGGTCGTGAGCTGCTCGGCGAGTCGCAGGTGCGGCGCGATGGCGCGGCGCTTTCGCGCGCTCGCCCAAAAGTCCGCCTCCTGCACGAAAGTCCGTTTTCCTGACGAGCCTGAGCACCATAGGTTAATGGAGGATTCTATGGTAATGCCGTACGACTCTAGCGTTTGCGTGTCGTCATGATCACCCACAATTGTTTGGCCCAAATTTTTTACACCATAACGCAACGATTGCATTTCAGGTGGCACACGAATTCTGGCGCAGATGAGCCTTCGGAGTACGCTGATTGTGTCGTTTGGCTCGACGTCAAAAGTGAGGGTGCCGTGTGGCTGAGAAGCATTATTCCTGACAAAAATTTGCATGGCGCAGCAATTTATCAAAGGTGGCTACTGGCGAAACGGCTCTAAGCACACAGCGTCACCAGCCTTGCAAGCGCTCACGAGAGCAGCAAAGCCTGACCTGAGCATAACCCGCACGTTTTTTTGCGGCGTCGGTCATGCTTCCGGACGTCTCCAACCCTGGCAACACGTGGTTGACCCCCACCGACGACTCGCGCGGCTACGCTAGTGCGTTCGATGGCCACAACTTGGCTTGAGAATAAGGGGACTAACTTGGAGTCGTAGTTGCGCGCGCGAGCAGGGCAAAAAAAACGCAAGGGGCTGCGCACCGGGCCGCCACACCCACGCGACGCGCCGCCGCCGCGCACCGCAGCACCACCCTACGAGACGGCACGCAGGCACCGCGCGCCCAGCACCATGAGTGATACCGTCAACTACACCGCCGCGCGCCCGGAATGCCAGTCCGACAACATGCGGCAGTATCCATAACCCGCGTCCACCGCACCGCGCCGTGCACAACATCTAATGTAGGTACCCCCGGGACTGCGTGCCGGCGCCGCCGGCGGACTGCCCACGGCTGAGCGGGGCGGCCATCGCCAAGTTCCAGGCGTCGATCACGGTGGACGATGAGGCGGGCACGGTCACGGCAAATGATGCGCACGGCCGGCCGTACACGTTTTTTCGGGTGCCGTGTGAGGAGACGCGCCCTGCAGTGCCTTACACAACACCGCCCTGGTCTAAAGGGAGGACTCGGGCCTCTAACGCCCGCAGTGGGGGTTCGATTCCCTCGGGCGGTTCTCCTTTCGGTTCGCTCGTTTGTTATTTTCGCGTGACGGGCGTCCCGCGCGCAGGCACGCGGCGTTGCTGGCGAAGCAGCAGTAGGTTTCTATGGCGCTCTCTTCCCCGGATGCGCGGCGTCGGACCCATGTGACGGCACGACCTGCCCGACCGACGGTCGAGCGCGCGCGGACCTACGGTAAGTGTCTACGGTAAGAGTCTACAATCTCCAATCGTCCCACAATTTTCCGTCCGGGGACGGCTCCTCGTCGCCGCGGGCCCTCTGGAAGCTGGACCACCGGCCGGAACGTACGGGTTGCGGCCTCGAGCTAGCGCCGCAAAGCTTGCGGAGAGGGCTGCACGCCTACGTCGCCTCCGCTCACCAGACAAAGCAGCGGTCCGGCGCGTCGACCCGTGCGTCGTGTCGCGGCGCGCGGGCAGCGTGCCTAGCCAGGGGTAGCCTTGTACGCGCTAGCCCGGCACAGCCCCACGCCGCCGGGGAGCGCTTGAACCATGGGCCTCGCCGCCCGCGTCGAAACCAGTGGTCCTGAAGGCGACGACCGCTACCGCGCCGAAGAGCCAGCCGATGACACGCTCACGGAGGACGAGGCTTTGGCTAAAAAAATGGCCGAGCGAAGTTGGGCCGAGCGGCAGGAGGAACCGGAGGGCTTGAAACGCATCAAGCGCCTAGGTAAACAATTAGTACCGGATCGGATGAGTGCCCACTTGGCCGTGCGCTTCGGGGCGCGCCTGGCTTTACTGGAAGCTTTTCGCGACAACCGGGAACAGCTCATCGCCAAAGGAAAAGCAACGCCAATGGAGATGGGCCAGCCCGCGGTGCCGACCATCGAGGCGCGGATGAGTATCCACCAGCAGGCCCAGGTCTGGCGCTTCCTGCAAAGCCAGACGCAGGTCGGTCTGGAGTGGCCGGTGTGGTCTGCTCTGGATTGTCTGGGCCAGCGCGAGTTCTGCGGGCGGGCGTGTCTGGGCCGGGCGCCCCTCGATCGGGAGGCGTGGGTCGTCGGGAAGAAGAGCGAGCGATTATACGTTGTGCTAAGGGGGACGGCGGGCGTTTTAGAAGCAAGGGAAGAAGGTGGGGCGCCGACGGCGTCGAAGATGGCCACCGAAGAAGTAGATGGGGACTTTGCGATGACCGAGGGGCCCCACTGGTGTCGAACACCCGATAACGATATAAGGACGGCCTCGCACGCGTTCGGGAGCCTTAAGGTTCCTGAGGCCGTGGACCACGCGATTAAGCACGCGGTGTCCGACGCGCGGAAGCTGCGGACGTTCCTAAAACGGGAAATCGCCAACGCTTTGGATTTTGACGAAGTCCTTTGTAAGGCGGGGTTCCCGCCGGAGAGCGGCTTGGTACACACCCCGCGGCCGGGCGAGGAGCCGACCTTCTTGACGGCCGCCGTCTTAGAAGAGGAGCCCTCGGAGGACGAGGTTTCCGATGATGAAGCGGAGGTCGCGGCGCTCCAGGAGACGTACGCGGCGGAAGGCGCCCTGGGCGACGTGGACCACGCGGAAGCCCAACGCGTCATGGCCAAACTGGATGTCATGTCCAAGAACAACCGGTTGGCTACCGTGGAGATCGAGGCGGCCCTGAGTGGGTTCCCGGACAAGGCCTTTGGCGGCTTCTTACTGGAGCAGTTCAAGGCCCTGGATGTGAACTCGGACGGCGAGATCGAGCTCGCGGAGTTGGTGGAGTGCTGCCGGCGGTGGCGCAAGCTTCGACGGGACGAGGAAAGGATTGTTGAAAGGAAAGCCGCGCGGCAAAAAAGGCGGGAAGCGAAGTGGGCCCGCGCGCTCAAGAAGCAGGCGAAGCCCTCTTATGTTTTCGGCCCGGACGGCGCCCCCGACGAGGAGGACAATGATGAGTCGTGGCGGGACTGGACCTGGGACAAGCCTTTGGCCGCGAAATTTTCGACGGGCGCCGAGTACCTCTCCTTCCGGACGGGCCGGAGCTGGGACCGTGTGTGGGCCTCGGCCTTGGAACCGGTTCCAGCGCCGGGGCCGCCGGGGCGCCTGACGCCGTCGGAGGTCCTCGCTTTAAGAGCACGAGGTTTAGGGTTCCTGGCCCCGCACGCTTGTATCAGAGAGTACGACTGCAACGATATGTTTATTGATGAAGGTACTAGACCAAGTGAGGTCTTCTTGACGCTCGAGGGGACGGTGGCCATTGAGAGGAGGCGGGAGTTGGACGAGGATGACGACGCGGGCGTCTGGGCTTCTGAAAAACAAGGCCTATTTAGAGACACGGTGACGTTGGCTATACTCCAAGCCCCGGTGCTGATCGGAGAGTTCGCGTCGTTGTCCAATTTTAATCGAAAACAATACTGCAAGGTCACCGCCCTGGGCGATTTACCGGTGCCACCGGGAACCAACGACGACGACGACAAGCTCGATGCGGCGTTGAAGGATTTGGATCACAGCACGGGGGAGAAAACAATAAGGAAGGGGACGCGGTGCCTGACGATTCCCGCCAAACTGTTCGAGACGTTGCTCGCTTCGCGGCCGGCCGAGAAGCTGGCGTTAGAGCGAGCGGCGCTCGTTAAGCGCCAATGGTTGGACGAGCGGAAAAAGCACCGCTGTCATGTTAGAAGAGAGCGCAACCGCGCCCGCAAGGAACGGCGGGACGTGCAGCTCGAAGCGGTCGCATCCGAGGGCGATTCGAGTCGGTACTGGAAGCTCTGGTCCTGCGGCGCTGTTTTAGCCAAAGGCGAGAAAGATGTGCCCTCCAGGGCCGAAATGCTGAGAGTGGAAGGCTTCGACAACCCGTTGAAGGCCCCGCCGTCCTTTTTCTCGGGTGCCGTTTTGGACTTCGACGAGGCCCAACTGGCCATGGAGTTGACCGTGGACCCGCCCGACCAGGGCGACGTGGAGGACGCCGCCGCGCGCGCTCGCATGATCCGCATGGAGGTTTCACTAGCGGAGACGGGCGCCCTCGGCTCCTTCTCCCTGCCCGGTTTGTTCGACGAGTTGGAAGACGAACAAGGCGTCAAGTCACCCTTGAAGGGCTGGGCCGAGGTCCTTCCTGAGACAAGGGAGGCTTTCCTACCACCTCATGAACACGATTTTCAATTGCGGAAGGAGAAGGTGCGGCCGCCATCATTAAAGCAACTCGAGAAAGTCGCGCGGACGCCCTTTCTGATGCCGTATCCGTCGATGACCTCGAACCGAACATTACTAGGAGTCAACCTGCCCACGACAACGCGGTTGGAACTCCCTGTATCAAAGTTCGACGACTCGGCGCCGCCTGTTCTGGACCTGCAGGCTAGACGATCTCTGGCGGCCGTCGGATTAGCCCGGCGCCGCGCGCGCCTGGGGAAGCGGGAGATGCGCGACCCGCGGGTGGAGGTCCGACGACATAGGAAGTTACTCGGAGGCTTCCCCGGCACGTATAAACCGAAACCGGCGGAATTCGAGCAGGCGTTCCGGTTCAAACCGCCTTTACCCGCGTCGGAGAAGTCCGCCGTCCTAGCCGGGCCCGGCCATAAAGCAGCACGACCTCGAGTGCCCGACCGGGACCGGACCTCGATCCACGCCAATTTAGGAGACGCGCTCGGTTCGCTAGTTGGCGTGCGCGGGTCGCGCGTCGACGCGCTTTCCCACGACTTCGCCGAGACGCGGCGCGAGGACGCGGCTGCTTTACGCGAGGCCAAGACGATGGGCCACTACCGGGAGCCCTGGGAGCCCGCGCCCGAGCTCCTGCGGTCGACGCAGGAGGTCCTGGCGGCGGGTTTGGTAAAGATGCGGACCTCCGCGCGCCAGCCCGTGGTCTTCCAGGAGCTGTCGCCGCGGCGCGCCGCGGCCGCGCTCGGCGCGATGTCGCGCATGGCGCCCTCTCTTTCGCGCACGTCGTCCTACGAAGACAGTGCCGCGCCGCCGCCAGACCGGACCTCGACGCCCGGGCCCGTCTTCCGCTTCCAGGCGGCGACGCCGCTGCCCACGCGCGCGGCGACGCGCGGGTCCAAGAAGTCGCCCCACCCGGCGACGGCCCGTGGTGGTGGCTCGTAAAGTTGTAATTAATAATCTTACAAGCGCGCGTGTATATGCAATGGCCGCGGGTTGTCACGAGCCCTCGTGCTGGCAAAGACCTTCGGGGAAAAGACGTTCGGCCGATTCATGCACCTCCCTGGCGTACTTGATATCCCGCTGAATTTGAAGCACCACCGGATATGAGCTGCCCAAGACCCTCTGCGCATCCCGGTTAACATCCTCGAATAACCTCAAGGCCTCAGCCCCGCCCATCGCGGGCCGTCTTGCCCAAAACAGGCCAAACGCATTCAGATAACGAATTCTCAAGGAGAGCTCGTGGTTGGCGCCAAGTGCGCGATTGCAGGCGGAAACAGGTCATGTTTCCTCACGAACGCAAGCATCTCGGCGTACTGACGTAGATTGGAGTGCACGGTCGCGACCGAAACTGCTGTGGTGAGGGTGACGCTGTTTGATATTCCATAAAGCGCCTCACTATCATCGAATACTTCCTGGAGCGTGCGGAGCGCCGCTTCATATTTTTCAAGTCTGCCCCGTACCGTTAACGGTACGGGGCACACAGATCCTAGTAGGTTTTGCGCCACTAGCCACTAGTGTGTTTTGCGCCGCTCGCCAGAACGCTGTTCTTCGCCTTTCGCCTCTTCGCCCCACGTAAAAACGTTTCTCTCGGCCCCAGCGTTCCGATGAGCACTTTTTCTAAACCACCCGAGCCCATG
>Ga0302122_10000613_pt1 | contig 22249 bp, 13 predicted proteins | sample CB21_SCM_MG_FD_203115 | JGI IMG/M metagenome (GOLD analysis project Ga0302122, IMG submission 203115) | Marine microbial communities from Western Arctic Ocean, Canada - CB21_SCM | ecosystem: Environmental > Aquatic > Marine > Oceanic | place: Canada: Western Arctic Ocean | collected 2017-09-28
CCGCCGCGCGTCCCGGGCCCGCCGGGTCCTCGCTTCCATACCGCCCACCGCCGGGGTCCCCTTCGCCCGGAACGTCTGCAGCGCCTCCGCCGCGCCGACGGCGCGGTTGCCGTCGAACGTGTTCCTGCTCTTAGCCTGGGCCTTCTTTTTACGGAGCTGGACCTCCGTGAGGCCGCAGGCCTCGAGCGGCGGGTAGGCCTTCCTGTCTACCGCGGTGATCACGCTGCACACGGGACAGAGCAGCTCCTCCAGCTCGCGGAAGCAGCGCCCGCACCGCAGCGCGCCCTCCAAGTTCGCCGTCGGCGCGCCGTCCAGGAGAAAACCGTAGTCCACGTCGGGGGGCGGCTCGCGTTTGCGGCGCGGGCGTCGCGGCGCCTTGGCCAGGCCGCCCGTGTAGTGCTCGCGCACCCGCCGTAGCGTGCCCTGGCGCCTCCGCTCGACCGCCGGGTCATGCGCTTTAATGGACGAGCGCGGGCAGCGGCTCGTCTCCATGCGCCCCACCGCCGCGATCTCCGCGGGCGTGAGCGCCATGGCGCGCGGCCTCGCGGGGGCAGCCGAGATGCGAACCGATGATGCCGCTCGCGTCCGCAGGCAGCCGAGCTCGCGGGCTTTTGCTACGCGTATGTAGCGGCCGTCCCGCGTTCGCAGGCAGCCGTGCAGCAAGCAAAGGTTGGCGCTGCAGCCATTCTTTTTTAGTACTCAAAACCCGCGCGCCGACAGGGCGAACGTGGCTCACTGTTCGGGGAGTTTCGCCGGGCGGTTCAGCTTAGAAGGAAGTATGCTATTAAGAAAGACGCGGCCCGCGCCCGCCGCCGATGAATCGGTGACGCGCGGTGTCTCCCCCCCCGGGCCCCGCCCACTAGTCCTAGCACCGTAACAACAATATAATTGGTTTTGCGCGCCCTGCCCACCGCTTAGCGCGTGGGAAAGTACGCGCGCGGTCGGTTCGATCGACCTCGGTGGCCGCGGCCGAAGACCGGACGACTCGAGAAGAGTACTGCAGCTTATTAGAGCGACGCTAGCGAGCCACTACCTGCCACCACGTGTGCTTTTTGTCGTCGATGCGCACGCCGAAGCCCTCGAGGAGGCGGTCGCGGATCGCGTCGGCCTCGTCGAAGCGCCGGCGCAGCTTCAGCAGGGAGCGCTCGGCCACGAGCGCCGCGATGTGCTCCCGGTCCGCCGGGGCCAGCGTGCCCCGGCACTGGGCCTCGCACGGCACGTAGTCCACGGTCGCGCTGTAGAGCTTCGTTTTATCGTTTACCACGACGCCCAACGACAGGAGCTGCTCCAGGATGTCGTCCGCGAGGTCCCAGTGGCGCCGCCGGCGCGCGACGGCGCGGCGCCGGATTATGGCCTGCACGGCGCCGTCGTCGACGCCGCCGCCGCCGTCCCGCGTGTCGCGCTGATACTTGTCCTCCTCCCGCGACCAGGGGTCCGCCGTGTCCGATGACACGCCCCCGCGCCAGACCTTGCGCGCGTCGTGCACGCGCACGCCGTGCGCCGCACTAAGCTGGGCCCGCAACGAATCCGCTTTCTCGAAGTCGCGCGTCATCTTCGCGTGGATGCGTTGTAACAGCAACGCATCGACGGCCCGTTCGTCCACCAGGGGCGTCTTGTCGTCGATCTCCCGCGTGTAGCCGTGGTCGGTGGGGAGCGGCGCCCGCTCGCGCTTTTCCCGCTTTTGCCGTCCCAGCCACCAGGTCCGGTCGCGGTCGTGGCAGCCCACGTTGTGCTCCACCTTGAGCTCGTCCCGCAGCGCGTCCGCGACCACGAAGTCGCGCTGCCTTTTGGCTTCGTTGCGCCGCGTCAGCAGCATGTCGACGGCCGCGATGTCGACGAACCCGTCGTCCTCACCCGGGCCGCGCGCGTAGCCGTGGCCGGCCTGGGCATTGCTCGCCGGTGCTTGCGCCGAGAGCAGGTCGTCGTCGGAGAAGGCGCGCCGCCGCACTGCGCAGCGCCTGGGCGGCCCAGGGGTAAGGGAACACGCACACGCGAGGAGCGCGAGTTTCATCATCATTCTTGGCAGCGATGCACGCGTCGTATCTGATGTATAGCGCCCACAGCCGCGCGCAAGGCGTCTGCAATCTCAAATGAACTCGAGAAACCCGTCCCGCCACTGCCTATGTCTTTTGACATAGCGAACTGTGCACGCGTGCGGTTATTGTGGAGATGGCCGGCGACGCGACCTACGACTCGGCAGCTGGCGCAATTCGACCGTGCGGGTATTTATAGCCAAAATCGAGCACATCGACCACTAGAGTCGACCTAAATCGGCACATATCGTTACAAGCGCTAGGCCTGCGGGCGCGGACGGCTGCGGCAAGGCTGTTTTAAACCGTCCACGAATCTGCACGACACCCACAGCGCTGACGCGACCTTCAGTAGCGTAAAAGCGAGCTGCCTAGAGCTTTTTTCGCCAGCAGGAGACAAACCAGTAGAGCGCGTCTCGCAATCCGAAGAATAATGGCCGCAACAACACTCGTCCGGCTCCTCACCGCAGCCGCGCTGTCGATCGCGACCGCCCTCTTCGTGCACCCGGGCGCCGGCCAGACCACAACATTGAAACCGCCAGTGGCGATCGACCCCTTCAACCCCTTCGGCACGCCGGACGCCGACCCGATGCACGGCCACGACATCGCGGCGTCGCACCTGACCACCGAACATTTAGACGTGCTTGCGCGCCTGGCCTCCAAGCTCAAGCACATGAGGTTGGAGGACATCGAGCAGGTCATCGTGATCGGCCTCTCGGACCACGACCTCGAGCTGCAGGTCATGGCGTGCGAGGTCGAGGAGTGCGTGAGCGTCTTGGTGCCGGTGGAGTTCATCGCGCCGTGCTGCCAGGCGGACGAGGCCGGCTTCGAGGAGTGCGTCCTGGATAACCTGATGAAGCTCGACGAGAACCTGGTGCCGGAGGAGGAGGAGTGCGCGCGGCCCTCGGCGCGCTACGTCCGGAACGACCTCCAGCGCCAGGTCTGAGCGCCCCCTGTCCCCTGTTTAACCCCCCCGAGAACCCGCCGCCGCTCGTGACGAGCGACACCGCCGGGTCTTAAAATTTAATACAAGCTCTTACACAGAGGTCCACAAATAACGGTGCCTCGACCACCCCACGCTGGGCCGCGGCGGCCCTTTCGTCGGCCACCAGACGCGACTACGCGCCCAGCGCCACAAAGACCGGCCCCGCGTCGGCGCCCGAGAGCCGCCGCCCGGGCGCCGGCCGCGCGAGCGTGAAACTCCCCCGGTTCGTCCGGCACGTGGCCTTCGAGAGGTTGCGGTTGAAGCGGGCGCAGTCGTCCGGCGTGTACACCGCCCAACCGCGCGGGAGCCGCTGCGACGGATCGTCCCGGGCCGTGGCGGACCGGAACCCCGTGAGGTTGGTCGCCCGGACCTCCGCGGCCGCGTACCCTGCTTTCACAGCCGCCGCATAGTTTGTGTAGTGGGCGTGGAGGCCGGCGTGGCTCCGCAGGACCCCGTCCGGGCCCGAGGGTCCCTTCAAACCGCCCACGGTCACGTTGCCCCGGTACCGCTTGACGTTGTGGATCGCTATCAAGGAGGCACTGAAGTCCTCTAACCCCGTGATCTGCTTCTTGAGGATCACGGTCGGGAGGGACGCCATCCAGTTCAGGATGCCGAGCCCGACGTCGTGCGTCACCGCGAAGGCTTTGCACTCGGCTGTGAGGCCGGACGCGCGGATCGCCGGCGCCAGGTGTTGTAATGCCCCCCGGGAGAACGCGGCCGGCTGCATCCAGGGGAACATGAAGCTGCATTCGGAGTTCGACAAACAGCCCTTCTCGCGGAAGCGTCTCCACATGCCTGCGTGGTGACGCATCGATGGCGTCGGAGCGGCACCAAACTCTCTCGCTGGCGCCATCGAAGTATGCACGCCGCGGCGCACCGGGCGCGAAGCCCCGCAGGTTGTTGTGGCCGCTGATGCTTAAAGGGGTGTCATAATCGTACCGCGACAGCAGCGCAATTAACGCGGGCCCTCTTATATATATGTCGTCGTCCTGGAAGAGGTACCACTTGACGTGGGGTCGAAAATTTAAAACCCACCGCAGGCTCTCCTGGTTCCGGCAGCAGGGGCCCGCCGCGCCGTAGTAGTCGTTTGTGCAGTTCGCAAACCGTAAAATGGAGAACGTCCCGCACGCCGACCGGGTCCAGTCGCGGCCCGTCTCCACCACATGACATTCTAAAAACCCGTCCGGCGTCGCGTGGCCCTTCTCACTGGCGTCCCGCTCCAGCTTGCCGCTGCCGCCGAAGACATACGTCAATTCGGGGAACGACGCGCCCCACGTCGCCGCACTGCCATACAGTCTATCGACGAACCAGTCGTAGGTGCCCGCGCGACTAAATGGCGTGCGGTACGGCTGGTGGTGCGCCGTCGCGAGCACGTGGATCGCCACGTCCGCGGCGTCCAAACCGTTCACGGCCAGCGGCACGCGGGCGATGTTGACTGTCGTGCGGTTCGGCAGCGGCGCGTCGCGTCGCCGGCGGCGGCGCATCGCGTCGACGGCGTCGCGAAACTGGCTCGCATCGCTGGCGTCGCGGCGCCCAATCTGGGCACGGGCGCTCCCGACGCAGAGGAGGAGCGAGACCAACATCGAGGGCAGCCTTTGCAGCCTCGGCGACGACGGCGTGGGGTGGAGCGTCTCGATCGGTCGCAGCCGCGTGCTATAGTCGGCTGCCTATACCAGGTGCTCTTACACCAAATTGGAACTTGGGCAAATAATTGCACCTCACGGGTTTACTCCCCAACAGCCCACGCCTCCCCAGGCCCTCGGGGGCGCAGTCGGAGCAGTCCGAGGCGTTGCCTACCCGGGTCTCAGAATTTGAGGTTCGGGTTTACAAACCTCTCAGCAAATTTAAACGACACGGCTGTTCTCGCGCGAAGCAGGCCGACCAACGTGACGCGGAGGCCCACGCGCAGTGCTTTAGTTCCAGGCTGACCGCACCCGCAGCACGCGCGCTTCGAAAACCGCTCTACTGAGCAATTGACACGAGCCAAACGCCACCAGCCGAAACTACCATGCCGAGCGTCTTCGAGCGCTACGCCCTCGGCCGCCGGCCGGCGCCGGGCCGCGGCCGCGGCCGCTCGGCGCCGCCCACGAAGAAGACCAGTAAGAAGCCGCAGCTCGGCTGGAACGCCTACCTCACCGACAGCTCGCGCTACAAGCTGCCGCCGCGGGAGCAGGCGCGGCGCACCAACGCCTACAACTTCTGCGGCCCCGTGCAGCCCAAGCTCCCCAAGTCGCCGAAGAAGTGCTGGCACCGGAGCGCCCGGCGCCGCGAAATGGCGACGCCGGAGCGCCGGCCGGTTGTCCAAACGTCGTCCGCCGCCACAATTGTTGATGTCTTCGATTTATTGGCGGACAGCGACGCCGTCGGGGCCTCGCGCGAGGAGGCGCCGCCGACGGTGGAGCGGCGCACGACCGTGCGGCGGCTGTTCGCGCCGAAGCGGCGCGCGGCGAAGAAAGCGGACCCGACGTTGCTGGACCGCGTCGCGGATCTGGAAAAGCGGCTCGAGCTGAGCGAGGCGCGCGCGGCGCGCTTCGCGTCGCAATTAGATGCGATGGGCGAGACCGTCGCGCTGTTCCACGCGCGCGATCTGGCGCGGGCCGCGACGCAAACGCCGCCGCCCGCGCCCACCACGACGACGCCGCCGCCCTCGACGCCGCCGCCGCCGCCTTCCGCGACGCGCCACTCGCTGGAGTCGATCGAATTCCACGTCGGCGCCGACGGTTGCGTGGTGGACGACTTCCTCGCCGAACGGGCGGCGACGGGCGCCTGCCCGCCGTCGCCCGAGCCGCCGCGGGCCCCGCCCGCCTGCCCGCCGTCGCCGGAGCCGCCGCGGGCCCCGCCCGCGCCGACGTCGGCGCCGGTGCCGCCGCCGCCCCTTCACGAGGAGGCGTCTGCGCCGCCGCACCGCGTCGCGTTGTCCGGCTGGTCCGTATCCGTCCTCGACGTCGGCCCGTCCGCGCCGGCGCGGCCCCGGGCCCCGTCGCTCCTGAACGACTCCGACGACGAGGGCCGCGTCATGCCGATCTGGTAGAGGCTGGCGTGTAACTACTACAACTCCCACTTATTTCTTCCGTTTCTGGCCCGACACGGGAGCTTCGGGCCCCGGGGCGTCACCGCCCGTCTTCCGCCGCGCGAGGGGCCGCTCCGGGCGCGCGTCGTCCTTCTCCGTGGCGCCGTCGTGCTCCGACTCAGAGCCCTCGATGTCGCACAGGTCGACCAGGAGATCCTCCATCAATCGATTCCGCAGGTGCGTCGCGAGCGCGTTCTTTTCGAGCCACGGCAGCGCCAGCAGCAGTTCGAGGACGTCCGCCGGCTCGTCCACCAGCGGCAGCGCCTGGAGCCGCAAGTCGATCAGCGCGCGCCCGTCGCACGCCGTGCGCACCTGCAGCTCCTCGAAGTTGGGCGCCGTACCCGTCGCGAGCGCCGACGCCGCGAAGAGCTCGACGTCCGCGTTGTCTCGCCGCCAGCACACGCGCAGCGACGCGGTCAGGGTCGCGTCCGCCAGCAGCGACGCGTCGGGCGCCGGGCGCGTCGCGACCAGCACCACGTCGCCCTTGGCCCGCGTCCGCCGAGGGAGCCGCAGCTCGTCCACGCCGGGCGTCGCACTGAACGCGAGCTTCGCCGCGGCGTCGCGAAGCTGGGCCTTGGCCATCTTGTCGAGGTCGCGGCCGCCCGCCGCGTCGGTCCATGCGGTGACGGCGTCGCGGTACGCCGTCACTGCGTCGTCTTTGCTTGTTAACTCGGCCATGACTGCGGACGGTGCACGACGAGATGCCGTGCGCAGGCGTTAACAATTGCTGCGTGAAGCCAAGAGTTCTAGCAGCGCTACGAGCACTTATGCTAGCTTTTAACCAGTCTTTTGCAGGGAAAACCCGTGCGAGAAAACCCGTGTAGAAAATCGCAATTCGCCGGTGGCTTGTCGCGCCCTGTGTAGCAACGCGCGTGCTTAGCAGTTCACCGGATTGGGGTTGTTACACTTCTCTGCTCAGTGCTCTAAAACCAGCACCCGGGCCACAGCACAGCGAGGGCAGCACGCACAGCGAGCGGACAGCACCATGCTGCGCGCTCTCCTGGCCGCACTCCTCGCAACGGACGCGACGGCCCTCTACGCAGACCAGGCCGGCGAGCAGGACTGGCATTTAGAAAACGTCGGCCGCGTGACCCACTCCGTCGCGAAGCAGAAGGCGCTCTTCGCGCTCACGCGCGCGGGCGACCGCACGCTCGTCGCGTCGCTGGGCGCGCGCACGGGCAAGCTCGACTGGCGGCAGGCGCTGCCGCCCGACGAGCAGGGGCACGCCCTCGCCCTCGCGGCGGACGCCGTCGTCACGCTGAGCGGCGAGGGCAAGGCCCGCGCGTGGTCGCAGGCGACGGGCACCCTGCTCTGGGAGCAGCCCGCGCTGCCCGGCGCGGGCGCGCAGGCCTTGGCCATCGTCGAGGCGGGAAAGGCGTGCACCGTGGCCGTGCTGTCGGGCAACGCCGTCGCCTTCTGGGACTGCTCGACCGGCGCCGCGCGGGGCGCCTGGTTCGCGGAGCGCGACGAGGACGTGCAGCTCGCCGCGGCGCTGCCGCGCGGCGCGGCGCTGGAGCTGCGCACCGCGCTCGCCCACAAGGGCCGGGTGCTCGTCGCCGGCGTGGCGAACGGCAAGGCGTTACTCGCGTCCGTGGACGTGCCGAGCGGCCAGTCGGTGAGCGCGTCGTCCGCGTCCATGGTCGGGCGCGGCCTCGCCGCGGTCGCGCTGGCCGCCCGGCCGCGGGGCCCGCCGCTGCTCGTGACGCTGGACGAGTACGGCACCATCAACTCCTACGACGCGCTGCTGGCCAAGACGCCGGTCGCGACCTTGGACGGCGCCGCGCTGCTGGGCGAGAAGCCCACGCGGCTCGGCGAGGAGGCGAGCCACCGCGTGTTGCGTCTGGGCGGCGCCGCGAGGAGCGTCCTCCTGGCGGGCGTGGACGACGACTCCGCGACCGGCGGCAAGCGCCAGGTCCTCGTGCCCCTCGGCACGGCGTGCGCCGCGTGCGCGCTGGGCGCGGCCGAGGCGAACGGGCGCGTCGTCTTCGTGTCCGTGTCTCATACCTACGCCTACACAGTGCGCGAGCTGGACGGCACGCTCATCAGCGAGGGCACGGCGCCGTTCTCCGTGGCGGAGCACGGCCCCCCGATCCACGCGGCGCCGCAGCTCTTCGAGCGCAAGGCCGGCGGCACGTCCGCGCGCGTCTTCGTGGTCAGCCGCGCGCACACGCTCGCGGCGCTGCAGGGGCACCATGTGCAGTGGGTGCGGGACGAGGCCCTGGCGCACGCGCGGGACCCCGTCTTCGTGGACGCGGCGCCGCGCAAGATTAGAGGAAAGAGCGCGATCCCGACGTTCGCCCAGCGCCTCGTCTTGCAGCTGGAGGCGTGCCTCGGCCTCCCCGACTCCTTGCTGGACGCCGTGCGCGACGTGTTCCAGCCTTCCCAAGCCTCGCGGGCGCTCAAGAAGAAGCGGACCGCGGAGCGCTACGGCTTCGACAAGATCGCGGTCGTGCTCAACGCGGAGGCGGGCCGCGTGTTTGGCGTCGAGATGGACACGGGGGCCGTCCGGTGGTCGGCCCTGGTCGAGCCCGGTAGTAAACTCACGCAGTCGGCGGCGGACGAGGTCCTCGTGGCCTCGAAGGCGGCGCTCACGTATTTGAATGCGTTGGACGGCACCCTGATTGACTCCGCGCCGACGGACCCGTTGGACGCTCTCATTCCCGCGGGCGTGAGCACCGAGGGCCGCGCGGCGTTCTTCGGCGTGACCCTGCAGGACGACGGTGCACTCATCACGGTGCTGCCGGCCTCGGCCAAGGACGCCGTGGCCGCGCGATTGAATGATGTCCCGACGCACTTCCACGTCATCCGGGACGGCGTCGTCCGGTGCTTCCGCGTGGCGGATGCCGAACGCGCGGTGGAGGTTGGTGCGGTCGTCGTCGCCCCGCAAGCCACGGACGAAATCGTGGGTCTGGCGTACCCGGACGGCGCGCCCGTGTCGACGGCGGCGCACGTCCTGGGCGACGACGCGCTGCTCCTCAAGTACCTGAACCCCCACTTGCTGATTGTCTTGACGGCGTCGCCGGGCGGGGCCGCCGCGCCGCTGCTCGACGCGTCCCTGCGCGCCGACGACGGCGAGGCGCAGGTCGCGCCGCCGTCCTTGACGGTGACGTTGATCGACGTGGTCGCGGCGTCCGTGGCGCACCGGGTCGTGGTGCCGCACGGCACGGGCCCGGCCAGCGCCACCTTGTCGGAGAACTTCGTGGCCTACACGTACTGGAACGCCAAGGCCAAGCGGAGCGAGGTCGGCGCCGTGTCGCTCCACGAGGGCTTGATCGAGCGCTTCGGCCTGTCGCCCTTCAAGGTGCCCGAGCAGTCGGCGACGCGCAGCTCCCACGACGCGCCGCCGCCCATCGCCCTGCAGCGCACCTTTGCGCTGGCCAAGCCCGTGCTGACCATCTCGTCGACGCGGACGCAGCGCGGCGTTGCGTCGAAGCACGTGCTCTTGGGCATGGAGCCGGGACAGCTGGCCGCGCTGGACCGCCGCGCGTTGGACCCGCGCCGGCCCGTGCTGGAGGACGACGCCACTAAGGCGCAGCGCAAGAAGGCGGAGCGCGAGCTGCAGGAGGGCCTGTCGCCCTACCGGCCCTTCGTGCCCCTCATCCCGCGCATGATGGTGTCCCACGTGCGGACGATCGTCGGGCTGAACGCGATCTACTCGACGGACTCCAAGCTCGAGTCGACGTCGTTGCTCTTGGCGTGCGGCGTGGACCTGTTCGGCGCGCGGCACACGCCGTCCGGCGCGTTCGACCTCATCTCGGACGACTTCAACTATGCGCTGCTCGTGCTGCTCCTGGGCGCGATGGCGTTCGGCTCGCTGTTCCTGCGGCGCGCGGCGGCGGCCAAGACCCTGGCGCTGATGTGGATTTAGGCGTTATACATAGCTTTCTCTTTACACCTCGCCGTCCTCGGGGGCACTCGGGATGTGCATTTTTTTCCGAATATTCTTCCCTTGATCTTTCTATCTATCCATCGCGGGCTGCTGCGTGACGGCCGCGGCCGTGGCCGGGGGAGCATCGATGTTGTTGAGGTGCTTGAGGATCGCGTCGAGCTTCGCGTCCGTGGTCTGGGCTTGGGCTTTCAAGATCTGAATCTCGCCGAGGAGCTGCTCGGCGCGCTTGATCTGGCCCGTATCACCGCGCGCTTTCATACGAGACTTGAGCTCCTTGATGATCTCGTCGACGAGGTCGCCGGCGCAGCAGCAGGCCGGGGCGACCGCCGTCTCGGCGAACTGGAAGCTACTGAGGCAGCCGAGGCACTTGGTGTGGTCCACGGCGCCCAACTCGCCGTAGGGGCGGCGTTGCGTCTGCGTCGAGCAGCAGGTCGTGGTGACGAGGTGGGCCTCTTCCGGTTCCAGCGCTAAGGTCTGCTTGAACGAGCACACCGTCAGCCATCCGTAGAGGGGGCAGAACTTGATGCAGTAGTTCGTCACGTCGTAGTCTTTGTGCTCGAAGCGGACGGCGGCGAAGGTCGTGTTCTTCGCGTTGGGCTCGTGGTCGATTTGGCTATCGGTCACGGGCGACATCTGCGCCGCGGAGATGAGGTGTTTCGAGGTTTCGCGTGGCATTTGGCCGAATCCTCGCGAGAGAAAGGCGGGCACGCTTAAATTCCTGTCGAGTGCCCAATGTGGCTGGATTAAGACTCAGAGTATGATTACCCTCAGGCTCCAGTGCTGCAATTAAGACGGCTTCCGCGGAGCGGAGCGGCGGGCAACCGAAAAAAAACCGATAACCGGAAGCGTCTCACGGCAGATCCTCACGCGTGCCGGCTGTCGTGCGAGAAAATTGCAGAACGCGGCTGAAAAACCCGTGACGATTTTACGAGTGCGGCCAAAGATCGTAGGGCCCTTCTTCTTCTCCTGGTACATGGCGTCCGCAGCGATGTTTCCTTTCCGTTTTGTTGGCGAAGCTGAACAAAGTTGGACCTCAGCATTTTGCACTGCGTAAACACTCGCCACGGCCCACGCCTTGCGAGTCAGACAGGCTCGCGGCATCTTATCGAATTAATTGCTCGTGCAGTTTGCCCGCATCGCTGCAGTGTCGCTCACAGACAGGGCCCTCTGTAACACTGCAACCTGCACCAATGTTACGCCAACGCCGCGCATTGATGCGCCAAGGGCTGCTGCTGGCCTTGTGCAGCCACGCCTACGCCCTCACAGCACCGCAGTTCTACGACTCCGCCACCAAGGCGCCGGCCTTCTACAAACTGGTGGCGCGCGGTCGTGGCGGCGGGCCGGTCTTCGCGCAGCGACCGCGGCCGCAACCTCTGGTCGTGGGCGTCGCGGGCGGCACGGCGTCGGGCAAGACGGCCCTCACCGCAAACATCGTGGAGCTCCTCGGCGCCGAGGCGGCATCAGTCGCATCGATCACCCAGGACAGCTTCTACCGGGACCTGACGGTCGACGAGATGGCGCGCATCGAGGACATTAATTTCGACGTGCCCGAGGCGTTTGATTTCGGCGAAATCGAGGCGGTGCTCACGGCCTTGAAACGGGGCGACCCGTCCGTGCGAGTCCCGACCTACGACTTCGTGGCGAACGCGCGGCGGCCGCGGGCGGAGGACGTCGTGCTCACGGAGTCGCCGCGCGTCGTGTTTTTTGAAGGCATCTTGGCCCTGTACTCGCCGCGCCTGCGGGAATTGATGGACCTCAAAATCTTCGTGGACGCCGACGCGGACGTGCGGCTCGCGCGGCGCATCCGGCGGGACGTCGCCGAGCGGGGGCGGGACGTCGACGGCGTGCTGCGGGCGTACGAACAGTTCGTCAAGCCGGCGTTCGACGAGTACGTCATGCCGACGAAGCGCCACGCGGACGTCGTGGTGCCCCGCGGCGCCGAGAACGCGGTGGCCATCGACCTCCTCGTGCGCGGCATCCGGGAACGGACGCTCGAGCGGTCGGCGCAGACCCGCGCGTGATGGTCTGGCGGACGCCCTGAATTTGTGTCATTGTGTGTAATAAGCTGCGTACTGATATTTCCCCATACGCAAGACCCGCACGACGAGGCTGAAAACCCGTTTTGGAGGCCCTCAAATCAAACTTGACGACGCACATCCGTGCTGGTTGATTTTTACAGAGCTGGCTCGCCAGGCGCCTCGCAGTTTCAGCGGAAGCAGTGTTGCGAGACATGTGCTGAGAAACAGCGCGCCAGCTCATCACATCCAGCTGCACAAGCATGGCGAACTTCAACCTGCCCCCGGGGTGGCCCAGCGGCCGTCCGTGGATCCGTATTAGGCATGACGTGCTGGCGGCTATGGAACGTCTAGGCCATGACGACTCCGGCTCCAAAGAGTTCTTAACGTCGCTAGACGAGATTCCGAATGATGCTGGCTACGATTATGCTGCTTGGAGCGCTTACCGGGACGCGATAAGCGGACATGGTAAGAAACTTGCACTCAAAGCGCTGCGCATAATGATAGATGCCAGGGGCTTAACGCATTATCCCTTTGAAGGCGAAGTTCAGAAGACGCTGGAGTCTCGTCCTCCATGAACCCAGTGCCGTCCGCCACGTCGCTGACCTGCTCACGCTCCTCCTAGAACACGACGTGATTGAATGGAGATTTATTACCTGGGATAAGATTGGTGACCCAGCAAGGAATAGGGGGCCAGAGCACGCATTACTCCGCCAAGAGCTCGCTGCTTGCCTCGAAAAGTCGACGAGGCCCCGCCTTGCTGCGCATTTACGACGAGAAACACCCGCAGTGTGGGGCCCCGAAGATGCGCATTTTCGACGCGCGGCGGAGCGGGCCGACGCCGCGGCGGCGGAGCTGCTGCTGTTGTACCCGCGCGTCGAGTATGTTGCGAGCGGCAAGAAGAAGAAAAAGACGGAGCAACAGCTTACTTGTTGCCAGCGGCGGGAAGAAAAAAGGAAGTCGCGGGAAGCGGCGGCGCGCTAGGCCGCGGCGGCCGAGGAAAAGGAGGACAGCGACGAGGCGACGGTGTCCGACCACGCGGCGCCCATTTCGGCAGCGGCGACGGCCGCGCCGGCGGACGTCGTGCAGGACGAGGCTGGCGGGGACGGTTGGACGCCTGTAGGTTGGACGCCGGATCAGTTGGCGGCGGCGCAGCGCAAGCGGGAGGCTGCGGAGGCGCGGCGCGAGCGCGAGCGGTGGGAGATCGCCGAGGTGGAAGCCGTGGCGCGGCGCATGAACGCCGTTCGCGTCGACGAGAGCGAGGAGGCGTCGTTGGCCCTCGCGCGGCGGCTCGTGGCCGAGGACGCGGCGGCGCTCGAGAGTGCCGGGCAAGCGCGGCCCGAGGAGACGCCTCTATGGCTGGAGGACCCCGCGTTCGAACCTTTAGGCTCGGATCCTGTGTTTGAGCCTTTGCAACACGGGTCCATCGGGGCCATTGGTGTACCACGTCGCGATCTTGAAAGAGAAGCGCGGGAAGCTTATTTGGTAGAGGAGGTGTTGCGGCGGCGGTTGCGGGAGCAGCACGACGCGCGGGAGCGCGACTTGCTTGTACGACGGGAGCGGGAGGAGGCCGAGCGGAGGCGCGCGCCGCGGCCCGCGCCCGCCGCGCGAGCGAGGCCGGACGATGCTGCCGTGGCGCCCGCGCCGGCCGCCGCGGCGCGACCGGACCCTCCGGAAAACCTCATTTGCCCGATCTCCTTCGAGCTGCTGGTGGACCCCGTGTTTGCGGTAGACGGCCACACGTACTCGCGCGCCGAAATACAAGCCTGGCTAGACACGGGCAAAAGCACCTCACCGAAAACGAACGAACCGCTCGCGCACACGTTCCTGACGCCAAATCACCTCGTCAGGGGCATGGTCCAGGAATACCTGGAAGCCAACGGCTAGTTGTTAAAAGAAATACAGTCAATCCACCCCGTCGCCGTCGTCGAGCATCGCCCGCATCTCGCGCAGCGCGTGCGCGGACCCGTTCCCGTGCGCCTTGAAGGGCACCGCGCCGCCCTCGGCCTGGGCCGACGCGCGCTTCGAGGACCCCTGGGCGGCATCCTCCGGGGGCCGGTCGTGCGCGACGTCCGCGCCGCGCGGCCGCTGCCGATTGAAGCCGAGGCCGCGCGCCGGCGGGAACGCGCCCGTCTTGGGGCCGTTGCCGCTCTCGAGCTTGGCCAGCTGCCGCAGAGCCTTTTCGGCCTCCTTGCAGTCCGCGTCGACGTCCAAACACCGGTGGAAGAGCGACCGCGCGCCGTCGTAGTCCTTGACACCCACGAGCGCTTTGCCGCCCCGGAACAAAGCTTTTAAATCGTCGGGGTCTTCTTTCAGCACAATATGGCAGTCGTCGCAGACGCGCTGGTACTCGCACCGCTTCAAATCGCAGGCAGAGCGGTTCAACCGACAGAGCCGCTCCAGCTCCAGGCACCGCGTCCGCAAGCGCGAGAACTCCAAATTGCGCCGCTCGCGCAGCGAGTCCTTCTTGGGACGGGGCGGCTCCGCCGGGGCCTCCCAGGTCGGGGGCTTCGGTAAATCCTCATAATCGAACTCGCCCGGCGCCGTGGGCGCGTACGACTCGTAGGCCCCGGCCATGGCCGCGTCGTGCACGTAGCGCGAGGGCTCCATGGGGTCGTACGCGTGCTCCGGGTCCGCGTCGAAGTGCTCTAGGGCATCGGCGGCGTCCTCGATCACGCGGAGCGCGTCGCCGTAGCGCCGCGACGCGCGCGCGTAGGCCGACCGGTCGTAGTGCCGGGCGCCCCTTTTTTTGGCGTCCTCGGCCAGAGTCAAGTGCGCCGCGCACCGGTCCAGGGCGTCGCCCGGGAGCCCCTTTCCGAAGCGCGTGACGGCCACGAGCTCCAGCCGGCACGCGAGGGGACAGGAGTAGCAGCTGGCGTCCGCGACCGCCGCCAGCGCCCCGCGGTCGCCGCCGTAGTGGAAGGCGCTCAGGTCCTCGATGCGCGGCGCCGTGGGGGCGCAGGCCGTGGAGGGCGGTCGCACGAACGCCAGGTCGGGCGCGTTGATGGTCACATCAGCGACCTCGCCCACCGCCATGCGCCGTATGGCCAGCTCGATGCCCCGGCACAGGGGGGCCGTGAGCTCAGTCGCGCTGTCAAAGGTCGCACAGGCGTCGTCGTCCAAGCGCCAGGAGACCGTGCCCTGACCCGTGCCGTACGCGCAGGCAATAATGCTCGTGTCGCGGCTCCGGACGACGCCCCGGACCACGACAATGTCCAGTTCCGAGGGCAGCGCGCGCGCCCCCGGCGGCATCGTGACGGTGCGCTTGGACACGGCGCCCGCCCGTTCGGAAAAGCAGTCCTCCACGTCCGCGAACGCGACGAGCGTCAGGTCGAAGGCCTCGCCTCTTGAGGACACGGCCGCGACCGAGACCTCGCCCGCGGCGCAGGCCTCGCAGGCAACCCGCAGCGGGTCCGGCGTGCGCCGCCGCATGGGGTCCGCGCAGGCGCGGCTCTCGATTGTCTCACCGGTTAGAAGCTCGCGCGCGCAGCCGCCGACCAGGGACGTGGCATCGTCGTCGCCCGGCCAGCTCCACGCCCTGGGCACGTACCGCGCTTCTAAAATATACGTCACGTCGGACCGCGCCGTGGGCCGGCGCCAGGCCTCGGCGCCCGGTTTGGACGTCTGCTTCAAGACGCACCCTTGGCCGAGCGGCCCGGACGCGTCCTCCGTCTTCGCCACAACGGCTATGATTTCTAAAATCTCCAGCTCGAAGCGGATAGCGTCGTCCCGCTGGCAGAACCGCGGCGGTAAGGGTCGCGCGGCGTCGCCGAAGGCGATCTCCGGAGAAGCTTCAAAAGACGCTTTCTCGCCCTCCACCAAGGTCGCCGCGGCGAAAGACAGGCACCGCAGCACGGCCAGCGCGCCCACGAGGAAGCGGCCGTCCTTTACGTCGGAGAACACCTCGCCCCGGGCGGAGGCCTTCAGCGACACGGCCACGACGTCCCCGAAGCGGACCTTGCGGCCCTGCTTGGGCTTGGGCTCGGCCTTGCGCTGCAACCCGGGCGCGACATCAATCCATTCTTTCGCGGGCGTCTTCGTCGAGGGCGGCTGGGGCCACTGGGCCGTGGGGTCGTCCTTCACCAGGCTCGCGGGCCACTCGGGGTCCTCGCTCGCGATCTGGCAGTTGCGCTTGAACTCCGCTCTTAAAGCTTCCTGCTCCCGTTTGGCCTCCTCGGGGTCGTAGTTGAGGTCGACGCGGCCCCACGTGGTCATTTCTTTTGCTCTCTTTTAAGGTGGCTCTCTTGTGCTGCTTTTGCGCGTGCGCGTTTGCTGCGGCGACAGGTGTGCTGCTTTGTGCTTGGTGTCAGTTGCCAAAACACTACTCCTGTGTCCGCAAAAAGTCGTGTTCGCTGTTGCAAATTCGCGGCACCACTTTTTCTGCTGTGTGCGGGTATTCTCGTGCGGGTTTCAACACAAAACGACATAGGTCACGCTAAAAACGCCCCTTAAACCGCCGCCCACAGCCCATCAAGCGCGTCCTGGAGGGCCTTGGACCCGAGGAAACACGCGGGAGAAGCGAGAACTAGCGCCGCGCTCCCCACGGGCTCGTCTGCCGCGAGATCTAGGTAGCAATTTTTTCGCCCGGAGACGCGACGCGCAACACTCGCGGGCGCGCCGTAGCGCGTCCCAGCCGACCTAGGCACTCGCGCGCAAACAGACGCCGCGACACGCCGTCGCCGCGCGCGCCGTCTCAGCCGCCCGGGTCGCGCAAACCATGTACGCCGAACACACTTCCAACGAGCACCAGCGCCCCGACAGCCCCTACGGCGGCCCCGTGAACTACGGCCAGACGCCCCATTTGACCGTGGACACGTCGATGATGATGGAGGCGCAACCCACTTTAGCGCGGGGCCGCGGCGTCATCACGAGCGAACTGCGCATGAAGAAAGATTTAGCGGAACTGGCCCAGGCCAAGATGACCTCGCCGCACGTCCAGACTACGATCGACTTTCCCGACGGCGACGTCTTGCACCTAAGGGTCACACTGCGAGTCGCGGCGGGCTTCTACGCCGGCGGGACCTTTGTGGTGTCCCTGCGCGTCCCGTCGAACTACCCCTTCAAGGCGCCCACGGCCCACACGTTAACGCGGGTCTGGCACCCAAATATCGACGTGGAGAGCGGCCGCATCCGCCTGCCCCTGCTGGAAAGGGACTGGAAGCCCGTGCTCTCGATGAACACGGTTGTTTTTGGGCTTCAGCTCTTATTCTTGGAACCCAACGTGCAGTGCTCGTCCGTCGTGGCGAACGCCGCGGCCGCACAAACTTTAGCGCATTCGGGCCGGGACGCCTTCGCGGACGACGTGCGACGGACGCTACGGGGCGGCACCTTCGGGGGCCACCCCTTCCCGGCGCACTGCCACGCGTCGCCGCGCGCGGCGTCCTCTCGCAAACGGAGCGCGGACTGCGACGGCGACGACCTGCGGAACGACGTGAAACGCTTATCGGTGCGAGACGGGCGCGGGTCGCCGCGAACGGTGTTGGATTCTTCTTCGCCTCGAGCCTTCATGCCGGTGCAGCCATCAAACCCACACTTCTACCGGACGGCCGATGGGTACCCCATATCCGTTCCGGCGCGGCATCCGTGACTTGTTAAAAAGATTGTGAAAATTCTAGTCTACTAGTACGCGCGCTTCACCCTTTGTCATGAGTCTGTACAGAACCGTTTACCGAGCTGCCGCATCCTCGGGCGTTGCCGCACGATGGTTAATAGTCCGCCCACAAGCCCGTGTCCGCGTCCTCGTCCACCGGCCGCGGACCGGAATCCCCTTGATTTCCAACCCGCATGCCGTAGCTGGGGCGCCGGCGCCGGGGGCTCCACTGGTCGCCTCGCCGTGCCGCGGCCCATGAACATGGGAACCGGTAGTGCCGCGACCGGTGGAGGTGCAAAGGTCCGCGGGCTAGTAACAGGAGACGCGGCGCGTGGCGCAAACGTCCGCGGGCTAGTGGCATGAAGCGTGGTGCGCGCGGGTGGTCTTGCCGGCGAGTCCGGGATCTCCAGGATGCGCTCTCGGCCGCCGCGGCCCGCCTCGACTCGACGGCGCGCGCCTCCGCCGATATGCTCCCCAGGCACTCGAAGCCGTCGTCGTCGTCGTCGGTGGCCGCCGGCCGTGGCGTGGCCGGGGTCGTCGCGCGAGGCGACGACGGCATCGATTCCTCGGGTGTCGTCGCGGTAGGGACCAATGGGGCGCGGTGGTCTTGTATTATGAACGTCCGCGACGCGGCGGCGGCGAAGAGTAAAGGTAAAGCGCGGCGCAGACCCGTCTCCAGTATCGCACCGCGGTGACCGCGCGCCTCCGCCAGAATCGCCTCCAGAAGCGCGAGCCGGGCCTCCGCGTCGAGGTTTGTGCCTGGCGCATCACCGCGTCTTGCGCGGGTTGCGGCCATCAGGGACAGGAAGAATGATCCAAGGGATCGTCTATAAAGTGAGCGGTGAAGCCAGCCGCGCGGTGCTCAGAGATTGGCGCGCGTCAATAGTGAAAACCACAAACTCACTCACTGTGCGCGTAGTGCGTGTGTTGTCCAGCGCTGCAGCGTTTTTGTGAGGTGAATGATCTCACAACGAAACCCGCGCCATATACCCGCACGTTCTGACCAAAAACGCTCAAATATTTGAGCGGCCCCTGAGCGTGCCGAGTGCGCTTTGAACAATGCGCGTACCTGCATTCGTGCTGTGCACCATGTGTAGCATCGCTGCAGCACTCGCACCGCCACCGCGACGCACTGCTGCCGCGCACAGCCGCACGCATGTGAGTGCGACGGCGTTGCCAACCGAGGCCTGCGCAGCATTACTCTACGTCGCACCGCTCCCACCCGTCGGCGCCGTGATCGGTAGACGATGGAAAAAGTTGCGCGGCCTTCCGGCGGAGAGCGGACCGCTGGTGGCGCCGCCGCGCGTCAAGATGACGGTTCGATACGCGCTGATCGTGCTCGCGTATGCCTTGCGTGCCGCCGCACCGCTCTCAAAAGTAGCGTTTTTCTTCGTCGCCTTGCGCCTGTCAGCGCTGCCACGCTATGGCGCCCCGGCCGAGGAGCACACGGCCCCTTCGACGTCACTACTGCGACACGGCGCGGGCGCCGCGTCGGCGGCGGCCGCCCTCACGCTCGCGGTCGCGCCCCGGACCAAAGAGGCTCTCTCCGCGCTCTGGGCCTCCGCCCGCGTCATAGAAAAGGACCTCGACAAATACCTCGCGCGCTGGATCCCGCCCGTCGGCCAGGACCACGTCTTCCGGGCGTGCTACGGCCTGGCGCTCGCGCTGACGGTCAACTTCTGGCTGAACCAGTACTTCAACCGGAACCCCCCGGATCAGACGTAGTAAACACAATAACAGTTACACTCACTTGTCCACGGCCTCCCGCCTATAGTTCGTCTGCTGCATGCTCCAGGCCGGGACGGCCTCCCGGCCGCCCATGCGGGGCTGCTCCGAAACGAGGTTCGCGGGCGTGTACTTGGTCTCCTGGAAGGCGCCGCGCTGCTGCACGGCCGTCTGGGCCGCCTTGCCGCCGCCCATGGCCTGGGCCTTGAGTTGCTTCGAGGAGAGTTGCGGAAAGATACTATAGATCTTCTTCTGACTTTTGATGTACTGGATCTCGCCCTCCATCAGGGCCCGACAGCCGCACACGCAGTAGTAGCCGTGGGGGTACCTTTTCTTGGACTTCTTGGCCGCGTCTAATTTCACGTGCTTGCCGTCCTCTTGCAGAGCGTGGACGTTCTCGTCCTCGACCACGTCTTCCAGTTGCAGCCGCTTAAACGACGTGTTCTTGCCCTTCTTCACCGCCAGCATGGCCAACACAAACTCGTCGAAGTCGATCTCGCCCGACCGGTCGAAGTCCACCTCGTACATTATACCTCTCAATTTGGCGTCGCTATACGTCTCGCCCGTCAGCGCTCTTATAAGTAACTTGAGCTCGCCGATATCAATGGCACCAGAACCATCTAGATCCATCGCATCAAATTGCGTCTCGAATTCCTGCAGTTCGTCTTCATCCAACCACTTCTTCGTCTCTTCTTCTAACGCTGCTGGCAAGAAGTACCTTACTGCTAACGGGGTCTGATAAGAAGTATCGCCCGTCTCGGGGTTGACCCAGTACGTGCTCCCCTTGATCTCGGGGTGTGGGACTTTATGCCAAGCACCCACTCTTTCGAGCATTTCCTCCTCCTTCGCGGCCACCAATTTCTTCATGACCCGGGGCACGCGTGGTCGCCGCATGAAGTCCCGCATGTCACTGAACTTCTTGGGCAGCCACCGGTAGAACGGCGCTCTCTCGACTCGGGCTCGTTTCAATGTAGCAATAGCCCGCGCGAACGCGGCGTACGTGAGTTCCGCCGCCGAGTCTAAGTCGCATTGATAGAACAACCACAATAAGTCCGTGGGACTTAAGACTTCCCCTAATGCTGGCAACGCCGCCTCGAACTCGCGCATACTTATAGCATGAGAACGATCAACGTCTTTATCTTCAAACACGTCCTGGAGATGCGTTAATTCATCAGTGGTGAACTGCAAAAAGACTTCGGTCGGCAGCGCGAAGGGGTCCCGGTCGGGCCGCTCCCAGGTCGTCTGCCCGGTCTTCACGTTGTAGTAGTAGGTCTTGGAGCCTTGTTGGAGAGCCCACGCCTTGTCACTCACGCCGGCCGGCGCCGGCGGCTCGACCTGCTTCCAGCCTTCGGGTAACGGTCGCTGGACCCGACAGTCGTTGGACCAGTTCGAAGGCGTCGATAGACCGACGTCGTTCGTCGCGTAGAGTCGAAACCGGTACCAGGAGTCGTTCGCCAATTCGTCCACGATCAAGGCGCAGGGCGGCACGTTCATGCGCGCCGCCTGGAGCTCCGATTTGCTCAAAGACCGGCCGGCCGCCTTCGCCGCGCGCGAGTCCGCTCTCCGCTGCGCCGCGGCATCCACGTACACGTTCCCCTTGTCCTCCCACGTGTTCAGGCCGTCCTTCTTGCGCTGGCGCTGCACGGAAAACCCCTTGACGGGCGGGCCGTTGGGCCGCGAGGGCTTCCACCAGATGCGCGCCGACGCGTCGCCGCCCGCCGCGGACACGCGCCGCGGCGGCTCCGGGAAGCCTCGTTTAGCTCTTAAGAGTGGGAGCGGGAGTGAGGACGACGTGTCGCCCGTATGTTCTAACTCGAACTTAGCGATCTCCGCGGCTAGAGCGTCCTGGGCCGGCCGCGGGTCGTCCCACATGCGTTCCCTTGTACACACGTCGTACCAGTAGACCTTGCCCGTGCGCGCGTCCGTCTCGCAGGCGTACTCGGCCTGGACGTCCGGTCGCCGCCGCGGCTGCACGCGGCCCGGTATGTGCGACGTTTCGATGTACAGGGTGACCTTGGCGCCCGTCGGGGCGCCCGAGGCATCCAGCACGTCTCGCAACCCGGGGCAGTCGTGGGGGTACACCAGGTTCTCGTGGTCGACCGTCGCGGTGCCGATCAATTCATCTTCGGAGATTTGTTTGGACTTGAACGAGAAGCGCTGCTTCTTCTTCTCCCCCTTGTCAAACACCAAAACCTCGAGCGGAGAACCGTAGTTCCCGTCGTCGGGCACGGGCACGTCCACCTCCACGCCGTGGTACCAGACGGGCCGGAGCTGGTCCTTGCACGCGGGCGTCGGCTCGCCCCACTCCTTGTCCAGGTACTTGATTTTGACGAAGGGGTCCGGCACCGCGTCCTCTTCCCTATCGTTTCGTGTCAAGCCGAGGACGCCCACTATGGTCACTCTGACGGTGACGATTAATTTGGTACGGATGGTCAATTGCCCCCTTAGATGCACCTTCGACTGCACCACACTCTCCTCCTTGCCCTTGTCTACCTTTTCTACCCCGGCGGGATCGTCAATCAAATCCAGGACGCGCCAGCCCTGGCCGGGAAACTTCTCCATCAACGCCGTATGTTCCAATTGGGCGTAACCTAAAAAGTCCGGCGTGCTCACCAATTCGTCGTCCATGACCCTTAATTCCAACTTCGAGTCCATCTCGTCCTGGACATTTTTAATGATTCCGGGCACATTCCGAAGGCAAAAGAACTCGTCGGTCCATTTCGGGTTTAGTGTTTTCCAAATGGTCTTGGTCCGCCCGACCTTCTCCCCGCCGCAGTAGATCTCGACGAAGGGGTCGGACTTGCCCAGTAGATCGGCCTGGGGCAGGTCGTCGGCCCGAGAAATTTCGACCTGGACCGTGCATTTGGGCAGCGTGTTCGCCGACGGGAGCTGCAAGTTGGCGTGGGCGAAGTTCGCGTACTCCTGGAGCGTGCCCGGCGGGGCGA
>Ga0302122_10000614_pt1 | contig 22247 bp, 17 predicted proteins | sample CB21_SCM_MG_FD_203115 | JGI IMG/M metagenome (GOLD analysis project Ga0302122, IMG submission 203115) | Marine microbial communities from Western Arctic Ocean, Canada - CB21_SCM | ecosystem: Environmental > Aquatic > Marine > Oceanic | place: Canada: Western Arctic Ocean | collected 2017-09-28
GGTCCGCGCGGGCCACGCCCGCCACGACGATCGTGTGTGACTTGACGGGCATCGCCACGCAGGACGTCGCTATTGCTTGTGCGGTGCGGGACGCGGTTGTTGCGGCTGAGGAGGCTGCGATTCTATGCGAAGCGCCGGCGCCGGCGCGCGGTTAATGTTCTGTTTATGTCTTCGAGTCTATGTTCGGGAATACTTAGTGATGTAATTCTAGAAGTATAACTATAGTCAATTCGGGTTTTGGGAGGCGCGCGCCTAGGGAAGCTTAGGGGGGGGCTATATTCTAGATCGACGGGTTTTATTGCACGGGTTTTTAAAGCCGATTGTCATAGCGCTCCGCCGTCTACGTGAGCAAGCGTGCATCAGCTGTTACGCGTTCTAGCCGCGGCGTAAAATTACGCTGCACCGTACAACTGCTCAACAACCGCTGCTGCTCGTCTGAATTCTACGAGACCCCAAAGCCGATAAGCAGTAGCCGGGGGCCATGGCGCAGCAGCCCCGACGGGGCGGCGGCTGGACCACGGCCGCCCTCCTCGGCGGCCTCATCCTGCTGATGGGCCGCGCGCTCTACGTCCAGAGCGACACGGCGCAGCGGCGGGACGTCACCCGGGGCGACGCGCCGCGGCGCGCGCACCGCGCGCGCCCCGACGCGAGCGAGCACGTGGCCTTCTTCGACCAATTCGCGGCCTTTGGGGAACAAGCCGACGCGCGCAGTTTACGGGCCTGGCAGGACGACGCGCTGGCGGGGGGACGGCACGCGTTCGGTTCGAAGGAAGCCGCGCCGCCACCGCTCGCGCGCAAGGCCCGGGGCGGCACGCCCCGGGACGAGTGCCGCTTCATGGCTTCGAAGCATGCCGTGCGGCCGGGCGCGAGCTGGGGCACGCTGGGCCCCAACGGCCAGACGCGCTGGACGCGCCTGCACTGCGACGGTTTGGTGGGGCCCGTGGCGGCGCGCGGCGAGGCTGAATTGCCCTCGTCGCGGAGCGTGGCCGTCCTAGAGACGTGTCCGCCTGCACAGAACTTACCCCTAATTGCGGTGTGCTGCGGCACGACGACGCGAGGGAAGCAGGGCTGGATCACGCCGGATCGACTGGACGACCTGGCCGTCTTCCACCATTTGCTCCCTTCTTTCCACCGGACCGTGGAGTGCGGCTTTAGATATGTGGTGGTGCTCGGGTACGACGTCGGAGACCAGTGGTGGGACCTGGGCGGCGGCGCCGCCCGCGGGCGGCGGTGGTTCGACGAGTTCGTGAAAGCGCCCCTGGCTTTGAAGAACGTCCAGGTCGACCTAAGATATGCCGTGGTGGACAACACAATCAAGAAGCCGGGCCCGGTCTTCACGGGCATCACGCGGGAGGCGTTCTACGAAGCCAAGGCCGACTACATCTATCGGGTGAACGACGACACGGAACTCGCGACGCGGTGGGCCACGCCCTTTGTGAACGCGCTCCAGTCCATGAACAACGTCGGGGCCGTGGGCCCCGCCTGCCGCCAGGGCAACCGGCGAATTTTAACCCACGACTTCACCCACAAGACGCACATGGAGATCTTCGGGGGGCAGTACTACCCGCCCGCTTTGAGCGACTGGTGGATGGACGACTGGATCTCGCGCGTTTATGGGCCCCGACGAACTTTAAGAGGCGATGCCGTGGAGGTGATCCACCACACGGGCAAGCACGGCCAGCGGTACCAGGTGGACCGGTCGCACGCGTCTTTACTTTCTGGTCTACTAGCGAAGGGGTCCGCGACGATCGAGCGCCACCTCACGACACAAACCGCGGACAACGTCGTGCGGGAGCCGCCCGACGGCTTCAGCCGCTTCGCCTTCAACAACCGGCCGGGCGGCACGCGGGGCGGCATGCGCCGGCGGCCGGGGCGGGCCGGCGGGGCGCGCGTGTTTTCCGGGTAAGTGTTCTTCGTTCACCGCGCGGCGTTTTTCCCCGGCCCTGGGTGCCCTCGTTACGTAGTCCGCGAATGCTCGGTGGCGGCCCTGGAGAGCCCACCGCGTCGTCCTAGCCATTGGATTTGTTCTGCTCCCCCCGCGCGTCTCCGTGCTCCACGGCTGCATTGAAAATGAAAGTAAAAAAATATACCGGTCAGATTGTTCCAACGCCCGCAGTTTCATCCAGGCACACGAGTGTGCAACGTCTAAATTGTGGCGCGGAACTTAGAGTCTTCCTCCTGGCTAAAGTATTTGCTTACAACAAGTTGCAAGGTTGTGCAGATTTCTATAGAAAAGATTCTTAAGAGTGTGTCCGCACTTAGAGTCATGCGCGGCTTCTATCTGAACAGGAAACTCAGGAAATCGGGAGAGCCTCTCACCATTTCGCAAATTGGCTGCAAATTGGCTGCGCAAAAAAAATCGCCCACCGCGTGGACGCCCGCAACCGTCTCGGTCGCACGTGGTTGTCTCGGACCGGCGTAAGGGCTGCCCCAGCGGTCGCTGTCCGGTGGGGCAGCACTTCCTGCCCAAAACAAGCACGCCCTGCGCAGCTCGTAAGTGCGCCAGTGGTTAGCTGGGATGTTTCTCCGGGACACGATCGGCCAAGAAGCGCGAGGCGAAGACCCCGGAACGACCAGAACGGTGAATCTGCACGCTCAGTTACGATGGGCAGTAGTCACACGCGGCAGCGCTGAAAACAACATGAAATTATAGCAGTAGCCACGGCGCGGGCGCAGCCCCGCCCGGCGCTCTGGGCGGTGCTGGCCACGGCGCGGGCGCAGTACGAGCCGACGACGCCGCCGACAAACATGCCGACAGTGCCACCGTCCCTCACGCCGCGGCCGACGACCGCGGACGCAGCAGACACGTGTCGCCCGTCCCCCTGTGTAAACTTGAACAAACAACTCAAGCGCGTACGATCCACAACGCCTGCGGCTTGTGATCATGGTCGCTCCGATTCGCCCGCCTAGGAGGCTAGTGAACGCCATCGCCCCGTCGGACAAGCCACCGGGTAAGTAAAGGGACATATAGTTAGGCGAGACAGGACCGGCTCTACTTGAGCTCGACCTTGCCGCCGGCCTCCTCGATGCTCTTCTGGATCTCGGCGCACTCGTCCTTGCCCGCTGCCTCCTTGATGGAGACGGGGGCGGACTCGACCATGCCCTTGGCCTCCTTGAGGCCCAGGCCCGTGATCGTCCGCACGATCTTGAGGATGGCGATCTTCTTGTCCGCCGGCACCTCGGTGAGGACGACCTCCCACTCGTCCTTCTCGTCGTCGCCGCCGGCCGCGTCGCCGCCCGCGGCCGCGCCGCCCGCGGCGGCCATGGCGACGGGTGCGCTGCTCGCGTCCACGCCGAACGTCGCCTCGATCTTCCCCACGAGTTCCGACGCCTCGACAAGCGTGAGCGCCTTGATGTCCTCCAGAATGGAGTCCACCGACTGCAGCCGCAGGCTCGTCTGCGGCCGGGCGGGGGCCATGAAACCGGCGACGGCGACGGCCGACATGCACATGAGGATGCGCTGCATGGTTGCTGGTGTGTTTTTACCTGCGCGGGTGGCGGTGAGCGGCGCGCGGCGTTTTGGCGGCTGGATGAGTTGAGTCCGCGACGCGCGTGTGGGCCCACGAGGCGCGCGTAATGCACGGCGACGGTGCGACGCAAACACGGCCCACGTGTGTGTGCGTGCGTCGTGGCCGGCGACCCGGTTTCAAGGGAAACAGGCCCAGTTGAGCGGTGCAGCTCTCCTGGCAGGTCTAGCGATCTATGCCAGTCGCATATTAGGGCGCGCGGCGCGGCGGTGGTGATTTGAGGGCCGCGCCAGCTCGATTGCACTACATTGCAGTGTTTCGCTAGTCTCGGCGGGGGCGACCTCTACCACCAAGCGCAGCCGCGCAGCCACTCATGGGTAATAGCTGGACGTCATGCGCACCGCAGCGGCTTCAAAATGTACGCGGAGGGCGACGAAGTCTTGTTATTTGCAGCGACGAGTGAGGCAGCGCAAAAAAGTGCTAAGGGCCGGCGGCCCCGAAACGCCTCGCAGTCCCGGCCACGGGGTGTCGCACGGACTGCTCCGCATACGCCTCGGAGCAGGACACGACAAAATCGCACAAAACCCGAACAGCTTGCCGTCTGATCGCAGCTTGACGAAGACCGGGCGCATCTCCAAGGCTGCGACGGAGAGCCATCGACGGCTGTTGAGGGCTGCGGACGAAGCAGCACGGCCTAAAAACTCCCGTCCACCATGCGGACCACAGCTCTCGTGAGCTTCCTGTCCGTGAGCAGCGCGCTCCAGGCGCCGCTGCGGCAGGCGCCGCGCAGCGCGCCGCTCGCCTCGACCGTCGACCGCGCCGCCAATAGAGAGCAGACCAACGCCATCAAGCAGTACTGCGCGAGCGACAAGGTGCCCCAACGGAGAACTACCGCGACCGTCAAGGTCGGGCAGGTGAGAATCGGCTCGAGCGACCCCATCGTGCTCCAGACCATGGGCACGACGGACACGAACGACGTGGAAGATTCGGTCGCCCAGATTTTAAGATGTAAGGCGGCCGGCGCCGACATGGTCCGCCTCACGGTCCAGGGCATCGGCGAGGCCAAGAACAGCCTCAAGATCCGGGAGCAGCTCGACGCGCAAGGGGTCAACATCCCCCTCGTGGCGGACATGCACTTCAATAGAAAAGCGGCCATGATCGCCTGCGAGGCGTACGATAAGATTCGCGTGAATCCCGGGAACTTTGCCGATGGGCGCAAGACCTTCGAGGAGATCGACTACGACGACCCGCAGCAGTTCGAGGATGAGCGGGCGTATATTGAAAAAACTTTTACGCCTCTTGTCGAAAGGTGCAAGGAGCTGGGAAGGGCAATCCGGATCGGGACGAACCATGGAAGTCTGTCGGCGAGAATCATGTCCTTCTATGGGGACAGCGCCCAGGGCATGGTCGAGTCCGCCTTGGAATTCGCGCACATCTGCCGCAAGAACGACTTCCACAACTTTGTTTTCTCGATGAAGGCCTCGAACCCAGTCGTCATGGTCCAGGCTTATCGATTGTTAGCGGCCACGCAGTACGAGCTGGGCTGGGACTACCCCTTGCACTTAGGTGTTACGGAGGCCGGCGAGGGCGAGGACGGGCGCATGAAGAGCGCGATCGGCATCGGGGCGTTGTTGGCCGACGGTTTAGGGGACACCATTAGAGTCTCCTTGACGGAGGACCCGGAGTTCGAGCTGGAGCCCTGCAAGACCCTGGCGCAATTGGGCGACGAGGCCGTTTCTGAACAAAATAGGAACAAGGCCATTAACGTCATCGACTACGACGACGCCGACACGAGACAGGTGACGTCCTTCGTGAGGAGAGAAGTAACCATGGCTTCAGAGATTTATGGCGACGAGTTCCAAGCTTTACATAGAGACGGGTCCGTCTTGACGGCAGTCTCGCCCGAGAACTTGGAAGACGAACAAGCGTTGTACGCGAAACTTGGTCTGAAGACGGCCGTCGGCATGCCCTTTAAGGATATCGCCACGTCCGATAGCATCGTGCTCAAGGAGGTGCCTTCGGACGCGACGCAGTCGCGGATTCTCCAGAGATTGCAGACGGCCGGCGTGGGCGTCGTCGTGCCCGCGTCTGTCCTAAGAAATACGCCGCTGGACGGAGCCATCGCGTTAGTGGAATTAGACGAGGAGACGCCGTCGACGGCGCGGGCCGCCGCCCTCCGGTTGACGGGCAGTGAGACCGACGCCCAGTTGAAGGAAGCCGCTTCAAGAACCGACGTGGCCTTCGCCATCGTGGACATCGACGTCGCAAACTTATCTAGAACGCACGCGTCTCGAAGAATCTTCCACCACCTCAAAGTGAATGGCTGCGCCTACCCCGCCATTTTACGGTTGGGCTACGACGCTCAAAGTGCCAAGGCGCCCATGAACGGCCCCCTGCGCAAGGACTTGTTCATTTTAAGGATGGGCATGGACGGCGGCTCGTTAAGTGTGGATGGCCTCGTGGACGGCTTCCTGGTGGACGCCCCCTTTGACGTGGACTTTTTGCGGACGGCCTCCTTCGGGCTGCTGCAGGGCTCGCGCATGCGCAACGTGAAGACGGAGTTCGTGTCGTGCCCGTCGTGCGGGCGCACCTTGTTCGACCTCCAGGAGGTCACGGCCCAAATCAGTGAAAGGACGGGCCATTTGCCGGGCGTGACCATCGCGATCATGGGCTGCATCGTCAACGGCCCGGGCGAGATGGCCGACGCCGACTTCGGGTACGTGGGGGGCGCGCCGGGCATGGTGGACCTGTACGTGGGCAAGACGGTCGTACGGGGTGCGATCCCGAACGAGGACGCCTGCGACGCGCTCGTGGAGCTCATCAAGGAGAACGACCGCTGGGTCGAGCCCAGCGTCGAGGAGGAGGACGAGTTGGTCGCCGCCTAGGTTTCCTCCCCCTGACTACTGGTCCCGGGACACAACAACTTATACCTAGGGCGCTTCGGCGGCGGGGCCATCGACGCCATCGTGCTAGTCCAGGAACGTCCGCTCCTTGAAGCTCACGGCGCCGAGGGCCGTGCCGAGGTCGCACACCGCGCCGAGCGAGGCGTCAGGCGCCGCCACGGCCGTGACGGTCGTCTCGACGCCGGCCTCGGTCAGCGCCGCGATGAATTCGCAGGCGCCGCCGAACGAGGCGCCGGTCACATCGCCAATGGCGCTCGCGGCGTCCGCGTGGTAGGCCGGCGCGTACGATGGCGGCGACAGCATGCGTCGCGCGTAGCTGTCGGGGTCGGCCGCATTTAACGCAATCGTCGCCGCAGTGACGCCGGCCTCATACAGCGCCGTGGCGACTTCAGCGGCCGGCGCGTCCGGCGGTAATAAGCCATTGGTATACAGGGAGATGGGCACCTCGTGGTGCTCCCGGACCCGGCGCGTGATCTCGCACACCTCGGGCCACCGCAGGAGGGGGTCCCCTAAGCCCGCGAACGCCACGCCCGGATCCGTGGCCACGCCGTCGGCGCGGCGCGTGCGCCCCACGTCCTTGCCGAGCGCGCGCTTGCGCTCGTCATTGGCGTACGCGTCCAGCACGGCCGCCACGACGGCGTCGACGGTGGGCTCCGCCTCGAGCGGCGCAAAGCCGCTCGCGGCCGGCATCTGGAACGCGGGGCCTCTCGACGCGACGAGCGAGAGGCCCCGCGCGCGGTTCGTGAGTTGGACGTAGAGCTGCGGGCCCAGCCAGTAGACCACGCCGCGCGCGGCGCAGGTGCTGGCCACCATTGCTGCTTTTAGCCTGCAGGCTGCAGGTCCTCACCTGTGAGCACAGCGTCCCCGTTGTGTCGCAACAGCAGCGGTGCCAACGGTGGCTGTTCGTGTGAAGGCTGGTCTTTTGCAGCTCTACAGACGCTTAAGGCAGCAAGCGCTGGCGTGATTTTGATGAAAAACCCGTCACGGCCAAGTAAAACACACCGTAGTTACGAAGAGCACACCTTCTCACCTCATCATCAATCATCATACGCATCGACCTGCGGCACGCCGAGCCCCGCGGGGTCCGCGGTCCACGCGGGCAGGCACGCCAGCCCCCCCGCGCGCAGTTTCCGAATAACTTCGACGAGCTCGACGCGCAGCGCGACGTGGTGCACGAGGTCAATAGTGCCGCCCACGAGGGCCGGCTGGTCGACCAGGCCCCGGGCGAAGTGGGCCCGCAACACTCGGGCGAGCGCGAGGCGCTGTACGCTCCGGAGGGGGTCGGTCCCGAAGGCTTCGTGATCCCCGCGCGGTTCTTCCACGGAAAAGCGCAAGGTCAGAGCTCCTGAAATAAGCATGGAGAAGTCGCCGTCGACGCATTCTAAGACGATCCGTTTATCTTGTGAAAGAGCCTGGTACATAAGGGCCAAATGGGCCTGCGCGCCCAGCGGCGCCCAGGCGGCGTCTCGATCTGTGGCGGGCGCGTGCTCTTTCTGTGCAGCGTCCATGTCCGCCACTAAATCAGTGTGGAGCTTCAAACTCCTCCTTAGACTTCGGCCAGCACTTAACAATCCCTCCCGCTTGGCCGCGTCGACGCGGCGCGCAACAATGGGCTCGGACGGTTCAGAAACACTCTTCACCGCAATAAAGTCCTGGGTCCGCGTGATCTCCAGCGCGCGCAGCAGGAGACTGAGCTCGTCGCAGGCGCCGACCAGGGTCTCCACAATGGTTTGCATGGGGCTCTTTACGAGTGACATGGTGGCGACGACGTCGATAGCGTGCAGCAGCCTGCTGGCGTAGCTCTACCGCGCCGCAAGCTGAGCTGTGTTTTGTTTTTGCTCCAGCTCCAGACCACGGGTTTTCCGGGCGGGTTTTGTGGGACGGTTTCGCCGCGCATCTCCTCTGGAAGGCCCCTACGGAACCACTGAAACCTCCTGCCAGCACCTCTGGCTACTGTTCTTTCAGCAAAAGCTGCAGTGCCGCGTCCTCGGCGTCTCTAATAGCGTCTGTTTTGAGGGCCTTGGGGGGACGCCGGCCACAGGCGCTGGGATTCGTTATACAACGACGACGACGAGCATAGTGACAACAACTGGCAGCGCCGCGGTTCGTCGTTGTAGGGTTGTATAAAAAACACACTCTCAGAGGAGCAACAGACACCAGCTCGCCTCATCATGGCCGAGATGCTCAACACGGACGGTGACCCACCGCCCGCGAGCCCGCCGCGCGGCCGCCCCAAGCTCATGCTCAAGAAGCGCGACCCCGCCGCCGCGGCCCGATTAGCCCAGACGCGGAGCCGAGGCAGCAACCCGTTCGGGGACGCGAAGCCTAGAGAGGAAGTCCTCACGTCAAAGGGTGTGGACGTCAAGGCCATGGACCGGAAGACGGAGTTGAAAGCTCAAGCGGCCCATAGGCTGACGCGGCAGCAGCGCGAAGAAGCTGATGCTCTAGCGGCGGAAGTAAAGAACGCCGAGAATGCCTTACAGGAGGCCAATGAGAAGGAGCTGCCGGAGAACGCCCTGCGGGCCACGCTGGAGACGAAGCGCAAGGAGTTGAATGACCTGATGGAACAGTTCGCGTCGTCCAATCTAGAAGCCCGGGCGGCGCCGCGGCCGCGCGCGGGCTCGGGCCAGAGCGGGCCGGGCTGGGGTGCCCAGCGCGCCAAGCCGGCGCCGGCCAAGCCGACGAGCTGGGCCTCGGCGGCCGGCGGCTCCAACGCGCCGGCGGCCACGGGGCCCAAGCCCTCCATCTTCGGGGGCGGGGGGCCCAAGCCGTCCATCCTCTGAGCCCGCCGGTTCAGCGCCGGCAGCCGTGGCGCGCCGCGGGCGGGAGGAGGGTAAGTACCACTCGCTCGGAGCACACCATTCGTACAACACATGTTATCCCTTGCACCGCCCCTGGCGCCCGCGCTTCTGCGCTTTCCGCCGCTCCGCCTGCGGGTCGGTCCGCAGCCAGAGGTGCGGCCCGCGCGTGCCGACGAGGGCGACATCTACATCCTGAGCGACGGGCGCGGCGTCGAGCATGCGCTCCCTGTCCTCCGCTAGTACGGCCGAGGACACGGGCAGCGCGTTCGCGGCGCGCCGCCGCCGCGCCTGAGCGTCCGCGTGACCGCTGGCCGCGTCCGCCACCTCGACCTCGGCCGTGCCCGTCGCCGCCCGCAGCCGCGTCAAGTTGGACGCGGCGCGCTCCGCGTCCTTGGACACGTCCTGAGTTCCCGCCATGAACGGGACGGCGTAGAGCGCGTCGTCGCGGTTCACAACCACCTCCACCGGTTCAACCGGGTCCTCCTGCCCCTCCAGGTAGTCCTCGAGCGCCCGCTCGTGGACCGCGTCCACGGACGAGGCCGAGGCGCCGAAGTCCCGGCCCAGGCCGCCCAGCGCGTCCGGCGGCGCGTCATCCGCGGGCGGCGGTGCGTGCTTCGCGTGGGCCGCGCCGAGGGCCGCGGTGCCGATGCCCCGACATCGCTTCCGCGCCTCCTGCGCGAACTTGGCGTCGTCCAAAGCGGCGGCGGTGTCGGCTTCTATTGCCACGGTCGGCGCGGTCGTCTTCTTCAAGCCCTTTTGCGTGCGCTTCTTGAACATGAGTGCTGTGGGCTCGACGCGCTGCACAGGGCTGTGCGACGGCGCGCGGTACAGTAGTGCGGGGCGGTACAGGAGCGCGATGAGCGGGTGCGGAGCAGTATTATGCTGGCTCTGCAGTGCAGGTGGCCGAGAGGTCCCGGGCGGTTCTAGGCCGGCACGAGCGGTGCTGGAGCAAGACTACAGAGCCTCACGCGGCTGGAGGCGACCTGCAATGCGGCGCCGGCGTATAAATGGGCTCATGATGAATTTTGACGGGTTTTACGGCTCTCCGGCGTCGCTCAGCCTCACAGCCGTGCAGCTTGAGCTCAACATTCGCGCTGCGCTCGAGCAGCCGCTGCCATCGCTGCTCCTCACGCGCAGCAGACCGGTATCAGAGAACCGCCGCCACAGGCACTCATAAACAGGAGGATGAGGCAGCAGCTCAAAGCTAGTAAGTTCGTCGTCGTCAAGGCCGGCACGAGCGTGGTGAGCCACGCCGACGGCACGCCCAGTCTCTCAAGATTAGGAGCCATCGTGGAGACGGTGGCCGAGTTGATGCGGAGCGGCACAAAAGTAATTTTGGTGTCGAGCGGCGCCGTGGGCTGCGGGAGGAGTGTTTTACGGAAGCAGGCGGCGCTGCATCGCACGTTGAGGGACCACATGAAGCGCAGTCCGTCCAAGATCGACTTGGAGGAGGGCGACGGCTACTCCGCGGCGGCCGCGGCCGCCGGCCAACTAGCACTCATGTCCTTGTATGAAACGTTGTTCGCGACCCAAGAGGTCGAACCAAGTCAATTCTTGGTCACGAGACGGGACTTCACGGACGACCAGAATCGCAAGAACTTGAAAAAGTCCATCGACACGATCATGGACGTCGGCATGGTGCCCATCATTAATGAAAATGACGCCGTGAGCGGGAATAGCGGCTACGACGTGCAGGACGGCTGCTTCAGCGATAACGACGGGTTGGCCGCTCTAGTGGCGAAGTTATGCGAAGCCGATTGTCTAATAATGTTAACAGACGTGGCCGGGCTCTATGATAGACCGCCCTCCGAAGAGGGTGCGCGACTCGTGAGGGAGGTGCACCCTGCATCTTTACATGATTTCAAGTTCGGCGCTGTTTCTGCGGGTGGAAGGGGAGGCATGGAGGCGAAGGTTAAAGCAGCTTTAGGCGCCTTAGAAGTGGGCATCAAGTCCGTGGTGCTGGCGGCGGGGAGTGAACCGGACGTCCTTAGAAGAGTTTTAAATGGAGACGACGTCGGTACTCTGTTTAGCAAGGAGGTGCCGCGGAAGCCTTCTTTGGATGAGAATCCATTAGAGAAAGTAGGACAGAGCGCGAGAAAGGCGGCGCGTTGTCTCCAGGCGTTGAGTGCCCAGGACCGGACCAACCTGCTAAAAGCCATCGCGGCGAAGTTGAGAAGTAACGCGCCCGCGATTTTGGCGGCCAACCAGGCCGATATGGCCGACTCCGACGACGTCAAGACGGAGTTAAGGCAGCGTTTGGGGTTATCTGAAGCGAAGCTCGAGCAGGTCTGCAAGGGCGTGGAGGCGCTCGCGGACGCCAAGGACCCCGTTGGCAACTTGCTCGAGAAGCGGGAGCTGGCGCCCGGGCTCGTGCTGGAGAAGCGGTCCGCGTCCTTAGGGGTGGTCCTGGTCATCTTCGAGGCGAGACCGGAGGCCCTGCCGCAGATCGCCGCGCTAGCTTTAAGAGCCGGGTGTGCCGTGCTACTGAAGGGCGGGAGCGAGGCCCGCCTCTCGAACGCGGTGCTGCACATGGCCATTAGGGATGCTATCCGGGACTTTGGCAACGGTGACTTGGAGAGCGCCGTGTGCTTGTTGGAGGGCCGGGCCCAGGTCGCCCAATTGCTCAAAGCGTGCGACGAGGCGCCCGCTCCCTTAGTCGATTTGGTCGTGCCGCGGGGCTCCAACGCCCTGGTGAAGCACGTGCAGAACTCGACGCGCGTGCCCGTCCTGGGCCACGCCGACGGCGTCTGCCACGTCTACATCGACGCCTCCGCCGACGCGGCCAAGGCCGTGTCGGTCCTCGTGGACTCCAAGTGCGACTACCCCGCCGCCTGCAACGCCTGCGAGACGGTGCTCTTCCACGAGGACGCGAGTTGTGCAAAGGCTTGTGTAGATGCGCTGCGTGCGAATGGCGTGGAGCTGCTGGGCACGCCTGCCGCGTTAGCGGCGGGGTTGGCGGACAAGGCGTGCACGGCGCCGCCGCGCCACGAGTACGGCCGTTTGGCGTGCCGCGTGGACGTGGTGAAGGACGTGGACGCCGCCGTCGCCCACGTGAACCGCCACTCGTCGGGCCACACGGACTGTATTGTAACGGAGGACACTCAAATCGCGGAGCGCTTCCTCGCGCGCGTGGACAGCGCGGACGTCTTCCACAACGCCTCGACGCGCTTCGCGGACGGCTTCCGCTTCGGCCTGGGGGCCGAGCTGGGCATCGCCACCGGGCGCATCCACGCGCGCGGGCCGGTGGGCGTCGGCGGCTTCCTGACCTACAAGTGGCTCCTCCGGTCGGGCGCCTCGCACGCCGTCGCGGACTTCGCGAGCGGCGCGCACGCGTACACGCACCGGGAGCTGCCGCTGGTCGACTGAGGGGGGGCGTGTAATGGTTGAAGTGGTCGTCGGGGAGGGCGCGCGACGGCCGCCTCTCCGAATTTTTTCCAAAATGCCGTTGCCAGGTGCTATAGCGGTGCCGGGACGCCTTGGCTGCGGAATGTACGCTTGCAGAAGCCTCTGATCATCTCCAGCTTTTTCTCTGCTCGCGACTGGGATGCGACGCGACAGCTTAGGGACCGCCCAAGCGCCGTGAGTAGCGGACGCCGTCGCGGAAAAGACGAACCCAGTCACACGGACAGCCCAGCTAGACACACGATGAACCCGGGCGCCGAGCGCGCCCCGCTCCTGAGACATGAGGCGAGCAAACCTGGAAAAGACACCTTAGCCGCGTTGAAGCGCCAGGTACGGGGAGGAATTGGCGTGCAAGGCGTCGCCCTCGCGATATGTGCTCTCGCGCTGGCGGCTGGCGTGGCCGCTCCCGCGGCGAGCAAGAAACCGTCTGCGCCCGAGTCCGAAAAGTTTCACGGTTTTCGCCCGCCGATCCGCGCGCCGCGGAGGCCACGGAGCCACCACCGGGGAAACACCACGCCAACAAACACGCCGACCGCAGGTTCGTACTCGAGATGGCCGCCGCCGACCTGGACAGCGACAACTGCGTAGAAGGCCTCGCCCAAGCGCCTCGTCACTGATGTGCAGGTCTCAGCGGCGCCGCGCCGCAACCCCGAGAAGTGGGTAGCGCTCGGGCTCTGCGCGACGTTTGCCGTATTCCATGTCGGCGCAACGAAAGGAGGGCCCAGCCGCTTTGTGGAAAAAGACACGCGACGCGCGGCGCCCTTCGCCGTAAGGGGGCGAATTTCGCGGCGACGTTCGGCTGCGAGACGGCGCAGTACTGGCGCGAGGCGTCGGTCGGCCTGAACACGCCGGCGTACTTCTTCGCCAAGGCGATCGCGGACATGCCGTTCACCTTCCTCCACACGCTCTGCATCTGGGCGCCGTTTGTTTCGATCTTCGTAACGCCGATGCCCCAGGGGGAGGTATTCTTCTCCCTGTGGTTGCTCCTGACGTTCGGCGCCGCTTCCGGGTACTTCCTTAGCTTCTTCATTCCATACGGATACTGCGGACTCGTGTCCGTCGTGTGGTCGGTCTGGTGGTGCCTCCTCTTCTCGGGCATGACGATCGGGATCCACGACATGCCGCAGCTCAAGTTCATGTTCTACTCGTCGCCGCCGCGCTGGTACGCCGAGGGCTTCTTCTACGCGTCGACGGTCATCCCGTACAAGAAGGTCCGCTACGGCCCGACCAAGGGCGACATCTGGCTCAAGGTCTCCCTCGCACGCATGCAGCAGAGTATGGCCTTCCATCAGACCTTCTGGCAGTCCATGGGGTGGATGTTCCTCTCCATTTGCTGCCTGACGCTCATCAACCTCTTCTGCATCACGACGACGCGGCTCGACAAGAAGGTGTAGAAGCTTCTCGTCCCCCCTCCCCGCTGCAGCGACGAAGCGCGCGCGATCCCCCCCCCCTTCCCCTCGCGGCGACCTCGTGGCGTCCCGCAAACCCCTAACTTACTAGAGTCGGAGACCGTGGCGAAGTCACAGAACAGGGCCCGGGGGCGTCCAACTACCCACATGATTTACCCCCCCGCCCGCGGGCCCTCGGTGGCCGCGGGGGCGGACGCGCGGTCACTCGCGTGGAGCCGCTCGGGGCAGTAGAGGCGCAGCCACTGGCGCGCGACCGGGTCGGCGCCGCAGGGCGCGTAGCAGCCCTGCCAGCCCCGGACGCCGAGGTGGGCGACGGCGAGGCGGAGGTAGTACCTGCGCGGTGCGACATCGGGGCCCGGTGTCTGTTCCATGGACGCCGCGGCGCGCGTGAACGAGGGCGCCAGGTAGTGCCAGCCGCAGGCGAGGTCCTGGAGCCAGACCTCGGGCGCGTCGCGTTCACTGCGGAAGGCGAGGCAGACCTGCGGAGGCGGCGGGGTCCTCGCGACGCACGGCTACGACCAGGGGGACCGAAGGCGCAGGGACGCCGGCGCGCCACGCGGCCGACGCGCGCCGACCGGTCGAGCTCGAACGCGCGCTCGACGCGGCCGCCGCCGCCGTCGCGTCGGAACGCGTCATCGTCGCCGCCGTCGAGGGGCACCGGGACCATGTCGGCGAGGGCGTGCACTCGTAACGCGCCGACCGCCGCCGGGCCACGCGTCTTCACGTCCACCGCCCAGTCGCAGGTCAGGCCGTCCGCCACGACCAAAAAGGCCCGGAGGTCGTCCGGTAACGCGTACCCCGTCCGGCGCGCCCAGTCCTCCAGCGCCGCCGCCTCGCAGCCGGCGCCTGTCGCCGCGGTGATGTCTGTGATGTTGAGCTGCTCCCGCAGGTAGGTCGGGAGGCGGCAGGTGAGCTCATCAACAAGAGCCTCGGGCGGTGGCATCTCGCGGCCGGTGGTGGTGGTGAGCACCACGCTCGTCTAGTGCCACTGCCGTATCATCTCGTCGGGCAGCCTCGTGAGCTCTGCCCTAGCCTGGCAAGAAACGCCGTCTGAAACGGCGCGGCGCCACAAATTGACGCGCGGGTTTTCCTTATTTTATAGAATCCTTTTGACATCCTATTTACGAAGACGCGGCCCGTGCACCCGCCGCCGATGACCCGGCGACGCGCGGTGTCTCCCCCACAGTTCCAACGTGTCCTAGCACCGTGACAACAAATCCCCCGGGCCCGTCAAAGCACCACAAAACCACTACTTACCAATACAGAAGTCCGCGAAGAGGACGTCGAGGACGTTTTCAATGTCGACGGCGCCGACGACGGCCCCCAGGTCGTCCGTCGCCGCCCGCAGCTCCTCCGCGACGAGCTCGGGCTCGAGGTGCGGGTCCGCGAGGACCCGCTCCAGCCCCGCGCGGCAGCGCGCGACGTGGCCGCGGTGGCGCTCGCGCGTGATGGCCGGCGCCTCGTACTCGTCGCCGCCGTCGCGGAAGCGCGCCACGACCCGGGCCTCGAGGTCCGCCGCCAGCGCCGCGACGCCCGCGTCGTCACGCGCGCAGGCCGCGACGAGCGGCGCAGCCTCGACTAATTGAGCGATGGCCGCCGGCGCGGCGGCCACGAGCGCGGCCCGTCTCGCCTCCGCGTCCTCGCCACTGACGAGGTCCATCTTCGTCGCGCAGACCACGAGCTCCGGCCGCGGCTCCGCCAGTAACGCGTCCGCCATCGCACTTAACGCCGCCGCGTCCTGGTCGTCACTCAAAGCCGCCGCGTCCACCACAAACACGACGACGTGCGACGCCCGGACCACGTCGCGGGCCCGCCGGATGCCCTCCTTTTCAACTGTATCCAGCGACTCGCGCAGGCCCGCCGTGTCGTACAAAATGCAGGGCAGGCCGCCCAGCGGCAGCCGCACCTCGAGCACGTCCCGCGTCGTCCCGGGCACGTCACTAATGATGGCCTTGTCCTGGCGCGCCAAGGCGTTCAATAAACTGGATTTGCCTGCGTTCGGCGCGCCGGCTAAAACAACGCGCACGCCCTCCCTAATAGCTTCGCCCCGGTACCCGTCGGCTAAGGCTTGGCCCAGCTCGCTCACAAGCGTAAAAAGTTGCGCGTCCATGTCGTTTCTCGCTTCCAAACCCTCTTCTTCGCTCAGGTCGCCTTCGACGTCGTCGCCAAAATCTACTAAGGCTTCAGCGCGGGCCCGGCAGCTTTTTAAGGTAGAGCGCCAGCCGGCGTACTTCTTCTCCAGGGCGCCGCCGGCCTGGGCTAGGGCCTGGCGGCGCTGCGACGGCGTCGTCGCCTGGAGCAGGTCCGCCAAACCCTCTACTGCGGTCAATCCTAGCTTGCCCGCCGCGTAAGCTCTCCTGGTGAACTCGCCCCGGGCCGCGGCTCTAAGACCCTCCACACCATCCAGAGCTTCTAAAATGCCATCAATTGTGGCCTGGCCCCCGTGGCAGTGCAGTTCTACCACATCTTCGCCCGTGAACGAGTGCGGGGCCTCGAAGCGGAGGACGAGCGCCTCGTCAAGCAGTTCGCCCGTCGCGGGCGACGTCACCTTGCGCAGGGCCGCCTGCCGTACTTCAGGTATTTGCTTGGCCGTCAAACATTCGAGCGCCCGCGTCGCGTTCGCGCCACTTACGCGGACCACGGCGACGCCCGCGACGCCGCGGCCCGAGCTGAGGGCGAAGATCGTGTCCTCCGCCGCGTGCAACGCCCGCGCGCGGAGCGGCCGCGCTGCCGTCGTGAACGCGCGCGCGAGCGTGAGGAGGCCCATCGCGACGAGGGCGCGCATCCGCTTTGCTGTTGCCAGCCTGGACTGCTGCAGCTCTCTGGCGGCTCCGACTTTAAAACGCGGTCCTTGGAGTTTGGAGCACTGCTTCGAAGCGTACGAGCTCTGTGGCAGCTTTGGTGTAAAACCCGTGCCGTACACCGATTATGCTCGAGCTCAGTACCTCAACGCCGCGTTAGCCACTGATAAGCCGTTCAGGAGCAGCAACAGTCGTCTTCGGACTGCCTCTTGACGACCTAGAGCACCTACGCCATCGTGCGCCCCCGCTCGCCGCTTTGCAACCCATTTGCAAGCAGACTCTCGCTGGAGCTCGTAACCATGCGCCTCGCCGCCGCCGCCCTCGCGCTGGTCGTGAGCGTCCAAGCCATACGATTCGGACCGCCGGGCGGCCGCCGGCCGACGGGCGCCGGCGGCGACGGGTCGCGGCGGCGAAGCGGCGCCGCGGTCCTCGGCGCGCTCGTCGTCGGCGCGCCCACCGCCGCGTCCGCGAGGAAGACGTCCAACAAGGTCACGTTCTCGGACAAGTTGCGGAACGTGCCCGCGTTCTTCGTCGCCAATTCGCGCGGCTCGCCCTACCTCATCAACAAGGAGAGCGAGGGCGCCCAGGAGTGCGTCATTTTTTTGGAGCCCGGCGACGCCGAGCAGCTGCTGAAGGAGATGGTCCAGGCCTCGCCCATGCTGGCCGACGCGCGCGTCATGTGCGTGGGGCTCGATCGAGCTTTGGCCATGCTGGCCCGGCCCGCGGCGCCCACGGGCAACGTGCACAAAGGGAGGCAGTTGATGCTGCGGTACCGCCTCCAGCCGGCGCAGCGGCAGTTGCGGGCGGCGCGGTCCAAGCTGGCCGTGAAAGCAAAGGCGCCGTGCTTCACGTGCTCGGGGCTCAAGGACGCCAAGGGCCGGACGCCCGTGTTCCTCGATCTGGCGGATTTAGAGCTGGCGTGGACCAAGGTCGCGGGCGAGGCCAAGCCCAACGTCCAGGTCCATGATCTACTAGACCTCGCGGCGCTCAGTAAGCGGCCGGACGCGGGGGACGCCTTCGACGATTTAGTGATGTACCCCATGAGCGGGACGGTGGAGTACGTCGCTAAAAACCGGCGCCGCGGCAACGGCGTCGCGCGGCTGCACGGCGCGATCGGGGCCTGAGGGGGCGGCGTAAGAAGTATACAACCTTACCCGACTCCCGTCGCGTCGTCGTCGCGCGCCGCGAGGAATTTCGCGTCCCAGCGGTCGAGTTCCTCCGCGAGGTCGGCGTCGATCGCTGTGGAACCGTCGGAGTCGCCGAACGCTGTGCCGGTGCCGGCGCCCGGATCGTCCCGACGCCGCATGACCTCGCGCGACACGTCGCCAAACTCGTAGTCATCTTTCCCCGTGAACGTTTTTACCGCGCGCTTCGTAAGGTCCCCCAGGCGGTAGTCCTCGTCGCCCGTCAGCGCCTCCTTTACCCGCTTGTCGATCTCGACCGCGACCAGTCCTGCCAACCGCTCGCCGACATCGACTAAAAGGGAGTAGTTCAGCACCTCGACCAGGAACTTGATCGGGAGCAGGCCGCCCACCGCGGACAGCCCGACGTTGAACGAGAGGAGCGCCTTCAAGAGCCTGCGTGAACACCGACTGGTGAGGGAGCATGCGTCGCGCCACGCCATCAAGCCGACGTCGCGTCGATGGCGTGGAGGCACGTCACGACGCCGGGGCGGCGCATTGTGGCGTCCTTCATAGTAAGTTGAGAGGCCCGGCTCACAATTAACTTCGTCAGGTCCCCAAACTCGTATTGCTCCTTCCCCGAGAGCTCGCTCACCCGGCCCTTCGCGCTCCTATCTAGCCATTTCGAGAGGTCGCCAAAGGTATAGTCATCTTCGCCCGTGAGCTCGTTGACCTTGTCTTTCGCGGATTGGTCCAGCCACCGCGACACGTCGCCGAATTCATACGAATCCTTGCCGGTCACCTCGTTGATTGCACCGGCGGCCTTGCCCCCGGCCCATCGCGTCGCGTCGCCGAACTGATAATCGACGTTGCCGGTCGCGCTCTGGACGGCGGATTCGAACGCGTTCTTGAAGCCGCCGAAGGGGTTCGACGGCTTGGGCGGCGCGGCCTCGCTCCGCGCAAGCGCTGCCTCCGGCGCCTCCGGCGGTGCGGGCGCCGGTGCCGCGTCGCTTTCCTGCGGCTCTGGTGCCGCGCACAGCTGAGGACTGATGAGTTGGTGTCTCAAGTGCACGTGTTGCAGTCCCGAAACAATACGTAGCGCGCTGGACAAGAGGTACAGCCTTGCCAGAGCACATGGCATCTTGCCTGTGAAACGCTACCCGGCGCGCAAGCAGCGATGAATGCCGGGTCCGCACCGATGAATGCCAACCACACAGCAGAATGCGCGGCAGTAAGACGCTCAGATCGGGCAAAGGGCTCCAGCACTTAGCGCTGGAAAACCCGTGCTTTTCGCGGAAACCGCAGTTTTAAGCTCAGCTAGCGCTGCGTCTGAGCGTCTAGCGCTGCGTCTGAGAGTCCAGTGGTCTCGTACGGATCGTTCTTCATGGCTGACCACGGTCTGGAAGCCATGCGGCGGACCTCGGCAGGCAAAAGTGCTCGCAGCAGACCAAGCGGTGGAGCGTCCGAAACAGCTGCCGCAGCGCCCTCGGCCGTGCCCGCCGTCACGCTAGCCGCCGCGCCGACCGCGGCATCGGCGTCGTTCGCCGCCACGGTTGCTGTCGCCGCGCCGGCATTCACGGCGCCGGCCGTCGAGACGGCCGCAGACACGGCGCCGGAGCGCCGCGGCTCCGACCGGTCGACGAGCGCGGTCGGCACGCCCATCGGCGACATTCGCGCCCGGGACGAAAGGATACGGTCCTCGCTGCGCCGGGGCCGCGAGTCGGAGGTGAGCGAGTACTCCGAGTGCGCCTACGAATTGGACCTGGACGATTTAAACGAGGGCGAGCTGACGGGGGCGCGGCTGCCGGTGCCGCCCCGGGAGGTGAAGGACGCCTTCCGCTGCGCCGCGCGGGGCGACGCGGCGGGTTTAGAGGCCGCTTTAGATGCGGACCCGAGCCTGTTGTACGCTCTCAACCGCGGCGGCGCCTCGCTGCTCGACGTCGCGTCGGAACGGCAGCGTGTAGAGGTAGTAACCTTGCTGCGGGCGCGCGCGGACCCCGCGCGGCGCAAGCTCGAGCTGGACGAGTCCCTCGAGACGTGGCTCGCGGCGCGGGGCCTCGCTGGGTTGACGGCTGCGCTCGCGGACATCGCCGACGACCCCGACGACCTCAAGGAGATGACGGACGATGATGTGGTCGACGCGCTGGAAACGATCTCGGACGCCGACGCGCGGCGCCGCGCAGACGAGGTGTTGCGGCGGGCGCTGCGGGACCTCGGCGCGCCGGTCACGCCGTTCATCACGACGAAAGTCCCCACGGAGTTCGAGGACGACGACACGGTCGCGCCCTGGGCCGATTTCACGCCGGAACATCAGGCGGCCAAATTGGCGAGCCTCGACGCGTTTAACGGGCGGCTGCCTGCGCTCACGGCGCCGCCGTCGCCCGCGGCGCGCGCCGCGCCGGACGCCATGGCGCCGCCGTCGCCCGTGGCGCGCGCCGCGCCGGACGCCTCCGCGGCGATGCCGCCGCCGGTGCCACGGCCGTCGCCGCCGCGCGTCTCGCAGTCGCCCGCGACGATGCGCACGCCGCCGCGGCCGCCCGGTGTGCCGGATGGTTTTTCCGAACTGGGCTTCTCCGAGCTCCGGGCGCCGGCGTCGGACCGGTCGAACACGGCTGTGACGCCGGACCTGTCCAAGAGCCCGCCCCGCAAGTCCTTCCTTCTGTAAATCATGTGAATCTACTAATTTCATCAACCGAGCTTCGCTACTTTATGATCGCGCTCCAGACCTCGTTCGCGAAGGGCGTGCCCTCGTTGACGCAGTGGACCGCCGTGGAGACGGGCTTGCCCGCCGAGTGGAGGTAGGCCTGGGCCGTCGGCAGGGCGTTGCGCCGCTCCGCATCCGAAGCCTTCGAGCCCACCCACACGAAGATCTCGCGACCCGCGTCCAAAATGAACACGTCCGAAGAGTCCAGATCGGTCAGCTTAATATCGCCTCGTTTCGCCTCCGTGCAGTTCAGACTCCCGGACGCGTCCGAGAGCCGGTATAGCACGCCTTCCCCGACGTCCTCCTTATCTTGGGCGGGCGCCTCAGACGCCGGGGCGATCACGCCCTCGCCCCCCAGCGCCGCCCAGAAGGCATCATCCGGCGCCTCCTTCACGGAGCACTTGCCGTGGCGGCCCAGGGCCACGTTGTGCGCTCTTGTCCCCGCCTTGGCCCGCTCGAAGGGACTCGCGGCCTCGCCGAACCAGGGGTACACGGCGTCGCCCAAATCCAGGAGGAAGCAGTCGCCCTGGTTTAATGAAGAGCGAGCACAGAGCACCTCCGCCACTTTTACGGTATGCTTCAATTTTCGAACCCGGAACAACTTCTTGATCTGCGTGCCGCCCTCGACGTGGTGGAAGCCCGAGTCGACGCCGCCCTCTAAATACGTGAGCTCCTTGAAGATCCTCGTGAACTGCAGCGACTCGTGGCCCTGCGTCTCGCGGTGCTGGACCGCGGCCTGGTCGAAATAATCGTCGAGCTCCACCGTCTTGTAGGCGGCCACGCCCATCTCGTCCGGAGACGTGGTCGCCCCGAGCCAGAAGTGGATGTCCCACTGGAGCTTCGCTTCGACCTTGGTGGTCTTCAGCACAATGTACGAGTCGCCCGTGTGGAAGGCGCCGTGGCGCTCGCGCGGCCACGCCGCCAGCTTGAAGGCCTCGACGCGCCAGACCTCCGTGCCCGGGGCCGTGCCGCAGCGCGCCCAACAAGCCTCCTTCTCGGCCGCGCTCTGCCGCGCGATCTTGTCGAGCTCGCTGCCCACGAGCGCCATGTTCGAGTCCTTCAAAGCGGCGCCGTCGCCGGTCCATCCCTTGGGTTCTAAGCTAAAGCTGGCCATGGCTACAGTGCTTTTTGCGGCGCGTGAACGTCGTGGGGAGCAGAGATTACTGCTTCTTCGAGAGGAGTATGCAGCGGTCCTTCCGGAGCTCTGATTGCTGCCGTGGTTTGCGCGACGACGAGCTCACGAGATGCTAATTTTGTCTGGAGTTTCCCGTAGAATTTTTCGGCCCGCTGGCCGGAGGCGTCCCAGCCGTCCGGGAGAGGCCTGGCGAAGGCTCGGAGGCGGCGTTTGGCGCTTTGTGGCAGCCTAAAGAAAAAAAGGTACGGGTTCGGCGGGCGGTCGTCGCTGGAGGGACACGAACAGCCATAGACTCTACCGGGACGCCGATAGAGCACAGCGAGCCCTCAGCGGACTGAGGACTCACCGCCATGGCGGCCATGGCACGAGCGCTCCCGCGCCTGGCGCGGGCATTAGCCCCGGCGGCGCGCAGCCAGACCCGCGTTATGAGCTCCGTCGTGGAGCTCTCCAGCTACCTGGAGAAGCGCATCGGCGACGTTGCGAGCTCCGGCGACGCCCTGGCGT
>Ga0302122_10000615_pt1 | contig 22242 bp, 13 predicted proteins | sample CB21_SCM_MG_FD_203115 | JGI IMG/M metagenome (GOLD analysis project Ga0302122, IMG submission 203115) | Marine microbial communities from Western Arctic Ocean, Canada - CB21_SCM | ecosystem: Environmental > Aquatic > Marine > Oceanic | place: Canada: Western Arctic Ocean | collected 2017-09-28
CGGCGTAGGCCCGGCGCCAGCACCGCAGGTGCACCACGAGTCGTATCCGCTGGCGCTTCATGAGCCGCACGTATTTCGAGAACTGCGTCCACATGTGCTGCGTCCGTCGCAAGCGGAAGGCCCGCTGGACCACGAGCGCGCACGCTTGGCGCTTCCGTCGCACTGCAATGTTCTTCCGCCCTAGTTCAAGTTTCCTTTCCAATATGGTGGCCCGGGTCGCTTGCGTCATAATCGTCAGCAGGAGCGCTCGTCGAAGCCGCTGCAGCGCCAGCTCCCGCAGGATCCTTGGCTTCTCCGCTTTGAACCGCACCTTCTGCAGCACGCGCTCCTCGTAGTCCTTCTCGAAGGCTTCGCGCCGGCCGCGCGCCGCCTCGGCCTTTCTCAAGTTGTAGGCGCGCGCCTCCCGCCGCCGCCGTTGCAAGACCTTGGCGCGGTGCGTCGCGGCCCGCAGCAGCTTGTCGGCGTGCGGCATGTCGGCGGCGGGCGTCGTCGCGGGTGTCGTGTCGAGCGACGCCGACGCGAGCGAGGGCCCGCCGCCGAAGAGCGCGTCGGCCACGGCGTCCTGCAGCGGCGCCACGAAGGTGCTGAGGCCCATGGACGACTGCTCTCCCATGCTGGTGGTGAGGGACGGCTGGGCGCCGACGGCGCCCGGCGAGGAGAGCTCGGGGAGCTTGCTCATGTTGACGGCGCGGCCTCCCCGGTACTGCGGGTCGATCGGAACCAATGGGTAGCGTTGTGCTCACTCACGGAGGCGCGTGATTGATCAATCGGCAGCGTCGTGCTCACGAAGGCGCGGATTGGCAGCTTTGGAGAGGCTTGGAGCGTCGGCGTTCCGGCTGGCAATCTCTCGGACCCCCCCCTCAAAATGTTGCCATCGCGCTTCGGGTCCAATCGGTGGTTTAACACAAGTACCTAAGCTCAATCAGTGCCCCTCCGACGGGCGAGTGATTTTCGCCGGGTTTGACGCGCCTGGAGGGGTCGGTCTACACAACACATCTTAGGCCCGCGCCTCGACGGACCCCATCGCGCGCAGGGTCCGGCGCGCGATCGGCTCCCGGAGCGGCACGGAGTGCAGGAGGTCCACGATGGAACTGAGCCGCCACTTCGTCCGCTCGGCCTCGCCGCAGAGGTGCCCCGCGATGAGCCGCCAGAGCGCGCCGTGGGCGGAGGGGTCGCTCGTGGCCAATTCATCGAGCGCCGCGAAGGGCAGCTTGTATAATAAACAGGGCTCGGCGGCCATGAACACGCCGACGGAGCGCGTCCGGCGCACGAACTCGTGCGTCCCGATGATGCTCCCCGGCCCGAGCTCGGCGATGCGGAACGACGCCGCGTGGCGCCGCGCCTTGCGCAGCCGCGCGCCCGTCGACTGGTTCGGGTCGCGGCGCACGTTCATGCGGCCGGCAGCGACGATGTACAACGCGTCGTCGTGCCCCGTGGGGTCGCCGGCGGCGTCGTGGGGCAATAACGCTTCGCCGTTCCGGAGCCGGCGCGCCGCGGCACACCTTCGAAGGCCGGGCCCCTTCAGTAATGCCTCGAGCTCGGCGTCGGCCGCGGGGCCTGATAGAGCGCTCCTCCTCACCGCGCTGGTCAGCGCCCGGTCGAACGAGACGAGCGCCCCGCTGACGCGCTTGGTCGGCGTCTGCGCGTCGCCCTCGCGCAAGTCCCGCAATAAACGCGCCTCGCAGTCGCCCAGCGCGCTGTCCACGTCCAGGGCCTGCTTCACGGCCGCGCCGCCAGACAGCTGGCGCCTCCTCAACGCCCGCCGCACGTCCTCGTGCGCGCCGCAGATGTACAGCGCGGGCACTTTCCTACGATGCGTCGCTTGGACTAAACGAGCCGCCTCCAGCAAGGCGTCCACCGCCGACGCGTCGGCGCCCGTGGCATGCGCCAGATCTAGAATAGCGTAGTGCGCGTCATTTGAATCGTCCAGCCACGCCCGCACGAACTCGACGACCCGCCGCCCGTTCCCGAAGAAGAGGAACCCCTGCACGGCGAAGATGCCGATGCGGTCGCCGAACGTATCGAGCCGCGCCGCCTCGTCGTGGTCGCGCTCCACGGACGACCTCACGCTTAACGCCGTCGCGGCGTACTTCACGACGGGGGCGGATAAACTCGCAAAGGCAAAAATGCCGACGGACGCCACGGCGCCGGCCGTGAGGCCCGTCGCCAGCCCCGCGAAGCGCACGACGCACACGATCAACACCGTCACGCACAGCTCCTGGGGCGGCAGCACGCGGCTCGGGCCGATGAGCCACCGGTCGACGTTCGCGATGCCCTGGCCGGCGACTAGGGCGCTGTAGACGAACCGGGGCACGAACTCGCGCGCCCGCGAGAACTGGGAATGCGGTTGCCACAGCGCCACCAGCGCCAAGGCGACGGCGATGGCGCCCGGCGCGCGCTGCCACTTGCCCAGACCCAGGCCCCGCGCGATGGCGCTCAGGGAAATCTGCTGGCCGAGCACCGCGCCCGAGAGCACCGCCGACAGCACGCTGCAGAAGCCTAGGGTGGCCAATTCAAAATTGTCGTCCTGCGCGGCGACCGCGGGCCGCCTTCTAAACCGGCGCCTTAACCGCGGTTCGATCTCCTCGGGCGGCGCCAAACTCCGGCGCATGGCCGCCTGGGCCATGGGCGCCTTTAAGATCGCCAGCGCCACCACGGCGAGGAGGGGCCGCGTCGCCCCGCAGAAGGCGTCCAATGCTCGCTTGCCGCGCGGCGAGCCCGTGACCAGGTCGCGCCATAATTGATGGAGGGCCCAGAGCGGCGGCGGGCCCAGCCGCGCGTCGTGCACGAGATCGTGGCTCGGCGTCACGTAGGGCGTGCCGCCGTGGCCCAGCAACCACGCCTTCGACAGTCCCATGCCGAACCCCCACGTGACGAGGTGGAACAAAGCCGTCGGCACGATGATCACGATGCTGAACCGGACCTCGGGCGACACGCAGCGCACCCTTAAAAACGTATCAACGCTCGTCAGCAGCGCGGCCACCGCCACGGGCAAAGGCGCGGCGCGCCATCCCCCGCTCCGGGCCGCCAAACCCACAGCCGCCACGACGAGCTCGACGCCGATCGAGGCCAGTAACCCGCAAATAACGGGGAACGGGATGTAGTCCACGAAGCGGAGGAGCCGCAGCCGCGACAGCGACGTCAACGAAATGCCGATCAGGAGCGTCGCCAGGGCCCAGGCTAATATCACCGCGGCGAACGCGTCGTCGTCGTCCGTGTTTAATTTCTTGCCGTCGGGGTATGCCCTTCCGATACCCTCGGCCACCACGCCCAATAAAGGCGCGACGCCGAGGTCGGACCCGAGCGGCATGGCGTAGGGCAGCTTCTGAAAGAGCACGAAGGGCGCCCCCGCCACGAAACCTAATGTCGCGATGCGCACCAGGTCCGCGCCTCTAGGCCTTAAAAATGAGACGTCCGCCGACGTCGTCGACGCGAAGGCCGCGGCGAAGACGGTCACGAAGAAGAACGCGATGCCTCCTACCAGAGCCTCCCGCGCCAAGGTGCCGACGGCCTCGGCGCAGCAGCGCCGCCTCGTTCGCGGCGGCGCGACGGCGTCGAACGCGGCGGACGACGCCTTGCGCAGCAGCGACGAGTGCAGCGCGCGCGGTCGGGGATAGGGCCGCGAGGAGGTCGGGGGCGACTGCGCGAGGGCCGCGGCTAGGAGCGTGGCGTCACTATCCGCGAGCGGTGCGGACGGCCGTTGCGGCTCGAAGAACGACCCGTAGCTCTTCGTGCGTTCCCTCAGCAGGGTCGGGCGCAAGGCCGCATCATCGGCGTCGTCATCCGAGTGCGCATTCTGCACATGTGCCGCGTTTGATTCTTGTGCCAGGAGTCGGAGGCTCGGCGAAGAAGCGGCGCCTACGCGCAGGCCTGCCTCCAGGAGGCCTGACTGCTCGGTCGGCTGCTCTGGTGGCTCAAATGCTGCGAGCAATGCAACAGCGCCGCGCGAGCGACCCTCGGTCGTCATTTTTGATACATTAAGCCCTTAAAATCGCAAGCCCTTAAAATGCACGAGTTTGCGCGTGTGCGATCGCATGCGATCGAGCTTAAGCTTAAGCTTTGAAGCATGCACGGGTTTTTACTAAACCCGCACTTATGGAGTCGCGATGTGTCTCCCCCCCCCGGGTACTAGTCCTAGCACAGGAACAAAAATATTCGAGTCGCGAGGTGTAGTAAACTCTTGTTAATTGGGGGGAAAGGGGGTTTTTCGGTGGGGGACTCGGTGCGATACGAAAACGGCGCGCTGGCCACAAGGGCGGAGCGGCGCCTGCTTTAGATCACGTCCTTGTCGAGGTCGTCGAAGTAGGCGTGCTCCAGCGCCTGCTTCGCCGAGATGCGCTGGTTCGGCGCGTACTTGAGCGTCTGGTCGAGCAGATCCAGGCCCGTCTCCTCGAGGCCCTTGGCGAACTGGGCCAGGTCCAGCCGCGGCCAGGCCGGGAAGATGGACTGGTAGTCCCGCAGCGACGCCACGCCGGCCCACACGCTCTCGTTCGGCGTGCCGAGCACGCGGAAGATCTTGAACAGCTCGTCGATCTCGCAGTCCCCGGGGAACATGGGCTTCTTGGTCTGCATCTCCACGAGGATCGTGCCGATGGCCCACATGTCCATGGGCGGCGCGTACGTCTGCGAGCCCAGCAAAATCTCGGGCGGCCGGTACCACAGGGTCACGACCTCGTGCGTCAGCGGCCGGATGGGCGGGCAGAACGCCCGCGCTAAGCCAAAATCGGCGATCTTCAGCCGCCCGTCCTTGGTCACGAGTAAATTCTGCGGCTTGAGGTCGCGGTGCATGCAGCCCCGCGCGTGGCAGAACTGCAGGCCCCTCAGCATCTGGTACGTGTAGCTCTTGATGAGCATGCGGTCCAGGGGTCCTTCGTTGGAATCGAGGAAGCGTTTCAGGTCCTTGTCCAGGAACTCGAAGATGAGGTACAATCGCCCGTCGTTCTGCAAGACGTCCTTGAGCTCCACGATGTTGGGGTGCTGCAATTCCTTCAGTAAGGAGATCTCCCGCAGGGCGGTGCTGGGCATGCCCTCGTCCTCCAATTCCAAACGGATCTTCTTCATGGCCACGAAGTCGCCCGTGATGCGGTCCTTGCCCTTGTAGACCACGCCGTAGGCGCCCTCGCCGTGCGTCACGCCCTTCTCCACCTTCGTGTAGCGGTCCATCCGGGAGCCGTTGTCCGTCATCGTCCTGTGTGGTAAGGGCGGTGAGTCGCGGCGGCGGCGTGGGCGGTGCCGAGGCGGTTTCTCTGGTCGGGGCGGCCGAAACGATTTTGTGTGCGGTGCGGCGGCGCGTCGGCGGAGCTCCCAGTCCACAGGCCAGTTCGTGGCGTGGGAGGCCGGTTCAGCGGCGCAGCAACGCTGAACAGGGGGCGCGCAGAGGCCCAGCGGTCATCCACGGCAGCGGTCGTATTTTTCGCCGCGGGCGCGGTGCGATGCGGTTTTTGCGGTGCAGCCGCTGACTTTGCCACTGCGCGGCCGCGCAGCAAGAAGGGCTCAGCTCCTAGGACGCCGGAAGCGCCTGTTTTTGCCCGCGGCAAGACGATGGCCGATTTGCAGCTCAAACGGTCTGCGTGCGGGTTTTTATACAATCGATGGGTCTCTGGTCAGTGGCATGCTCCTGCAGACAATGCCTGGCCGTGGGGGGACTTTCCAAGAGGCATACGAGTAGTGCCACTGGGCATTGCGCAATATTTTTGGAGTCCCAAAAACGTGCACAAATGTGCCCTTATGCATTGAGACAGTGATGTACGCAGCGTGAGCGCTCCGCAAAAATACAACAGCACACTGCTGCGCGTCGATAGCGCTTGAAAATGGCACGCACAGCATGGCTGCTAGCCCTCATCCAGGCAGCAGCCGCCAAAAAGCACAACGTGTCGCTCACGATAGCCTTCACGAGCGACCTGCACGGCGAGATCGCGCCGCTCAAGCACGCGGCAGCACTCTACGACGCGCTCCCCGGGCCGAAGCTCCTGGTCGACAGCGGCGACGCCTTTGTGGGCACGGGCTTTTTTAGAAGGGCGGGCCCGGCGGGCATGGGCCGCGTATTGAAGTCGCTGGGCTACGCGGTCCTGGGCGTGGGCAACCACGACCTGGAATTAGCGTCCTCGTTTAAAAACTTCTCGGCCACCGCGAATGCTCCTTTAGTGTCGACGAACTTGTGCGGCCACTACCCCGGCATCAAGTGCTCCGCCACCGTCGACGCGGGCGACATTCGCGTGGGCTTCGTGGGGTACTGCGACACGTCGTCCCTCGGTCCCGCGGAGTGGCGAGCGAGTTTGCCGAAAGGGAGTTGCGATGATAAGATGATGCGGCGCGTGATCGACGAAGCGATGAACCTAAGACGGTCCGTGGACGTCGTGATCGCCATGGGCCACTGCGGCTTCGACTTCGACGTGACAGTGGCGAAAACCGACGTCATCGACGCGGTGCTGGGCGGCCACACGCATTTAGTTAAACACCGGTCGAACTACGGTAAGAACCCGGTGGTGCTGCAGGCCGGCAACTCGGCGTCCCACCTGGGTGTCTTAACCCTGGACCTGGTGCGCCGGCGGAACAACACCACTCTTGTCGCCGCGCGCGGCACCGTGCGCCCCCTGGACAAAAAGCACCGGCAGGCCCTCATCGACGGCGAGTTAAAGCACCACGCCGCGCCGCATGGAAAGCCGCCCTGGCGTCTCATAAATAAAGGCGCCGACGCGGGCGCCTGTCGACATAGCGAGTGCGCTCTGGGCAACCTCGTGGCGGACGCCATGGCGCGGAGCGGGGCCTGCCGGGGGTTGCAAAAGGTCCCGCTGATCGCTTTGATCGAGGCCGGCAGCGTCCGGGGCGTCGTGCGGGAGGGCCCGTTCGGCCGCGACGAGGCGACGAACGTCTTACCCTGGGCCAACCACCTCGTTGTTCTACGGTTCCCGTCCATCCAAGCGCTGGAAGTACTTGTGGCGTACGGTGCAACATCGCGGCCGGTGGGCGGCGGGTTCCTGCAGGCGTCCGCCAACGCGCGCATAGTCATGGACGCCCATCACGCGCGGGTGTTCGTCAGGCCCTTCGACTGCGGGACGACGAGCGGCCGGGCCTCGAGTCTGGCCTTTGACGATGCCACGGTCCCGGGCGCGTGCGCGACGCGCGGCTTCGCGCGACCGCCGGGCCCCGTGGACGTGATCGTGACGTCGTGGCTCGTCCAAGGCGGCGACGGCTTCGACGCGCGGAACGCGACGCGGAGAACACTCGAGCCGGCGTGGCTGAAGGACGTCGACGCTCTGAGAAGACACGTCGCCTCCTTGCCGGCGGACGCGATTATAAGACGGGAAGGGCGACTCTCGGTCGTGGATAATGTGGAGAAGTGCGCGCCGCCTTCACTCCCAAAGCGGGCGCCGCCGCTCATTGCCGGTTTGTTAGGAGCGTTCTCGATGATGTCGAGCTTCGTGGCGACCTATCCTTTATCTACGTTACAAACGAGAGCGATGCTCGGCGAGCCGCTGGGGCTCCAAGAGGGCTGCGCACCTTTATATCGAGGCGTGGCCCTGGCGGCGGTGGCGGTCTACGCGTCCGGGGCCGTGTTCTGGACGGCGCACGAGTTCCTCAGTAGCGTCGCGGGCGCCGGGCACGCGGGCGGTGAGGGGAGAAAGGCCGTGACGACCTTCTTCTTCACTTTCATTGCGGGGGCGTTGAACGTGTTAGCCACGAACCCGTTGTGGGTCGCCGTTACGAGACTCCAGGGCGGTCTGAGTGCGTTACCGTCCATGGCCGAGCGGTCGTCGAGGTTCTGCTGGCCCTGCGCGGGCATCCTGCCGAACACGGTCCTGGTCCTCTTCCCGACGCTGCGCCAGACGATCTACGAGGGGTTGCTGCGGTGCGTCGGGAGCGACCCCCTGAGCGCGGGGCCCTGGCTCATCTCGCTGGCGGCGGCGTTGGCTACCTTAATCGCGGCCACGGCGACGCACCCGCTGCAGTGGTACCGGTCGCGCCTGCAGGCCGGCCACGGCACGCACGCCTCGAGGAACAAGGCGCGGGCCTCGGTCTGGGACGGGCTCTCGATCAAGCTCGTGCACACGGTCCTCTCGAACACATTGATGTACCTCTCCAAGGAGCAGCTCACGCAGTTCGTGCTGAAGACCTTCCTCGAGTAGCCTCGGTCGGCCCGCGTGTTCTGTGTCGTCTCTATAGTGATATCCTGTATATTTCATTTTCCTTTCTATTTCTCTACGATGTTGTCGGGCGCAGCGTGCCAACAACCACTCTCATCGCGAGTTCACCCCGAGTTTCATTAATTTGTGTCCGTCCACCTCAGCCCGCCGCAAAAGAGCGCGTGCATCCACTGAGCTTCGCAGTCAAAAGCGCTCGACCAGAATCAATAAACATGATGCGGCTGTTAGTTGTGCTGGCATGCGGCGCCACGGCGTTCGAGAATTCATACCTGGCATCGATGTCCAAAACCGTGCCGCAAAGCACGGCGACCATGAACAAGCCCGGATCTTCTGCAGACACCTCGTCGTACCTCGAGTCGATGTCGGCGCAGCCGAAGCTGGAGGCCGCCGTCGCCGCGCCGGCCGCGACGAAGCCGGCGACGACGACGCCGGCCGAGATGGCCGCGGCGAAGGCCTCGCCGGCCGTCCTCAGTGGCCTCGAGGCCGCGTTCGCCGCGAACTGCGTCGACGAGGCGGCCGCCTTCATGAAGTCAAATTTCCCGATCACGCCCGAGGCGCTCATCGTCCGCACGAAGGAAGTGTTGACGCTGGGCATCGGAACCAAGGACGAGGGCGCGTGCATCGCCGACGGCTTCGAGTTCTGCGCGCCGGTCATCGGCCCCTTGCCGAAGGACGAGTACCTGGCCGCGCTCAACGGCTTCAAACTCGAGGACACGTTCGACCTGAACGCGCAGTACCACCTGTTCCGCGTGGACCCGACGCAGCCGAACCGGGTCTGGTTCCACACGCGCACGCTCGGCACGCACGTGAGCGACTCGCCGCTCTTCGGCCCGGCCTCGGGCAAGGAGATCGTCAACCCGCGCGGATGCGGCGTCCGTGAACATGGCGCCGCGGCGATGGCGTTCGCGTGCTACGTCGTCGAAGCGAACCCCGTCGCAGGCCGCAGTGCATGCACATGGACTTCACCGAGGCCGGCCTCGTCAAGGAGTTCGGGTTCTACACCGTGGACCGCCGGCAGGGCAACACGGGCGGCCTCGGCGGCGCGTTCGCGTTCTTCTACGGCGTGGGCCGGCCTCTGCCCTTCCCGGAGGCGAAACCGTTCAAGCGGTCGAAGCGCTTCCGCCTCTTCCAGTTCATCGGCAACGTGGCGAGACGCTTCTCCAAGAAGAAGGAGTGAGCGTTGGCCTGCCCCCGTCTCGCGCCGCTCGTGGCATGCGTAAGATTGATTCATTGTGGTTCGAGTGTCTCGGTTTAGAACGATGCACTTACCCGTCGAGCCGGTCGAGCGCGCGGATCGCCCGGTCGGCCCAGCGCCGCCGCGCCGACGGGTCGTTCGGCAGCATGCGCTCCCGCCACTCGGCGAGGGCCTCCTCGTCCCCGAGCTTCTGGTGGCACATGCAGATGCCGGAGAGGGCGCCGAAGTGGTGGCCTTTCGAGGCGAGGACCTTTTCGCAGAGCGCGACCGAACTGGAATACTCGCCCCGCAGGTACTCGACCGTCGCCAAACGGTTCAGGGCCTCGGGCCAGTCGTCGTGCTCCCCCGCCAACTTGCCCGCCGCGACGCAGGCCTCGACCCACTGCGTGGGCTCGCCCTCGGCGATGAGCTTGTCGATGGCTTCCAGTTTCGCCCTGTTCTCCGACCCGCGCTCGGAGAACCACAGGCCCCAGAGGCCGTCGATGGCCGCCGTGAACTGCTCTGGGTCCTGGCTGCTGCCTAGGACTTGGACGAGCTTGCGCTCCTCCGCGCGGCGGCGCCGCGCGGTCCCGCTCGAATTGGGCTTCGGCGCGCCCGTGTACGTCGCGCCGTCGACCTCGCGCGACGACGTCATCAACGCCAGCTTCTCCAGCGAGGCGCGAGTGGCGTCGTCAACGACGATGTTATCATCTCCCTCGCTCGTTTCGGCGCGGATCGATGTCGGTGCGCAGCGTCCTGGCCTACTGGGCAGGAAGGCGCGAGCGCACGCGGCTATAGCGATGAGAGGAAGGAGACGGAGCATTGAGTCAGATTGCTTTCTTCTACGTCTCGGCTGCGATATGGTGTTTTTTGCTCGACTTTCTGTCGTACGGTCGTCTGCAAGACTGTTGAAGACTCGTGTCGGTCAGTTGCGCACACCAGTGGTCTACAGGCTGTGCTGTTTGGGATTTTGTACGGCGCGGGTTTTATGCGTGCGGGTTCGGGTCCGTGAAGCCTCACTGAATAAAAAGCCTCACTGAACCTTCACGGACACGATAACCTACTTAAAGTTCGACAGGATGTCGGGCTCCCGCCGCTTGAAGCCCGGCGGCGCCGCCTGGAGCTCCCGCGTCTTGCGCTCCGTCGCCGCGACCGTCTTCTGCAAGATGCGCTGCTCCGTCTGGACGAGGCGCCGGGCCATGCGCTGGTTCCGGGACAGGAAGGCCGCCGGGATATCTCCAAAGGGCGGGTACGCGGCCAGCGCCCCCGTGGCCGCTTCCCTTATCGTCTCCAGGACCGCGAGCTCGTTGTCCAAAGACACGATGTCCACGTAGGACTCCGGCGCGGCCAGCTCCAGGTTCCCCAAATGCTGCTGCGTCGCGCAGGCCATCCGCAGGAACTGCACCAACTCGTCGGGGTACCGGTCCGCGTACAACGGAAATGCCGCCCGCGCCGCATCCCGCCCCACGGCCGCGGCGAAGGCCTGCTTCTGGGCGAATAAGGGGTCGGCGTCCGCGTTCGCCCCGACGACCAGGTCCACGGAGTTGAAGGGATTTCTGTCCAGCGCGAAGCCGTACAGGAGTAATAAGTCGGAATTCGGTCTAGGCCCGTAAGAAATGAAGATCTGGTCGAACTGCTTGTAGGCCCGATCCGAAAATAGGACGACCTCGTCGTCCTCGGCCTCCCAGGGGAAGGCCTTGGGGATAGCGCGGGCGTCCACGTAGGAACTCGAAAAGGGCGAGTGGTTGATGAAGTCGATGTACGGCACGAGCGCTAGGAACTCGTTCGCAGTCTGGGCCTTTAAGCGAATCGCCCTCGAAAACAGATTGGAAAAGGCCCAGGTCCAGGCCTCGAAGGAGAAGACTGCTGGATCTAGGGACGGAAACTGGGCTAGTATCGAAGCGTGCTCCCGCTGCAGCTTCTCCTGCATGGACCGCGTGGCCTGCCGGGCGGGCGACCCCTCCAGGAACTTGAGCTCCTCCTCGTCCCACGTGAACGTGGCCGCCACGTCCGCCACACTCGGGAGGACCGTGATGTAGTCGTTCCAGAAGGAGGTCGCGGCCTTGGCCCGCTCTCCAATGAGCAGTAGGGCAATGGCCACGTACTCGTTCGTGTCCTCAGTGACAATGCCTCTGAGTTCCTTCGCTTCCAACGCGGCCTGCTTCGTCATGCACAATCTAACGGGCAATCTAGCGATGATGCCGTCCTGCGCGATGGCGCGCCTCGCTAACAACCCTCGCCCACTATCTTCTCCTTCGAGCTCGTCGAACGTCGACGTCGCCAGCGCTAGAGAGTGGGGCGGCTCGTTCCACCCGCTCAGCTCCGAGACCCAGACGCCGTTGTCTTCCAACCACTTCAAAATGGCGTCGTTCCGGCCCCGGCTCTCGGCGTCGGCTTTCCCTCTATCCGACTTCTTCCACCTTGAGGCCTCGGCCAGCTCGAAGCCGCCGCCGGCCTGGGCCATCTCCTGGGCCCAGGAGTCGTCGGACATTTTTACAACGGTGGCGCGCCGGCGGGGCGCGCGCGGGGCGTAGCCGGTCGCCGCGGGCAGCAGCGCCGCCATTGCGAGCCAGCGCGCAGCCATCGTCGCAGCGGTCTAAAGAGCGGCTCCGAGCAAATGCTCGTGGCGCAGTGATCTGTCAATCTGTCCCAGTGCTGTGCTTGTGCTTTGGCAGTCCCGATTGAACACAAAACCCGCGCGGTATAAAACCCGTGCATAATCGTTCGTATGTCGTCGTATTCCCCCAGGGCCCCGCCCACTAGTCCTAGCACCGTAACAAAAACTATACAGACGACCGGAGCTCCTGCGCTTTGCGAGTGCGAGTGCGAATCAATTCTAGACTGCTCCTAGACTCGTCTTAAAGTACCCCTCCGGGGGGGGAGGGGCGTCCACCGCCACCTCAGTCCGCCTTCGCCCTCGCGGCGTGGTCGGTCCCGGGCCGGCTGATGACGAGGAAGAGGGACACCGCCACGAAGACCCCCCCGAGCACCCAGCCCCTGCGCCGCGCCCAGAAGCGCCGCGCGCGGTCGCCGAAGCCGCGCCAGTTCAGGAAGCGCGCCTCGGCCTCGCCCCGCGCGACGGTCCGCAGATAGTTGCGCAGCGCGGCCGCCGCGACGGCGCCGTCGCCTTGTTCGGGCAGCCGGAAGGCGTCGTAGAAGCGCTCGTTCGGCCGGTCCAGGACCAGCACGCGCGGCAGGTCACTGACTTTCAAGTCAAACGTCTCGATGTACTCGTCCCACCGCCGCCCATCCAGCACGCCGAACGCGAAGGCGTCCCGGACGTCGGGGTGGAACCCGCTACTTGCCGCCCGCACCAAGGCCTCGCCGCCCCGCGCCGCGCGCTCGTTGTCCGGGTCCACGACGGCCGCCACGATGAGTCGCCTTCGTCCGATCCGCCGGAAGTTGTGCGGGCCCAACGTCGACAAGAGCTCCTCGTTGTGCGTCTCGACCCAGTCTTGTAGAACGGTGGCGCCGCCGGGGAAGCGGTGCACCGACGCGTTCGGCGCGACGCAGCCTATCTTCCCCGGGTAGAGGCCCGTGCCCCGGTGGTCCTCGACGAGGGCGAAGGACGCCCGGTGGGCCGACGCGTTCGCCACCTTTTCAAAGGCCGCTAAATGCTCATCGAAGGGCGCCACGAGCAAAAAGGCGACGCGCGGCGCGTGCGCCGTCAGCGCTTCCAACGCCTGGTCGTCGTACGTTTTGAGCGTGGTGAGCGGCGGCGCGCTCAAGCGCACCGCGAGGAGCTCGAACCCCTCCGCGTCGCGCGGGCCGTGGTAGTCCTGGAATGCCGGACTCCCGGCGCGCCGGAAGCGCAGGGTCGGGTACGAGTCGGCGCCGTGCGCCTCGACCAGCGGCTCGTTCATGCGCTTCTCCGCGTCGATTTTGCCCACCGCCACCTCCGGGTGCTGTTCCGCGAAGGCGGTGAGCACGGGGTCGAGGCGCCGGCAGTGGCCGCACCAGGGCGCGTAGAAGTCGAGGAGCACCCACTCATCTTGAGCGCCCGCGAGGAAGGCCTCATAAGTCGACGCGTCGACCTTGGCGACCTCGGCGGCGCCCGCCGCCGTCGCGGCTGCGAGGATGAGGGTGGCGCGCAGCATCTTGCACTCCTTGACTGCCGTGTGGCACGAGCTTGGCTTGCTTTTTTTGGTTTTGACGGGTTTCGGCGGGTTTTTCGCGCGGGTCGCGGACTTTTATTGACGCGCACATAGCTTTGCGCACACCGCGCGAGTACTAATAGCAGTCGCACGAACGCGCGCGCGAACTACCGAGCGGAGCGGCCACCCCTAAGCTCGCACAGCTCCTCGCCTCCACTCTACGCGCCACCGAAGCGTTAGCCATGTTCGCCGCCCCCGGCCCCGAGCCCGTCGTGGCCATCAAGATGGGCAAGTGCGTTGTGGAGCCCCACCGCGACGAGGCGAAGCGCGCGGCGGGCAAGCTGTGGATCACGCCGAGCCAGGACAAGGGCGAGGTCATCATCGTGAAGAAGGACGACGTGAATCACTTCCAGTGGCGGAGCCGGGAGATGCCCTGCGCCGTGGACCCGGCCATTGATACCATGGTCTTCCCCGGCGACGCGAACTTCGTCAAGACCTCGACGGGCACCGACAAGGACCGCGTGTACATTTTGCAGTTCAAGGCCCAGGAGGACCGGCGCTTCTTCTTCTGGATGCAGGACGCCGACGATAGCAATGATGAAGAGCTGGTCGAGAAGCTGAACAAGACGCTGAACGGCGACGGCGCCGACCTGGGCGCGTCGCTCCGGGCGCTGCGGGCGAACCCGGCCACGGCCGCGGCGCCGGGCCAGACGCCGTTGTCCCTAGGCAACCTCCAGGACGTGTTTGCTTCGCTAGATATGCCGGCGGCGCCGGCGGCCGAGGATAGCGACGCCTTGGCGCGGTCGCTGGCGGCCGCGATGCAACAGCAAACGACGCGCGTCGGGCTGGGCGACGTGGCCACGGGCGACGCCGTCGACGCCTCGGGCGTGCTCCAGGACCAGACGGTCGTGGACCGGCTCCTGCAGCACCTGCCCGAGTCGCAGCGGAACGTGGGGGAGCTGGCGACATTAGTGAGGGCGCCCCAGTTCCGCCAGGCGCTCTCGCAGCTGACGTCCGCGCTCCTCACGCCGGACAACTACGCGTCCATCCTGGCCAACTTCGGCCTCAAGGCCCAGCAGGTCTCCAGCGACCCAGTCCAGGGCTTCCTCGACGCGATCCTTGCGGCCGTCGCGAAGGAGAAGGGCGACGGGGACGGCGACGCGAAGATGGACGACGCCTAGCTTGTGGGTGCCCCCCGTTTAAAGTACTACGCTTAGCTTGGGGTGTGTACGGGCGTCGACGGCGTTGTGTATTTGACGGGTTTTTCCGTGTCACCGCAGCGCAAAGCAAAAGTCGCCTCGATGTGCGCGCGCATTCGTGCGCTCTCGTAAGGGGTGTGTGCGGAGAGCTGCAGACCACTTATTGTGGCGAAAGGTAGTAAAAGGTGCCGCCGAGCTGTGCTGGACCAATTGCACTGGGGCTGCGGTAATGATGCGCGTCGCCGTCCTGCTTCTGGCGCTGACGCCGTCGACGCCACTCGCTTCGGCGAAGCCGCCCACGAGCAGAGATGTGGGCCGCCTCGTCAACGAAGCCACGACAATAGAAGAAGCCCTCGCGACGGCGAAACTACTGCCGTTCGCCGGCGAGGAGACGCAGCACTGGGAGACGCAAGACATTCATATCGCGCGCCGGCGGAAGTCGCTGACGGCGCTGCTCCGGCGCGTCATGCGCTGGACGGTGGGCGGCGCCGCCACGGAGGCGCGGGGGCGAGCGCTCGCGCACGATGACTTCGCGCGATGCGTGCAGCTGCTCGCGGAGCCGGGCCCTCCGGACGCGTACGCCGTCGAGCGCCGCGACGGCCTGCGGCTCGTCGCCGCGCTGGCGCAGACGTCGGACGCGCTGGCGCCCGTGGCGCGCGACGTCGCCGCCGCCTTCCGAGTCGCATTGGAAGAACTCGACGGCGCGCCGGGCGCCACGACCGGTCTGAACTGGGCCGCGCGGCGCTGCGCGTCCGCCGGCGTGCCCGTGACCGCGTTGGACGCGCTCGACGCCGCGGAGCGCGCGTGCGGCCTGCCGTTCCGCATACACGTTGATGCTGTAGCCGTACCGGAAGTAGACGAGCTGGCGGCAGCCTTGCCGCTCAAGGCCGAGACCATCGCCACGCGGACCGGCGCGCTCGTGCTCGAGCGGCGGCGGACCGCGTGGCTCGCCGAGCCGGGCATCGGGGCGCTCGCGTACTCCGGGAAGCTCATGGCGCCGGAGCCCATGCCCGACGCCGTGCGTACTATTTCAGAAAAGCTCAGCGGCGAAAGCGGCTTACTTGACGCGCCGACGTTCGATTGTACTTTATGCAACCTGTATCCGGCGGGCGAGGACGCCGCCTGTAAATTTCACAGCGACCCCGAGCACGGCTCGCACTGGCACCTGTCCACGGCCGTGGTCAGTTGCGGCGAGCCGCGGCGCTTCGCCTTCCGCCGGATCGGCGCCGAGGACGACGACCGCGATCGGCACGTCTTCCACCTGTTCCACGGCGACGTGGTAGAGATGTTTGATCAATGCCAGGATGTGTACCAGCACGGCGTCTTAGCTCCGGAGGACGCGACAAATCAAGGCGCCCGCGTCTCGCTCGTGCTCAAGAACGCGCTACTTTTGCCCAGTGGCAAGAAGGGCCACGGCCTGCCGGGCTCGGGCGCCACGCGAAGCGACAAGCGGAAGGCGAAAATCAAGAAGGTGGCTACTGCGGGAGACCGACGGGAGCTACGCGACGAGCGGCCGAAGCCCAAGCCCGGCCGACGGCGGCGGCGAGCTGCTACGGCGCGCTGATAAATATATTGTGTATGAAGACGCCTTGTGTGATGATGAACAGCCATCCCGAGAGGAGGGGAAGGAGGGGGAATGGCAGAGAACGTACGGGTTTCGCTGCCGGCTCGATCGAGTTCGAGTCGTATTGCCCGTCGGCGCACAGCGCTGGTTCTGCGCGCATTGATTGACAGCACTTGCACAGCTCGCGCACCGAGCCGCGGAGAGCATTTGTGCGCGTTCACGCCGCATCCTCCCGCTTTGCCTGACGAAGGCCGTGGGTAAACCGAGCGGTTCGCATACGCCACCGCGACGCGCATAGACCTAAGACGCACACAGCACACATAAGCAGCCACAAGAACATCAAGATGATCATCCGGGTCCGCACCAAAGCGGGCACCTGGCGTTTGGAAGTCGAGGGCCCGCAAGTTACCATCGGCGCGGTCAAGCAGCTCTTGGAAGAGCAAAAGGCCGTGCCCGCCGCCCAACAAGTCTTGAGCAAGGACCCCAAGGGCGAGAATCCGCTGGACGACGCCGCCACCCTGCAGCAATGTAGACTAGGCGACAACGGCGCGATGGTCCACCTGGCGACTCAGCACGACCTGCCGCCGCCGCCCCAGAAGGAGGACCGGGGCGTCAAGGGCGCGGCCCGCGTCAAGATCGGCGCCGACGGCAAGATCACGGCCACGGAGTACGACGACTACTGCTCCTCGAAAGGTTTTAGACCGGGCCAGGCGGCTCTAGGAGACATCAAGAAGGCCTGGACTTTGACGGACTTCCTGGAGATGGACGACACCTTCAACTTTAAGATTAAGCGGCAGGAGAAGGCCGTGTGCAAGGGGGTCTCGCTGGACTCGAACGCGTGCGTGAGTTTCCAGGCGTATGTGCAACAGCTCGGGTGGCGGCGGCAGCGCGTCGGGTACCTCTACGGGTCCTTTGACGACGAGCAGAATGTGACCGTGGAATGCATTTACGAGCCGCCCCAGGAGGCGTCGGAGCGCGGCTTCACGCTGCTGGAGGACGAGCGGGCGGAGGACGTGGACGCACTAGCAGCATTATTAGGTTTACGGAGGGTAGGCTGGATCGTTGCCTGCCCGCCGCGCGAGGAGGGCTTCATCCTGAGCGGGGAGGAGGTCATCACAGCGGCCCTGGAACAATTAGAAGCCGCGGACGGCATCGCCGAGACGCCCTTCGTGACGGTGCGCGTCAGCGTCGCGGAGACGGGCGAGGCGTCGTTCGAGGCCTACCAAATGTCCCTGCAGTGCATGTCCATGGTCGCCGAGGGCGCGTTGGCCCCCGACGACGACAACCTCACTTCTGTCTTGGTGCACGATACCTACACGGCCATCGTAGAAGGAAAACGAGCGGCGGCCGTGGAGACGCCCTTCTTCCTCTGCAACGTGCCCGTCAAGCAGCACCAGTCTTCACTATATACGGCCAAGTTCGCGAAGGAGAACCGCCTCGTCCCGCAGACGCGCGACGACCTGAAGGAGCTGTTGAAGGCAGCGCGGTCATCGACGGGGAATTTCGCGGACGCCCTCGCGGACTTCGGCGTGCTCTTATTCCTCATGTCGTTCCCGGACATCTTCGACCGGACGGGCTTCCTGCCGGCCGTGTGCGCGTCGGTCGTGGACCGGGCCGTGCCGCTGGACGAGGGCTACGGTTTGATCCTGGCGTCGTTCGCGGGGCTGGACTTCTAGTTGTGGCACTAAGTAAAGTTTCTTATCATCCGAGCGTCGTGCCGGGGCCCCTGCCGCCGGCAACTCGAATGTTGGCGCCGTGCGTGAACGACGCGTCGGGGGACATCAAGTACGAGACAGTTCCAGCGATTTCCTCGGGCTTGGCGAATCGACCCATGGGAATGTCCGCTTCCGACTTGGTGCGCCGTGCGGAGTCCGCCGTGATGGTGGACACCATGTCCGTATCTGTGATACCTGGCGAAACTGTGTTTAACCGAATACCCTTCGCCGCGAGCGGTTCGATGAGGCCAATCGTCATGCTATTTAAGGCGCCTTTGGACATCGAGTAGAGCAAAGGTCGGCCGAGGTACGCGCTGCCCGACGAGAGATTAACTATCGCTGAGCCGGACGCCATGCGCTTCGCCGCCTCGCGGCAACAGATCATCGGTCCTAACACATTCGTGTTCATCAGTGCGGTTAGCGCCTCCGTGGACGCCGTCTCCAATGTCTGCGGAAGGTCGAAGCCTATTATGCCAGCGTTATTCACCAGACCGGTCAACGGCGGCAGCGGGGACGCGTCGATGGCGTTGAAGAGATCGACCACGGCCTGCTCCGTGGAGACGTCGGCCTGGAACGCTTCCGCCGAGCCGCCATCCTCCGCGATCTCTTTCACAACTCGCGCGGCGCCATCAGCGTTGCTACAGTAGTTCACCGCGACAATGTACCCATCTTTTGCGAGTCGTTTCGCGCATGCTGCACCGATGCCGCGTGAGGCACCGGTAACAAGTACTGTGCCGCGCTCCAATGCAGCCATGGGTGCAACCCAGCCAAGCAGCATTAATGCAGAGAGCATTGTTGAGAGCATTGCAGAGCAGTGCAGCAACAACAATACCAATGCGCCACAATTGTTCGCTGGGTCTGACAGCTGCAAATTACGCTCACCTGTGTGCAGAGACGTAACTTGGGCGCCTGCTGCAGATGCTGCACAGTCGCACGGGTTTTATTGCACGGGTTTCTCGAGCATGCTCATCGCGCGTCACCATCTCGTACTTAAGTAAACAGCTCCACACGCCACCGTGCGTCTGCTAAAAACAGCACTGGACACGCGCGAGGTAACTTCTCCTGCAAGCAAGCAAGCATGGGTGCCAGCTCGACTAAACTCAAGCCTCTGGTGCCCCTAGACCATGTGCCGGTCAGGCAGCTTTTTGGCACCTGGTTCGTCATTGCCGTGATGCCTACCATCTTCGAGAAGGGCGCGCACAACGCCATCGAGACGTACTCGGCCGGGGGAAAGCCGGGCGCCGTGGACATCGATTTCCGCTTCAACAAGAACGCGCTGGACGGTCCGCTGAAGAAACTGCCGCAGACGGGGAGCTCGTGGCACGACGACACGCCCGCCGGCTGGAAGGTGTCTCCGTTCTGGCCCGTCAAGATGCCCTACCTTGTCATCGACAAGTCAAAGACGCCGCTGGACAACGACGCCGCCTGGTTCGTGGTCGGCTACCCCAGTCGCGCCTACGTCTGGGTCTTGGCGCGCAAGCCGACGCTGCCGCGCTCGGTGTTGGATGATATTAAGCGCGACCTCATATCCAAGCATGAGTACCCGGCCGGCCTGCCCGACCTCGAGGAAGTACCCCAAAGCTGGGACCGCGACGCAAACTCGGAGTTTGGCTGGAAGCGTAGAGGGGTGGATGTCGCCCTGAAGCAGGGAGGTACCGTGTGATGTTCGTTGAGTATGCTTGTGTTGCGACGTCCACCGTTCGTACGTAAAACTTACTTAAAGTGCTAGATATCACGGACTCGTGCGCACTGCGAGGGTCCTGTGAACCTCAGGAGGGGAGCAAAACTCGCGAATCGAAAGCTTAGTAGTGGGGAGTAGAACGCAGGGCCTTGTGCCCAGGCGCGCCTACTCGTCGTCGTCGTGGATGACGCGCCGCTTCTTCGCCGGCGCCGCCTCGAACCGGAACTCCTCCTCGTCGGACTCCGGGCTCGGCTTGCCGGAGTGGTACGTGCGCGTCTCGGTCGAGCCCGAGTTCCGGGGCGGCGGCTGGCAGAAGTCCTGTTCGTCCGCCGAGTCGAGCTCGTCGTCGGACGACGAGGCTTCGGTTGCTTCCTGACCGGCCGCCGAGTGCAGGTCGCTCTTGACGTACGTCACGCCGTGCGACGCGGCGGCCCGGAGCGCCCCGTCCGCGAGGGCCGTGGGCACGTAGGCGGGCCAGGCGCGACGCCCGCGCGCCTGGGACGCGTGGAGCTCGGACGCCGTCGCCTCGTAGGCGAAGAGCTTCCGGAGGTCCCTGGCGGAGAAGCGCGCCGCGCACCGGTCGTCGTCGAGCACAGCGCCGTCGTTCGCGTCGTGCTTGTGGAGCTGGCGCGCCAAGGTCTTCTCGTCGATGGTCCCGGCGCTCAATAGTCTATAGACGTGCACGGGCCGCGTCTGGCCGTCGCGCCAGACGCGCGCCATGGCCTGCTCGTCGTGCGCGGGATTCCAGTCCGGGTCCAGTAAAAGTAAACGGGAGCCGCCAACTAAATTCAGGCCGCAGCCGCCCGCGCGCGTGCTCAATAAGAACACGAAGGCCGTGCTCGTCTTGGCCTTGAACCGTTCGACGAGCCGCGGCCGCTCGGCCGGCGGCGTGCCCCCGTCCACCCTCAACCAGTCCCACCGTCGTTTATCGCAGCAGGCCTGGACGACGTCCAGGGTCGCGGTGGACCCGGACGCGATGACGACGCGTTCGTTTCCGGTGTCCCTCAAGTGTTGGAGTAACGCGAACGCGACCTGCAACTTGCCCGACGCCGGCTCACTCAAAGGTTCCCGCGCTGGCCCCCGCGTCGCCAGCGCGCGCAACTGCTGGATCGTCGCCAGCGCGCCGCCGACCTTTAAATCGGCCGCCTCCACATACGCCTCCTTCTGCGCCGCGACCATCGCGCAACACACGATGTGGACCGTCTTTGGCGGTAACGACGCCCGCACGATGTCCGAGGCCGCCCTTCTTAGATAGAAGCCGGCCACGCTGCTCCGTAGGGCACGGATGGCGTCCTTGGCTTTCCGCTGCACGGGCCGCGAGCTCCCGCGCAGCGCGCCCGCCGAAATGGGCCTTGCTACATCTCGGCCGAAACTGGCCACGTCCCCCAAGGCGCCCGGACAGACCACGTCCACCAACGCGTGGAACTCGTCGAGGTTGTTCATCGCCGGCGTGCCCGTCAACAGTAACCTTTTGGTGGCGCGGCAGTCCCTTAGGATCGACGCCGTCTTGGCCTTCGAGCCGCCTCTGAGTCGATGGCCCTCGTCCATGATCAACATATCTAGTTGCGGATCCGCATCGATCAACGCCTCGGCGTGCCTTGCGAACGCCTCGTAGCTAATCGACAACACTGCGCAGGACCGGCGCCCGTCGAGCGCGCGCCACCTTTCTAACGCCGACTTGGCCGTCTCGACCGTGCCGTCCGCGGAGCCGCCGGCCTTCTCGACGCACGCGACCCATGTCACGTTTGAGCTCACGCGGCCGAAGAACTTGGCGTCCTCGTTGGGCCACTGCGCGACCAGCGATGCGGGGCAGACCACGCAGGCCTTGCGCACTCTTTCTGAGGAGTGGTCCTCGTTCTGGCAGGAGCCCGCCGCCTTCACGAGCGTCCGCAGTAGCGCGAGCGTTGTTAATGTTTTGCCCAAACCCATCTCATCACCCAATATAGCGCCCTGGTGGCCGCCCGGCTGGCGGCCGGTCAGGCACCCGTACAAAAACGCGACGGCCTCCCGCTGGTGCGGCCGGAGCTTGCGCGCGACGGGGCCCCGCAGCGCGACGCGCGGCGCATCCAGCACCACAAAGTCCACGACGGGCTCGTCCGTCGCGTGCATGCTTTTATGCCGCTGGGGCGCCTTCGCCTTTTGGGGCGCCGGCGCCGCCGAGGTCCAGTTCGCGGGCGGGCCGTTCCGTTTCGGCGCGGGCGCGGGCGCATTTGAAGCCACGGGCGGGGGCGTCGCGCCCCAGCCCTGCGGCGGACCGCGGTGCGCGGGCGTCGGAGCCTGGGCTTGCCGCACCGGCGGCGCGGGCGCCGGGCAGGGCGCGAGGCCGCCCCGGAGCCGCTCCGTGATCTGCAGCCGGTAGCCGCTGAAGCTAGTCTCGTCCTCCTCGTCGATCTCAAAGAGCGGGTGCGCCGCCGGCGTCGTCGTGCCCGTGACCAGGACGCGGGTCGCGGCGTCGAAGAGCTTGAGCTTGTGCATGTTGCCGGGGTAGGTCTCCCTTGTCACTTCGCCGTCGACCCAGGTGATGCGCTTCTTGGGGCCATTCTTGGCGTAGAGGCAGCTCCAGGCGCCGATGTCGGAGGCGCTCGGCGCCGCCGGCGCCGGGGGCTGGCGCGGCGCCGGCGGCTTCGGGCGCAGCGGCGCCGCCGGCGCGCGCGACGCCTGCTGGACGGGC
>Ga0302122_10000616_pt1 | contig 22235 bp, 15 predicted proteins | sample CB21_SCM_MG_FD_203115 | JGI IMG/M metagenome (GOLD analysis project Ga0302122, IMG submission 203115) | Marine microbial communities from Western Arctic Ocean, Canada - CB21_SCM | ecosystem: Environmental > Aquatic > Marine > Oceanic | place: Canada: Western Arctic Ocean | collected 2017-09-28
TCTGGAGAACACTAATTTTTAGTCGCGCTTTGACCATTCTTCTAGCCAACCTTTGAGATTTCTCTCAATATCTCCTAATTCCACGGGCCGGTTTTCTTTATGACCAGAATTTGAAAGCGCTTGAACCCTGCAACCGCAAGCATTCTTGTGACCTCCTCCTGTCTCGTCATACAAGGTAGCCATTCTAGTTAAATCAAAGACTCCCCCTTTTGGATGAAGGAAACTATTGCTGTAAAAAGAAGTAGACAAAGCAGGTTTTTCAGGTGTACTAATGCTACCTTCAACCCATCCATGCACTATACAACAGGCATCGCAATCTTCACCAACAAATGCAGTTACTGCATAACCATTGGTTCTTTGTCCTGTACCATCCATTCTTAATATTGCTAATCTATCTCGGACCTCGACTTTTTGAGAAATTATTTTATTCAATTCTTCTGCACTAGTTCTAGCATTCTGACACCTAAGAATTACATCTTCTTCTTGTAATAATTCATCCATAGTCATTCCACTTGCAAGCCTTGCAACTACTGAATGCACATATTCTGTATCTCTGATATTAATAGTCCTTGAAAACCAAAGCAAATCATGGCCTTCTCTTAATTCTTCAAGACTAATTTGCCCAGAATCGATTCGATCAACAAACTCCATTGTCGCTTGAAGACTTGGCAACTCCTCATCACCATTGAAATGATTCCAAGCAACTCTCGCTGCTGAAGGTTTGTCTTCCCATATACAGATACCACCATTGGAAATGAATTCCTTTTCCTCTTCTTTTGAAGGGCGGTTTGTTTCATGATGATCTAAATATAACCCACACTGAGGATGAAAAGGAAGGTCGCAAATTGCAGTATTTCGGTCAATGATATCATCTATGAGACCACCGCGAATCTCAGCAGGGTGACTGAATCTTAATTCTGCGTTAGGAAAATGTTTGCGAAGAATTACCGCAGCAAATAGCCCATCCATGTCGCCATCAGCAATAATCCTCTGCAAATTAATATCGCTAGCATCCACTGTTAGAAGCCTCCCTATCTTTACATGGGCAAGTCCTTGACTGATGAATGAATCGCCGTTTCAAATACTAATTTCGTGACAAACATATTGCCGGTGAGTTCGGGGCAGACTACCATGGAGACCTCATGCGGTGTCGTGGTAATCAATCTCGGCAACATATTATTGTTGGAGTATCCGCAGGGGCATTGGGATTTTCCAAAGGGGCATGTAGAGGAATCTGACCCTTCACGAATCGATGCTGCAAAAAGGGAATTACAAGAAGAAACTGGGATTGATGATATCAAAATAATCCAAGGCTTTGAAGAAAAAACTGAGTATGATTTCCGTCACAAAGGGAAAAAGGTCGAGAAGGAAGTATTCTGGTACATTGGTGAAACTGGCATCATGGATGTGCAAATCTCCCACGAGCATAGAGACTATCTCTGGCTTGATTGGGAACAAGCGATTGAAATGTTGACTCATGATGAATCAAAAGCAGTGTTGAAATCTGCTCATGAACATATGAAAAGGATTGGCAGAGAATAATTCAAGTTTGATTTACCACATCGCCAATATCATCGTGGTCCGACAATAACCTTGCTCGTTCCGCCTCCCCGCTTGACCTCTCGCCAATTGGTTGCCAGAGAACTTCTTCTCCCCCAAGGCGTGTTGTCAACCATCTACTGAGAACAAAACACCAATCTGAAAGGCGGTTGATGTATTCGACAGGAAAAGCGCGCATGACTTCATTGTCAGCAAGTTCAACCAATCTTCTTTCCAACCTTCTTGTAACAGCCCGAGCCAATTGTAACCAAGCAACTGGGCCCTCTCCAGTTGGTAAAATAAAGGAAGTTAAAGGTTCTAAGTCTTCTATCCAGGCGTCCATTTCATCAACAAGAGTTTGGGATGCAATATCTCCCAACATAGTAATTCCAGGAGGAATGTTTTCAGGCGGGCAAGCAAGTTCAGCTCCTAAATCAAATAATTCCTGTTGTACCCTAGAAAGCGCATTCTCCCCTAACTGGGTTGCTCTTAAGGCACTAGTTTTTGTTCCTCCATCGGGATGAATTATAGGGGCTCTTCCTAATTCCATGCGTACAACACCGAGAAAAGAATTCAACTCATCAACTGTCCCAACAACCTCAATTCTTAGGCTACATTTTTTCACTCTAGAACCATCGACAAGTGAAGTTTCACCTTTATCACCACCACCGGTATGAACTCGGTTTATACTCACCATTAGTTCACCTCAAGAGGTGTCCTATCATCAGTCTTCTCCAAAATTAAGGGATTTGAAGAATTGACTTTTGCTGGCGTGTTGAGAACATTTTACTGAGGAGGATCATTCCCAAAATAGCCCAAACTAATACTTCAAGGGTAACCACTAGTAGGTACCAAGGGCCCATTAAAGCGAGCATCAAGGTTGAATCATATGGCACTCCGTGAAAGCCGATATATAGTGCCTGAGATAGAACACTTGCAGCGAACCAGATGAATATGAATGGATAAATTATCTTTTTTGAAAAAACTTTCTTTATTGTGTTCTGAATGAGTTTTAATGTTCTTTCCATGTTTTCCCCTCTTAGTTTGAGAGTATTATTCAACATATATAGGGTTGCGGTTTGAATGCTCAATATTAGATGGGACATCCCATTACTCTTCTTGCTCGAAACCCATTCCAAGTCTCTTTAATGAATCATCTACAGCCTTAATCCATGTTTCATCAACTGCATTTTTACCACCATTCTCTGCCAATTTCAAGGCCCATTCATCAGCATTAACCAAATCACCTCTTGCATAGAATATCCGCTGTAAGGCAAGGTATGCCATCGGATTGAGATGTTCCTTCTCAACATCCCAGGCTCTTTCAAAACAAGATATCGCACCATTTGGCCCATCAAGAACTCCTCTCTGTAGGTTCCTCAAACCAGCCTGAGACCAAGATTGGGGCAGCTTCCCAATCAACAATCCTCGGAATACCAAGTACACTTCAGCCATACATAGGAAAGAGGCCAACAAAAAGGCTGCTATTTGCTCAAATTCGGATAAGACTCCCCATTCATTCCACAGCAATCCAATAACACCAATGCACAGGAGAACCCCCGAAGCAGGTGCAATCAAAACATCCATTCGGGTATAGGTCATATGCCGCATACCGATGACAACACCAAGCCCACCTAGGCCAGTATAGGTAATCAGCCAAACTCGATCAGTTGTTGGACGAGGCGCGGATTCGCTTAATAAGCCCAAAAGACCCAACATCAACAATATTATTCCAAAGCGCCGAGATACCTCAGGAAATGGTTGATTGCGACTCATCCACATTAAGATCAGACCCAAACCACAGGCCAAGGCAGCATGCTCCATTCCCATTGAATCAAGGGTAGAGGATTTTGGTTTCAAGGCTGCCTATTCCCTTTTCTGACGATGGTAGGGGCTACCTCGGTTAATTTCTGAAGCCCTATACAATTGCTCCATCAATACTGCTGCTGCTAATTCATGGGGCATTGTCATTTTTGAAAGTGAAAGAAGAGAGGTGGAATTCAGCCTCATTTCTTCACTGAATCCGTCTGCCGATGCGATAGCAAAATCAAGGTCCTTAGAAGCAAGAGAGACTTCTGCAATTAATTTCGAAAATTCTATACTATCCATTGAAACTCCAGATTCATCCAGTAAAATCAAATTACCGTTTAGTTTGAGTAACCTGCCCTCAAAATCATCACTGGATTTATCCTCATGAAACAATAATTTTACTCCACGACCAGATATTCTCTTTGCATGTTCCTCGATTACCATCCTTAGAGCCTTATCTTTAGGACTGCCATGTAGATGAACGGTTATGCGAGCCATGCCTGCGCGTAGGGGTTGTAGCCTTCAAATTGCGCAAAGAATCAAGGGCATCGCTTGCCAAGGACTTGTGAGCGACATGGGGTGGTGGCCGTTTTCGAGTAAGGCATCTAAAGATGCGGGTGATAACCTCCACATCAAAGGAACAAAAGTTTGGCTTGATGATTTGCGTACGATATGTGAGACCCATTATGACAAACCAGAGGCTGGAAGAATGAGAGTTAGAGAAATGGCGATTGAATGGGCTGATGCGCATTCAAAGTCCGAGTTAGATGAGACCTTGTTTGAAGGCTTAGAAAGACGTGCCTTTCAATTAACTAGATCCTCAGATGAAGAGTGGATTAAATGGCTAGATAATGAAGAATTTTGGAAACCTGGGTGGAGATTAGTAGATAATTCTGATTAAAACCTGAAGAAGGGGAGCCCTCCGGCCTCAATACATGGGAAACAAACCCGAGTTATTCATCCTCCATACTTGCCCTTTCTCATGGAAATTGAGAAGCCTTTTGCAGCATATTGGCTTAGACTACGAAGAAGTTCAAGTCAACCCGTTGAAAATTAAGAAGCAATTGGCCTTTTCAGATGGTTGGAATAAAGTCCCGGTTTGGAGAGATTCCGACGGTACTGTTTTGGTTGATTCCACTCCAATGATGAAGGAATTAGATGCTAAATATAATTCTGGAAAGTTGATGGAAAGTAGCGATGATGCTCGTCGCGACGAATGGTTAGAATGGGTAGATGAGAATTTGAAAAGAGCAACAATTCCAATTTTGTACGGTGGATTATTTTCGGCTTTAAAAACCACTACCAGAGTTTCAAAGTTAGAAAAATTTGGTTTCTTCTCAAAGAGAATGTACGCATGGGCGGGTTTTCCAATTATGTGGGGGATAATTGCACGCAGTCGAGTGAAGAAAGATGGACGCAAACCAAAGCAATTGTGGCATGATCTTCTTAGTGAATGGTGCGAAGAAATCGGAGAAGCGGATTTCTTTGGAGGAAATACTCCAAATATAGTAGATATTGCAGCATTTGGATATATGCGTTCAATTTCACCATTTTCTCAATTCTCTCAATTACAAGACCATGAAAAGGGAATGGCTTGGTATAACAGAGTTGAAGCAACTCTGAAAGTGTGAGACGGGGTGGTTAATTCTGCTTGATACCGAAATCCCTTTCGGTCTACCAATGACTGTCATACCCTCAGGTAATGTTCTGATTGGCACAGACAAAGGAGGCTTGGTACATAGTTCTGAGAGGCCGCGCTACGAAGCAAGCATTCCAGAATTCATGATAATGGATTCGTTGTTAACAGAAAAGAAATTCAATCAAATTGTCAATGAAGAAGGTGGAGAAAACTCACCGATTGAAAAACTGAATTGGGAAGATGTGGAAAGGCTTCTCAAAGTTGTATCTACAGAACTTCCAATAGGCTTCGAAGTTCGTCTCCCAAGTGAAGCCGAATGGATGAGAGCAAAACACCACCTCGGATTTGAATTACCTCTGGCATGTGAAGAGATGCTATGGGATCATCCATCTAACAATAACCGTGGAGCCCCAATCGATGGGCGTCCAAGGCTGGATGAAAGGGTTGGAAGTTTGATGAAGCGCTATCGTGCATCGATTAAATCTCACCCTAAAAAAAGGGGTTTGACTTTTCGCTCACAAGCCCCCATTTTTTCCCCTCAAGCAGATACTTTCATTCGCCTTATTATCCGGAAAATAACTTCTAATGAAGCGGTTAGAGTACCTGAAGAAGCCGATATGAAAGCAATTTTCAAACAAGAAGTTATGATTGCGATAATCATTGGAATAATTCCTTCATTCTTGATTCCTATCTTCAGAGGCTTCTCGGATTATGTTTTGGATGGTTGGGCGAATCTAGTTTTTGGAGGTCTATGTATTTCATTTGCCACCGCCGTAATTTGGAGGCCAAGAAGACCAACTTGGTATCTTGATGATGATGGAAAATCCTTGATTGCAAGAAAAACTAGTTTTCAATCCCCAGAATCCTCAGAGGATATTGCTGGCCGATAAGATTCCTTCCTCAATACATCCATCACGCAAATGGCTGACATATTGACGATATGACGTACACCATCACTGCGTGCTACTACTTGGACTGGTTTTTTCATGCCAGAAAGTATTGGCCCCGTCATTTCTGCTTCCCCTAACTGCTCAAGTAATTTGTAGGCAATATTCGCCGAGGCAAGGGTTGGACAAATCAAAACATTCGCTGGGCCATCAAATTCCATGAATGGGTATTCAATTTGCACCAACGGGTCTAGTGCTGTATCGACCTGCATAGGTCCATCAATGACTAATGTTGGATCAAGTTCCTTCGCCATCTTAATCGAATTTTCAATTCGGCCAGTTCGCTGAGCTTTACCACTTCCAAAGTTTGAAAATGATAACATTGCAACTTTCGGTTCAACCCCAAACCGACGAGCGACCTTTGCAGTTTGAACTGCGATTTCAGCCAAAGTTCTACTATCAGGATAAACATTTACAGTTGCATCAGCCAAGAAGATAACTCTGCCTTTGACCGTCATCATGTAACAACCAATAATGCAGTGAGCGTTATCATCTGCACCAATAACCTCGATTGCTGGTTTCAATACATCTGGATATGCGCGTGAAACTCCACCTACTACTCCATCGGCTTCACCACTGCTAACCATTTGTGATGCGAAGTATGGGCGGCTTTTGAGTAGACGTTGGGCATCATTGAAAGACAATCCCTTTCGGTGCCTCCTATCGAACATGGCCTGAGCATAAATTTCAGTTCTGCGCGGGTCATATCTTGGATTGATAATTGTGCAATCAAAATCTAAATCTAAGCGGTTCATCTTATCTCTAATCTCTTCACTATTTCCAAGGAGAATTGGGTGACAAATATTTTCAAAAACCAATTCCGAGGCTGCCCTTAAGACCTTCTCATTATCCCCTTCGGGGAATACCAAGCGTTTTCCTTTTCCTTTTACTTGGTTGATGACTGTGCGCATTACACTCCTTGTTAGCCCTAATCTTGCCTCTAACTCCTCTCGGTATTCTTGATGGTCATAATCCTCAATTGAAAGTTTGGCTATTCCTTCTTCAACAGCTGCTTTAGCAACTGCACTCGCCTCCCAAATAAGGGCCCTCCTATCGAATGGCTTAGGGATAATATACTCTGTACCATATTGTAAATGCCCCCCTCCATATGCCTGAATCACATCATCTGGAACTGGTTCTTTTGCCAAATCTGCGATTGCCCTTGTCGCTGCCATTTTCATGCCTGGTGTGATATCTCTTGCTAAGACATCTAAGGCCCCTCTGAAAATATATGGGAAACCAAGGACATTATTCACTTGATTTGGGAAATCTGAACGACCAGTTGCAACAATGGCATCAGGTTTAGCCGCCTTTGCAAGTTCAGGCATTATTTCTGGAGTAGGATTTGCCAATGCGAAAATAATAGGTTTTTCACCCATTTTCTCTACCATTTCTTTACTAACGATTCCGCCTTTTGAAAGTCCAAGAAACAAGTCAGCGCCTTTCAGGGCTGAAGCCAAATCCCCCTCTTCTATATCTCTTGCGAATTTTGCTTTGTATTCATTTAATTCGCCAGCATTTAGGCGCTTAGTTGTCATAATTCCTTGGGAATCACACATGATAATATTGTCTAAGTTAATTCCAAGTTTAACGTAGTGTATTGCACAGGCGATTGCACTTGCACCCGCTCCTGCAATGACTACTTTGATATCTGCTAATTCTTTTCCTTGAATCTCCGCAGCATTTAGCAATGCAGCACCTGTTATTATTGCGGTTCCGTGTTGGTCATCATGCATCACGGGAATATCTGTTTTCTCTGCAATTCTTCGCTCAATTTCAAAGCATTCTGGTGCCTTAATATCTTCAAGGTTTATAGCTCCAAATGTGGGTGCAATCGCACAAACAATTTCAATGAACTTTTCAGGATCTTCTTCATCTATTTCAATATCGAAAACATCAATCCCAGCAAAAGTCTTCAACAACAATCCTTTACCTTCCATAACAGGCTTGGATGCCAATGCTCCAATGTTTCCTAAACCAAGTACTGCTGTACCATTGCTAATCACTCCAACAAGATTTCCTTTGGCGGTATATCGGTATGCATCAGCAGGATTCTTCTCAATTTCTAGGCATGGATAGGCCACCCCTGGAGAATATGCCAATGACAACTCCTGTGCGGTTGCGTGGGGTTTGGTTGGCTCGACGCTAATTTTTCCTCTTGGCTCCATCTCGTGATAGTCCAGCGCGTCTTGTTTCATCCGCTTATCAGAAGAATTCATAGCCATTCAATATCTCTCGGGTATGGCTCGCCTTCAATTGGTTTTCCTCTAGCGTTCATAAAGTTTTGATAATAGTTGATGGTTTGAAGAGTACAGGATGCTCAAGCAACCTTGATGATATGTAACGCTCGGGCCATGTCATGGCACGCGCCCGTATCATCGGCACCATTGGCCCCGCAAGTGATAGCCCTGAAACATTAGTTCAGCTGATGAAAGAAGGATTGGATATAACGAGGCTGAACTATAGCCATGGCAACCTTGAAGGGAAAACTGAATTAATTGCAAAGGTTAGAGCCGCTGAAAAAGAAGTTGGGAAGTATATCGGAATTCTTGCAGATTTACCTGGCCCAAAACTTCGACTTGGCCGCTTCCCTGGTTCTGTTCAACTAAAAAGAGGCCAAGAAATCACCCTCAGTTGTGGAGTAGAAGAAGCAGAAGAAGTGTGCTTTGGAGAGGATGTCATTTTACCTGTTTCATATGATGGACTCTCTCTAAATTTAAGATTGGATGACCCTATCCTATTAGCAGATGGATTAATTCGCCTGAAAGTTATCGAAGCCCCGCATGAGTTAGCCGCAAAGGTACGCTGTGAAGTTATCGATGCTGGACCATTATCGGAGAGAAAGGGTATCAATGTTCCAGCCACTATCGTAGACTTACCATCAGTTGGAGAGAAGGATAAGGAAGCAATTGCCCATGCTTTGGCTCATAATGTTGATTTCATCGCGGTCTCTTATGTCAGAACTGCAGCGGACCTCAAGCCAGCCCGCGATGCTGTTCTTGCATCGGGAGCGCATACCCCATTAATAGCAAAAATAGAGCACCCTGCTGCACTAGAAGATTTGGAAGCGATTGTTGAGGCTGCGGATATTTTGATGGTTGCACGTGGAGACCTTGGAGTCGAAATCCCTCTCGAGCGCGTTCCTGCTGCTCAAGAAAGAATTATTGCCGCAGGCCTTGCTAGAGGAAAACCAGTAATTGTTGCAACCCAAATGCTTGAATCGATGTGTGATAATCCACGTCCAACAAGAGCAGAAGTAAGCGATGTTGCAACTGCAATTCGCCAAGGTGCAAGTGGTATCATGCTTTCAGGAGAAACTGCAAGTGGTGATCACCCCCTCGCAGCAGTTGAAACAATGGCTAAAATTGCAAATGCAATGGATGAAGAAATCAAGGACCTCGGTGAGCTCCCTGCTCTTGCAAAATTCACTTCAACAAGAGCGGTTTCAAATGCTGCTATTTCCTTGGCAAGAGGCATGGATGCAGACCATTTATTGATCGCAACTGAACATGGCACTGCCCCCCGATTAACTGCTGCAATGCGCCCCTCTCAAACCATTTTTGCATTAACAAATAGAATACGTGCCTGTAGGAGAGTAACTATCTTACCGGGTGTAATCGGAGTACATGTCGAAGAGCAAGAAGAGACTATGGATACTTTAGAATCAGCGGCAAAGATTTTGCATTCCAGAGGGCTCATCATAAGCGGTCAAAAAGCCGTAGCAGTCACTGGCTCACCTCTTGCGATGACTGGACGAACTAGCACCATTCGTGTGCTAATGATTGGTGAATCTGGCACATTAAATGACCTTGAGTGATAATACCTGATATGGTATGCCGACTACAATGTTGTCACATCTAAGCATTTGTTTGATATAGTGTTGAACAACCGATTCAAAGTATGTCACCGCTTAGGCGTAGTATGAACAACCGTTCAAAAAGTCTATTTTTGGCCATCTTGATGGTCATGTTCTCCATTTCTCCAATATTGACATCACCATTTGCCTCTGCCGAAGAGACTGGAAGATTTGCCAGTTGGCCATTAACGGGTTCAAATGATACTGGGTGGGTTCAACTCGATGCAACTGGTGCAGACTCGATGACTGGAGCCGGAGCATATGTTGACTTTGAATTGCAATTACCTCCGGGTGCAGAAGTATCCAATGTCAGCGTTGGTCTCATGGCTGATGGGGCGAATGGAATTTCAATTGATGAGCCAATGATGCACAGCATATACAGTAGTGATGTACTCTTTGATTGGAGTGGATACGGGTCTTTGGGAACTGCTGATTCATTTTCTGGAAATAACCCTCATGTCTCAAGAATGGCCCCATTCAGCGATAATGGCGCAGGATGGCTCCTCCCTTCAGGCGCACAAGTTGATGATTTGGTGATTGAAGCATTGTCCCCTGTTGATCCAATCGTTTCATTCACACCTTATTCTTTGGAAATAATGGCTACTGCTATCCACCCAGAAGATGGTAGAATGTACATGGCAATTGGAGACTCGTTATTATTACTCGATGCCAATTCCGAACCTCTTGTTATTGACTTACTGGAATTCACGGATGCTGATGAAATATTTGATCTTGATGTAGATGTGAACAATGATAGATTACTAATCACTACAAGAGATGATGGCATTCATACGCTCTCCTTGACTGATGGGAGTGATTTGGGTGCTCTTCCACAAAGCCCAGTTCCAGATGATTGGATGAGCCAAGTATATTCAAATGGAAGTGATTTATTTGCCGCCAGTGAAGAAGGTATTTTTTCAATCAACAGTGCAGGTTCAGGCTGGACAATGGAGAGAGCATCTGGGACCAGTAATTGGCCAACAGGTGAACCTACTGACATGTATGAAGTTGGAGGAGTACTCTATGTTTCAATTGGAGAAGGAGGGGTTGCACGCTGGGACATGACAAACAACCAGCCTCTTTCGGTTTGGAATACTGCAAATAATCTGCAGAGCAATGATATTCACGACATCCACGATACCGGTAGTCAACTTCTATTCTCTTCATATGATGAAGGTATTTCCCGCTATAATCATCAAGGTGACTTCTGGCAATCAACTTGGTCTGATTCCAATTGGATTTCTTCCAATCAGGTTGTTGGTAGTGCACAATCTGGAAACACTCTGAGTATCTTAGCAGGTGATAGTCTGCACATGTATGATACAACTATCGGCTCATTTACTACAACCTACTCACTCAACAGTCTTGGCCTTGTTAGAGATGGAATGAACTTAGCATTGTGGCCAGCAGGTGGCTCTCGAGCACCTGCTGCAGACCAGATTCTAGTCAGCGATGGCAGCGGAAGATTAGTTGTCCTTGAGCCTACAAGTTCACCACTTCAGCAATCCGATATCGTCATCGCAAGCGGCCCAAGTGGTCTTTCAATGCACGATGTTCTTCAAGAAGGAAACATTGTTTGGGTAGCAGTTGACGAATATGTCGACAGATTCGATATCGGTACACAAGAATGGCTTCAACCATTGGACCTTGGCTCTGAAGCTTCCGCACTAGCAAGTGATGGAAGTAGTATTTTCGTTGCAACTGAAGATAGAGGAGTGGTGCAGATTAACTTGACATCTGCCATGATAGTTTCAGAATGGAATACAAGTTCTGGATTGAGGGCTGATATTGCAACCTCACTCTCGACCGATGGTGATTGGTTAGTCATTGGCCATCCCAATCAAGGAGTGTCAATCCTTGATTTACAATCTGGTTCAGTTGATCAAACTTGGTCAAGTTCCAATGGACTGGACACAAATCGAATAAATGATGTCGCAATTCTCGATGAGATTGCCTACCTTGCTCAAGATGAAGGAGGTATTTCAAGAATAGATATCGTCAATAAAACAGAACTATCTCCTTGGCGCTCGACTGGGGTTGACCAAGTTCAAGAAGCTCCAATCATAGTCTCCGGCAACATCCTTTACATGGGATTATATGGATATGGAGTCATCAGAAAAAACTTGCAAACTGGAGAGTTCCTAGAGACTTGGGACAATAGACAACTACCAAGCCTAAACATCTACACCTTGGATGTAGATTCAAGTGGCCAGATTTGGATTGGCACCCAAGGAGGAGCAAGAGTATGGGATGGCCAAAATATGAACAATGTCAATATAGGGAGCAACAGACCCAGGCCTACTCAATTCTTCGACTTTGATAATGCAAATAGTGTATTATATGCTGCAACTAATGCTGGAATCTGCAAATTCTCAATCACTACATATTCACTAGATGAATGTTGGGAAGATGATGATGGCCTACCATCAAATTGGATGAAAGAAGTCAAAGTAGATGGAAATAACTTGTTTGCTGGGTCTTGGTATGGTGCTGCATTAATCGACCTAACTACCGAAGAGGTAGTCCAATCATGGGAGGCTGGAGAACAAACTGGCAATGCAGTCACTGAAATCATTGGAGATATTGCCTACATTGGATTATACAATATGGGAGTTGCAAGATTCAATTTAACCACCTATGAATGGTTGCCAATGTGGGTAGATGGGTCGGGTGGAATACTAGATACCGACCAGATAACATCTATCGCAGCTGATACCAATCCAAACCGTATTTGGGTAGGTGGTTCTGATGGTTTCCAATGTCTTGATTGGGTAAATGAAACCGAAGAAATTGATATTGAAAAGAGTTCTAGTATATACACAGGAAATGGTGACCCTGTTGAGATTATTATCGCCAATGGCATTCTCCACTATATTCCAACTTACTATAGCGGGGATAACGTTCACAGAATAGTTCTCTCAAACCTGACAAAGTTGGATAGCCTAGATGCCGGTCAACAAGCGGGAATTAATGGCTACATACATGGAATTGGAATTGTTGGTGGAAACTTAGCAATAGGCGTTGGACCAGCATGGAATAGTGATGCCCAAGGTGCAGTAGTGCTGTGGAATCTAAGCACTCAATCGTGGGAATCTAATTGGAATGCAACTGGCTCTGTTGAGAGAGTGGAAATTTATGAATCCTCAAGTGGAGATTCATGGGTTGCGTGGGGCAGTATATTCCTTAGGCGCTACGATAGTACCGGTCAAATTACTGGAGAATGGGATGATAACACAATTGATTTCCCTATCAGGGAGATTCTGGAGTATGATGGTGAATTACTCTTTGGGACTCAAGATGGAATTGCCCGCTATGATGAGACTAATGGTCAATGGCTTAGCACATGGACTCCAGGAAGTGGAATGCCTTCTACGTCAGAAGAAATTGTGATGGACATATATGTAGAAGGTAGCGATTTATGGGTGGGAACTGCGGGTTCTAATTGGTGGGGTAATCCTCAGGACCCAATGGTTCTTCGATTAGACAGTACTGGAAATTGGAATACATGGGATGGTGGGCAAGGATCGATTCCAAATGGCTTCCCAATCTCATTCTCTCGTTGTGATGATATCTTACATGTAGTGATGTCGAATAACTTCAATGGGGGAATCGCGAGGTATGACCTCAACAGTAACTCATGGAGCAACGCATGGACCCAGAATAGCGGAGATCTATCTGATGATGCACCCTCTGCAGTAACTTGTGATGACCAAGATGTGGTTTACATCGGTTATTACCAAGCAGATGCAGGCATAGACCGCTATGATTACCAAAGTACCTCCTTTATCTCACAAATAGACCATGCATCAAATGGAATTTCTTCCGACCGTACATGGTGGGATAGTATCGAGTGGTCAAGTGGAAAGTTAGCCATAGGACACGGAGTAGGAACAACAGGTGGCGCTAACGGTGGCACAGAAGTAGGTGGTTTCTCAATTCTCTCAGCATCTGGAGGTAGTGCAGGGCAAGCTACCGTCATGTCAGAAGGGGCAAGTGTAACCTCTTTACTCTCTGATATGGGTGATTTTTGGATTGGTCAAGCCGGTGGTTCGAGTGGATACTCAAAAGTTGACTTCTACAATTCACAACTTGGATTGAGTACTATCATGGACCTACCCGGTTTGGTCAATGGAAATGTTGGTGAATTCATCTCTAATGGAACCCATGTCTGGGTGGTAACTGCCTCATCACAAAGTCTTGGACAAGGTGTGCTTCAGGGAATGATTTTACCAAATGGGAGCGTTGAGTGGGAGTTTGGTTGGAGTAATTATGGAGGGGAAATCGAAGAAATTACCCTCCAAGGTGGCTTTGTTTGGGCTACTATCAATGGTAGAGGGCTTGCTAAGTTAGACCCACAAACTGGTTCAGCGATGCTAATGCCGAGCGGTTTACATGACATCTTAGATGGAATTGAAGTCTATAATGGAGACTTGATAGTTGGACTACAAGGATCTTGGTCTTCAAGTGCTGGAGTTGGGGTGTTTGATCCATCAACTCAGCAATGGGTTGCAGGAAGGCTTCTATCTGGATTGCCTAGTAATATTATCAATGATTTTGCAATAGTCGATGAAATTGCATACTTTGCAACTGATGGAGGCATTGGTCTATGGAATATTACTTCAGAAGAATGGATGGATTCGCTAACTACGATGGATGGGCTGCCAACAAATGCCATCAACAGTCTTTCGTATGAGGCTGTAATGATTTTAATCAATAGTACAGTTATAACGTGGGACATGCTATACATCGGTACAAGTGCAGGCCTAGCAAGAATGGATATGGGAAATAATACCTTTCTCAGTACTATGACTACTCAAGATGGGCTGATTGGAAATTCCGTAGTTTCGAGTGTGATATGGGGCAATCCATCAGCAAGAAATTTATTCATTGCTCATGATGGCGCTGGTAGTACAAGGCCTGGCGTGACGGAAATCGACATCACAACTGATAGTGTTGTTGACATTCATCGTATTGACCAGATTCCAAGTAATAATGTTCTCGCCCTTGCAGCTGATTGGTGGGGCATACATATTGCCACTGACGAAGAGCCAATGGTGCATTGGAATTCGGCAACTCTTGAATTTGAAGATGGTGCGAGTTCTTGGCAGATGAATGGGTGGCCTGTCGATAATCTAAAAAGCGATGGAAATCATTTGATTGCAACTACTTATTTCGGAATTACCCTGCTTGATATTAGTGGAATGGGACATTCTGTGCTCGTAAGACATGCAATTTCTGAAACAACAAATGCCTTCGCAAGTAATGCTGGATATTGGGTCACTAGTGATTCGGGACTCTATGGCTGGGGTCCTGCACCTGCATTCCAAGAATATGACCGATTGATTATGCGAAGAGCAACTCCGCTCTCTGTTAATTTCATAGGTGCAGGCAGCGATGTCTCAAGTAAAACCCATCCAGGGATGCACATTACTCTGATCGATTCTTCAAATTCCCAAACAGTTCCACAAAGTGGAGGCACTCCAGGCCCTAGTGGAGTTAATATGATTCAGATGCCGCTTATCCTATCTTCACCTGTATCAGGAGGTGCTACTTGGGCTGCAAGTAAATCATTGAATTACAGCGGCACATGGTGGTTAAATGAAAGTGATTCTGATTTAACCATGCGCTTCCAAAATATTGTCGATGGAAGTTTACTACAAAATGGAAGTAGGAATGTTGTATTGAGATTATTCAGCCCAACTAACGGTTCTTTACAATTCCGAATTTCATATGATTGGTTGAGGACTGATAGCCCAGTCGATATTCAAGAACTCTATGATAGACCAAATGATGGTGGTGGTGCACTAATAGCAAATTGGAGTATGGTCAACGATGTTGACTTCTCTCGCTACCTGATTTTTCTCAATGAGGATTCATTGGATACTGTGCCAACGGAAACTGAGTTAATGGCAAGGAACCCAGATGCTACTGTTAGTATCTATACCAGAACTTCAACTTCGATTAGTTCAGCCGATTCCTCTCCATTACAAGATGGGGTTGATTATTGGGCAGTTATCGTCACAGAGTACATAGATGGACGCTGGGGTCCTATCAGTAGCCCATTTGGGCCTGCAAATTCAAGCGACGAAGTTCCATCCTCACCTGTTTGGGCAGAAGCAGGTCCAAATGAAGGTGGAGAAATTGGCGAATTATTCGTTGAATGGGGACGCTGTGATGCACTTGATTTGGTTGGAACAAGGGTTTACCATTCCAGTACCATGATCAACGATGTCATCGGAATGACCTCCTCGGTGAATGTGCCAAACTCTCAGGGCAATTCTACAATAGTTTCACTTGAAGCTGGAAAACCATACTGGATTGGATTGACCTGCTATGATGAGGCAGGACAAGAAGACAAAGCAAATGCTCTGATTATCGGTCCAGTTGTGCCAACTGGTGGCCTAAACGATGGCATTCCCCCATCGAGAATTGTAGGGGTTTGGGCAAATGATGTACCGGATGATGAAGGAGGCCTCATTGAAGTAGGTTGGACTTCAAGCACTGCTGAAGATTGCGCCTTCTACACAGTTTACATTATGGAAGTTAACACCGATGAAGTGCCTTCCAATGTAGATGATTTCCTAATTGCTGAGATAATCACGGACTGTGAAACGAATGGGACTATCATTTCCTCTATCGATGGCTATCCACTCGTTGATGGCCGACCATACTGGCTTGCGGTCGTTGCTTCTGATGACTGGCTAAACGACGACAAGGGCAATGTTGACATCGTTGAAGCGACACCTTTGCGAAATCTCATCAATGTCAATACACCTCCCGAGAGAATCCAAGCAATTGATGCGTGGGATGTACCAAACGATGATGGAAATGCAATAGAAGTACAGTGGAATGCTGATGATTCCAATGATTTCGCATATTACATCGTTTGGGTAGCAGACCGAGACGTCAGTGATTTGGTAGAAGTGCATGCAAAATATTCCCCTGACCTCGTGATGTGCGGTTGTATCAAAGTACAAAATCAAAGAAATGGGGATTCTGACGAACCTTTGACATTAATAGTCACTGAAGCCCTCTATGATGGTACAAGCCAAAACCTCCTTACTGCCAGTCAGTCAGGTATCGTTCCCGATATCGAATTATTCGTCACAATAACTGTCCATGATATCAAAGGAAACGTTCACCTCGACAATTTAGAATCCGTTGATGTTATTCCAATCAATAACAATCTCGATGAAACCGCTCCAGAGAGAATAGAGACAATTCTGCTTGCTGATTATGCGGGAGATTCCGGAAATAAGTTGGTTTTAACATTCGAGTTATCTGATGAAAGCGATGTTGCAGAATACAGAGTATATGCCGCTACTTGGAATTTTGAAGGAGAAGTAGGCCCTGGGCTAAAGGGCCCAAATAATGCTATCTTAACTCTTGATAGAAATCCTGCCTTGCCGTTGGTCCTCGATGGAATATTCGATGACCCACTCATTCCTGGTTTGATGATTCACGTGGCTGTCGTAGTTATTGATAGTAATGGAAATGCCCATTATGATGGCTTAACGATGGCTTCTGCTGCACCTGTAGACAATCTTGGGGATGACCCTGGCGCTCACCTACCGACAATTGCTGACCTACAAGTTGAATGGGTATCGGAAGGAAGTAGAATCCTTGTCAGTTGGAGTCCAACTGGAGATGCTGCAGTTCAATCATTCAAGGTCTATATCTTGAATGAAGAATTCGATGATGTCGATGATGCTGCCTTAGTAGAAACAGTATATGCATCCAATTCGATCTTTATCACCTCAGAAAATCATCTTGACTTAGATAATGAAACGACCTGGTGGATTGGAGTCACCACTTCTGAATGTGGTGAGAGTTATCCTGATTGCCCAATTTATCGTCGTGCTATTTCACCACTTTCACTTTCAACACCCACTTCTGGAACCAGCGCTGAAGAAGAAGCAAAGAGTGCGAAGGGCGGATTTGACCTGTCTGAATATGCAACTGTTCAAAATATCCTTGCAGCAGCACTCGGCCTTGCTATTCTCGTCTTGCTAGTGGTTTTGGTGAAGGGTAAAGGAAAGGGAGGAAAAGGAAGTCAATGGGATTTGGAATCCACATGGGGCGTTGGAATACAGCCAAGAGGGGATTGGGATGATGACTTCGATACCTTAGCAGCACCCGCTCCAGATATGTCTGCAAGCATAATGTCAGCTGCTCAAAATATCCAGTCATCAAATGTTGCCCCTCCGCCAGACATGAACGCTCAAGTGCCAACTTCAACTTCACCAAGCATGGATTATTCTGACTTAACTGGAGACCTTTTGGGTGGAACACCAAAGAAAGAGAATATCGACACCTCCTTCCTTGATGACCTTCTGTGATGCTCTGTGGACGAAGCCGATGGTGGAGAGCCGTTCTCCAGTGTCTTCACAACATTGCCGTGGGATGGGGCCGACAAGGTTGCCTTCTTCGATCTTCATTTGCAGAGATTGAGTGAGCATGCAAGCCGCCTTAGAATAGATTTGCCAGATGATTTGAAATCCTCTGTGCTCATTGCCATGAAAAATATTTCATCAATAGAGAATGGAAAGTGGATGCCCACAGGGTTAATTTCTGTACGCCTATTCAAAGATGGAAAAATAACCTGTGAAGGAAGAGTAAATCGACAAAGACAACCCCCCTTGGCTGCGGTTTCTCAAGTTGCCCCCCGTTGGTCAAAAAGGGTAACTGGTTGCAAACATGGGAACTGGGATGCCTATGATGCGGCTAGGAAGAATGCAAGAAGTGCAGGAGCAGATATTGCACTACTAGCCCATGATGGGGCGATCATTGATGGCGATAGGGCTACTCCAATTCTACTAGATGGAGATGGCGAAGCATGGATTGCAGAACAAGAAAGTGGTGGAATCGATTCTATCACTTCGAGTGTGATTATCGATGGTCTCGATCAACATGGGATTCCTGTTAATCGAGGTATAATCAATGAACGGATGCTTGCAAAAGCAAGGGAATTAATCGTCGTTGGATCAGGTATTGGAGTTGCAAGAGTTGAAGAATTAGATGAACAAAGTATTGGAATCGGCAAGGATGCTGAATTATCAAAAGCAGCCTCTCAGATACTCGCTAAAGCATTAGAGCAGTCGTGGGAGGGATTCCGTTGAAGGGGCATCGCTACTGGAATTGCGCTGATGATTCAGGTCTTCTTCTATCACTGACTGAAATATTACGTAAGGAATCCCTACTTTCATCTTCCAAATGGGGGGGGACAGATGAACTATTGCTCCTCTCAGGGGGCCCAAGAACCGATTTTTCTTCACACAGTATGATGATGGGTCCACCTAAAATTCGCGTTATTGCCCGTCAACCAGAAACAAACTTTCTGCCACCAAGGGGTGATGATTGCTCGCCAATGAAAGGAGAAATTACTCTTGGACCGCAACCACCAGCACTGGAATTACAGGTTCAAGAATGGGATGGGATAGAATGGAAAACTACCTCTCATCATTTTGGAATAAACTTAGGTGAAGCCCTATCTACACTTGACCAATTACAAACTCCAAGAGATTCCTTTGAACACATAGTAAACCCGGGTTCTTGGGCCGGTGGATTGGCTTATGACTTAGTACAATGGACCCATCCTTGGCAATTATTCCACCCTCCTGATGAAGGCGATATTCTACTTCTTCTCTACAGAGTAGATAGGTGGATATTACACGACAGAGCGAGTTCAACTTTGCATCTAATAGTGGAAGATGGGGATGAATGGGGTAACGAAGTAGAGGATCTATTGTCAATTCTTCCACAGCCAATTAATATTCCAACTCGCTCTCCAGATACGCCAATTCAACCAAGCGTTGAAGTTTCAAGCCAAACTGATGAGGAACATGCTAAGATTGTTGAAGAAGTAAAAAAGTCTATCAAAGCCGGAGAATTCTACCAATTAAATTTCGGCAGGAGATGGATGGGGAAATTGCAAGAAGAGCCTTGGAATACGATGTTACGTTTATGCAAAGACAATCCTGCACCGATGTCAACTTGGTTGAATAGTCCTGACCTTGATTTGGCCATATGCTCTTGTTCACCCGAATTATTGATGGCTGTCAAAGACAGACAAGTTAGTACTAGACCAATCAAAGGTACACGCCCTCGGAATCAAGATATTCACATGGATGAATGGCTTAGAAATGAATTGATTTCGGATAAAAAAGAAAATGCCGAACATCGGATGTTGGTTGACCTTGAGCGTAATGACATAGGAATTGTATGTCAACCCGGAAGTGTCGATGCAGGTCGCTTCCAAGTGGAGGCGTATTCGCAAGTCCAACATTTAGTAACTGAAGTTCAAGGTACCCTTCAAGACGGGGAAAATGTATGGAGTGCATTGAATGCAATATTCCCTGGTGGTAGCATTACAGGTTGCCCGAAAACTGCGACCATTGCCGCAATTGATGAATTGGAAAAACACAATCGTTCATTCTGGACTGGCTCAATTGGTTATTCTGACCCAAGATGTGGTACAGCAATGTGGAATATTCTGATTAGAACAATGGAGGCAAAACAAAGCTTTGAGGGATGGAAAGCAACTGTTCAAGCAGGAGGAGGGATAGTAATGGCATCTAATCCCGAGATGGAAGTTGAGGAAGCAAAGTGGAAGGCACAGGCTTTGAGGGTAGCTACGGGATGGTTATCTGAAGAGAATTCGACTGAAAGTGTAAATTGTCCACATGCAATTTACCCTTTGAATATCAAACGCCAACCCGTAAAACTAAACTCAGAAATTGGTAAAATAGCTTATTGGAAAGATGATTTGATTGCTCTGGAGTCTGAATTAAGAGTGCTTTTTATAGATAATCTTGACTCTTTCTCATGGAATATTATGCATTCACTTTGCGAGTTGAGAGCAGATGTAGTTCATTGCCAAGGGAGGGGGGGGGCACCAGAACAATTGGCAGATATCTTGTCGAAAGTCAACCCAACGCATATCCTGATCGGACCTGGACCTGGGCGACCTGAATCCTCCCCTCTCTCAATGCAGATTGCTGAGTTAGCATTGCAAGGTCATCTACCTCCTGTACTAGGAATTTGTTTAGGTCATCAAGCCCTTGGAATTGCTGCTGGAATGAAACTTCGTCAATGCCCAAGTGGGGCTATTCACGGCATTCCAGTTGCCATTCAACATCAAGAAGATAGTGTGTTCTCGGGATTTTCTTCACCGATGACGATGACCAGATATAACAGCCTAAGCCTTGAACATAGTGAATCAGGCCTGAAAATTATTGCTACCGATGAAAATCAAGAAGTGATGGCTATTCAACATACTGAACTCCCCGTTTTGGGTCTCCAATTCCACCCTGAATCTATTGGTTCTACAATGGGAATTGACCTAATCAGTTCCTTCCTCTCTTCTCCGACGCTACGCGAGGTTGAAGAACAGGATTCCCACCGTAGAGCCTAGAGGGAGAACATGCCAGCCTGCCGTTTTTGTTTCGCAACTTATCCAAGAGAGTATTTCATCCCTGGAGTTGGACCAAGAAAAGACGTCTGTCAACGCTGTGGAATTAAAGAAGGAATGATTGAAGAATCAGAAGCAACGATGCTTTTTGATGCAGGACTTGCAAGTTCTAGGTTGACTCTTTTGTCAAGGCGCTGGGCTCCAATGCTTTGGGTTCTCGCCCTTTGGGGAATGTGGTTCGTTATTCTCTCAAGTATTCCAACTTGGGGAATGTTTTCCCTAGTTGTGTTAATTCTTGTAACTTTAGTATTACCAGTAAATATGATATTGAATAGAGCAAAATATTCTGCGTTATTCTCTGCCTTAACACCGGCTCACCAAAGACCACCTGGTCATTGATTATTCAATTCTAAATTGAAGAATACTCAAGACTTTGAATGAATCTTGATGACATCGCCATCTGATAATTCATGGTCAGCGCCGATGACTCTCTTTGATTTTCCATCGATTGCCTTGATGAAACCATTACCCAGATCGGTATGGACTGAATAAGCCAATTGCTTGGAAGTTGAATCACCAGGAATAACTAATGCATCGGGGAGAATCTTGCCTTCACCATCACACCAATGAGTTTCATCTTGAACCGGATAGGCTACTATATGACCCAATGATTCATAGAGAACTCTGGAGATTAAGGTTGCAACTCCTGTACCGCCAAAACTCTTCATCGTATCTTTCATTGCTTCCAATGCAGTTACTTGTGGTGCCTTCAAGCGTTGTTTGCCAAGTTCAGTTATTTCAAAGTCAGTATCGCCAGCATCATATTCGATGAATCCCATCGTTCCTGCTCTTCTCAAACCTAATTCAGCATCAGCCATAGTAGGCATCAGAATTGATCCCTGATTGGTCATCTCTTCTTGTAATTCCTTCCAAGTTTCCCCTGGTGCAATTTCAGCCTTGTTGGCTGCTATATGGATTGGGAAGATGATTTTACGAAGGTGACTTGCTAATACTTTTTTGAAACCAATACCCCAA
>Ga0302122_10000617_pt1 | contig 22188 bp, 18 predicted proteins | sample CB21_SCM_MG_FD_203115 | JGI IMG/M metagenome (GOLD analysis project Ga0302122, IMG submission 203115) | Marine microbial communities from Western Arctic Ocean, Canada - CB21_SCM | ecosystem: Environmental > Aquatic > Marine > Oceanic | place: Canada: Western Arctic Ocean | collected 2017-09-28
CGGGCGTGCCCTTGGGCTCGGCGGGCGCCTCGGCGGGCGGCGCCTTCTCATCTCGCTTCCGACTTGGCATCGGGCTTCTTAGGCGGCAAAGCCTTGAACCGCGACTCTTCGAACGAAGGGGGCTCGGGCCCGACGGGCGCCAAGGACGACGACCGCCTCTTACCTATTGTGCGGGCCTCCATGTCCGAGTCGCGCCGCTTGATGCGCCGGTCCTCGCTGGGCCGCTCGGACATGGACAACGAGGACCGCCGTAAAATAGGGAGCGCTTCGAAGAAGCCAAATCGGTGTTGCGCAGAACGATACCCGTGGTGCGACGCGTTCTCGGCAAGAGTGATGAGTTCACGCTCAGGATGAGGTGTATTTACGCGATCGCGCTCTACGAGGACGACTTTGCCACGCTCGACGATCTCCGCGAGGCCGTGAGTACGCTCGAGGACACGGGACGGATCGCGCGGCGTGTGCTTGGAGGGTCGCACCCGTTCACCAGAACAATTGAGCAGGATTTGCGACGCTCGCAAGCAACGCTCGCCTCCCGCGAAACGCCGTCGTCGGAGGCCTCGTAAACTTTTCGAAGCACCCCGGGTGGATTTCAAGTACACTTTTAGTCTGCTCCCCCCGCCGGCGGCCCCGCGGCAGACGTCCCGGGCCCCGGACTCCGCGGCGGCGACCGCGTCGCCTCGGACAGCTCCGCCACCCGCAGCTCGTAGGCCGCCAGCAGCCCGATGAGCGGCGGCGCCGCCTGCTCGGCCGCCACGCGGTAGGCCGCCGACGCCTCAACCGAGGGCGCGCGCTTCTCGTACGCGCCTACGGCGGAGAGCTGCGCCTGGAGCTCCCGCATCAGGTCCCGTAATAGGTGCTTGTGCGCGTGGCACAGGAGCGCGGCGCGCGGGAGTTCTGATGACGCCGCGATGTCCTCGTCTAAAGTTTTCGCTTGCGAGGCCCGCACGAACACGCCCCGATTGACCCCGCAGGTGAAGTACCGCTGGCCGTCCACGACGCCGTCGTGCTTGCCGTCGGGGGCGTCCAATTCCACACCCACCCAGGCACCACTTGAAAAGGCCGTCGCGCCCACGAAGCGCACGGTCCCGGTGCGGTTCTTGAGCACCCGGACGCGCGCGCCCTCCGCGTGGGACGGCGGCGGCGGCGGCGCGGGCGCCTCTGCTATCTCCGGGGGCGGCGGTCGGGCCGGCGCCTCGGCGGGCGGCGGCCGCGGCGGCGGCGAGCGCTGGCGCCGTCTCACCGGCGCGGGCGCCGGGGCCTCCGCAACAACGGCCCCCCGCGCGAGGAGCCGCGCGACCTTTGGGTCCACGTCGCGCGCGATGTCCGCGGCGCGCGCGGGCCAGATCTCGCTTAGAGCGGCGTGTGCGTCGCGCGCCGCCGAGCGCGCGCCGGCCGCGGGGTCCTCCAGTAACTCCGCGACGGCGCCGCAGAGCTGCTGCGCGCCGTCGTCCCCAAGCTTGTTCAAAGCGTGCGCGTCCCAGATCTGCAAAATTTGGACGGCGTAGGCCGCGCAGCATTCGCGCACGTGGGGCGCCCGGCCCGCCCGCTTCAGCGAGGCGTACTCGAAGACGGCCCCGACCAAGTGCTTTGAACGCGTGCTGTCGATGACCGACACGAGGCAATCGTCGGCCTGCCGCGCGTTCAGCTTGTTGCCGCTCCCCAACAGTTCAAATAAAGCGGGCGTGGCGTCCCGCAGACACGGCCGGCCGCCGTCGCGCGACACCCACGGTTTAGGGAGGCCCCGCTCGTCGTTGCAGGCTTGTGCCACTTTCACGAGCAGCCCGCAGGCCTCCCGCACCAGATGCGACCGGGGATCTCTCAAAACCTGCTGCAGAGGTAATCTCAATGCTCTCCAGGCCTCGGCGTCGAACGCGGGGCCGTCGTCCGTCTCCTCCAACTTCGCGGCCTCGTCGAATAGGCGCTGCAACGCTAATAAAGCTTCGTTCCGGTCGCCCCAGTCCCGGTCCGGGCCGGTGTCTTCAAAATTGCCCCGGAGTACCTCGTCGGCGACGACGTGGGAGCAGGACATGGTCTCCGTCCGCCAGTTGTGGCCTTTTGTCAAGCAAGCGCTCCCGCACAGTCGCGCTGGGCGCCGCGTTTGAAACCGCGCGTGTGTTGATGGCAAACAATGCGTACGAATATGGTTTAACTTGCCGGCAAGCTGCGGAACGGGCACACAACCGCGCGCGGCACATACAAGTTGCGAAACCCGTACCTATTAACGTGCGGGTGCATTTACGCCATCCCGTCATCGTCCCGCAAAGCGATACAAGCCGCCTCGCTTCGTTTCTGGTGTATAGCGACGGTCTTCAGCACCGGTGCAACACCGCAGCCCCCGCGCCGCCCGCCCCGGCGCCGCACAACCGACCCCCTCTACAGCAGCAGCAGACGCACCATGTCCAAGTTCGCCCGCAAGGGCAAACCGCCCCCCGGCTACGACTACCTAGAGCCGGTCTTAGAAGCCCTCGAAAACGAACTCAGGGACAAGGTCAACGAGCCCCACGAGGGCAAAAGACGCGTCGAATCACTGTGGCCCGTGCACCAGATCAATTGGCAGCGCACGCGGTACGTCTACGACATGCACTACAAGTACAAGAAGGTGGACAAAAAAGTCTTCGACTGGTGCTGCCGCAACAAGATCATCGACGAGTCGCTCGCGAAGAAATGGAGGAAGCCCGGGTATGAAAGATTGTGCAGCACCTACGTCATCAACACGCGGAACTACAACTTCGGCACCGTGTCGATCTGCCGGGTGCCGCCGGCGTCGCTCGGGGACCACGCCGTCGTGGAATGTCCGACGACCGGGTGTCGCGGTTGCGCGTCTTCCGGGGACGCGCCGCGCAACATCTTCGGCTCCAAGTACGGCCAGTACCTGGCCGGCGTGCAGGTGCGCCGGGAGGAGCGGGAAGCTTCACGCGCGTCGGCCAAGCGGCCCCGCGAGGAGGAGGACGCGGAGGACGTCGTCGGTCGAAGCACGGGCCCCGGCGTCTGGGCGGACGACGACGACGAGGAGGAGGGGGGCGAGAAGCGGGCGCGCGTGGGCGAGTAAGCCGGGGAGCCTTGTATGCAAAGCGGCGAAGACGTTATCTGCACGGGTTTCGCGCAGTGTGCAGATTTTGGAGTACGTGCTGCCAGTGCTCAGTGCTGTCGGCTGTTTGAGTCTCGGTCGTGTACCGTTCATAAAGTAAGGTCTGTGGCCGTGCGTTCAGCAATTCACTACAACGCGCCAAGCAAGTGGCTGGCTCTGTACACAGGAACAACAAGCAACAAGTTCCTCAACCTTATCGCACCAAATGCTGCCGCCGACGTGCTACGCCCGGGGCGCGGCAACGTGCCTGCGAGCTGTCGCGCCCCTCGTCGAAGCAGCGGTCGACCTCGCCGCGACGGCGACCGCCGGCGCGACCGTCGAGGCCGCGACCGCCACCGCAATGACTGAAGTGACGGCCGAGACCGCCGTGGCGGCGGCGCCCCCCTTGGCCGCGCTCGCCTTGACGCCCTTCGGCGCGCAAGTGCTGGAGGCGCTGCCCCAAGTGGACGGGCGGATCTGCCTCCTGCAGGCAGGAGCATCTCTCTTCGCCTCGATTTTTGGGTTCGGCGACGCGGTCATCGCTGTACCTTTGTTAGCGGTCCTCTTCCACTTCGAGGCGGTAAGAGCGGCGCCTCTAGTGGTCTTCGTGACCTTTTTCCTGACGGCGTCGAACGCTGTGCGCGACGTGCAGGCCGGCGTGCAGCAGGAGGCCGGTAGGTGGTCCACGTCGGCGGCCATGATCGGCGGCGCGGCGGCGGGTGTGCCATTAGGTGTGGCGGCATTGGTCGCCGTCGAGCCCTGGGCGATCCGTGCCGGCGTCGGAAGCTTTCTATTGTTATATGGGTTATATGACATCTTCGGGTCGGAATCACCGGCCATGGCCGCGGACGAGGAGGCCAAGCTGAGTTCCGTGGCCATTACGGTCCCCTACGGCTTCGCGGCCGGGTTTTTGGGCGGCGCCATCGCGGAGCCGGGGCCCGTGGCTGTGGTTTTAGGCAAAGCTAGAGGGTGGAGCCCGCCGACGCTCCGAGCGATGCTCATCCGGTTCTTCATCCCGGTGCAACTGTTGTCGCTGGCCAAGTTCGAGAGCGCGGGGTTGTTGAGCCCGGAGATCGTGGCGCAGGGCGCGGCGGCTCTACCGCTGGTCTTCGCGGCCTCGGCGGCGGGCACTTCCATCAACCGGAACATCGACCCCGAGGCCTTCTCGGACGTCGTCGGCGGCATCGTGGCGGGGCTGGGCTTGCTGTGCCTCACGACGGCCTACTCGGACTTCCTCGAGGGCACGGCGTCGTGGGCCTCGTCGATTATACTGTCATAAGTCTCGACTTGCTTATTTCCGAATGGCGCGCGGACGGGGAGATAGGAAGGGGTGGGGAATTTCATCACGGCATGAGCTTCGCGGCGCGGTCGTGCTATTACAGAGATTTCGATTTGATAATGGACGCGGCGACCGCCCCGAGCACCGGGTCGCCCGTGGTCTGAGACTCGCGGAGCGCCTGCCACGTCGGTGCGCGTGAGATCTCGTAGAGGCGGTGCGACGTCCAGGCGGTCGCGTCGACGAGCGCCGGCGTGAACTGCACCTCCACGACGACGGGCGCCAATCCGCCGTCGAAGACGAAGTTCGCGTGGAGGACGAAAGGCTTCTGGAGGAGCGCCACCTTATTCTTCAGCCGCAGCGCGCGGAAGCCGGAGGTCGCCGCCAGCGCCTCGTAGGCGCCCACCAGCGACGCCGCGCTGTCGCACACGACGGTCGCGCGCAGGCAGTCGGAGATCTCCCGTGCGTGCGGCCACGACTGCCCCGCGTACTCCTCGACCTTGACCCGCATGCGTGACGTCTTCTTGATGCTCGTCGCGTCCTCGCAGCGCAGCCGCAGGCCGGCCCGGTCGGCGACGAGCGCCTGCAGCGCGGCGCGGAAGGGCTCGAACGTCTCGGTAGCGAGTGCGTGGAGGGCCTCGGTGCACATCCGCGCGTCCACCGTACCGTCGAGCACGCCCTTGCCTAGATGATCGGCGAAGGCGCGCAGGTGCGGCGTGGCGAGGGTCGGCTGCAGGCATTCCCCGGAGTCGAAGGACTCGAGTTACTTCAGCGCTGCGCCGCCCGGCACCTCGGCCAGAACGCCGCGGATGCCCTCCTTCAGCTTCTCCTGGGCCCGGATATTGAGGTCGTGCGCGACGAGCGCGAGGTCGAGGAACCGCTGGACCGTCGGCCGCGACTGCGACTTCCGCGGCGCGCGTAGGGAAGCGGAGTCGTTCCGCCGGAACATCTTGGACGGGGACCGAGCCAGCGCCGGCGGAACGCGCGGCGCCGGCGGCGGGGCCGCAAGGTCGCCCACAAGCGGCCGTAGGGCCCTGGCGTAGGCCGCGGCGAGCGAGCCGCCGCCTAACTGCGGGACGTCCATGTCCCACAAAAAGTCCGTTTCTTTCGTGCATGATTTGCATTGCGCGCGGCCCTCGATACCTGTGAAGCGAAACGTCCCCGGGCGGCACAGCTTGCAGAGGGGGCCGTAGGCGTCTTCCCTGCAGATGGCGTCGCCGGCCGTGCCGCCGACGCAGGCGTCGTCTCCCGCGGGGCATTCATAAAATTGTTCCGCGCCAGTGTGGAACCTATAATAGCCCTCCTTGGCGGTGATCGTCGCCAGCGTCGAGCCCTGCGGACAGTCCGCGCCGCCGGGACAGTCGACGCAGTTCGCGCCAGCGCCCGGATCGTAGGACCCGGCACTCGCACGCCGTCCGCGCGGCGCTGCTGGTCTGCCCCCCGTCAACGTTGCACAGCGCGCACTCCGCCGACCCGCTCGTCTCGGCGATGGACCCGGGTGCTCACGGCGCGCACTCGCCGAGGCCGTCCGCGTTGTGCGTGCCCGCGGGGCAAGGCACGCAGGTCGACACGTTCTTCGCGTGGCCGGGCTCGCAGCCCTCGCAGAGCGCGTAGCACTGCTCGAGGTCCGCGTTGGGCCCCTGGTCGGGGCACGCGCACGCGTAGAGCTCGAGGGACGCGAGCGCGACCGTCTCGAAGGCGCTGTTCTTGCCGCTCAGCAGCCGGACCTCGAGCGGCTCCGTCGTCAGGCTCCCGAGCCGCTTCTTGAAGGAGCCCGGCCGCGCGCCCCGGCGCAGCCACCAGCGCTCGTCCCGGGTCCGATTGCCGTCGCAGATCGTCGCGGGGTCGATGAAGAGTTCTTCGCACTGCCACGCGTTGCCCATGTCGTAGCCCTTGCCGGCGTCGCAGTAGTAGTCGGAGCCCACGAAGTCCGGCACTGCCCACGACGTCGTGGCGTCGTCGAGCGACGACGCGCGCACCGTGTCGCCGCCGTGGCACGGGCAGTTGCCGATGAAGCACGATTTGGTCAGCGGGGCCGATACAAAGCAATTCGTGTAGAACGGGTTCTGCGTGGCGTCGGTCTCGCTAACGCCAGCCTCGCCGCGCGTAAACGTGAGGTTCGTGTCCAGCAACTCATCGGGGATGCCGTCTGCTGTGCCGGCGGCGTACGTGAGGACGTGGGCGCGCGCGGTGCAGTCCGTTCCGCCGACCGTCAGCGAGATGCCGTCGACATAGCGGCCCTCGAGGCCCGTGCTCTTCGCGTGGTCGTTCGGATACATTTCCGTGCCGCCCGACACGTCCGTGTGGAGCCACGAGGTGTTCAGGAACCCGTCGTGGGCCCCCAGCGCTACGGCGGTGACCCGCCCCTTGAAGCCGGCCACCGGCGTGTCGCGGGGGCCGGCCATGAAGACCGAGTACGAGTCCGTCCGCGTGGTGTGCTCGAGCGGCGGCCCGCACATGGCGCGGCCCCGCGCGTCGAAGCAGACGAGGTCCCCCGGGCAGGCGTCCATGACCGCGTCGGGCGCGTTGTTCGAGCACGCCGCGCCGTCGTCGGTCGCGGTCTCGAGGCTCCGGAAGTGGTCGTCGAAGACGAAGTCGGCGACCATGACCCACGCCGGCAGCTGCTCGACCTCCTCCTTGCCCGGCAGGTCCTCGCCGCGCGGCGGCACCACGTCCGCGCTGTCGCAGGTGCCGTCCGATTTGCAGGGGTCGGGGCTCCAAGCCGTACACGCGATGGAGCAGTCGCCGCTGCTACTCCCGCCGACGTCGCACTGCTCGGGCGGCGTGACCGCGCCGTCGCCGCAGACCGGCGCCGCGTCCGACGGGCACCCGAACACCTCAAGCGTGAGACGACGCACGGCCGAGTCTTCGTTGCTCGTCGTCTGGCCCGCCATGATCCGCGCCTCGATGGGGTCGTTCGCGTACGCGTCGAGCTCCTTGAGGAACGAGCCGAACGGCCGGCCCGGGAAGTCGTCGCTCGTCGCGTAGCGCGAGCCGCGGCAGAGGTAGCCCGCGTCGCCGCCCCAGACGGCAGACGCCACATGCTCGGCGTACCAGATCTCGTTCGCGAAAAACGTCCCGCTCGTCGCCGGGTCGGTCCGGGTCGGTCCGCAATCAAGGCAGCTTTCCCTTCGGTTACAGCCCTCCTGTGCCACGCCGCACGACGCGTCGCCGACCAGGAGCGGCTGCGAGTAGTTTGCGCAGCTCGGCTCGATCGAGCTCTCCGCGCGGAGCTGCGAGTCGCAGTAGTAGTCCTCGCTGAGCCAGGCGGGCGGCTTGTCAGACCCGCCATGGCAGCCATAGCAATTGCCGTTGATGTAGTAGCCGAAACCGCGGGCCGCGTACGACAGACCGTTGGCGTACGTCGCGACGTGTCTGCGCTGCGAGCCCGTCGCGAGGTCCAGGTCCGTCGTCCAGCGAGAAAACGAGACGCCGTCTGTGTAGGCGTCGTCGATGCCGCTCTCGTAGCGCGCCGGTTCGGTGCGGAACGAGTCCGGCGAGCCCCGGGCGTAGCCGACGACGGCACCGCGAATCTTGTTGTATGTCCAGCCCTCCGCGAGGATCGCCGAGGCCTGGTACGCGCCCGGCCCGCGGCCGCAGACCGAGACGTCGCCGGCGACGTCGCGCTCCTGCGACGGCACGACGTACTGCTGCCACGCGTCGGGGCAGCCCGAGGACGGGTCCAGGTCGTACACGGTGTGCCAGGCGGGCGCGGCGCACGACAGTTGCGCGGCCGCGCTCGCGACGCACCACAGGCAGAGGCAGCCCGCGCGGCGGAGCATCTCAGTTATTCATCTGTAGGCCTCGAATTGCTGACGGCTCAAGGCGCGCACTGCCCTATGTGAAAAGGGGCCCTCGCATATGCGATGGGGCAGCTATTCTTGATGCCGGGCGCGATGTCAGAAGTAAAGTTGCAACCGCACCGAGCGTCCAGCGTCGGTATAGCAGGGCTGAATCCAATCTGCCCATTGGCCAGATCTAGATCTAGATGAGTTGCAAATTTGAGTGCGGGTTACTGTCGGCGGCAGTTTCGCACGCGCATGGGCTCGGTGGTTTTGAAAAAGTGCTCATCGGAACGCTGGGGCCGAGAGAAAGGTTTTTAGGTGTGGCGAAGAGGCGAGCGGCGAAGAACAGCGTTCTGGCGAGCAGCGCAAAACACACTAGGGGCTAGTAGCGCAAAACCTACTAGGACCTGTGTGACCCGTACCGTTAACGGTACGGGTCACGCGGCCGGCTTGGTGACGAGGGACTTATTGCCTTCTTCCATGGTTTGTGGGGCGGGTGGTGAGGTCGTTTAACAAAGTCTAGTCTAATTAGCTAAAAAAGGATATTTTTTGTGAGTTAGGTGCGAAGCATTCGATTCGCCGAACGGAATGTTCCCACGTTGGTTAGTTTTACACGAACTAAAAAAGTTTTTTTATGAACATCAATCGCACCTAACTCACAAAAAATATTAAAACATATCCAAAAAATATTAAAACATTTTCAAAAAACCCGAGCAACCCGAAATTGAGTTCGAAGAACGAAATTAGGGTTGCGAGGAAAAATAAAAAACACATTTGGGGAGTCAGATTGAAATTTTTGAGCCGTAGGCGATGAAAATGAGAAATGACCCCCAGATGTGTTTTTATATTTTTTGGCATTGCAGTATCTGGTTTTGCACCTCACACATTTTGGGGCGTCTTGGGCCAGTGGTGCGGCGCAGGCGGCGCATTGGGTGAGGAGATACATGATTAAAACGAGTCAAGTGCTCCGCTCTAAGTCCATGAACTAGTCGCGATATCAGGTTCGGGTTCGGGTAATGTCAAAAACCGAGACAAAACGGGTTTTCGCAGGCCCTCGTACTAGTGGGGAAGGCACAATCAGCAGCCACACACATACGGGTTCAATCAGCCACGCGCGTGGTCCCGACGCCGTCGACGCGCCCCCGACCACCCCAGGCGCGGCCGAAGAAGAGAAGCATAGTCATGGTCGTTACGAGGGCCCTAGTTGTACTTCGAGAGGATGAAGTCCACGTCGCGCGGCGCCCCCAGGATCACGGGGCACCGCTCGTGCACGTGCGTGGGCTCCAAATCGAGCATGCGCTGCACGGAGCCGTTGAACATGCCCGTGGACGCCGTGCCCCCCGCGCACTCCACGAGCAGCGCCATGGGGAAGCCTTCATACAGCACGCGGAGCTTGCCCTTGGGCGACTTCTTGTCCGCCGGGTAGACAAAGCAGCCGCCGTACAAAATCGTGCGGTGCACGTCGCTGACCATGGAGCCCACGTATCTCAGGGCATAGTTCTGCTGCTTGAACTCGGTCACGGCGTCCTGGATCTCCTTGTCCCAGTTCGGGAAGTTGCCCTCGTTGCAGGAGTAGATCTTCTTGCCGCCGCCGACCGGGAATTTGACGTTGGAGTGCGTGTGCACGAACTCGCCGAGCGACGGGTCCAGGGCGAAGCGCTCCACGGTCTGGCCCTTGAAGCATAGTACTAATTCAGTGGCGGCGCCGTACATGCAGTAGCCCGCCGCGACGATGTCCGAGCCCACTCGTAGCACATCGGCCACGGTCCCCATCTTGCCGGGCGTCTTCTTCTCGTACACGGCGAAGATCGTGCCCGTGGAGACGTTGCAGTCGATGTTCGAACTGCCATCCAACGGATCAAAGCACACGCAGAACCGGCCCGCGCGCTCCTCCGGCACGATGATGGGCTCCTCGTTCTCCTCGCTCACCAAGACGCAGCACGAGCCCGATTTCACGAGGGCGTTGATGAAGATGTCGTTGGACAGCACGTCCAATTTCTTCTGGTCGTCGCCGCTCGAGTTCTGCTCGCCGTACATGCCGAACAGGTTGGCGATGCCGGCCTTGGCGCACGCGCGCGACGTGGCCTTGCAGGCCAGGGCCATCTGGGACATGAGGATGGTGAGCCTGCGGGGTGGACCAGTGGTGCATCGCGTCGATGGCGTGCGAGTATGGCTCGTCGATGGCATGTGTGTGCACGCATGTTGTGGCGCGCGCGGTACGGCTCGCGCGCCGTCTTCAGTTGCTGTTGTAGCTGGTTCAGTCGTCATGCGTCGATGGCGTGCGGGCGCAGCACGTATGCCGCGGCGCGCGCCGTCGGCTTTTTTGCCCTGCTGCACATCGCATGTGTGGCTGCGGCGCGCGCGCCGCGGCGGCGTAGAACCGGCTGCAGCGCGGTCGCAATGATTGGCACGGGCGCCGGGCCGCACTCCTGGTCCTTGAGGGTCGTCATCAGATACTCCGTGAGCGAGTGGAACTCGCTGTCCAGGTCGCCGCCCATGTTGGCGCCATCGTTCCGGATGTTGTCGCCCATGGCTTACAATGCAGCGGTTGCAGCGCTCCGACGATTTTTGGTCGAGGTCGTCGTCACCAAAATATCCGGATTTTTTCGCGGGCTTAGAAGCGGTCCGAGCACGCGCTCGGTTGAGTCGGAGGAGTCCCGGCTAGGATTTGGCACAGCCGACTGCACCTTGAGCTCGGGACGGGTTTTTTTGAGCGGTTTCGGCTGGCGCCAAAAAGCAGTCGCTGTCACTCACCGTGTCCACGCTGGTGGCTGGTGAGCGCTTGTGGTTGTACCGCTACTTTCACCAGCTCACAGTGTGCAAGCTATCATGAGCGTCGCCCCGCGGGACATCATGAACGCCACCATGCGCGGCGACGTCGCGGCCGTGAGGGCGTGGCTCGAGTCCGGAGGAGACGCCAGCGCGCTGTGAGACCGCGGCAACTCCATCATTTCGGTCGCAGCGTTTAACAGCGACGCCGCGATGGTGCGCTTGCTCTTGACCGCGGCGCGACCTGCTAAGGCCAATTTTGCCAACGAGGGAGGCTGGACCGCCCTCTACGCTGCCGCGCGAACCCCGAACCCGGACGTCGTGGCCCTGCTGTGCGACTTCGGCGCCGATGCGAACGCCGCCATGAGACCGAAGACGGAGTACGATAGCGACGGAGAGCCCTACGTGGACGAGCCTAACCCACCGACGCCTCTGATGTGCGCCGCGGACTTCTCCCTCTCTCTGGAGACGGTCAGGGTACTCCTCTCGCGTGGTGCAGATTTTGCGGCAATGGACTCCATGGGCCGGAGCGCCGAGGACTACGCGCGCGAGACGCTGGGTCGCCCCGCCGTCAAGGAGCTATGCGACGTCGTGGAATTGGGCTTCGAGAGCGCTCGACAAGCGCTGGCGCACACCGAAGAATGGCGACTGGCAGGCGAGGGCGAACGCATCATCGAGCTCCTCGCCGCCGTTCGCGCGGCCGGGTCGTGGAAGCGGTACGTGGGTGCGTGGCGGGTCCAGCTCCTTCTGCTCCAGCGGCTCTCCGCGAACGACCGCGCCGTCCCGCGGACCGAGCTCATGGAACGCCTCGTCGACCTCCCGCCGCCCCTCGTGGGGAAGGTGGCGAGCTACTGGCGCACCGAGCGTGAACCCCCTTTACTGAGGGAGGCTAGTAAGTTTTTGTAGTGGACTAATCGAACGCTTCACGGGTCTTAAACACACGGGTTTTTGCGAGAGGATTTTGCCAAAAATAAGCCGGCATCGCGTCGACACGAGCAGCCGAGCGCGGAGTGCGTCGATGCATCACTCGCCGCACACGTGCTAGCAGAGCAGCTGCGTAACAAGACGATATGCCCATTCCAAAGGACACATTCGAGGCTTCGGGCGAATTTGGCACTGCTGCAGTGCTACGTTGGCTGGACGAGGGCGGCGACCCCAACGATCGTTATTGGTACGAGGACGGCGTCGCAATTTCATTGCTTTCTTCCGCCGCGTACGCCGGCAACACTGTATTGGTCCGTGAACTATTGGCGCGCGGCGCCGACCCGAGCGTGGCCGACGACGAAAGCAACTGGACGGCACTCCACGCCGCCGCGGCACAAATTAACCCCGCGATCGTGGCGTCGGTCGCCGACGCCGGCGGTGCCGTGAACCTTTGCATGGTGCGGAGAGTAGAGTACGACAGCGACGGCGAACCATCCAATCCCGATGAGGAGAAGCCTAGGACGCCTTTGATGTGCGCCGCCGAACAATCAATCTGTGCCGAAGCCTTTACTATCTTGTTGAGCCGCGGTGCAGACGTCGCCGCGACGAATGAAGATGATCAGACTGCAGAGGATTTCGCGCGCAAGGCCCTGACCCGCCGTGACGTTAATGCACCGCGCATGAACGAGTTTGATTTCTTAGACCGCCGATTAGCGGGCGAAGGCGAGCGGATCCTCGCACTGCTTATCGCCGTCCGCACCGCCGGCTCCTGGAAGCGCTATAGCGCCATGTGGCGGAAGGAGCTCATTTTGCTCCAGCGGCTCTGCTCAACGGATCGCGTATTCCCTTTGGTCGCCCTTCGCAGCGCCCACTCTTGGGATGCGGTGTCGGTCGAGGAGCTCGAAGCAAGCAGCGGTTGCAAGGTGTCGCGGCCTCGAAAACACAAGGGTGAGTATGCTTCCGTAGGGCCTACCGACGCACTGATTGCGCGGCTCGTCCGCCTCCCGCCCGTTCTCACCTGGAATGTCGCGAGCTACTGGCGCACCGCCCGCGACCCCCTCTACTGAAAATATGTGTAAACAATGTCAACATTACCAATACAGAGCCCTCCCCTCGTCGCCCTCGAGGACGCGCAGCAGCTCGTCCTCCGCGTCGGGCCGCCGCCAGAGCGCGTCCGCCCGCGCCCGGCCGAAGGGGTACGCGTATAAAGCGGCGGGCGCCTCGGCGACGTGGGGAAGCCAGTCGATGATATCCGCCCGGCGACCGGCGCCGGCGCGGGCATCGGCTAATGCGAGGGCCGCGGCCACGTCACACCCGTCGCCGTAGGCGCCGTGGAGAGCGAGATCGAACACGGCCCCGCGCAGCGCGGCGACGGATTCCAGGCCGCGCGCCGCGTTGCGCCGGCGCCAGTCGCCCGGAGCCAGCCGCTCCAGCGCCGTCGACGGGAGCTCGGCCGCGTCAGTCGAGCCGCGCGTGCCGGCCAGGTGCTGGCTCGTCGACCGGTGGAGCGCGCCATGCAATGCGTGGCCCCACTCGTGGGCCAAGGCGCGCTCGTCGTAGCTCGATGAAATAATTGCACCGACCGCCGGGAGACGTGACGGGGAGTCGAGGCCCCACGTCTCCGCTGGGAAGCTGTCGCCGCCGTTGATGTCGCACGCGCAAGTTACGGTGTAGTGCGCGCAGCCGCGTGGCTTGCCCGGCCGCGGACCCAGATCAAGGTAAATAGTTGCGCGCGTCGCACGACCAGTAATCACGAGCTTGCGCACGCCCGGCGCCCAGGCCTCGTCGGCGGCGCACGGGACCTCGTCGACCGTGAAACCAGGCGGCGCGACGCAGACGGTGGCGACGACGTCGCCTGCTGCGGTCACCGGCGCGTGTCCCCGCAGCCGGTGCGCCGCGGCCAACAGGTCCGAAGGCTCGAGGCGGTCCAGGCCCAGCAACGCCGCCCCCTTCCGCCGCTCGAACGCCGCGCGGCGCTGCGCATCGCGTAACGCGCCGTCGACGAACGCCTTGGCCGCCTCGACGCCGCCGATCAACGAGCCCTCGAGCGCCGTCTGAGCCGTAGCGACGTTGCGGCGCGCCGACGCCAAAGCGTCGAGCGCCTCGAGGCTCAGCGCCGCCTCGTGGTGGTCGAAGACGATTTTCCGAGCGTATGCGTCGTCCGAGACCGTGAGAAAGGTGGAGACCGCCGCGCCCATCGTAAAGAGGTCCACGTGGTTGCCGGATGCGTGGGCGCAGCCCGGCGCCGCGGCCTCGACGGCGCGCGCCACGAGCGTGGCGTCAAAACAGGGCACGCGCGTCCACGAGGCGCTGGCGTCGAAGTTCGTTTCGAACACATGCCGTACGGCCTGGCGCTCGGCAAGCCTTGCGGCAGCGACGCCCGGCGCGCCGTCGCGCGAGAACTCCTTGTGGAACGCGTCCGCGAGGCGCCGCGCCGACGTTGGCAGGTTCTTTGCAGAGGCACATTCGGCCGCTGCCGTCGCGAGGGCGGCATTGGCGTTGAGCTCTTCCATAACGCCCTCGACCCTGTCCGCCGCTCGCAACGCAGCGGTGCGCCAGTCCTCGCAGTCGTGCGCCGCCACGCAAAGCGCCGCCGGGTCTAGGACACCACACAGCGCCACCGACGCGGCGTCGAGCAGCCGCAACGTGCGCAGTGGGTCCCGGTCTTTGCCATTGCGGAGCGCGGCGGCGTGCGTCAGTGCGGCGGCGGTCGCTTTTGTGGCCGCGGCATCCCAATCGCTCGGTGTCTTGAGATGTGCGAGTCCGGCGAAGCCGAAGTGGCGGCGTGCTAGAGTTGTGGCGGTGCGGCGCATTACTTTATGTGACCGCTGCCCCGAGCAAGGGCTCCAGCACTATAGCACTACAGGCATCACAGTCCGTATGAATGCAATTGCTGTCCAGCATGCATTTCAGGTGGCTCGAGAAATGGTGTATAGCACGCTTACAAACTCAGCGATCACGTAGTCCCGTAGTCCTAGGGCTGCGACACAAACAGATGGGCACAAAACCCGTGTAAAAGAACCCGTTTTGGCAGCTTCGTGGCTGGACAGCTCTGCGCGCGGCCTACAGATGGCATCTTTCCACGAGAGCATGCCGCCTCCAGCAGTCGCCGTCACGCACATTCTCTTGATCGAATTAGGCCCCCCCATACGACGCGGACGGGACGGGCGCCGCGACGCTCCATCAGTCGAGGCTCACCATCTTCTGCGGGGCCGCGGGCGCCGGCGGCGACTGCACGACAATCGGCGCCGCCTCCGCGATGATGGGCGACTTCTGCGACGGCGAAGGGACGACCTCCGGCGCCGCGGGCGCCTCGTAGCTCAAGCCCGGCGGCTCCTCCGGCATCTCGCGGAACGTGCAGATGAACAAGCACGTGCAGCAGTAGCACAGGCAGACGCAGATAAGGAGCGGGATGAAGATAATGATGGCGTTGAAGGAGGAGTAGGTCTGCGCCTTGGCCGCCACGAGCATGGCCACCACAAACGCGCAGACAAACGTGCAGCAGGCCGCCGCGCCCGCGGCCCCGGCGTCGTTCGCCGCTTGCGCCTTCACGCGGTCCTCGGGCGTCATCCACGACTGGTCCGTGGCGCCCTCCGGCGGCGGCGTCACGGACGCGCTTAACTGGTTCGACAAAGCACAATAGCCGCACCCGCCAAAGAGCTGGGCCCCGCAGTACAGCCAAATAGGAATAAAAACAGTGTACCACGACATGTCCGACCCCATCAACTTCACCACGATGAGGATCTCCTGGAGCACTCTAAACAATAAGGAGAAGATCGCCCTTCTATGCATGGATCTAATGGCATTGTTCTGCGCCGCGCGCATCATCTGCACCTCCCTTTCAAAATTCGCCTCGTCCGAATTGTCTTCCGCGTCGCCCAGGTCGATCGAGGGCACGGCCGTGCACGCGCCCGGCACCAGGACGCAGAGCCTCAAGGCTTCGGACAAGAAAAGAGGCACGAAGACGCCGCCCCAGTTTTCTCTATCTTCAGACGGCGTGGAGATCATCCACACGAGTAAAATCTGGAAGACGACCAGTAATAAAAACACGACCAAATGGAACACGCGCGCACTGACCGGGATCTCGTCGCCGTGTGCATCCTCTTCATATTCATCAGGAGGACTCTCGGCGTCCGGCGGCGCCCCGCCCTCTTCTTTGGGAGACGAAGAACACCCGTCTAAGACGAACGCCGCGTGGTTTAGTAACACAAACGCGTCCATCACCCACACGGGAAGGAAGACCCAGCCCCAGGGGATGTCCGTGTCGTGCTGCACGTTCGTGCTGAGGAGGACGGGCACCCACAAGCCCCAGAAGCCCACGAACGCCAATGCTACTAATAGAATGCCGCACCTCGTACTTTCGGACATGTGGGACATGGTGCGCATGACTTTTGTTTGGTCGATGGACGTGGGGTTCTCCGTGAGTTGGAGCCCTAGCTCTCCTAAAGAGTCGTAGACTTTTCTTCTTTTCGGGTCCCCTAACACTTCGTAGGCCTCCTTCACGTCCACGAACTTCTGCCGGTCTTCGGGCGTCGTGTCCAGGCCTTTCTGGCGCCTTTTGTCGGGGTGCATCTCCAAGCTTATCTTGCGGTAGGCCTTTTTTACGTCGGTCTGAGAGCAGCGGCGGTCGACGCCGAGCAACTCATAATACTGGTTGTCCCGCTCCGGGTTCAGGATGGGCCCGAGGCAGCATAGGGCTAAGCGCGAGGGCGGCGCCGGGTCGACGGCCGCCGAGCTGTGGGCTCTATGGAGCTTGGGCGCCATCTGTTTCTAGGCGAGTTACGTGCGCTTTGTGCACCGCTGCTCGACGGCGTAGCGCTGGTGCGTTCCAAGCGCTGCGGAGACAGTACGCGCGCTGCGCCTGCCTTAACTATGAGGTCTTTGCACGGTGTCAAATCCGGAGCAAGACTAGAGCCAGCAGTTTCGCCAAACCCGTATCGTAGCGCGCGCGTCGCCTGGCCTTGGATTGGGTAGTAAGGGAGCTCTACGCACGCTTCGCAGTAAGTAGATGAGCAACAGCACGCCTCCGCCGCGACGAGCCGGACCGTAAGAGCGCGCGCGGTCCCGGCGAAGAGCGAGGGGCTCCGGACCCCAGAGCAGCCTGCGAATATACACAGAAACTACGCCTGCTTCTCCCGCTTGGACCCGCGCGCCATGGCGACCAGCTTCGTAAACCAGAACAGGTTGAGGCACCAGAAGACCCCGGAGCACGCCAGAAAGGCACTGTGCACGCCCGCCTGCTCCGCCTCCCAGGGCGCCGGGTCGCGGTTCCAGTAGACAAATAACGGCGGCCAGCACACGCGGAATATCACGTACATTAACGCACCGACCGCGCCATTCTTCACATACAAGGAACTCTCCGCCCGCCCGCCCTGCTTGAGGAACCATGATTTATGTAAAAAGGGCGTCGAGAGCTCCGCCAGGTACACGTGCGCCGTGACCGCTCTTAACGGCCCGTGCGTTTTGGCGAGGCCGTGCGCGGCGAGTCCGACCAAGTGGTGCACCAAAAACGGAAGGGAGAGGGACGTCCCCTTGACGAAGGGTAGGACACACTCATAACACGTGTCGAACCAGAGGTAGCCGGCCATGCGCTGTATCAACAAAACTGGCAGGGGGCCGCCGACCGCCAGGAGGTGGCGCACGGCGCTCAGCCCCACATAACCAGCCTGCAGGGCCTCCACAACGCGCACGCCACCCTCGAAGCGCTGCGCCGCCGATTTGCGCTGCCGGAGGATGCCCACGTTCTTGTCGCCCTCACGGATGAAGGAGGCGCTCTCGATGGGCGCCAGCGCGTACCAGGCCCAGGCGAGCAGGCAGCACTTCACGGCCCAGTTTAGCGCGGTTTCATCCAAGGTCGCGGCGATGGCGTGGAGCATGGCTCTGCTTGTCGCAGATGCGAGCTCCACAGGCAGTCAAGTATGCAGCTGTCGCTCGGCGGTTGGAGCTTGCGCGCGCGTCCTCGAATGATGCGTGACGGCTCAATCAGCTGCTGCTTAGCTGCTCAGCCTCCTGTTCGAGTAGTTTGGACGAAATCGGGTAAAACCCGTGCAAATATATCTAGGCGTCGCGCCCGCGTGCGGAGCAACACACAATCGAACGATTACTCGCCAAGGGTGGCGCGCGACACGATGAGCACCCAGAAACAACTCGATTTGAGTTCGGCGTTCGCGTCCCATCGCGCTCGGAAATCCGTCGCGTCGCTTTCTGTCTCATAATCCCCGTCGTCCCGCAGCAAGGTGAGCCGCCGGCCGTCGACGCGGACTTCAGGACACGTGCGGAGCGCGGTGCCGAGCGCCGCGAGCCACGGCCCGCGGGTCGTGCAATCCAGTCCGACAATTAAAGTCGTGGGGGCGCGCAGGTCGAGGATCAACCGCTTCAACAAATCCACCGTCGCCTGGTTATAGCACACGTCCGTGCCCGTGACGAGGTCGTACCGTCCGGCGAGCGTGCGCTCGACCGGCTCCTCCCAGTCGAGGCGGCGGACGTCCACGGTATCCGGGAAGCCGCGTGCGTTGTGCGAGAGCAGGCCGAGCTGCCGCTCCTCGTAGTCCGTGAGCGTGACGCGGCACCCGCGCCGCGCGGCGTCGAGGCCGGGCAGCCCGACGCCGGCGCCAAGTTCGAGCACGCGCCGCGGTGTGACCGGAAAGAGCGCCGCGGCCGCGGACGAGCGCAGGAAAACTGTAAGGACTATTGCCGCGTCCCAGACCTGGAACTTCCAGCCGCGCGCCACGCCCGGGGCGTCGTAGCTGGCGAGCCCGAGGTCTAGCGGCTCTTCCGGACCCGAATCGGACGACGGCGAATCGGACGACGACGACGACGAATCGGACGAGAAACGAAAGCGGACGGTGGGGGTGGCGTTCGGGGCACCGCGCCTCGAGCGTGCGGTACGAAGCGGAGCCGTGGCGACGGCGCCGCCCAGGACCCGGTGCGCGGTCACGAGGGCCGCGCGATGCATGGTCGTCTTGGCCTCCGCGCCCGCCGGGGCGCCTTCGTAGAGTTCAAAGCCCGTCGCCCGCCAACCAGCGTCGACGGCAGTCATGCGACCGTCGCGCCGGAACGCTGGTCCAATCCCCGGTACCAGCGCGCTCGACGACGCTATTACAAGTAGCAGGCTGGCCGACATCTTATGCATTTCGACCGCTGCTGATGCGTGCGACGTGGCTCAGCTGTCGGTCAGCGCACAGGATGGCTATGCGGCGATGGCGTGGAGCATGGCTGCACGCGGCCGCGGCGTGTTTTGCAGATGAGTGCTACTACAGGCTGTATGTCAAGTTTGGCACAGCTGTCGCTCGGCGGTGAGCTTGCGCGCGCGCGTCCTCGAAATCAAATCTGCGACGTGCGGATGGCGCAGCTGACGCCAAAGGATCGACTTGATCGTCAGAGCCCTAAAACCCGCGCGTAAAACCCGTGCTCTGCAATTGCACGGCGTATGACAGGCAAAGTCTTCGCGTGCGGCATAGATCAAAACGTGCTGCGCAATCTGTGCGCTGTGCTCACACCAGTCGCCGCGTGGCTTAGTGTGCTCTCTGCCCGGACTGCTGCGGACTCCAGCCGACTGCTGCACATGGGGCGCTCGTCGTCGAGCAGCAGCTCGAGCAGCAGCAGCAGCTCGTCGTCGTCGGACGGGCAAGGCGGCGAGGCCGCGGCGCGCGAGAAGGCCAGAGAAGAGGTCCTGGGCCGCAAGCGCCAGTTCCAGACGGTCGGCTCAGACTCGGAGGACGAGGCGCCGAAGCGCCGCAAAAAGGACAAGAAGTCGAAGAAGAAGCACAAGAAGGAGTCCAAGAAAGCCAAGAAGAAGCGGCGGAAGAAGGAGGAGAAGAAGAAGAAGAAGAAGAAGTCCTCTAAGAACGCCGGCGCCTGCGACCAGGACAAGTTTGGGAGTAGAGGAATCGTGCGCGACAGCGACCTATTTAGAAAAAGACGGGAGTTCGAGAGTTGGCTCGGCGAGGTCAAGCAGATGCCGGGCTTCTCGGGCTCGAAGATGGAGCAGCTTGAATTATTTCGGGAGTACGCAGAAGATTTTAACACGTGCACCCTGCCCCACGACAAGTATTATGACCTCGAGACCTGGAAGACCGCCGAGTACGAGCGGAAACTGCGCGGCGAGCGCTCGTCAAAAACGGAGATGACGACCTTTGACGACGAACGCGGGTTAGAACGGGAGCGGCGGGCCGAGGCGGCCCGGCGCGACGCCGCGGCCGAACGGGCCGAGTTGCGGGGCCTCGGGGGGGATAGAGAGCGCATGAAGGACGTGCGCGAGCTCGACCTGCTCCAGGCCGAGCAGCAGCACGCCTACAAGCGCGGCGACACGGACGCGGTGCGGCGCATCCAGAAGAAGCTGGACCTGCTGAAGCCAGAGGCGGCGGAGAGCGACCCGGCGCACCCGTGGGCGTAACGTTACATACAAATTTTTACACGTCGCCCGCGCCCCGCCGTCGCTTCACACGTCGAGCCGGACCCTTGCCCCGCCGTCGCCCATCATTGCTCCGTCCATGTTGGTGACGTAGAGCTCGCGGAGTTCCCCCGCTCCCGCCGCAGACCGGACGCCGCGCGCCGTGCCCTGTGCCCATAGGTTGCCGCCCTGGATCTGGAACTCGAGCACTAGGCGCCGGCCTGTTTCGTCGTCGCCGTCGGCAGCGCTCGCGTAGACGTCGCGCGCCTCGAGCCCGTACCCGAGCTCGGAAGTGACCGCTGGATCATTGTTCAGGGCGATCTGGGCGAGCGCGAGGATTTCGTCGGCGAGCGCGCGGTCCCTCCGCGGCACTGAGCCGGCGAAGAGGAAGAGGCCGCCCAAAAGCTTGGCCGGCAACGGTATCTGAATCATTTCGGGCCACGGCCTCGCTGCGTCCGGCGCCGGTCTCGCATTTTCCTGCTGCGCGGCCTGCAGCGACGAGATCCGTCGCGTCCGCGGCGCGACAAGACCGCTCGCTGCCACGATCATCGTGACTTGCAACCAGCGCATTGCGAGTAGTCTTGCAAGGCGTTTGTCTTGCAGATGCGTCTGAGTGCGCGCAGAGGCGTCCAGTAGTGCCAGCACAGATGTGGTACTACCTGGTAGAGAGGCTTACCGCTTGCGAAACAGCGTCTGCTTGTACAGGCGTGCCAGAGTATATTTGCGATTGACAAGCACCTGTTAAGACGTTCGAAGTGCAGCCCGTGGCGCGTGCGACGCGTCGACACGATGAGCCTAACGTGCGGGTATCAAGCCGAGTTTTAGCCGGGTTTTCAACCAAAACGCGGCAGTTCTTGCTCAAATCGCCTGCATACGCGGCTGTCCCAGTCGTGTAATCACCAAGCGGTCGCCTGGTGACTGCTGAGGCCGCGGCCTGCCAGCGCTCGAAGCGTAATGGCGGCGTCAATTCAAAAGCGGCTTGGCAACCGGTAGCCTACGAACGCCTAGCGCTCGTCGCGGACACGACAGCGAGGCGATAAAACATGCTGCGAACTGAGCCCGTAGACCTGCGCGGTCGACGCGCGCTCGCAAAATCACTAGAAAAGGAAGAGCGCCACGCCACAGACAAACTGCGAAGCGCCCTCCAGGCCTCGAACGCCGCCGTCGCGGAGCTGCGCGCCGTCGGCTCCGAGCTCCACGACGAGGCCGAGCGCGTGTCCGAGCGGGCGAAGCGCGACCGGGCGCGCTGCGACGATGTCGAGGCGCAGACGGCCTACGCCAAGGCCCGCAGCGCGGAGCTGGACCGTTTCTCACGGAGGGGCGCGCGCGAGGAGCTCATCAAAGAAAAGAGCGCGGCCGAGAAGCGCGCGAAGGACGCGAAGGCGCAGCAAGGCAAGGCCGAGGCCGAGCACGACGCCGTGCGGCGGCGCACGGCAAAGGACGCCGCGGCCGCGGTCGACGCGGAGGCGCTCGGCGCGGCGCTCGACGCGGAGGCTTTGGATGCGCGGCGCCTCGCGTCCGCGTGCGCGTTGGCGCGCGGCGCGGACGCCGCGCGCGTGGACCGCGCGGCGGAGCGGCGCGCGCTGCAGGCGACGCGGCGCCGGGCGCTCGCGGGGCCCGTAGCCACGTTTTCAAAGAGCCGCCAACGGAACGACCTGCGGCGCATTCTTCAAAGCTGGGCGCGCGCGGCGCACCACGACCGCGCGGTCCGGCGCCTGGCGGCGCGCGCCTTCCGCGTGAAGTGCCGCCGCTACCTGAGCGCGTGGCGGCGCGTCTCCATCACAAATGCCCTGGCGGACGTTTCGCGCGCGCGGCGGCGGCGGCGGCGCGGGCTGCGGGCCCTGCAGGCCTTCGCGCGGGCGACAAAGGCCGACCGGGCCACGCGCGAACAGGCTTCGCTCGAGAAACAGATGCGCGACGCGGCGACCCGGCGCCGCGACGCCTTCGCGAAGTGGCAGGCGGCGGCCCGGGACCG